>Ga0214473_10000941_pt1 | contig 39678 bp, 35 predicted proteins | sample RVTome_7_FD_203509 | JGI IMG/M metagenome (GOLD analysis project Ga0214473, IMG submission 203509) | Soil microbial communities from uranium-contaminated site in the Upper Colorado River Basin, Wyoming, United States - RVT98D197 | ecosystem: Environmental > Terrestrial > Soil > Contaminated >...
CGACTATTTTGACGGAAAAACTCCGGCCACCGAAGGAGTAAGCGCTACCAGACTTTTACCCGAATACGGCGTCACCGATTCAAACGCCTCACTTGACTATAGTGAAAAGAGAGTTTACTTGGATACCGATGTAGGGGCCAACAGTGGAGCTACCCGCTACTATTACGCCGTTACCGCTTTGGATAACAATGGTAGTGAGAGTGATTTTGTGACGGCCAATGCTCAGCCTAACTCCGGCTACAGTATCGGAACTCCCTCAGTCTCCTACAAGACGGTTAACAGCGCTACTATTGCTTGGACAACCAACTTTAGCTCCGATTCAACGGTCATATATTACAAAGACGGCGAGAATACGGCCCAGAAAAGAGCCAATAATACGGCAACGGTACTGTCTGGACTGGCTCACTCCGTTACCATTTCCGGCTTAAGCAAAAACGTCGTTTACTATTACAAGGTGATGTCAACGGATAGTAACGGCGAGTCCAAATCCGGCGACTGGCTGACTTTTAGAACGGAGGACTTTGCCATAAGTAATGTGGCCAGGAGTGCCGGTGCTAACAGTGCCACTATTACCTGGAACACCAATGCCAGCGCCAACTCCTATGTAGAGTATTGGGAGGTTGGCGAAGACCATAAGGATGTTGGCAGTGCCGATTTGGTTACCCTTTCGGGCGGAACATATCTGCATAGCGTAACCATAGATAATTTAAAGCCCTCAACCACTTATGACTTCAAGGTCTCCTCCAGAGAAACCCTGGGAGAAAAAGCCGAAGAAGACGGTGCCGCCTTTAAGACCGACGATTTTAGTATCTCTGATGTGGCTGCTGAAACCTCTACCAGCACGGCTACCGTCACCTGGAAAACCAATGAAGCAGCCGACAGTTTTGTTGACTACGGAATTAACGCTTTAAGCGATAATCAGACGGGAAACAGAACAACAACTAAGAATCATGAAATCATCCTCAAGAACTTGAAGCCGGGAACAACATACAAGTTTAGAGTAGCTTCTAAAGATGCTTTTAATAACGCCACTACCGGCGTCGACTCGGACGCCACTCTCGAAACCAAGCCATTCAAAATAACGGATGTAGAAACCGGCACAGCTACCAATTCCGCTACCATTACCTGGAAGACTAATGTGGAGAGCGACTCCTTGGTTGAATACCGTGCCGAGGGCGACAAAACTTCGATGACGGCCGGTGAAGCCGTCCTCGTTAAGGAGCACCAGGTAATCCTGAAAAACTTAAGCAGCAATACCGCTTACACTTTTAAACTCAAGAGCCGTGATAAGGATGAAAATATTGCCGAGAGCGACGGGCTTTCAACTCTCAAGACAAAGAGCACCAATACCGGCTTTAGCGCCCAACCTACCGCCTCCAAAGTTGACGAGCAAGAGCTCACCGCTACCAGCGCCAAGATTTCCTGGCAGACAGCAGTGGCCACTTCTTCCTGGGTTGAATACGGTTTTGATACCAAATACGGCAAATTAGTCGGAAATGATACCTTAACAGTGGATCATATTGTTACCCTGCAAAACCTGACTCCCGGCAAGACGTATCACTACAGAGTTAAAGGCGTTGATATCGACGGCAATGAATATGTAAGCGGCGATAACACCTTTACGGCTCTCGTCATCCCCAAGACGGCCGGCTCACCCAAGGTTAAAGTTACCAACAAATCGGCTACCGTCACTTGGGCTACCAATACGGGTACCGATTCATCCGTAGAGTACGGTCTGACCAATAAATACGGCGACTCGGCCGGCAGCGGCGTAATCACCAAGGCTCACTCGGTTGAAATAAAAGAACTGGCCCAGAATGCCGCCTACCACTACAGAGTCAGCGGCGTTGACAAATTCGGCAACAAGGTTTTAAGCAATGACTTTTCCTTTAAGACCTTAAAGGATACGGACGGTCCCAAGATAAGTGATACAAGAAGTGAGCTCTTGAGAAGCGCTGACGAAGCTGGGGCCGAAAAGATAAGCGTAATAGTTAATTTCACCACCGATGAAGAAGCAACTTCTTACGTGGAGTACGCCGAAGGCATATCCTCAGTTTCTTATGCAATGAAGACCAGGCCGAATAGCGTCTTAAATCTCAGCCACTCTGTTTTAGTCGAAGGCTTAAAACCGGCTACGACTTACCATTACCGCGTTGTCGCCAAAGACAAATATGACAATATCACCAAGAGTTCCGATAAGACTATTTTGACGCCCAAGGAAAGTGCGACAATCCTGCAAAGAATAATCAGAGTCCTGGAAGAAACCTTCGGCTGGATTGGCAACCTCCGCGATTACCTCCAAGGTAAAGGCAAGTATAAAAAGTAAAAACTAAATTTTCTTATGAATAACCGGTTTGAAAGTATTTTTTTTGGCCAGTTGCTTATCTATCACACTTATTAGCGGAAAAGATAAAGCGAACAAAATAATGGCACCCAAAACAGCGAACTTCTCATCAAGACGAAGTAATTTAACCAAAAGCAAACTTAAAAAATAACCGCCGATAAGAAGAACTATCGGCAGTAAGTAAATTATTGAAGCAGCCGTAAGAGTGTTGCTTGGTTTATTCTCTATAAAAACCGCATCTCCCACCTGGGCTTCAATACTATTATCCAGATTCTCAATAAATGCTTTGTCGTCCTTTATGGAGCAACAACCGCATTTCTTACAAGCCTCAGTAGCTGCCATGCGAATGGTTATTTTATCATTATCGGCTTTTACTACTAACCCTTTCTCCATACTTATTTCCTGGCCAGCTTATTACGGAGCGTATTTATTTTCTCGTAAAACTTTTTATCGAGCTCCTCGCCTTCTTCGCGCTTAAAGCGGATCTCCCCTTCGACCACCGTCAATAAAACATCGGCGCTGCTACAGGTATAAACAATGGCCGAGTAAGGATCCGGAGCCGGCAACTGGTAACTTTGGCTCAGGTCAACTGCAATAAGGTCGGCTTTTTTGCCCGGCTCTAAGCTGCCTATTTCATTATCGAGCCCCAAAACCTGGGCTCCGCCAAGTGTCGCCATTATCATAAAATCCTGGGCGGCCAGGCCGTTTGTAGACTTATCATTTGCTCTCTGCAGCAAAAGTCCCAGACGCATCTCTTCAAATAAATCCATCGTGTTGTTGCTGGCCGGCGAGTCGGTGCCTAAGCCAAGTTGCAATTTCCGCTGGTTAAACTTCCTTAAAGGAGCGATACCCATCCCTAATTTAGCGGCACAACTGGGACAATGAACAATCTTCACTTTATTTCTAGCCAAGATATCCAAGTCTTGCTCGTCGACATGGATACAATGGATGGCAATCGTCTTTGGTGAGGTAAAAGCATCCCATTGGTCGAGATATTGAACCGGAGAAACTCCCATCGGCTGCCATAGCACTTCCTGGAAACCGGATAAATCCTTAAAGCGGTGAGCCAATGGGCCGCTGCCGTACTTAACGAAATGGTACTCATCCATCGAGCCGCTAACATGAATACAATTGGAAAGTTTTTGCTCGGAAGCCAGCTTGCTTATTTCTTTTATCAGAGCCGGCGCTGTCGTATAAACGGCATGAGCACTTACGCCGATATCGATAAGCGAGTCCTTGGCTTTGGCTTGCCAGCTTTTGATACCCTCCAAAGTTTTTTCAATGATGCCGTTGTCCGGCTTAAGTCCGCTGACCTCGTAAAAAACTTTTCCTCTTAAACCGGCCTTTATGGCCGCTTCCAGACTCACGCCCGTATCGGTAATATCGGCAATAGTAGTTATACCGCTTCTGATGGTTTCATAAGCTCCCAATTCAGCGGAAACCTGCCAGTCGTCCGCCTCTAGCGACCGGCTCTTTTCCTGTTGCTGGATTTTCCACAAACCGAAAGGCAAATCGTCGCAAACACCCCTGAAAGCGCTATATTCCAAGTGCGTATGGCAATCGACCAAACCGGGCATTATGGCACTTAAGCCCAAGTCTATATGAGGGTAGCCCGAAAATTTTTTGCTCAGCGCTTTCTTGGTGTCGACCGCTTTTATCAAGCCATTTTCAATAGCAACAGCACCGTCTTCTACCGGCTTGCCTTTTATCGGCAAAACCCACTTTGCACTAATTAATTGCTTGCTTTTCATTTCTAGTTATACCTTTCAATCGTATACTCACAGATAGCTTTTAATTCTTTTTTTAACCGTTCGTTATCAACTGTTTCAAGGCCTTTCAATGCCTTGTCAACAAACTTCCCGGCCTGTACCCTGGCCTTTTCGACCGCGGTACTGGCCAGAATTATTTGCAAACCTTCCTTGATTTCAGTTTCCGAACACTTTTCACTGGTAAAAATATCAGCCAAACGGCGGCTTTTGGTTTCCTTGAGCGCATATAAAATCGGGAGAGTCAGCGTCCCGTCCCTTAAATCGGTGCCTAAGGATTTTCCCAACACTTCTTCCTCGGCATTAATATCCAAAATGTCGTCATATACTTGAAAAGCCATCCCCAAATTTTCGGCGAAGCCGCCCAGCGCCTTAACCGTGCTTTTAGGCGCGTTTCCAAAAATAGCCCCTAATTCCGCCGAAGCCCTGAATAAGGAGGCGGTCTTGCAACGAATCTTCAAGAGGTAGTACGAAAGAGCCTGGTTGGTATCGAAAGCCGATTTTATTTGCTCGATTTCACCTTCGCTGAGCTGTTTGACCGCTGAAGACAAAACAGTGACCGCTTCGAAGTGGCCGGTTTCATTCAAGAGCAAAAACGCTTGCGCAAAAAGGTAGTCTCCTATCCGCAAGGCCACCTGGCTGCCCCATTTCGAGTAAACCGTAGGCATGCCCCTTCTTAACCGCGCGCCGTCCATTATATCATCATGGATAAGCGAAGCGGCGTGTATGAGCTCAACGGAAGCGGCGGCTTTCCTTACATTTGCTTCATCGGCGGCGGCAAATTGCGAGCAAAGAAAAACAATAGCCGGTCTTATTCTTTTACCGCCGGCCGTAATAGTTTGCATATAACTTTGCCTGACCTCGGAGTCTGCGCCCTCAAGCATGCTTTTTAAATCTTTCTCTAAAGCGTTAAGTTTTCTTTTAATTTTTAGAGAAACGGGACTTCTCGATTTGAAGCCCTTCTTTTTCGCCTTTTTCATAAGATTCCTTTAAGTGGGTACCGTTTAGACCGGCCAAGTAGGCTCCTACGTAAGCACTGGCCCCGTAAATTTTCGCCAGACGGCCGGCCACTTTATGCTTGCCGTCTTTAGCATCGGTAGCCGCTTGAATGGCCTGGCAAAACACGCTTAAAACCGTTTTGTCTTTAAACTTCGCCGCATAGGCAATAGCGATAGAGCCATAGTAATCACCTAAAATAATATCCGCTCCCTGCCCTTTACCCGGCCAGTAATGACTGTGCAAAGCGGAATAAAAGAACTCAGCCGCAATAGAAGCATTCAGCAAGTCTTTTTCCTTGGCTTGTCCCAAAGAAGCCGCTTCAATCAGTACACCGTGGCAACCCGAGATTTGCTTAGGGCCTCCCTCGGCAGCGATTTTATCTTTAAGCATCTTGATTAATTTCTGACGGGTTAATTGAGTCATAATATCAGCTAATAATTATACATTTGCTTTAGCATCTTGTCTGCAGCGTTCAGAAGCTATAGAATATAAACTTGCTTTTGATAAGCAGACACTAGGGATAACTGGTTAAAGGTAAGCAAAACCGGTGCCCGGAGGTATTTTTTTTGAACGCTAAAGAATTAAAAGATTTTACAATCAAGCAAAAAGAAAAACCCATAAAGGTTGACGATACAACGCTTCGTGATGGCGAGCAAACAGCCGGCGTCGTTTTCGCCAACCGCGAAAAAATCCGTATCGCCCGCCTGCTCGACGAAGTCGGCGTTCACCAAATCGAAGTCGGAATCCCCGCCATGGGTGGCGACGAGAAAGAAACTATTAAAAAGATTGCTCATCTTGACCTAAATACCAGTATTTTAGCTTGGAACCGGGCGGTTATCGCTGATTTGAAACACTCGGTGGATTGCGGCGTAAACGCCGTCGCTATTTCCATGCCGGCTTCGGATATCCATATCGACCATAAGCTCAACAAAAGCCGCCAGTGGGTGCTGGACAGCATTAAAGAAGCGGTGGATTTTGCCAAGAAAAAAAAGCTTTACGTTAGTGTCAATGCCGAAGATGGTTCAAGGGCCGATATTGAATTTCTGACCCGCTTTGCCATAAATGCTAAGGAAAGCGGCGCTGACAGGCTGCGTTTTTGCGATACGCTCGGCATTCTCGATCCTTTTGAAACTTTTAAGACCATTAAGACACTCAAAGGAGCGGTTGATATCGAAATAGAGATGCACACCCACAATGATTTTGGAATGGCGACCGCTAACGCCCTGGCCGGTATCAAGGCCGGAGCTTGCTGGATTAATACGACTGTAAACGGCCTCGGTGAGAGAGCGGGTAATGCCGCCCTCGAAGAAGTTGTTATGGCTCTCAAGTATCTATCGCATAAGGATTTGGGCTTTAAAACTAAAATGTTCAGGGACCTCTCGGAATACGTTGCCAGAGCCAGCGCCCGCACTATTCCGGTGTGGAAGGCTATCGTCGGCACTAACGTTTTTGCCCACGAATCCGGCATTCACGCCGATGGCGTACTAAAAAATCCGCTGACTTACGAAGCCTTCTCGCCCGACGAAGTCGGCCTGGAGCGGCAACTGGTAATCGGCAAGCATAGCGGTAGCGCTTCAGTTATTGCCAAATTCAAAGAGTACGGCATAGAGATCACCGCTGAAGACGCCTCTGCCATTCTGGAAGAAGTCCGCTCAACTGCCGTCGGCTTAAAACGGGCTCTCTTCGATAAAGAACTTATGTATATCTATAAAGACCACATGAGTACAAAACCCTCCCCCCATGAGTCAAACAATAGCGGAAAAAATTCTAAGTAATCATAGTAATGGCAAGGCTTACGCCGGCGAACTGGTATTAGCCGGCGTCGACTTTGTTATGAGCCAGGACGGCACCTCGCCCCTGGCTATAAACGCCTTCCGGAAAATGGGCCAAAATCAGGTGTTTGATAAAACCAAGATAGCTATGGTAATCGACCACTCCTCGCCCAGCCCTATCGAAGGCGTAAGTAATCTCCACACACTAATGAGAGAATTTGCTAACGAGCAAGGGATAAAAATCTATGACATAGGCTGCGGTGTCTGTCACCAGTTGGTTCCCGAGCAAGGACACATCGTGCCCGGCAACTTGGTTGTCGGTGCCGACTCCCATACCTGTTCATACGGAGCCATAAATGTTTTTTCAACCGGCGTCGGCTCAACCGACTGTGCGGCAGCTATGGCCAGCGGCAAGTTATGGTTCAAGGTTCCGCCAACTATAAAAATAAATTGTAACGGCAAGCTTAACAAAGGCGTTTACTCTAAAGACCTGATTCTTTATTTAACCGGACAATTAACAGCCGATGGAGCTACTTACAAAGCGGTTGAATTTCACGGAGAGGTAATAAGTTCCTTGAGCATTGATGGGCGCTTTACGATCTCCAATATGGCCATAGAGATGGGAGCGAAGGCCGGCTTGATGCTCGCTGATGCTAAAACCAAGGAGTGGGTAGAAGCCAGAACAAAGGTGCCTTACGAAAACGTCCAGCCTGATAGCGGTGCCAATTACGAGCAAGAGCGTAACTATGATTTTGACCGACTGGTTCCGCAAATCGCCAAACCACACACGGTGGATAATGTCGTCGATATCGACAAGGTAGCCGGTATTGAAATACAGCAAGCCATTATCGGAACTTGCACTAACGGCCGCTTGGAAGACTTGGAAATCGCCGCCGGTATATTAAAGAAAAAGCCGAAATCGGATAATGTACGTTTGATAGTCGCCCCGGCCAGCCAGGAAATATTCATCCAGGCTATGCGCCAGGGTATAATCGAAGACCTGGTTAAAGCTGGTGCGGCTGTTGTAACGCCGGGCTGCGGACCTTGTGTCGGCACCCATAACGGTGTGCCTTCCGACGATGAGAATGTTATTTCCACCGCCAACCGGAATTTTAAGGGCCGGATGGGTAATTCGAACGCCCATATCTACCTGGGCTCCCCGGCAACGGTAGCCGCCAGCGCCATAACCGGAAAAATAACTGACCCCCGGGAATATTTGTGAGAGCATGAAAACTTTATCGGGCGAGCTTAGCTCGCTAACCGGTTTTCCGAAATTACCGCACTGGATTTTAAGGCTGTACCTCCGTTTTCCATCACTTGTACCGGTAAGGATACGCTGGAAAATAGCTACCAAGGGCTTAGGCTTGATGTTAAGCGAGATTATTAAGAACAACGAAGGCAGCGCCAACAAAGATATTGTTAAGGCTTGCCGCGAGCTAGGCTTCAAGCAGGGCCAAAAGGTAAAGAACGAATTTAAGGTAACCAATAACAACTTCGAGGAGACCTTGCGAGTGGTCGTATTTGCTAACCGGCTTTTCGGCATAAATGCTAAAATAGCTCACAGGAACGGCTTGGTGGCCACAACCCGGACAACTAAGTGTTCTTGGGCCGGCAGCGATTACTGGAGTGCCAAACCTTGCGGGGCCTTAAGTGCCTGGGAGTTGGGACTGGTTGAGGGCCTAAACCCTGATGTGAAAGTTAAATTTTTAAAAAGAATGTCCAAAGGCGATGACTGCTGCGAAGCGCAGTACCAACTCTGTCATCCTGAGGAGGCCGCAGGCCGACGTGAGGATCACTGTACACATTGACAATGTGACCAGAGATTGCCACGGCCTTACTGGGCAGGCCTCGCAATGACGGTTTGAGAGGAAAATGATTTTAAAAGGAAAAGCTCATAAATTCGGCGATAATGTTAACACCGACTATATAATATCGGGCAAATATAAATTCAAAACTCTCGATATGAACGAGTTGGCTAAGCACGTTATGGAGGATTTAGATGCCGACTTCTATTCGAAGGTTGAAGCCGGCGATTTCATAGTGGCCGGCAGCAATTTTGGCTGCGGCTCCTCCCGCGAGCAAGCTCCTTTGGCCATAAAGCACGCTAAGATAGGGGCGGTTCTGGCAAAGTCCTTCGCCCGCATTTTCTTTCGCAACTGCATAAATACCGGCCTGCCCGTTGTTGAATGCGATACCGATTTGATCGGCGCCGGTGATAAACTAAGCATTGATTTAGCGGCAGGTCAGCTTAAAAATGAAACGAAAAACTTGGACATTGAGATTAAGTCCCTACCGCCTGTTATGATTAAAATTCTTAACGACGGCGGCCTGGCCGAGCACTTTAAAAAACACGGAGGGTTCAACATCTAGATGTACAAGATTACGCTGATTCCCGGTGACGGCATCGGGCCGGAAATAACTGAAGCTATGAAAACAGTAGTGGAATCTACCGGCGTTGATATCGAATGGCAAGAATTTGCCGCCGGTGAAGAAACACTCGCCACCGACAATACTCCCCTGCCTGATAGGGTGCTTGATAGTATCCGGCAAAATAAAGTCGCCATAAAAGGGCCAATCACCACTCCGGTGGGAAGCGGCTTCAGGAGCGTCAATGTAAGTTTGCGCAAGGAGCTTGACTTATACACCTGCCTCAGGCCGACTAAGACAGTTCCCGGCATAGTCACTCCCTTTAAAAATGTCGACTTAGTTATTGTCCGTGAAAATACCGAAGACTTATATGCCGGAATCGAACGCATGATAGATGACGATACGGCTGAGAGCATCAAGATCATCACCCGCAAAGCTTCCGAGCGTATTGCTAAATTCGCTTTCGAATACGCTACTAAATACGGGCGAAAAAAAGTAACATCGGTCACTAAGGCTAACATAATGAAATACACCGACGGCTTGTTCTTTGAAGCCAGCCGCGAAATTGCCCGCCGCTACCCCGACATAGAATACGAAGAGCGCCTGGTTGATAACATGTGCATGCAACTGGTCATGAAGCCCGAACTCTACGACATAATACTCACCGAGAATCTTTACGGCGATATTCTCTCAGACTTATGTGCCGGACTGATCGGTGGACTGGGAATCGCTCCGGGTGCCAATATCGGTGATGACATCGCGGTTTTCGAGCCGATTCACGGCAGCGCTCCCAAATACGCGGGGATGCAAAAAGTTAATCCTACCGCCCTTATTCTATCGGCGGCTCTGATGCTTAAGCATTTAGGCGAGATTGAAGCCGGCGAAAAAGTAGAGAGTGCGGTTCACAAGATAATTAGTGAAGGTAAAACCGTTACGTATGACCTCGGCGGCAGCGCCACCACCCAACAAATGGCCGAGGCAATTGCTTCTCAAGTCTGAGGATAACCTTTCTTTTCCCAGAAACCCTTAGGTGCTTCACTTAAAATATTGAGCTCTTTAACCCACTTAACGCTTTTGTAGGCGTATTTTTGTGGCACAATCAAGCGCAAACTGCCGCCTTGCTCCGGCGGAATAGGCTTGCCATCCAGCATGAAAGCTAAAATTACATCCTCGCGTTCAATGTCAGCCAGTTTAACAGGCTCCGAATAATCACTGTAAGCCTTAACCTCAACCCAGCCGGCACTTTCAGCCAGTTTCGCTTTCTCCAGGATGTCTTTAACCGCTACCCCGCTCCAAACACCGCCGATAGCCGTCCCTCTCAAACAAGTAATATGCGCTTCCACCTCTTTCGGCTCGAATTCGTCTTTTAGCTGCTGCAAAGATAAGCTGAGCGGCCTTTCAACCCGCCCGCCGATTTGCAAAAGCCATTCTTCCGGCTTTATTTGAGGAGTTTTTTCTTCAACATTAAACGGCATAATGTAGTTAGTGTTCACTTAACAAAAAAAATTTAAACCCGTCCTTAAAAACGATAAACAGATAGACAGCAATCCAAACTTGTCTATCTGTTTAAAAAATAGGTTTGTTGAATTATTAGCAACATGAGCATGAGTATAGGCTCTTGCAGATACACTGTGAGCTGGAGTTGAGTTGAACAGCGGCGGCAAATTTGCTGTTTGAGCCCCGACGTTACGTCGGGGCGAGTTCAAATTTCGCCCTGTGAAACGAAGACGAAAGCCATAGGAGCGGAGCCGTATCAGTAAGAGCCTATACTCATGCTCAACAAAATAATTCAACTCTTTTTTAAAAGGCATTGTGTTGCACGATTTGTAACGCTATTTAAGAATAGTTTTCAGGATGCCGATGGGGCGGAAGTTGAAGGCTCTTTTAACCGGCCACTCAAGCTCCTTTTTCTGGCAAACCGTCGAAACTGAAGAAGTATTAATCTCTTCTCTAAGCAGCTCAAGCGACTTTTCCCTCTCAGCGCGGTCTTTAATGGCCATTATCCCGTCGATTTTCTCCATCAGATCCATGGCCGCCTTTATTCTAAGCTCTATCCTATCGGCCATCTTTTTGTCTATAACACCATATTTTCTTTTTGAGTTGTTAATTCCCAGGGCCGATTCGTAGGTCGAACGAACAATTTCATCACGGCTCATCCACTTTGTCTGGTAATTAAGAGTGTACTTCCAACTCGGCTGCAGAAGTGCTTGCCTGTGCTCCTTCAAAGACTTGAAAAGAATTTCATAACCGTATTTTTCCGGTTTTTCGAAAGCCGAGCTGCCCGGGTCCAGAAAAGGCGCTACGGGGGAGACAAAAAACAGTAGTCGCTTATCGCCGCTAAACTTCTTATACATGCTCTCGCAATAATCGACCGTTTGCATGGCAATATCCATCGTTTGTTTCGGCAAACCAGTCAGGAAGAAAATATCGAACCGCTCGCAACCGTTATCCAGAGCAGCACCGATAGTTTGAGATATCCCTTCATTGCTGTAATACTTGCCGGAAGCATGGCGAACGTTCTCGTCATGAGACTCGAGCGACATCTCAATGCTATAGTGCTTAAAAGTGTCTTTTATCTGTTTAAAGAAATCGCTCTCAGCCGGTGTAAAAAGCTCGAAAACTATTTGGTTTTTCAGCTTTAGAGGCTTGCATAGCTCCAAAAGACGCTGAGCTTGCTTCACTCCCGCCTGCCTAATATCACCCAATACAAATATCGGTCCCCTGACATTTCCGGAAATGCTTTTAATATCCTCATATATCTGTTCGACACTCCTAAAGGCAATCTTTTTGCGGTTATAGAATTCCCGGAAACTATAGGCGCTGCCACCGCAAATAGCACAAGGATGGACGCATCCCCTACACGTTACTACCGCCGTTATCGGGTATTCCAGCCAGTTGGAAAAAGGCAAATGCCCGCCCAAGTCCCGATATTTTATGGCTGACTTAAAAACGCAGCGGTAATCGATGCAAAGGTTATCTATTTCACTAGGAATATAACTAAAGGGGTTCTCGGTCACCTTGCCGTTTCGCCAGGTTAAATTAGGCACATCAACCGGTTTTTCCTTGTTTGTTATCCGCTCCATTAGCAGATGCATGGGCTCCTCGGTCGAATCCCCTCTTACGACATAATCAACTTCCTTATAGTCCATTAGCTGGCGGTGGTAATAGCTTGAGGAGAGCCCGCCGAAGATTACCGGAATATCCGGATGGTGTTTTTTCACCAGCTTGGCAATCTCCAAACTGCCGTGAGCATGAGGCAGCCAGTGAAAGTCGATTCCAAAAGCTTTCGGTTTTAGATTGGCAATCAACTTCTCGGCATCGAAGTTGCGGTTTTTGAGCATTTTAAGCGCTAAATTGATAATTCTCACCGAGTAGCCGTAGCGGCTTAAATACTCCTGAATCGTCGTCAGGCCGATAGGATACATTTCGAAGATTGGCCCAGAGGGAACAAGATCGCTGACCGGCCCGAAAAGGATAGAGGTCTTTCGAAAGTCATAGACGCTCGGCGGGTGCAGGAATATCAAATCTGCTTGCGGGCTTTTGATAACTAAAACACCACCTTAGCGCTTTTAGACTTTTCAATGAACTCGCCGGAAATACCGGCAATAATACTACTATTATAGCTTGCGCCAGCCACTTAAGTAAATTATTTCCCTACAAGCTCTCTATGTATACCGGTTTCAGCGTTATAATTATTTGGTGGACACTTATCAAGATACCGCTTCTAATAAAAACAGAATATCCACTATTGTCTTAATAGTTTTTCTTTTTTTGCAACCGCTCATCCTTAACCCCTACGGCTGGAATATTTACACGCCTCTGCGAATACTTTTGCTTTATTCAACCGTAACATTCCTAGTTCTGTTAAAAATTTATGATGTCCTAAAAAACAAAACAATATCTTTTTACAATTCCAAAATCCTCAGTTGGCTTGGTTTTTTGGCAATAGCAATAATTTTGTCGACATTATTTTCAATTCATATACCTTCAAGTATTTACGGCAACTACCCGAGATTCGAAGGCGCTCTCACTTGGTTTGCCTACCTGGCAATCTTTCTTTTTGTAATGGATTCATTTCGTGACAAGAAGGACATCATGCAACTTGTTAAGGCTCTTTCCGTGTCGAGCATTATTATTTCTATCTATGCGCTTTTTCAATTTTTCGGCTTCGATTTTATCCGATGGGCCGACTCGGTATTTGCCATGAAAAGAGCATTTTCTTCGCTAGGCAACCCTATTAATTTGGCCATCTACCTGACTCTTATCATTCCAATTAATGTTTATTTCGCATTTTACGAGAAGAAAGCCCTTTTTATCATCGCTGCCCTTCTAAGCCTTATTGCCATAATCGTCACCTTCAGCATGGGTCCGTGGCTGGGTATTTTGGGCGCATTTTTAGTTGCTGTTTTTCTTAATCGCAAAGAAGTTTTAAAAAGTAAAAAAATACTATTTGGCTTAATTGCCATAGTATTGGCGGTAAGCATCCTGATTGCTTTTCTGGCAACCGCGGATTTTAAAACCCGGTTTAACCAGGTTATTCAGGGACAAGCAACCTTTAACAGTAGAGTTCTGATATGGAAAAGCGCTCTACCTGGTTTAATACAAAGGCCTCTTTTGGGTCGCGGTCCTGAAACTTTTTACTTGTCCTTTACGCAAAATATATCTCCCCAGTATGAGCGCATGGTAAGCCGCCGAACGCTAACCGACAGAGCCCACAATGAGCCGATACAGATAGGCCTGACAATGGGATTAATCGGACTGGTAGCTTATCTTGGGCTAATATTTACGCTTCTCTATGAGGCTGGAGTTTCTCTACGTAAAAATCAAACGAGTTTTTATTCTCACCTGCTAAAAGCGGTTTTACCCGGGGTTGTCGGCTATCTTGTCTCCATGCAAACTTTCTTTGGTTCTATTGATGTAAGCCCTTTATTCTGGGCTGAATTAGCCTTGCTGGCCGTAAGCAGCTATAAAATACTGGGGATTGAAAGAAAAAGTTATCACTTGAAAATGCGTTCTCTTAACCCCTCGCTGAGCAGTATTTGCCTGGGTGTACTTATCGTCGTAATGAGCCTGCCTCTAACATACGGTTTACGTTTAACTTTTGCTGATTATTATTACCGTCAAGCTAAGTTGGCTTTCGGCGCCCAATATCATGACGATTCTTTTTATTATTTCAAAAAGGCCTCGGCTCTAACTCCACATATCACTTTTTACAGAGATGAGTACGGCAAAGCCTTGCTGGAAGCGTCGGTAAAATCAAAAGACAAAACGCAATTGAAAAAAGCTATCGATATTTTCGACTCTCTGAACCGGTATAGCCCGATGAGCAGCTTCTATTATCTGGATAGCGGCCATGCCTACCTAGAATATTACAGGCTCTGGCCCGAAAAGCGCTATTTACATCTGGCTGAACAGAAATTTAGTAAAGGCTTGGAATTGGACGAGAATTTTTCCCAAATGCGCCTGGAGCTGGCTCAAGTTCAAAATTTTTTGAACGAAAAAAAATCGGCCAAGGCTAACCTGGAGAGAGTATCGCAAACCAGGCCGGAAATAATCCCAGCTGATCCCAAGAAAGACCAGCAAGAAATGCTAACAAGATAGTTGAATAAGCGCTTACTGGCTAGTATAATTAGTTACTTGTAGCAATATCTCTTTTTTATCTGAACCATAGCCCGCACTCAACTTAATTCTTACATTTAGCTTGGAATTATATGAAAAGAAATAAGTTAACATTCTCATTAGCGATAAACCTTGGTTTGATTTTACTGCTATCGATAAGTTTTGCTCAAGCCGACACAGTAATTAATCGTACTACGCCTTCGACCAGCAGTTACTTAACATCCGAACCAGACGCAGGCGGTAGTTCAGGAAGCGGTAATCCCGGCGGTATTATACCGATAACAACGCCAGCGGCACCTCCTGCATATAATAATTCATCTGGATACTACGACAACTCCTCTGCCTATTACGACAATTTCTCAGGTGATCTTGTCACGACCGACCTAACAAGCGAGTTGACAGCTCAGGCCCTAGCCCAAAGCCTTGTCGGTAGCGGCGTTACTATTTCGAACGTCACCTACACAGGGGCAAACGTAGCCGCCGGAACCTTTAGTGAGGGCGACGGCATTATCGGCTTTAACGACGGTGTTATCCTCAGTACTGGCAACATTGCAAATGTTATCGGTCCAAACAGCACAAGCAGTAAAAGCACCAGCAATGGCACAGATGGAGATGCGGATCTGAACAATCTCTCCGGTAAAACGACGTATGATGCGTCAATTTTAGAATTTGATTTTATTCCTGTAGATACACAAGTTACCCTGAAGTACGTTTTCTCGTCAGAGGAATACAACGAATACGTCGGCAGCAGTTTCAATGACGTTTTTGCCATCCTTGTAAACGGCCTTAATTATGCCAGGGTCAATGGCAGCCAGGTTGGAATCAACACTATTAACAGTATCAACAATTCCAATCTCTACATCGATAATTCATCAGGCGCTCTTAATACCCAAATGGATGGGCTAACCAAAGTCCTTAGCATAGAAGCGCCCGTCAATCCGGGCCAAACCAATCATTTAAAGCTGGTTATTGCCGATGCAAGCGACCGCATCTACGACTCAAACGTTTTTATTCAAGCAGGTAGCTTCCCATCAAGTTATAACAATTCTTCCGGCAGTTACGATAATTCCTCCGGAAATTATGACAACTCTTCAGGTAACTACAATAACTCATCAGGAAATTATGACAATTCGTCTGGTAATTATGACAACTCGTCCGGAAACTATGATAATTTTGTAGGCGATCTTGTCACCACCGACCTAACAACAAGCGGATTAACAGCTCAGAACCTTGCTCAAAGCCTTGTCGGTAGTGGCATTCAAATTTCAAATATTACCTACACCGGGGCAAATATTGCAGCGGGTAATTTCAGCGGCGGTAATGGCGTTATCGGCTTTAATGGTGTTATCTTAAGCACCGGCAATATCGCTAATGTAATCGGCCCAAATACCGTGAGCAACAAGGGTACCAGTAACGGTACAGCCGGAGATTCGGATCTGAACACTCTTTCCGGAAAAACGACCTATGACGCTTCAATTCTTGAGTTTGACTTTGTTCCATCTGATACAACGCTCTATCTAAACTATGTTTTCTCTTCCGAGGAATATAACGAATATGTTGGTAGCAGCTTCAATGACGTTTTTGCAATCCTTGTAAATGGTGTCAATTCTGCAAAGGTCAATGGTTTACCTGTTGGGATAAACACAATTAACAATGGCTATGGCGCTACGCTTGCAACTAATCCCGAATTTTACATTGACAATACTGCTGGCTCTCTTAATACCGAGATGGACGGGCTCACCAAAGTTCTTAATATCGAAGCACCTGTCAACCCGGGTGTTACGAACCACATGAAGTTGGCGATCGCTGATGCCAGCGACAGCATCTACGACTCAAACGTTTTTATCCAAGCCGGCAGTCTGAAATCCGAGCCGCCTAGTGGTTCCGAGCCGCCTAGTGGTTCCGAGCCGCCTAGTGGTTCCGAGCCGCCTAATGGACTCGCTAAAGATGTTTACGAGCCTGATAATTATTTGGCTACTGCTAAACAGGTAACAACTAATGGCGTAAAGCAATCACACACATTGTTCCCGACTGCAGACGTTGATTGGCTAAAGTTTGATGCTGTTGGCGGAAGCACATATTCAGTAGAAGCTTCCAAGCTCATTAATCCGAATAATTATAACTACTTTACTTATTTCAACCTTTACGATGTCTTTGGAATTCCTTTGCCTGAGAACAAAAACCGGATAGGTGATGGCCAATCTTCAAAGATAGTTTTTACTTCAGCAACCTTTAGCACCTACTACATAAAAGTCGAATACTTCTATAGCGATGACACAGCCGGCGTCGGCAATTATGACATAAGCGTTACAACACCTCAAGCATCCGGTGGTGGAAATGTAACAAATCCCTCTCCTAATAATCAAAGCCAAGCAGCGATCAATAAGCAAATTAAGACGCTTAATAAAAAAATAGCTAAGCTAAAGAAGCAGATAAAAAATCTCAAGAAAAAACTAAAGAACGCGAATGCCAAGCAAAAGAAAGCTTTAATTAAGAAAATAAAGAAATTGAATCAGCTGATAAACTCGGCCAAGAAAAAAGTGGCCAAGTTAAAGAAGGAAATCGAAAGCTTGCTTCCGCCAAAGATAAAGGCGCTTAATAAGCAGATAAAAAGCCTCAAGAAGAAAATTGTTAATCTTAATAAGAAAATAAAAAGCCTCAAGAAGAAATTAAAGAAAGCCAATGCCAAGCAAAAACAAGCTATAAAGAAGAAAATTGCTAAGTTGAATAAGCAGCTAAAAGCCTCGAAGAAAAAAATCACCAGCCTCAAGAAAAAACTGAAGAAGTTAAAGTAATTATCAAAAAAGTTAGGGGTTATTTGTGAAAAATTCCAAGGTGCTCACTAACGTTTGTCGTTTAACGTTATATGTCATAACCGATTACCATTAGAGGAGGTATAAATCATGAAAAAAAATAAGTTAAAACCGGTTCATCCCGGCCAAGTTCTTTCTGAAGAGTTTTTAAAGCCGATGGGTTTAAGCCAGAATAAGTTGGCTTTAAGCATTGGCGTGCCTGCTCGAAGGATAAACGAGATTGTCCTCGAGAAAAGAAGAGTAACAGCCGATACAGCTTTAAGACTGGCCAAGTTTTTTAAAACTTCGGCTGAATTTTGGCTCGGACTCCAATCGCAATACGAACTGGATGTCACCGCCGATCGACTTGGTGATAGATTAAATAAAGAAGTAAGGGAATATAAAAAAGCGGTCTAAAATCAGACGTTGAATTTGAAGTGCATGACATCGTAACTTCGCTAACCTTCGCTAACACAAAAATATTGCTATAATGAGCCAAGCAGTTGTTTAATGACTCTTAATGAAAATAGTTACAGAAACAATTAAGCTAAAAGAATTGAAAGAAATGGCCGCTAATAGTTTTGGCGACCACTGGTGATAAGATGAGCTACCAACATAAAGATTTGGCCGGCGGCCGCTGGTTCGAGCTTACTTTTCCGGCCCAAATGGCAAATATCGGCAGCGAAGTAATTCGGGCCATAAACTGGAAAAATAAAAACAATCATGAGTATAGTCAAAAAGCTTTTGAGCGCGCTCTTGAACTCCTTTCCTTAACTATTGCCGGTAATAAAAATAAAAGCCGTTTTAAAGAGCTCACGCGACTATACGAAGCTTTAGTTGATTATTTCGCTTTCGATAATGAATATAAATCCAGCGACAAATCCTGGCAGAACTACTTCCTCGCCTTCAATTACCTAGCTCGGTTGACAAGTGTTTAGTGTTTTGTTAACTTAATCACACCACGCTATATGCGTACCTGTTGAAGTTGTTAAAAGTTGATAAAGGAGTGGATATGTCTGTTTCAAAGCTGGTAATTTTTTTCCTCAGTTTCTTTTTATTATTTAGCGGTTTTCATCAGAAAGCACTGGCAGCTAACGCAAATCACTTGGTGATCAGTGAAGTGCAAACAAGCGGGACTAATGCTACCACCGATGATTTCATCGAGTTATACAATCCAACCGTAAACGCATTTAATTTAAAAGGGTTCAGGCTGGTAAGAAGAACTCAAACTGCTGCAAGCGATTCAACAATCAAATCATGGACAACAGATACATATATTCCGGCGCGCGGGTTTTATCTTTGGGCAAATAGCGGTTATTCGGCAATTGCGGCCGCTCCCGATGCTACGACAACCGCTACGATTGCTGACAATAATAGTATTGCTTTGCGGCAGGGCGCTGAAAATACCGGCCAGGTTGTCGACAGCTTGGCCTGGGGCTCAGGTCATGTTGCTTCCCTTGGAGAAGGAGTACCACTTCAAAATATTTTACCGGATAAAAGCTTTGAAAGAAAAGCCGCTGCTTTATCAACGCAGACCTCGATGGCAGTTGGTGGACTTGATGAACTCAAAGGCAATGCCTGGGATACCGAGGAAAACTCAGCCGATTTTATTTTGCGCGCTTATTCACAGCCTCAGAATAGTTTGAGCCCGGCCGAATACCCTTGGTGTGTAGCCAAAAAGTGCCAGACAAAGAGTCCTGATAAGCGGAAAAACATCCGATGTCGTAACACTATACGTTGAATTTGAAGTGCATGACGTCGCCGTCTTGAATTGTGTAGTCTTTGCCTTCTAAGCGCATGTGGCCTTTTTCCTTGGCGGCATTTTCCGAACCGTCTTCCAGCAGCTGGGCATAGTTGATAACCTCGGCTTTAATAAAGCCCCGAGCGAAATCGGTGTGGATGGTTCCGGCCGCTTCAACCGCATTAGCCCCCTGCTTAATAGTCCAGGCCCGGCACTCCTTGGGACCGGCGGTAAAGAAACTCATCAGCCCGAGAGTGTGATAAGTAATACGGATAAATTCATTAAGCCCGGCTTCCTTTAAGCCAAGCTCTTCGCGAAAAATGGCGGCATCCTCTTCTTCCAGTTCCGCCAGCTCAGATTCTACTTTAGCGCTTACGATTATAGCGTCGCAATTATGAGACTGAGCGTAATCATTTACTTGGCTAGCCGCTTCATTATTTCCTTGGCGCAAATCATCTTCGCTAATGTTGGCAATCAATATCATTGGTTTAGCGGTTAACAAATTTAAGTCGGAAAAATTCTCGATATAAGGGTAGTTGGCTGCTAAAGAGCCTTCAGCCAGTAAGCTTATCAGCTCTTCCAGCTGTGATATCAAGGAAATCGTTTCCTTCTCTCCCGCTTTCTTTAGTTTCTCCAAGCGCTCTAACCGCTTTTCGCAGGTAGCCAAGTCCGCCAGAGCCAGCTCGGTATTTATGGTTTCAATGTCATCGCCGGGGCCGATTTGATTGGCGACGTGAGGCACGTCATTTTCAAAACAGCGCACGACCTGGGCAATGGCGTCGACTTCCCGGATATGACCAAGGAATTTATTGCCGAGCCCCTCGCCTTTACTCGCTCCTTTTACCAGCCCGGCAATATCTACGAAGCGGGTTGTAGCCGGTACAACCTTATCCGGCTTAATTAAATCAGCCAGTTTTTCCAAACGCTCATCGGGAACCGCTACTATACCGACATTGGGCTCGATAGTAGTAAAAGCGTAACTGGCGGCTGGCGCTCCCGCTTTTGTCAATGCATTAAATAAAGTGGATTTGCCCGCATTAGGCAAGCCAACAAGTCCGATTTCCATAACTCATATCCTTGTTCAAAGCCTCGGGGTCCAAAAGACCACCCCTTAGCCTCATTCCTTTAGTAATGATTTTGCAGTTTTTATTTGTTTTTGAAGCTGGGCCTTGGAAGTACCACCCTCGCTATTATGGTGCTCAACCACTGTTCCAATATCCAAACACCCATACAAATCCTCATCAAAAAGCGGTGAGATTTTTTTGTAATAATCCAAGCTTAAGTCCTTCAGGAAAACGCCTTTTTCGATAGCCTCTTTAACGATATTTCCTACGACCGAGTGCGCTTCGCGGAAAGCCATCCCTTTGCCAACCAGATAATCCGCTAAGTCGGTAGCGTTTATATAACTCTCTTCGGCCGCTTTTTTCATTTTTTCTTTGTTCACTTTTAATTTGGGCAGCATTTTGGCGGCTACCAGCAAAATCGATTTGGCGGTATCGATTGAGGCAAAGGTAATTTCCTTGTCCTGCTGTAAATCCCGGTTATAGGTAAGCGGCAGGCCCTTTAAAACAGTGGCCAGATTAACCCAATTGGCCACCAGTTGGGGAGCTTTGCCCCTTATAAGCTCGGCTACATCGGCATTCTTTTTCTGGGGCATTATGCTGCTGCCGGTGGCAAAAGCGTCGTCCATTTCCAAATAACCGAACTCTTCGGTTGTGTAAATTATCAAATCCTCGGCCAGCCGGCTGAAATTCAAGCCCAGAGTTGCCAAGGCATTCAGAAATTCCAGTAAGGAATCACGGCTGCTTACGGCATCCAGGCTGTTCTCCGTTACCTTACTGAATCCCAGATTCTTGGCTACTGTCTGACGGTCAATGTTAAAAGTAGTCCCAGCTAAAGCACCGCTACCGAGCGGCAAGCTGTCGCTGCGGCGATAGCTGCAATTAAGACGCATTTTGTCCCTCTCGAACATGAAGAAATAGGCCATCAGGTAGTGGCCGAAAAGAATGGGTTGGGCTTTTTGCAAGTGAGTGTAACCGGGCATTATGGTTTCCTGGTGAGCCTCGGCCATCTCTACGAGGACTTTTTGCACATCAACGATTAATTGTTTGATGTCCTCGATCTCATCTTTGATATAAAGACGCATATCGGTGAGGACCTGGTCGTTGCGGCTGCGGGCCGTGTGCATCTTGCCGCCGGCCGTTCCTACCCTCTCGATAAGCTCCCGCTCGATAGCCATGTGAATATCCTCATCAGCCTCGTTAAAATTTAATTTTCCGTTATCAAGTTCCTGATTTATCTCGTTTAAACCATTTGTAATAGCCTCGGAATCTGCCTCACTTATGATTTTTTGGGCAGCGAGCATTTTTACGTGCTCTATGCTAGCCTTAATATCATAAGGATAAAGCCGCACGTCCCAAGACAGCGATGCCGTGAACTTATCAACCAGCTTATCCGTATTTTTCGTAAACCGGCCGCTCCAAAGCTTCATTCTTTCTCCAATTTATTTTTCCGGGCCCAGGTTTTTAAGCCCAGTCCATAGATGTCAATAAATCCCTTGGCCGCTTTTTCGTCAAAAGCACTTTCTTCTTCATATGTAGCCAAAGCCTCATCGTATAGCGAATATGGCGAGTAACGTCCGACAACAAAGGCATTTCCCTTGAAAAACTTCAGCCTCACCGTTCCCTCAACCTTAGCTTGAGTCTTATCGATAAAGGAATCCAGACTTTCTTTTAACGGGCTGAACCACTGGCCGTTATAGATGAGCTTGCCGTACTCGATATCAACCAGCTGCTTGAACCGCAAAAGCTCTTTTTCTAAAACAAGGCTCTCGAGCTCGGCATGGGCATTCAGCAAAACCGTAGCGGCCGGCTGCTCATAAATTTCGCGAGATTTGATTCCCACCAAGCGGTCCTCAACCATATCTATCCGCCCGACACCGTGCAGCCCGGCAAACTCGTTCAACTCTTCCATTAAGACCGCCGCCGGTAATTCCCTATCGTCCAAGGCAACCGGAGCCCCGGCTTTGAACACGATGTTTAGATAATCGTGTTTTTCTTTGGCCGCCTCGGGTGCTTTTGTCCAGGCATAAGCGTCCGCCGGCGGCTCAACCCAAGGATCTTCCAGCATGCCGCACTCGATGCTGCGGCCCCAAATATTTTGGTCAATGCTATAGGGACTTTTCTTGGTGACTTCGACCTCTATTCCGTGTTTCTTGGCGTAATCAAGTTCCTGGCTGCGGCTCATATCCCAGTCCCTGACCGGCGCTAAAATCTTTAGCTCCGGCCCGAAAGCGGCTACCGCCAGCTCGATGCGGACTTGGTCGTTACCTTTGCCGGTCGAGCCGTGAGCCACGTATGTTGCTCCGCTTTCTTTGGCTTTTTTAGCCAAAGCCTTGCCTATCAACGGCCTGGTTAAAGCCGTCGCCAAAGCATATTTGCCCTGGTATTTCGCATTAGCTTTAAGAGACGGAAATATATATTCGCTAGCAAATTCTTCCTTGGCTTCAACAATGTGAGCCTCGCTAGCGCCAATCCTTAAAGCCTTTTCATAGGCCGCTTTTAAATCGCCGCCCTGCCCGACATCGGCCATCAGAGCAACCACTTCGAAGCCTTGTTCGCTAAACCACTTGATGGCAACCGAGGTGTCTAAGCCGCCTGAATATGCCAGCACTACTTTTTTATTTTGAGCCATCCGGATTCTCCTTTAGTTCCTGAAACTTCTTTACAATAGCTTTATTGGAAACGCTTTCGGCGATTAAAACGAAAATCGTATCGTCACCGGCAACCGAGCCCATAATACCGGAAACGGCCGCTTTATCGATATACCGGGCAACCGTTTGAGCGGCAGCCGGCATTGTGTTTATAACAACTATATTGCCGCTATATTTTACCGTCTTAACAAGCGATTGAAAAATATTATTGAGTTCTTCGTCTTCGGCCAGTGCGTAAAAACCGGCTCCGCTCTTAACCAAGCCAAGTTCAGCAATATCCCTGGATACTGTAGCTTGAGTCACCGCAAAACCTTTCTTTTGCAAATGGCTTACCAGCTCCTCTTGAGACCGCACTTTCGAGCCCTTAATATAATCCCTTATCAAATTATGCCGGTTTTCTTTGGTTTTAGAGTTTGTCTTCATCTTCGTTTCCCATAAGCCCTATTAGAAGCGCTTTTTGAGAGTGAAGCCGGTTTTCGGCCTGGGTGAAAATCACGCTTTGACTGCCTTGCATTACCTCTTCGGTTATTTCTTGCCCCGGATGAGCCGGCAAGCAATGCATCGCGATAGCATCCGGCTTCGCTAAGGCCAGCAGCTCTTTGTTTAGCTGGAACGGTTTAAACTTTTCCAAACGCTCCTTGGCCTCTTCTTCCTGTCCCATAGAAACCCAGACATCGGTATATAGGACATCTGCACCCTGAACTGCCTTTTTAGGATCATTTGAGATTGCCACGTCGGCCTGTGGCCTCCTCGCAATGACGGATTCATCAGGCTCAAAGCCAGCCGGAGTTGCGACTGAAATATCTATACCAACTTTTTCTGCGGCAACCATAAGCGAATGACAAACATTATTGCCGTCGCCGAGATAAGCCAGCTTTAGCCCTTTCAAATAGCTCTTGCTCTCATTTATAGTCATCAAATCAGCCAGCGCCTGGCACGGATGATGAAGGTCGGTTAAAGCATTGATAACAGGGATCGATGCCCCCTTCGCGAGCTCCATAGCTTCTTGGTGAGCATAAGTGCGCACGACCAAAGCGTCCAGATACCCGGATAAAACCCGGGCCGTATCAGCCAAACTTTCGCCCCTGCCGATTTGTAAATCGCCTGATTGTAAATAAATGGAATTACCGCCAAGCTGGCTGACGCCCACTTGAAAAGAAACCCTGGTCCTGGTCGAGGGCTTATTGAAAATAAGGCCTACCGACTTGCCCGACAAATCTTGGCGCAAGCTATTCTTGCCTTCCGCCTTAAGCTCGGAAGCCAGACTCAGTATTTTATATATCTCTTCCGGGGATAGTTCGGTTAAGTCGAGCAAATCCTTGGTTTTCAAAAAACTCATTTCATCACCTCTGCCAAAATCCTCACAGCTTGTTGGCAATCTTGCTTGGTTATAATCAAAGGCGGTAAAAGCCTGATTATAGAATCACCTATATTGTTAACTATCAGGCCTTTTGTTAAAGCTGCCTCGGCCACTTTCTTAGCAACAGGTTTTTTTAGCGTGAAGCCTATCATTAAGCCGAGGCCCCTAATTTCAGCTAGGTATTCGGATAATTCTTTTTTGATGAGCCCGTTCAAATACTTGCTCATTTCAGCCGCTTTTTTAGCCAAATGCTTTTTCTTCATAACGTCCAATACAGCCAGAGCGGCCGCACAAACTACCGGCCCGCCGCCAAAAGTTGAACCGTGGTCTCCTTTTTGAAAAGCCTCCGATATGTTATTTCCGGCAATAGCGGCTCCAACCGGCAAACCATTACCGAGAGCCTTGGCTAGTGTCAAAATATCCGGCTTTATGCCGTAGTGCTGGTAGGCAAACATCTTGCCGGTGCGGCACAAGCCCGTTTGCACCTCATCAAGAACCAGCAGTAATTTTTTCTCTTTGCAAAGTGAGGCTACTTTCTTTAAATAATCTTTATCAGCCGGGTAAACACCGCCCTCGCCCTGGATAACCTCAAGCATTACCGCCGCCGTCGACTTATTTAGAGCTTTCTTAAGGCCGGAAAAATCATTATATTTCACGTGCTTGAAGCCCGGCGGCAACGGCTCGAACGGTTTTTGCTTTTCCGGCTGGCCCGTAGCAGCGAGCATCTTGAGAGTCCGGCCGTGAAAAGAATTGTAAGCCGTAATAATCTCGGGAGTGGCCTTGCCGCCTATTTTTGCCCAGCGCCTGACTAATTTTACGGCGGCTTCGTTAGCCTCGGCGCCGCTGTTGGCAAAGAAAACACGCCCTTTTTTTAAAGATAAATCAACCAATTCCCTGGCCAGCTGGGCCTGGGGAGACGTATAAAACAAGTTGGAAACGTGAATCAATTTTTCCATCTGTTTATTAGCTGCCTTGATGACCGCCGGATGACAATGGCCAAGGTTGATAACTCCTAAACCGCTGATGAAATCGAGGTACTTCTTCCCTTTTTGGTCATACAGATATTGCGCTTTGCCCTTTGTAAAAACAATCGGCCAGCGGCCATAAGTCTGCATGTGATATTTGTTCTCTAAATCAATAATCTTTTTCATTTCTCAAGCCCATGCTGGATCATCGTGCCTATACCTTCGTCGGTAAAAACTTCCAGCAACAATGCGTGCTGGACTGTGCCGTTTAGAATGTGAGCCCTATGCACTCCCTTCTCGAGCGCCCGCATACAGCTCAATACCTTAGGCAGCATTCCCCTTTTAACCGCTTTTTGGCTAACCAAGTCATCGCATTCCTGGTAAGTCAGAGCCGAAATAAGGGAGTGCTCGTCATCAAAATCGTTATAAATCCCATCGACATTAGTCAGATAAATTATTTTTTCGCATTTCAAAGCAGCCGCTAAAGCACTGGCCACCGAGTCGGCATTGATGTTATAACTATGGCCGTCCGCTCCTTTGCCGATAGAAGCGATAACCGGAATCCGGCCGCTTTTGATTATCTCCTCAACTACGGCTGTCTTAATCTCGGCCACGCTTCCCACATAGCCCAAATCGGTAGTTACGTGCTCTTTTTTCCTGGCCTCGATAAGTCCGCTGTCATCACCGGAAATACCAACGGCCAGCTCGCCATGTTTATTCATGTTTTCAACTATCTCTTTATTTATTTGCCCTACCAGCACTTTCTTAACGATTTTCATGGTCGCCTCATCAGTCACCCTTAACCCGTCGATAAATTTAGGCTCAAGGCCCTGCTCTTTCATATACTGACTTATCTCCGGCCCACCGCCGTGAACCACCACTGGATGAATGCCGACATAGCGCATCATCACCAGGTCATTGGCAATCGATTGCTCGATTTGCTCATCGTGCATAGCTTTGCCGCCGAACTTAATCAACACTTTCCGGCCCCTGTATTCCTTGATATAGGGAAGGGCCTGCATCAATATTTTGGCCTTCTCGATAGCGTCTTGCATCTACGTCCTGTACTCCGCGTTTATCTTTATATAATCACCTGTCAAATCGGTTGTAAGGTAAGTAGCCGAAGCCTTACCCTGCCTCAGGTCAAACTCAACCTTAATATTGTATTTATGCATGATAGGTTTTAGCTTGCGTTTATCGACTTTTACGCCGATGCCGTTTTTCACCAGCTCCAAGCCGTCAAAATTTAAACGCACTTTTTGCGGGTCAAAGTCAACTCCGCTTCGGCCGGCCGCCGCCAAAATGCGGCCCCAGTTAGCATCCTCGCCGTAAAAAGCGGTTTTTACCAGATTGGAATTAGCAATTGAAGCGGCAACTTTTTTTGCGTCCGTGTAGTCCTTGGCCCCTTTGACCTTAATCTCCAAGAGCTTGGAAGCCCCCTCACCGTCTTTTACAATCTGGCGGGCTAGGGAAGAAAAAACAATTTCGATAGCCGCGGCAACTTTAACCAGATTCTTGTCACCCAAACTTATCTTGTGATTACCGGCCAATGAGTTAGCCATCAAAACCACCATGTCATTTGTCGAGGTATCGCCGTCTACGGTAATAGAGTTAAAAGTCCGCTCGTTGACATCTTCCGTTATCTGGTAAAGAGCCTTACGGCTGACCCGTAAATCGGTAAATATAAAAGCCAGCATTGTCGCCTGATGCAGAGCCATTTTCGGCGCTATCATACCGCTTCCTTTGGCGATGCCGCTTAAAGTTATTAGTTTGCCGTCTATTTCAAACTGAGTGGAAACTTGCTTGGTGACGGTATCCGTCGTTAAAATCGCCTGGGCCACCTCGGAACCTTTGGTAAAACTTAGCTCCTTAGCGGCTTTCTTTATCCCCTCTTCGATTTTTTTCATCGGCAGAGCTTCGCCTATTAAACCGGTCGAGGAAACCAAAACCGCTTTTTCATTAATGCCCAGTTTTTGAGCAGCAAGAGCAGCCATCTTGTTGGCATCAACAAGACCTTTTTTTCCGGTTGCCGCATTGGCATTGCCACTGTTAACTACGATGGCTTCAGGCATCATGGCCGTCTGATGGTCTTTGCTTACCTGAATAGGAGCAGCCGCAAATTTGTTAGCGGTGTAAAAAGCGGCGGACTTGCAAGGTTGCTCGGAGAAGATAAGAGCCAAGTCCTTGCCGGAAATTTTTATTCCGGCATGAACCGCCGCAAATTTAAAGCCTTTTGGTGCAATAAAACGGTTAAAAACTTCCATGACTTCCTCCTAGAGTTGTAATCCTATTGTTTGCTTCCAGCCCAATGCCAGATTCATGTTCTGAACAGCTTGGCCGGAAGCCCCTTTTACTAAATTATCAATTACCGAAATTATGTAAAGACGCTTATTATCAGAATTATAGTCCAAGCTAATCAAGCAATCATTACTATTGACAGCATCTTTTAGGCCAAGCTGCTTGTCTTTGAGAAAATGAGTTTTTATGAAAGGCTGTCCTTTATAATAGTCCTTGTACATTTCCATCAACTTATCCACCGAAGCCAGCTCACACTTACCGACAATAGTCGTATGCATGCCTTGAAAAACATCGCAAAGAACCGTCGGGCTGAAAGAAAAAAGCTTGAGAGGCGTACCGCTTACAGCCGAAGCGTAATATTCCATTTCACCTATGTGTTGATGGTTATACGGATTCTTGTAGGAAAAGGCGTTTCCTTCTTGTTTAGCCAGTTCTTTTGCTTGCTTACGTCCGGCACCGGAACGGCCAGAAAGAGAGCAAATGTTTATATCTTCCAGCTTTACTTTCGCGTCTAGCAAGGGAGCCAACGCCAGCAAAACCGAAGTCGGGTAGCAGCCGGGATTAGCAATAAAATTACTCTTTTTAATATCCTCAGCAAAAACCTCGCTCAAACCGTAAGTAGCCGGCGTTTTATCTTTCGCCTGATGAGGAGCCTTATACCACTCCTCGAAAATATCAACCGGTAAACGAAAGTCAGCTCCTAGGTCTATCAACAAACCTACCTCGCCTATTAGTTGCGGAAAAATAGTCATTGATTTACCGTGAGGTAAACAAGAGAAAACTATATCCAGGCCCTTAATTTCATCCACATTTAGCGATGTAAATTTTAAATTAGTGCCTTTACATTCCTTACCAGCAAAGTATTCAGAAGTTACCAAAGCTACATCCACTTTTGGATGCTTTTTCAATATATTCATCAACCTGTCTCCGGTGACGCTAGCCGCCCCGATTACCGCAACTTTTTTCATCCCTGTTCCTTGCATAATATGTATATATACGCTTTATTATACATATATATCGTATATATGCAAATATTTATTAAATATTTGCTGAGGGGTGGCGCGGAGTGCATGTTGGTTTGCGCATCCTGACTGTGTGCATCCTAACACCAGTCGGTGCGCAAAGTAAGATGCCGCAGCGACAGGACCCCGAAGCCTTGAAGATACTAATTTACTCTCGTATGATAGCCCTATGTCTAAGCTCTTCAAAAATCCCTATTTCATTGCTTTTGTAGTCCTGTGCGCCGCCCTAGTAATAGCTTTCAGCAATGTTGTTTTTCTCGGTAAAACTTTAACCACTTCCGGCTTCTCAACCGGCACTTTGCAAACCGGCCCCTACCTTTACAAAGGAACCCGCTCCTTCTCCCCTGTAACCGATCCGGCTGCCTCTGCTTGGCACTTCGAGCCGGCCATGCAGCTTAACAGCCAAGCTTATAAAAACGGCGAACTACCGCTTTGGAATCCTTATAATGGCGGCGGCCAGCCACTGGCCGGAGACATGCAGTCTTCAAGCTTTAACCCAATCGCTTTACCGGTTTTAATAAATCCCTCCCCGGCCGTGTGGGATTTTTTCTTGTTGTTCAGGCTTTTCTTAGCCGGTTTTCTTACTTTTACTTTCTTGAGGCTTATTAATATTAAGACAGCCGGCGCTCTGGCCGGCGCTATTACCTTTATGCTAAGCGGCTACCTGATGTTCTTCGTAAATATGGCTCATTTGAATGTCGAAATCCTTATTCCTCTCATGCTGATTGCCACCGAGCTTCTGCACCGGCAAAAAAACTTGTTTTCGCTGGTAGTGCTGGCAATATCCTCGGCCTTGGTAGTTATAGGCGGTATGCCGGAATCGGCTATTGTCAACTTCGGTTTTGCTACCGTTTACTTTATCTATAGGACATACTATGAATACAAGGTAGGGGCACGGCATGCCGTGCCCCTACTAAAACCGGTCTTTCAATTCTCGCTGGCAATGGTAGCCGGCATATTGATTTCTACTATGAGCTGGGCCCCTTTCTTGCAATACTCGCAAATCTTTTGGTCAAAGCACAGCTATGTTTCCGGCCTGAAGCATTTAAGTCCTTTGAACACCATGCAATTCCTGGCCCCTCTATCTGCGGGAGTGGACAACATAACTTATTTCGGCGTGGTTCCTTTGTTCCTCACCCTGGTAGCCAGGAAAGAGCACGAACTTAAGTGGTTCTTTTCAATTGCGGCCTTGGTAATCGTCATGAAAATATTCGGCCTGGCCATTAACTGGCTGGGATACTTGCCGCTTATAAACCGCATATTCATTTTCAAATACGGCCAAGCCCTGCTGGCCATATGCCTAGCCGTCCTTACCGCCATGGCCGTCGACAACGGTTTGAAGACAAAACTTTGGCGGGTAATTTTGGTGAGCGTAGCATGGGTAGCTGCCCTTTACTTTTTTCTGATGAACGTGGCCAAGATTTTCAACGTCGGCTATTTGCACTTGTATTACTACACAACCAGGCACATGAAATTCTCCCTGGTATTCCTCGGGCTAGCCATCATACTTACTTTGGCTGCTAAATACTTCCGAAGGATTCAATATAAACACCTTGCGATAATAGCGGTTGCCTTAATTTTCCTGGACCTGTGGACTCATGTTCCGCCAAGCAGAGCCGACCGGCATGACCCATATATCGCCCCGCCCTTCGTTAAATTCCTCCAGTCGGAAAAGGGCTTGTTTAGAACTTACGCTACGGACCCGGTTCTTTGGCCGAATATAAACGCTCCCTTTAAAATTCAGGATATTAGAAGCGTAAACGCCATTCAGCCGATGGATTACATGAATTACTTAAGCTTGTTCAACGACCTGCGTAAATTCGGGCACATAACCGGGATGGAAGGAGTAAACCTGGATTCGCAATTTTTTGATGCCCTTAACGTGCGCTATGTCTTAACCACCTCACCATTGCAAAATAACCTGAACCGCTGGCTTGATTACCAAAAAATTCCCAAAGCTAAAATCAACGATGTTATATGGTTTAAAGCCCCATTCAGCGCTAAGTTCAAAATTCCCCGTGATGTGCGATTCCTGAATTTCTCTTCGTCATCGCAATGGAAACAAAAGCTTGATATTAGGGTCGGCCGTCAGCTTATTACCAAAGAAACCCGGGCCGGGCAAAACAATAACCAAATCGATATTTCCGCCGCTGCCGGCAAAGAAGTAAGGCTGCGATTTCAAGCTGATGTTCTGTTGGGAGCCTTTCACTACAGCAACGGGCAAAGCTTGAGTGATAAATTTAAGCCGGTTTTTACCGACAACAAAGTCGGGCCACCGGTAACCGTTTATGAAAATCAGCAGACCATGCGGCGAGTTATTCTCTATGACAAGGTTAAATACTCACCGGACAATAATCTGAGTAAGCTCAAGAGCTTGAATATTAGAAAAGAAGCTTTGATTACTGCCCCGGTCAAGTTAAATGGTGCCGGGCGCCGCCTTAAATACCAGGCAAAGATTACCTCTTACAAGCCTCAACAAGTCAGCATCAAAATCAAAACAAATAAAGAAGCCCTGCTTGTTCTGGCTGATACTTATTACCCGGGCTGGACGGTTTATGTAGACGGCAAGGAAAAAGAAATAATAAAAGCAAACTATATGTTTAGAGGAGTAGTAATTGGCCCTTCGGCAAAACGAGTGGTTTTTTCCTATGAGCCATCTATATATAGGGTCAGCTTCCGGTTTGCCGGCCTAAGCCTTTTGGCTATGTTTGCTCTCGGCCTAATCAGCACCAGGCAGTATTTCAAGAACCGCCAGACGGTAAAGTGACCTCCCCGGCCGATAAATAATGTTTCTTGCCATCAGCCGTGCGCAAAATTAGCTGACCGTTTTCGTCCACATCGAGAGCTTTACCCTTCAGAACCTTATTTAGCCCTTTGACTTCTACAATTTGACCTAGTGTCGAGCAATATTGCCTCCAGCTATCCAATATGAAATCAAAGCCTTTCGTTTGCCACTCTATATAATAGTCCTCTATCTTATTGAGAATCGCCGCGAACAAAATATGTCTGTCTACTTGATGAGAAGTTGCTTGCCTTAAGCTTATAGCCTGGCCTTGAAGTTCGGCCGGAAGCGAATTATTTACATTTACACCGAAACTTAAAACCGCGTAATTGATTTTATCCAGCTCCGCAACCATTTCGGTCAAAATACCGGCCACTTTACGCTCTTTAACCAAGATATCATTAGGCCATTTAATTTGAGCTTTTATCTTTGCCACTTCTTCGATGGAGACGGCAATTGCCAAAGAAGCAATTATGTTCAGCCGGGCGGCCTCGGTCGGCGGGCACTTTGGCTTAAGCAGTATTGAAGTCCAAATACCACCTGCCGGAGATGCCCAGTGCCGGGAAAACCGGCCCCGGCCCTCTAACTGCTTCTCCGCTACGACCACCAGTCCTTCATCAGCCTTGTCGGCTCTTAGCATAACTTGGTTAATAGTTGAAGCCACTTCGTCAAAATGCAGAGTCGGCCTTCCGATAAACTTGGTTTTCAAATACTTGTTAAAAACAAGCGGGTGCAGTTTTTTCGTCTCCCCTATAAGACGGTAGCCTTGCTTGGGCACCGACTCGATAATAAAACCGGCCTTTTGCAAACTTTTAATATGCTTAAAAACAGCGGTGCGCGAGATGTGCAAATCATCAGCCATGCTTTGACCGGAAACGAAGTTTCCCTCTCGCAACCTATCCAAAATTTTACTTTTCACAATTTACAATTATAGACTTTTTACTTACTTGTTGACTAAGCATAAGAGTTTATGTCAAAATGACTAATCTGATCCTTAAAAACCTATCTTACCTTTGCTTATCTCCCATCCGGACTAGGTGTTTCATGTTTCAATGTACCTCAAGGGGATTAGCAATTTTTTTTCTATAGCAATATAAAATAGTAGTAATTAAAGTCTTATTCAAACTACAATTCCTACTACTCACCAAACTACAAGATTAGCACAAGAACTTGGCTATCAGATAGGCGCTAAACAGCAGTTCAGAGCAACTTTATTTTTTGCAGTTAGCATAATAACTGGTATAATCTATGAGCATGTATTGCCCGGTTCGGTTTAAGGCAAAAGATAAAAGCGAACTACCCGGAAAGCAGAAGAAGGTGTAGGTATGGCGAGCAATATCGATACAACTGTTAGTTTTATCATATTTTCGTTGATTGCTATCGGATTCGTTACCGTTACCTATGTAACCGTAAGAATCCTGGCACCACGCCGCCCGTCCAAAGTCAAATACGAGCCCTATGAATGCGGCGAAGTGGTTCAAGGAAAGCCGTGGGTGCAAATCCATGTCCGCTACTACATCTATGCCATGCTTTTTCTTATCTTCGATGTTGAAACCGTCTTTTTGTTTCCCTGGGCTTATTACTATGGGAGATTAGGTGTCTTCGGTTTTGTTGAAATGATGATCTTCCTTAGTATCTTATTTATCGGATTAATCTTTCCTTGGGGGAAAGGAGTGCTTACTTGGGATTACTCGACGAAAAAATTATCAAAAGACCAAATATTATAAGCGCTGCTGCCGACAAAGTATTTAATTGGTCCAGGCTGTCATCGTTGTGGCTTATGATATACGGAATCGCTTGCTGCTCAATTGAGTCTTTTGCTATAGGCGGACCTCGTTACGACGTCGAGCGGTTTGGAATTGCCGGAAGAGCCAGCGCCCGGCAAGCAGATGTCTTATTAATTCTCGGGCCTGTTACAAAAAAAATGGCCCCCGTATTAAGAACGCTTTACGCTCAGATGCCTGAACCAAAATACGTGGTTGCTTGTGGCTCTTGTGCAATCACCGGCGGTGCGTTTCAAGATTCTTTTTTTGTTATTCAAGGAGTACAAAAAGTAATCCCTGTTGATGTTTATGTTCCCGGCTGTCACCCAAGGGCAGAATCTTTTCTATATGGATTTCTAAAATTACAAGAGCATATTAGAAACGAAACACTGGTAAAGGGGCGTCCTGGTCCGTTGAAAGAGCCGATTATCGTTCCGGAAGCACTAAGCGTCGGTCAAAAACAAGAATTAGGCGAAGCGATGAAGGACGAGGAAAAAGTTTGATGGAAGCTTTAAAAGGTCTAAAAGGCTTTAAAATATTAGAGCAAAAAATGAACCACGGATTTATAGAATTGCTTGTAGATAAGAATGAAGTCTTTAAAACCTTAGAAACACTTAAAAAAACACAGAGCCTAAGGTGCAATAACTTGCACTGCATATCGGGTGTTGATTACGTTGACTACATGGAAGTGGTTTATCATCTTTATTCTTATAAGCTCGGGCACAAGATTGCTCTTAAAGTGCGAGTAACAAAAGAAGATAACGAGCTCGATTCGGCTTATCCGTTATGGAAAACGGCCGATTGGCAAGAGCGCGAAATCTTCGAAATGTATGGCATAAAGTTTAATGGCCACCCTAACTTAACAAACCTTTTGCTAACCGATGATTTTCCCGGTTATCCCTTAAGGAAAGATTTTCCATTGACTAACAATGAAGAGTGGCTGCTTCAAGACAATCAAACAGCCAAGGATTACGGTTTACCTGATGATTTAAGCCTGCTTCTGAAAAAAAATGTTAAGAATAACGGGGAGAAAAAATAATTAATGGCTGCGACTAAGAAACTGCAAACAAAAACAGTTTCCGTTAATTTCGGGCCTCAGCACCCGAGTATGCACGGCGTTCTTTTCGTAAGAGCCGAGCTTGATGGTGAATTAATAGTGCAGGTTGAGCCCCATATCGGCTATCTCCACCGTTCCATGGAAAAAATATTTGAAAACCGCTACTACAATCAGTGTATAGCTATCTCTGACAGGGCTGATTACCTTGGCGGGTACTTTAACGAAACAGTTATCGCGCTAGCAGCCGAAAGACTGATGGAAGTCAAAGTTCCTGAAAGAGCCGAATTTCTAAGAGTCATTCTGATGGAACTTACAAGAATAGCCAATCACATATTTTTTTGGGGCAACTTCGGCCAGGATCTTGGATCTTTTTGGACAACTGCATTATGGGCTTGGCGCGAGCGGGAAATGTACTATGACATTGTCGAGGAAATATCGGGATACAGACAACATCCGAATTGGATCCGTATAGGCGGCGTTTACAAAGACGCTACTGATGGATGGTTGCAAAAGGTGCTTGATTTCTGCGATGAAATGGAGAAACGCTTAAAAATATATGAAAACTTAGTTACCTATAACGAAATCTTTTTAGCCAGAACTAAAAATGTAGGCAATATCACTAAGAAATGGGCTATCGACTGGGGAATTACGGGCCCTCTTTTAAGGTGTGCCGGCTTTAAGTGGGATTTGCGCAAAGATGATACTTATTCGGTCTACGATCAATTTGAGTTCGATATTCCGACTACGCACAACGGCGACTGCTGGGATGCTTACCGGGTAAGAATGGATGAAATCACAGAAAGCATCAAAATAGTTAGGCAAGCTGTTTCAAAGATTCCCGATGGTCCGATCAGGACCAAGTTACCTATGCTGGTATCGCCTCCAAGGGGCGATACTTATGCCCGCATTGAAGGGCCGCGCGGGGAACTAGGATGTTATCTAGTAAGTGACGGCAGCAAAAAACCGTACCGCCTGAAACTTAGAGCACCGGCATTTGTAAATTTGGCTTCAATTACTGAATTTCTAAAAGACCAGCTAATAGGCGATTTTATTGCTTTATTAGCAATATATGATCCGGTTATGGGGGAGGTTGACCGATAGCCATGGTGAATATAGCTCGAGTATTACTAACCGGCATAGCTGTTCTCGTAATTGCTCTCACTAATGTTTTGATTGTAGTTTATTTAGAGCGCAAGGTTACAGGCCATATGCAGTGGCGATTAAGTATGATGCGCGTTGGCAAACATGGTGTTCTGCAACCTATCGCCGATGCTCTTAAATTGATGCTAAAAGAAGATATTATCCCCCGCAAAACAGACCGCTTTCTGTTCGTACTGGCGCCATTTTTGATTTTCGTTCCCGCCTATCTTTTATTCACGATAATCCCGATTAGTCCCGGTATATTTGCTAAAAATTTAGAGCTGGGCCTCTTCTTTTTCTTTGCAATTCTTACCGTTATGCCTATCAGCTACATTCTGGCCGGCTGGTCTTCTAACAGTAAATATTCACTAATCGGAGGCCTGAGGAGCGCCGCCCAACAAGTAAGCTATGAAATACCACTGCTTTTGGCAACAATCGGCGTGGTCATGATATCCGGGTCGCTCAATTTAATAACGATAGTCCATGAGCAGCAAGGAACTATACTCGGCTTTCTTCCGAAGTGGTTTATCTTTTACCAACCTTTTGGATTTATTTTATTTTTTATCGGTATCCTGGCCGACCTTAACCGCTCGCCTTTTGATTTACCGGAAGCCGAGTCTGAAATAGTTGCCGGTCCGTTTACCGAATATTCCAGTATGAAGTATGGCTTGTTTATGCTGGCTGAATATGCTGCTCTCTTTGTTATGTCGAGCATGATCGTCATCATGTATTTCGGCGGCTGGAACGGTCCGTTTTTACCCCCGGTCGTCTGGTTTTTCATTAAGACTTACATGGTTGTTTTATTCGGAATCTGGATCAAGGCAACTGTTCCCAGATTGCGAATTGACCAGCTTATGAATCTAGGCTGGAAGACATTACTACCGGCAAGCCTACTCAATATTATGGTTACCGGTCTCTTGATATTAAGGGCGGGTCCTAAATGAGCGGTAATCCTAACAAGTTTCCTCTTCACGGCGTTGCCAGAGGGATGAAGGAAACCTTAAAACAAATGCTCCTTGAAAGAGCCATAACTGTCCAATATCCCAAGGAAAAGCGCCATGATATCGCCGAGCGCTTTCGCGGAGCTTTGGCTTTAAGAAGCTATTTAGGAAAAGAAAGCGACGACAAAGTTGTCATTGAAGCAAAAGAAATGCCGCCCTGCATGAGCGCCTGTCCGGCGAATGTTAATGCCAGAGGCTATATAAGTCTAATCGCTTTAGGAAAATACAGGGAAGCTTACAATTTGCATATGGAAGCCAATCCCCTTCCATCAATTTGTGGGCGGGTTTGTCCTCATTGGTGTGAGGACGCCTGTAAGCGCGGCGAGCAAAAAGATAATCCAATTTCAATTATGGCCCTAAAGCGCTTTATGGCTGACAAAGAATTTGAATTAGACAAAAAAGAAGGGCCTTCAGGTTCGTTCGGTAAACCGAAGAATGTACGCAATCAAAAAGTAGCCGTTATCGGTGCCGGCCCAGCCGGTTTAACTTGCGCTTATTATTTGGCTAAATGGGGCTATCCGGTAATTATCCTGGAAAGACTTAATGTGCCTGGTGGTATGGTAAGAATCGGTATTCCCGATTACCGCCTGCCGCCCGAAGTAATCAACCGTGAAGTTGAACGCATCCAAAACTTGGGCGTGCAAATAAAATACGGGATTTCTCTTGGCGATGACGTGACGATTGATGACCTTTTCAAGCAAGGATTCGGAGCGGTTTTCGTAGGAATTGGTGCTCACGAACCCGTGAATCTCGGTATCGAAGGCGATAACCTCGAGGGCGTATTACTGGGAGAAAGATTTCTTGAAGATATTAACCTCAATCGAAGCGTTCATTTAGGTAAAAAAGTAGCTATTGTCGGTGGCGGTAATACCGCTATCGACTGTGCAAGAGTCTCGCTAAGAAAAGGAGCCGATGTTAGCATTCTTTACCGCCGAACCTCCCTGGAAATGCCGGCCAGTGATTTCGAAGTAGAAGAAGCCCTGGAAGAAGGCGTTAAAATAGAGTTTCTGACTGCTCCGACTAAAGTAATAGGCGATAAAGACGGCAAAGTCAAAGCTATTGAATGTGTAAAAATGCAGCTAGGCGAACCGGATGCCAGCGGACGGAGGCGGCCGGAGGTAATAAAAGGCAGCGAATTTACTATGAAGGCTGATACTGTAGTTTCCGCTATCAGCCGCACACCTATTTATGAAAGCAAGCGAAATGGCACAAACTGGGCAGAAGCCGCCGGTCTGAAGTTAAGCCGCCGCAAGACAATCGAATTCGACAAAGAGACTTTTGCTACCTCCAAAGAAGGCGTATTTAGCGCGGGCGACGTAGCAACCGGTCCGGATATTGCCGTTACGGCCATCGCCGGAGGCCGAAAAGCTGCAGTTTCCATTCATAACTATTTATCTAATAAAGAGCAGATGAAAGATGTTAAAAGAACGGAGAAAATCGACTTAAAAGCAAAATTTAACGAAGCCAGCCGGACTCATATGGCCAAGTTGGAAATCAAGGAAAGGATCGATAATTTTGACGAAGTTGAGAAGGGCTTTACGGAAGAAGAGGCAATAAAAGAAGCTGAGCGCTGTCTTTCATGTATGACCGGCGTTTGCATCGGCTGCTCTATTTGCGCCGAGATGTGCCCGGCCAGAGCTATAACGCTGGAAGCCTCTCAAGATAGCAACAATCGTAAAGTTACTAAATACGAAATTGACTTAGGTAAGTGTATTTTTTGCGGTATTTGCTCCGAGGCTTGTCCGACAAAGGCAATCCACCACACCATTGAATACGAGCTGGCTGTTTATAGTCCGGATGATCTTAAATATAATTTGGGAAAGCTATCGGAAATGCAAGAGAAAGAAAAGCAAGGAAAACTAAACGACGCTCTTTATAGGTATTAACATGGAGACATTTGTTTTTTATCTTTTAGCAACTGTAATATTGGGAGGCGGATTCTTGTTTATGACGAGCAAGAAGATAGTCCACTGCATCTTTTACTGTTTCATAATGTTCGTAGCTATCGGTGGCTTATTTTTGCTGCTTGACGCTCCCTTTATTGCCGCTGCTCAATTATTTATTTATGGCGGGGCGGTAACGGTTTTGATCCTGTTTATTGTCATGTTAACCGTAACTGACCTTCACGGCAGCTTAAGAAATGCCCAAAGCGGTATGGCTTTGCTGGTTTTAGCTTTTTTCGGCAGCGTTTTAGCTTTTGCCGTATCCCATACCAAATGGCCGGTCGTAAAAAATCCGTCTGTCGGGACTAATGTAATGGGCCGCTTTGCTGAGCAACTATTTAAAAACTACTATTTTCCATTTGAAATAGCCGGTGTTTTATTGCTGGCTGCCCTAGTAGGTGCGATTTATCTGGGAAGAGAGGATGAGTAAAGACAATGTTAACGCTTAATCATTACTTAATATTAGCATCAATATTATTTTCAATCGGTCTCTATGGCGTAGTAGCCAAGAGGAATATTCTTCTTATACTTGTATCGGTAGACTTTATGTTAAATGCGGCTAATTTAAACCTGGTCGCGATTTCAAAATATGTTTCCCCGGAACATCTATATGGGCAAGTTTTTGCCATCTTCGTCATGATAGTCACCGCCGCCGAAGTTGGCGTCGGCTTAGGAATAGTGGTTTACCTTTACCGTTCTCACGTTTCCATTGAGAACCAAGAATTTAACGTTATGAAGGGATAATGAGCACAATATTACTTGTTTCGGCAATTTTAATACCGCTCTTAGGCTCTGTTACAACTTTTATTTGGGGACATAAGGGCAAAAAGACGGTCTCAATCGTAAGTTCGGCCTTTACAGCCGCTACATTTATGGCAGTGGTCGGATTATATGTACTGTTTAACCAGGGGCAAACCTTACGAGCCGGTCTCGATATCGGCCTGCCGTTTCAGCTAGCCTTGAGGGCCGATGCCTTCAGCATGTTCCTAAGCTTGCTAAGTACCTCGATCTGGTTCTTGGTCACTGTTTACAGCGTCGAATACATAAATAGCAATAAGGGGCTTTTTGCCTGTTTCTCGCTATTATCACTTTACGGAATGCTCGGAGTTACTTTATCTGAAAACCTGTTTACCTTGCTGATTTTCTTTGAGACATTTTCTCTTGCTTCTTCAGTCTTAATCTTGCACGACCTAAGCGAAAGAGCCGTAAAAGCGGCTTTTCAATATTTCTTTATC
>Ga0214473_10000942_pt1 | contig 39669 bp, 33 predicted proteins | sample RVTome_7_FD_203509 | JGI IMG/M metagenome (GOLD analysis project Ga0214473, IMG submission 203509) | Soil microbial communities from uranium-contaminated site in the Upper Colorado River Basin, Wyoming, United States - RVT98D197 | ecosystem: Environmental > Terrestrial > Soil > Contaminated >...
CAACAAGATTAACCTCACGAAAGACGACGAACTTTACGTCGGTATTGACGTTCACAAAAAATCCTATCATGTTGCATTCTGGCTCAACCATGCACCCGCAATTGATTTCGTTATGCCGCCGGACGATATTCGAAACGAGGTAAAAGACCGGGTAAAAAAATTGGCCCCGAACGGTGGCTTTATTTTCTGCACCGCCCATAACATACAGGCCGATACCGCCATTGAAAACGTCGTTGCCCTCTTCGACGCATACAAGAAATTCGGCAAATATTAATAGATTGTAAAAAACGGCCTTTTGTATTAGAATATTAAACTATCGGGGCGTGGCGCAGTTTGGCTAGCGCACTTGCATGGGGTGCAAGGGGTCGCAGGTTCAAGTCCTGTCGCCCCGATTTAAAAATCCGACCTGTAGGGGCTGGCCTATGTGTCTGCCCTGATTTTAACTCGGCACACTCCCACTCGTAATCTTCCTCCTCGCAATTTATCTTATTTAGCCTTGGCACTTCCCGCCTTTCGTTTGGCTTTGTTTGGCTTTGTTTTATTGGTTCATTGTCCATAGTCCTTTGTTCATAATTCGTTGTTTTAACATAACTTACATTCATTTGAATATCCGGCAAATTGGCTTTGTTTTGCATAATTTAGTCGTTAATTGTCTCTGGTATTTCGGGGTAAGTAGGCAAGTTGGGAATGGTGAGCTGGTAAATTGGGTAATTTGTTAAATGGTTAATTGGCATTTCGACCCATTCGACTCGCTGCGCTCGCTCAGAGCGGGCTGTTCCTTTGCGTGGGGTTGTTCGCAACCCCGATACCGGAGTTTGCCCCAATTGTTGGTATTATACCAAACTTCTTCTGTATGTTCAATAAAAATATAACTTTTTAATAAAAAATTTAGGAAAAGCATGGGCAATTAAAGACGTTGCCCATCCTACGGCTATCTGACCACATTAAGGCTTTTCAGTTTGTTGTTTTTTATCTTTTATGCTTCGAAGAATAGCCTCAATATCTTTACGGGTTGTATTGACAATCTTTGTATCATCAACGTCATCATCAATGTTAAAACTGAACACTCCAACCCTGTTTTTCCAAGGTTTTGCAAAGTAATCTATATCTTCCGGGTATTTGACGTTCGCTCCTTCTAAACTGCCAATATGACTATGTTTTAGAAACATTTTTATATTATGTATTGACCAAGATATTAAATGTAATGCATGCACATTATTTTCTGCATCCCAATTAACCGATAACCAGCGAGTTTTAAAATTAAAACCTTCCTTACCTTCAATTTCCTCCGCAAGGAGAAAGGTATTTCCAAATTCACTGCTACCAAGAATTTTAATTTTTTCTTCTGGGAAAATCTTACTTGGAGAAGTTTCAGTCCCGACTTTTAATGTAAAACCACCTGATTTGGCTCGAAATCCATGCTTTATACTGTTGTACTCACTTCTAAACGTTTTACCGAGAAATTCACGACTTAACTCCTGCCAAAAGTTTCCGTACTCAATAGCTATTGTTTCCAATTCTTTCTTATATTCCACAAAGTGTATGGCTTTGGCAAAGTCTGTCCATGATGATATTTTTATGTTGTAAGCGTGGCTTAAATAGAGGCCAAAATTATTATCATCAATTTCTTTTATTATTTTTGCGACGTCACCGGGTTGGTATTTTAGCATCCATGCATAAAAACATTGAGGGGCTTGCAAAGCAGCGCATATTAACGAAAAAAGCGTTTCTACGGCATGCCCGTATGCTGTCCTTATCGCTAATGCAGCTTTCTGTTTATGTTCCGACTTTAATTGTTCGTAGTAGAGATCTGCCAAATATCCAAAATATTCGGAATCGATATTATCAATAGCTTGTAAATTTCTTCGACCTAAGCTAACACCCCAAAGCCGATACGGTCTATTATGTACTTTAAATATGATATCTTGAGGGTTATTCTGTAATATATCCGCCATTTAATTTCCCTCAAATCGATAGCTTTCACGCCAGTTTGTAGGCGATTTGTTCGTCGAGGATGTCTTTGACGGTCAGAGGAATAATGCTCTTGCCGGTATTTTTGAAGAACGACTGTATTTCGCTAATCGCATCAGATGAAAAATCGAAGGAAACAAAAAATCCTTTTGTCCGGTTTTCGCGCACCATAACCGCCTCAAATGAGTCTATATCGGGACGGCCTACCTTGTCCTTCTGCTTTACCTGTATGGGATACCAGACATCCATAAATTCCAGTTCGCCAGCTTTCTTCTTCGGTGTTGCTGAGACAGGATAAATCCGCCCATCAATTCCCATATCCCCGACCTGCGCCTTGTTTGGTCTTCCGCCCAGAGCGATAACCGCCCAGTTCTCAAATTCAAACGGCGGCAGTTTTCGCAACTTCTCAATCGTCCACGGCAGGTCACGGACGATAAACCCTCGCCCGATTTGCCACAATTTGTCATCTTCTCTAATGTGGCAAACATCTCTCAGACGCTTTGCCATAACCCGGCAGGCTGTCGGTGAAACATCTATCCCAATCCATTGCCTGCCGAGATTTTCAGCAGCGACTAACGCCGTCCCGCAACCACAAAAGGCATCGAGGACAATATCATTCGGATTGCTGCTGGATTTAATAATTCTGTCAAGAAGTGCCAGAGGTTTCTGCGTGGGATAACCTAATCGCTCAGAGCTGGTATTTCCTATGCGGGGAATATCAGTCCAAACCGATTGTAAAGCTTTGCCGGGCATCTCGTCCAAATATTTTTTAAGACCATCCATACGAGGAGTGCCGTCTTTTTTAAGGAGAATTAGCCCCTCTGCATACCATTTTTCTAATTGTTCGAGCGTATATCCCCACCCGCGACTTCGCGGGGGCATTGTGCCTCGCCATTCGAATTTTCCAGAATCACTATCGGGCCGCGATGCGGTTAAATCCTGTCCTGTATAAAGGCGTCCATGCTCATCTTTCTTGTATCGTTTCAATTGAGCTTCATCATATCCAGCGGAAATTGTGTGCCAAGTGTACTTTTCAGATTTAGTATAGAAAAAGATAGTGTCATGTATTCGGCCATATTGCCCAGCGTCATTATGTGAGTTAGTACGTTGCCATATTATTTCATTCTTAAAAAGATTTTCACCGAAAATCTGATCCAACATAAGCTTGACATAGTGCGAGGCGTGCCAGTCGCAGTGATAATAAAATGAACCGGTCTTTTTTAAAACCCGATGCAATTCGACACAGCGGGGACGCATAAAATCTATGTAGGCCTCTGTTGATGCGTGGCGGTCTTCAAATGCGCGTTTTTCCTTTGTCTCACCCCAGAAGACCTCATAATTGCGGTTCGAGTTAAAAGGTGGGTCAATATAAATAAGGTCAACACATTCTTGGGGCAGTTTCTTCAACTGTTCAAGATTATCCCCGCAGTAAATAACCCTCGTATCTACCAAAGCCGATGGTTTTTGTGGCACAGCCGCCCTCGGCTGTGATTTTTTGGCCTGCTTTTTCTCCGAATCCTTTTTAGCCTTCCTTGCCATAAGGGATAGTTTAAATCCCATTGTATAATTTGCAATAGGGAACGGTGGAAAAAACCGTCGCCGTTCCGGCGACGGCTAAACATAACCTGCGGTAAAACCGCAGGCTAAATATCTGCATTTCTGCCGAAGCCGCGATGAGCAACGTACAGTAGAACGCAGCGAAGCGAAGTGGGTAAAAATGGGCGAACTGAAGGCAGAAATGCGGTGTTTTCAAATAAACATCGCCGGTCTGACCCCGAAGCCCTTCGATAAAACTCAGGACAGGCTGGCTTCGGGGCTAAACAAAATCCGGTAAAAAAAGTGTGAATTTTTTTGTTGTAAGTAAAAACAGGCAATATATAATGAATAGTTCATAAAAGCGCCTGGTGATAGTCATAGCGACTTTGTAAATTTTTGTTTTTGTGTGTGCAGTGGTAGTTTTTTGCTTTAGCCGGTGACAGATGCTGTCACCGCCCTTGGTGCCTCGGTGGGTATGCGGCGGAGGAATCGCCGCCCGGTGGGGTACATAAGACGAGATGCGACAAGGTTTTACTGCGCATATGCAGAAACGGTTTAAACGCAGTTGAAAGGGCTATATCGATGGCGAAAGGAAACAAGGTTTTGTCGAGCGGCGAGGTGGCGAAAGTATGCCACGTCGCGCCGCGAACCGCGCAAAAATGGATTGACGCCGGTCTGCTCAAGGGCTACCGGATACCCGGCAGCAGAGACCGCCGCGTCCCTGTTGAAGAAATGATTCGCTTTATGAAGCACCACGGTATGCCCGTGTCGCCAGAACTACTGAAAAGACGGGAAGATTGATTGTTCATATTGATTATTTCGCTGTTTTTGGGGAATCGTTCCGCATATTTTGGTCTAATTTTGGCAGAGAAGGCTAAAGCGGTACGCCAAAAGACTGGTTAAAATATAGGAAATAAGAAGGGCACTTTGAGGCTTTTGCCATTGTACTCGGACTGCGGACGTGGTAAATATAGGACCGGAAGTAGATGATTGAAAATGTCTGCATGTTCCCGGAGGGGAGGTGCAGACATTTTTTTATGCGCACATTTCGCCAAAAAGGGTCAGCGGGCTTGTTTTAGTGATTTTTACGTGTGTGAAGCTACCCGCAAGAGTTTGCGGACCGTTGAAAACGACAATCCAGTCGGCAGCGGTGCGGGCGGTCAGTTGCGGATAAGATTCGCTATTTTTTGTGTTTAAATGGGGTTTTTTGCTCAAGCCTTCGACAAGGACTGTTACAGTTTTACCTAAGAAGTTTTTGCTAAGTTCATCGCTGATTGCTTCCTGCACTTTGAGCAGTTCGATATTTCGCTGCTGTTTAATCTCCATTGGTACATTGTCGGATAGCCGATTCTGGGCGGTTGTGCCGGGACGCGGCGAATATTTGAAGATGAAGCAGTTTTTGTAACGTGCTTGGCGGACTAAGTTTACGGATGCCCGGAAATCTTCGTTAGTTTCATCTGGAAAGCCAACGATGAAGTCACCCGCGACGGCTATATCGGGAACATAAGTTCTTGCACGGTTTAGCAAATCGAGGTATTGGGCAGCGGTATAATGACGATTCATTGCCTTTAGAATTCTGTCTGAGCCGGATTGTGCAGGCATATGTAGATAATGACAGACTTTCGGCAGATTGGCCACAGCCTTACATATTTCATCGAAGTAATCATCAGCGGGGTAAGAAGTTACGAATTTTATCCATTCGATGCCGTTGACCGCCGATGCCATTTCGAGAATGTCGGCGAGGCAATAAGTTTTATCACCCTGGGTGTATTTATAGGCATTTACTCGCTGGCCGAGGAGCGTTATTTGTTTTACATCGTTATCCGCGAGGCGCTTAACCTGGTCGATTATGAGATTCGGCGGGCGGCTAATCTGCGGGCCTCGGACGTATGGGACGATACAGTAGGAGCAGAAGTTATCGCAGCCGTGCATCACGCGCACGAAGGCCTGTGCGGGCAGGAGGTTGTCATCGCTGTCGTAGAGACATTCGAATTCCTCAAGCCGCTGGGATTCCTCGTCGCGGATTGGCAGGCGAATTTTTTCAGTTATAGAAAGCAGCTTTTTCTTTTCCTGTAGTGCCTCTATTATAAGTGCGGTCAAATGATGGAGTTGCGCCGGGCCGCAAACAATATCGACGGCAGGGTGTTCGAGCAGGGAATTGCCGAGGCGTTGCGCCATACAGCCAATAATCCCTACGACGAGTTCGGGCCGGGATTGTTTTATATGCTTCAGGTGGCCGAGATGCGAAAGGACTTTCTCTTCGGCGTGCTCGCGTACCGAGCAAGTGTTGATGATGACAACGCTGGCGGAATCGAGAGAATCTGTGAAGGTGAAATTCGCGTTTTTGAGCGCACCTGTTACCAACGCCGTATCCAGCTTGTTCATCTGGCACCCGAAACTGCGTATATAAACGGTTTTCATTGTTTGATATTATAGCAGAAAACGTGCAGGTTTATGATTTTAGCTGAAGGTTTGTTCGAGGACCATCATGAGGATGAAACCGATAATAACGCCGATGGTGGCGATTCTGGCGTTACCTCGTGTATGCGATTCGGGGATGACTTCCTCGCATGTGACGAAGAGCATGGCACCAGCGGCGAAGGCCAGGCCGTAAGGCGTGAGAAACTGTGCCAGCGAAACTGCGGAGATTCCGAGGAAACCGCCGATGGGTTCGACGACGCAGGTGAATGACGCGACTAAAAAGGCATTAAGGATTTTTTTATCGAACCTGACGAGCGGCAGGGCGACGATGAGGCCCTCAACGATGTTCTGGATTCCGATGCCGGTCGCAAGGAAGGTTCCGTGATGCATATCTCCACCGGCAAAACCGACACCGACGCTGATGCCTTCTGGGAAATTGTGGATGGTAATGGCGAGGATGAGGAGCCAGATTTTTTTCAGGTGCGTTGTGGGATTAGTTATTCCAGAGATGCGGTGAATATGAGGAATCGCTTTTTCAATAGTGATGAGAAATATGGTGCCGATGATGATACCGCAGGCTGCTCGCCAGACGCCGCCAATTTCTATAGCGGGAGCTATAAGCCCGAAGAAGGTCACCGCAAACATAACGCCTGCGGAAAACCCCATGGCCGCGTCGAGAAATTTCTCGCTGGCATTTTTCAAGGGGAATACCAGTGCCGCGCCGAGGATGGTTCCTGTCGCGGCGATGAGGCTTGCCAACGTTCCAGTAAGAATAATGTTCATATAAATAACCAGTTAAAAGCTATGGCAATATACATTAGCGAGGGTGGTATTGTTTGCAAGCGTTATTTGAAAACGAACCAGACAAAGGCGGCGCTGGCGGTAACGGCGGCGATGGTAAAGGGCAGGCCGATTTTGACGAACTGCATGAATTTAACGTGGTGTCCGTGTTTTTTGACGATACCCATAGCAACTATGTTTGCGGAAGCTCCTATCGGGGTGATGTTGCCGCCGATGCTTGCGCCGATGAGCAGGGCGAAATAGAAGACGTAGGGGCTTGTGCCGATATGTTCGGTGAGCAGTTTTGTTACAGGCAGCATCGCGACGAGGAATGGGACATTGTCAACAAAGGCACTGAGGAAAACGGCAGACCAAAGAATAATCATAAAGGCGGCGAAGGCGTTTTTGCCGGTGATGCGGATAATCATCTGGGCCATATCGCCAATGACACCGCTGACGGAGAGGCTTTGGACGAGGATGAAGATTCCGATGAGAAATAAGCCTGTTTGCCAGTCGAGGGTATTTACGAATTGCAGTACGTCTGTTTTTTTGGAATGCCAGAGGTACCAGACAAAGCAAATCGTGCCGAAGATGCAGCAGAGAAGGCCAGCGGTATAGTCGGGTAGATTCGGGATGAATGAGGACATTATCAGGCAAAGGATGAGCAGTATGACCAATATTGTCGGGACGCGGGACAGGTAATGTTCCAGTTCGATGGATGGCATCGGCTTATTATATTTTCGAAAGAGCCAATAAAGGACGGCGGCGGAGACGACCGCGCCGATTTGTACGGCGAAGAAGATGCCGGGTTTGCCGTCGAGAACGAAAAAGTCGTTAAAGTTCAAACCAGCGAAACTTCCGAGGAGCATCGAGGGAGGGTCGCCTATCAAAGTGGCGGTTCCCTGTAGGTTTGAGGAGACTGCCATCCCTATAAATAGCGGTACTGGGTTGATGTTGCATTTTTTCGATATTGAAATGGCGATGGGGGCGACAAGTAATACGACGGCAACGTTTTCGAGAAGTATGGAAAGAGCGCCTGTGAAACAGCAGATAACCACCATAGCGATGGCGGTACTTTTCGTTTTTGAGGCAAACAGCGTGGCAAGATGGTCGGGCATTTTGGAGTAAAGAAAGACTTCGCCTACAAAGAGCATGCCGTAATAAAGTAAAATTACATTCCAGTTGATTGCATCGAAAGCCTGTTTTGGCGATTCGATGCCGAGCAGCAGCAGAGCCGCGACCGCAAGCCAGACGATGAGGAATTTTTTATGATAAAAGAGTATTATCAGTATATACGTAAGTGCGAAAATTCCTATTGCCGTAAATTTTTCCATTAAAACCTCGCCAAATTCAAGTTAGTCACAGGCGTGTTATTATATGCAGAGCGGCAAATAAACTCAATTAAAAGCAAAAGGGGTTATTTGGGCAATTTGTCTTATGATGCCTGCTCTGAATTCGGCATGATATAGCCTCGGCGCTGAAGCCATTTGACCAATTCCAGTACGGGTGAGACTGTGAAGGCCAATAGGATAATAATTATCCAGTCAACCAGGGGGAGGCTATAGGTGCCAAAAGGCGTATGTAGAAATGGCACATAGACAATCAAAACGAGGAGCACCAACTGCAAGAGGATTGCCCAGTTGAGCCATTTATTGACAAACGGCTGATTTAATACCGAATGCCTGTCGGAGCGAAAGTTGTAAGCTTTGAAAAACTGGATGAGGACAAGGGACATAAATGTCATCGTCATAGCTTCTTTGATGCTGCGCCCTGAACTTCTTGCCCAAATGAAAAGTCCGAGGTTGACGGCGGCTGACCAGAGGCCGCCAGTGACCATAAGCGCGATGACAGGACGAGTGAAAATGCCGGTGCGCGGGTTTCGAGGCTTACGCTGCATAATGTCCGGTTCCGGCGGGTCAACGGCAAGCGCCAGAGCGGGCAGACCATCGGTGGCGAGGTTGACATAAAGGATTTGCACCGCGCTTAAGGGCAGGGGCATTCCGGCGAGCTCGGCCACACCCATCAGGCCGATTTCACCGAGGTTCGATGACAGCAGGTACATCAGATATTTTTTGATATTGCTGAAAATGCCGCGGCCTTCTTCGACAGCGGCGACAATAGATGCGAAATTATCGTCGGTAAGTGTCATAGCGGCGGCTTCTTTGCTGACGTCGGTTCCGGTGATGCCCATCGCAATACCGATGTCCGCTTTTTTGAGAGCAGGGGCATCGTTGACACCATCGCCGGTCATAGCGACGATGTGACCTTTTTTCTGAAGGGCAGTGACAACCCGCAGCTTGTGTGCCGGGGAGACACGGGCGTAAACCTCTATGTTCTCCACATCCCGTTCGAGGTCGGAATCCGACATTGCTTCAAGTTCATCCCCGGTAACCACGTGTCCCATTTTCAGAATGCCCAACTCACGAGCTATTGCCTGCGCGGTGAGCGGATGGTCACCTGTAATCATAACTGTTTCGATGCCTGCCGATTCACATTTCAGGACGGCGGCTTTTGCCTCCGAACGCGGCGGATCCATCATTCCGACAAGACCGAGAAAGGTCATTTCATTTTCGGCGGTTTCCAGAGCTGCACTCGACTTTGACGCTACCGCCAAGACCCGCAGGGCTTCGGCTGCCATTCGACGAGCGATTTCGAGAATCGCCGTTCTGCCGGCTGGGTCAAGTGCCTTTTCACCCGTCTCGGTCAACTGTTTCGTGCATGAATCGAGAATTACTTCCGGCGCCCCTTTGGCGCAGGCGAAAATACCATGCGGCCCCTTGTGCAGCGTTGTCATTCGCTTGGTTTCTGATGTGAAGGGGATTTCATTTACCCTCGGGAACCGTGGGTCCAGTTCTGTTTTGTGCAGGGCAGCTTTGGCAGCGGCAACCACTAATGCGCCCTCGGTCGGGTCTCCCTTAATTTCCCAGCGGTTATCAACTTCATTGTGCACAAGATGCGCATCCGAGGCAAGGCAGGCGGCCTGGAGCAGATTTTTCAATTCCGCGGAAGGCTCCACGGGGGCATTGTCGCGCAGATACCGGCCGTTCGGCTCATAACCTGCGCCTGTGACTTCGAGTACCCGACCAGCGACATAAATCTTTTTTGCAGTCATTTCGTCTTTTGTGAGAGTGCCTGTTTTGTCCGAGCAGATGACCGAGGTGCTGCCGAGGGTTTCTACAGCGGGGAGGTGCCTCATCAAAGCATGGCGTTTGACCATCCGCTGTACGCCAATCGCCAATGAGATAGTTACTACCGCGGGCAGTGCCTCCGGCACTACCGCGACAGCGAGGGCAATTCCGAAGATGAGCATTTCAATAAAAGGCTCATTTCGAAACATTCCGATGGCGACAATAATCATCACGACGACAAGGGCGGCCAATGCGAGTACCCGGCCAACCTTATCGAGGTTCTCCTGGAGCGGAGTTTTGCCGGTTTCGACGGTCTGCAGCATTTGAGCGATTTTCCCGAACTCGGTATTCATTCCGGTGGCGACAACAACGGCTTGGCCTCGTCCGTACGTGACCACAGTACCCGCGTAAACGATATTCAAACGGTCGCCCGGAGACAGGTCAGGGTTAGGGATGGGGTCGGTGTGTTTTTCCACCGGGAGCGATTCGCCGGTAAGGGCGGCTTCTTCTGTCTGCAGGTTGACGGCCTCAATCAGGCGCGAATCGGCAGGGACCTTGTCCCCGGCCCGCAGCAGGATAATATCGCCGGGCACAATCTCGCGTGCCGGTATCTCGGTTTCTTCGTCGTCCCGCAGAACGCTTGCTGTTGGCGCAGCCATTTGACGCAGTGCCTCGATTGCCCGCTCGGCGCGATATTCCTGAATAAAGCCCAGTAACACCGCGAATAATACAATGACAGCAATGGCGACGGCTTCGATGCCGTGTCCGAGAAATGCCGAAAGCGCTGTCGCGACGAGCAGAATGACGATTAATACATTCTTGAATTGTCCGATGAGCAGTGTCCACGGTGAGACTCGAGCGGTGGCCTTTAATTCGTTCGGGCCGTATTCAGCGAGCCTGCGTTGAGCTTCCTGCTCACTGAGGCCGGCGGCGGCACTTGTGTTGAGTTTCACCAGAGTATCAGCCGTTGACAGATTCCACCAATTGTTCATTTATCGAGTCTCCTGTATTAAGCAGGCAGTTAATATAAGGATGAGAACGCAAAAAATCAAATTGCATTTTACCTTGTGAGATTGCGGTTTAGTTTGCGCTGGAGGTCTTTGATGCGGTTGACTTCGTCGTTGCCGAGCAGGATTATTGGAAATGTGGTTTTGTTGTGCATAAGGGGTTCGTCGAGGTTGACCCATTTGCGGCACAATTCGCCGTCGGGTGTTCCGGGGATTGGGGAAAAATCGGCTAACATTCCGCGGATGCCGAGGCTATTGACGAAGTACATCGATTGCTCAATCTGCTGGAGGTCGCTGTGCGGGTGGCCGAGAATTTGATACGCGGTAATCTCTAAGGGATTTGCGCCGGCGTTTATAAGATTTTGGACGGCCTGCGAGAGTTCTTCGGAGTAAACTTTCGACCCGGTTTGTTTTTGCCAATCTTGTGAGGTGCTTTCGAAACCGAGATAGAAGGTTTTGAAGCCCGCACGAACCATAAGGTCTGCCAAATCTTTTGTAATAAAACGTGCGTTGAGGGCGTTGGGGGTATGAAAGTTGACTTTTATACCGCGTTTTAAGACTGTTTCGAGAAACGGAATAAAAACCAGTTGCGGATTAAATATAAGGGCGTCGTCGTAGAAAGCGATGTTTTGTGCGCCTCGTCTTACGAGCAGTTCGAGTTCTGCGATGGAGCGTTCGAGGCTGCGGGGGACAAATTCGCGATAAATTTTCGGGACGGAGCAGTAGGTGCAGTTGAAGGGGCAGCCCTGGGTAAGTTTCAAAACGCCGGTATTGAGTTTGGGATAAAGTTCCCAAGCAGCGGGTTGGGTTAAGTCGGGTTCAGTTTGGAGATATTGCCAGAGCGGCTGTAAGTCGATTCCAGTGATGAGCGAATCTGCGTCGAGGGTTTTGGCGTGGTCATGGCAGACGGTGACATAATTTCCGCCTAAGACGATTTTTGTTTTTGGCCAGAATTTTCTCAAATCTTCAATTACTTCCTTTACGCCGGGATACCAGTAGGTCATCACGGTCTGGACCATTGCAAAATCACGAGGCTCGTTATTTTTTAGAAACTGCGTGAAAAAATCACGAGGCAGGCCGAAACGGCGGAAGAACCGCGGTATATCTTCGAGACAGGCGGGAGCAGGGATTTTAAGCTCATTAAAACGGCCGCGGCCCCAGCGGTCATCTTTAAGTTCCTCATCAGCCGTCATAAATGGATGCGTGCGGTCGAGATAGTCGAAGAGCATAAAGTCCGCTTTATTTCGGAGGAAGCCTGCGATGGAAAGGACGCCGTACGGCTTTAGCCAGAAATCGTAGGCGGCGAAATCATAAATCGACGGATTAATTAATAAGATGTTCGGCCTCATAGTTTTTATAATACAAAGAAAATTTGAAATTCGCCACTTAGATTGTGGAGATGTTGTCCGCTATGTCCTGCGTCGTGCGTACTGCGTTTTTGTCACTGCGAGCGAAGCGTGGCAGTCTACCGCTTTGCAAAGAAAATTTCCTTGTTTTTGCGGGATAGGGGAATAAAATAAACAAATTCAACTTCCGGGGCTGACAACAGGAGCGAAGTTCTTAGTCGTATATCGCAGATGGTATATCGTGAGCGGAAGTAGTTTTTGTTTTATATAGATGTATAATTATTGTTAGCGTATACGGAGAAAAGATAAATGAACAACCCTGAAGAGCAGTTTAAGATCAATCTTAACCAAAACCTCTGGGGCCTCCTCGTTGGACTAAGCAGTTTGGGCGTTGCTGAGTATTTCGGTCTTTGTGTTTTGTTCTGGTTTGCATTTGTTGTGTCCGCAATCATGGTACCATCCGTTGCTGCCACAACGCTCGCATACACGATTAACTACTGGAAGCATAAACTACAGTGAGCCCGCAGAGCCGTAGCGATCGCAGTCCATTCGAATAGGTTTTGGCCTATTTTATATAGCCTGTATAATTATTGTTATGCCGCAAAATAGTACGCCTAATATCGCGTGTTTGGGCTGGGGTTCTCTGATATGGGATCCTCGTGATTTGCCGATTCGGGGCAAGTGGTTCGAGGACGGTCCGCTGTTGCCCATCGAATTCGCGCGAGAGTCGAATGACGGCCGGATTACATTAGTTATCTGCGATGTCGCCTATCGCGTACGCACCTTATGGACGTTGTTGGAAGCGAAGGATTTACAGACAGCTAAAAGTGACCTCGCCGCTCGTGAAGGCATCGGTGACAAGAAAATTGAGCAAGATGTTGGCTATTGGAACGAAAGTCCTCGCGAGTCGTATGGGAGTGCAGAGGACAAAATAGCTGCGTGGGCGCAAACAAAGAACCTTGATAGCGTCGTATGGGCGAACCTGAAGGTGGGATTAAAGGATAGCCAAGGAAAGCTGCCTTCGTCAAATGAAGTGCTCAACTATTTACACAACCCTAAATCTCATGCCAGAGGGAAAATGGCGGAAGAATACATTCGCAAAGCGCCAACTCAAATTGACACTGAATATCGCAGGTTGATCGGAAAGGAGCTCGGGTGGTTTCCCGTCAAGGGCTAATGCGGCATAACTGGGTGTTCAGGTGAATTCTGAGCAAGAAGCCACAGCCGCCCATAAATGGGCGACGGGAAAAAGTTAGTTTTAGGTTTTTAGCTTAAAGTTTTCTTTTTGCAGTACACCCTAACCTCCTGCACACCAAAAACTTCTATGGTAGCTAAAAATAAATCAAATTTTTATAAAATTTCCGATATTTTCCTTGTATTTTATCGCCACCTTTATATCATGTGTTATTAACTGGGCTGCTTATATGGTCCAGCGAACGGGGGTACCAAACCAAAAGTACTAACGACTAAAGACCAACGACTAACAACGAACTATGAACTACGAACCAATCAACAAATTAACCCACTTACCCAAATTAACCAATGAACCACAAATCACGAACCACGAAACGACTAAATTATGCAAAACAAAGCCAATTTGCTGGATATTCAAATGAATGTAAGTTATGGTAAAACAAAGAACTATGAACAACCAACTTGGACAACAAACCGATAAAACAAACCCAATTTATGGTGAGCCTGTCGAACCAACAAAGCCAAACAAAGCCAATTTCCTGGACATCGGCGGGCAGGCAAACCACAGCCGGGGGCAGCCGTGCCACACTAACCACAAATCACAATATTTTTGTCAATTCGAGGCTGCGGTCTGGTATAATTCCCAGCTTTACACTTTGAGATATTATGGGTAAATACAAGGCGATATTGTTTGATTTGGATGGGACGCTGTTAGATACGCTGCGGGACCTTGCGGATGCGGGCAATGCTGCGCTGCGAGAGTTGGGTTGTCCGGCACATTCGACGGAGGATTACAAATATTTCATCGGCAAAGGGATGGAGGAATTGTCGCGGCAGATTCTGCCGGAAGAAAATAGAGATAAGCAAACTGTCGCAAAGAGTCTATCACTTGTGAAACAGTATTATAATCGATACTGGAAGCGAAACAGCAGGCCATATCCGGGGATTGCGGAAATGCTTACTGGGCTTGAAAAGCAGGGGATAGTCAAGGTAGTGTTTTCCAATAAGCCGGATGAATTTACAGGTGTTATGGTTCGTGAGCTTTTGCCGAAGTGGAAATTTGAAATTATTCGAGGGGCATTGCCGGGCGTTCCAATCAAGCCTGACCCGACGGCGGCACTGCAAATAGCGGCGGAATTAAAGATCGCGCCAAAAAAATTTATTTATCTTGGCGATTCGGCAACAGATATGCAGACGGCCAATGCTGCGGGTATGTACGCGGTGGGGGCACTTTGGGGATTTCGCACGGCGGAGGAACTTTTAGGCGGCGGGGCGAAGGTGTTAGTAAAGGAACCGTTGGAAATGCTGAAATTGATTAGCTGATTACCCCGCCCACAGGTGGCGGGGCTAAACCCGCTCCCTAACGGTCGCGGCTCTGCTAAGTTCATCTTTTGGGCGGTGTTTCCATCGGCGGTGGAGCCACCAGTATTGCGTGGGGTCTTCGCGGACGAATTGTTCGATGGCCTTTGTGTATTCGGCGGTAATCCATTCGAGGGGCTTGTCCTTGTCGGCCCATTCTTCGGGGCGGATGATTCTGGGAACACCAATTTCAAAAAAGAAGCGGTTGTCGATTCTTCTGCCGTAGCCGACGGCAATGGGGATATTGTGGGTGATGGCGAGCAGGCCGATACTTTTGTAGGTGCTTGCCTTTCTGCCGAAGAAATCGACGAAGATTCCTTTTTTGCCCGCGTCCTGGTCGGCGATGAAACCGAGGGTTGCGCCTTCGGCAATAAGTTCAGGCATTAATTGTGCAGCGCCTTTTTTATCTATTATTTTCTGCCCAGCCTGCTCGCGAACTTCATAAAGGTGTTTGTTGATAAATTTGTTATCGAGGGGGCGTGCGATACTGTAAATGTTGAACCCAAACAGACTGAGGAGATAGCCCATGATTTCAAAATTACCGTAGTGGCCGGTGACGAGGAGCAGGCCTTTATTTTCCCTTATCATCCACTTCACCATCTCGGCGTTTTTATATCTCGAATATTCGCGCCAGTTTGATTTTTTGACGAGTCTCGGTGTGAATAAAACGTCAACGGCGAGCATCGCGATTTGTTCGAAGCTTCGCTTGCCGGTCTGCACAATCCATTGCTCATCTTTTTCCGGGTAGCTCGCGTGGAGATTGTCCAAAGCCCGCTGGCGGCCTCGATGATAATATTTCCATAGTAATCTGCCGATAAACCGAGCGAACCGGAGGTTGGCATCTACGCTAAAGCGATACATAAAAAATGCAAGAACCCGCAAGGCGGCGTAGGCGAGCCAGTCTGCGACGATATTGCCCTTCTTCTTTTTTTTCTTTTTCTGCTGCGGCAGATATGTCATAGCCTGCGATTTTAGGGAGTTGGCGCAAGGTGTCAAGCTTTTGTCGGGCTGGCGAAGTAATCAAATGGGCCTTTTTGTGCTTGTTTTTTAAGTAAAGAATGGGTATTCTGCACGGATTATCCGGGTCGAATCAGAATAAGGAGTGATTCATGCGTAACGTGGTATTTGTAAGTTTGTTGGGGGCGATTTTAATCAGCAGCACAGCGTTTTGTGAAAACAAAGCGGATGCATATAAAAAAGAGGCGATTGAGTGGGTCGGGCTTAACGAAAACATGCTGGACAAAATATCGCTGGAGATATGGAACCATCCAGAAATAGCATTCGCGGAATATAAATCATCGAAGCTCCTTAGCGATAAACTGATTGGCGAAGGGTTTAAGGTCGAACGGGGTGTAGGCGATACACCGACGGCGTTTGTGGCCAGCTATGGTTCCGGCAGGCCTGTGATTGGTTTTCTTGTTGAATATGACGCTCTGCCGGGGCTTTCTCAGGAAGCCGGGGTGACAACAAAAAAACCTCTGACGGCAGATGCAGCGGGACACGGATGTGGGCATAATCTGCTTGGCACCGCGCAGGTTGGGGCAGCAATGGCGGTAAAGTCGGTGATGGAAAAACACAAGCTTCCGGGGACAATAAAAGTTTTCGGCTGTCCCGCGGAAGAGGTATTAGCCGGCAAAGTATATATGGCCAAAGCCGGTGTTTTTGACGGGCTGGATGTATGCTTTGACTGGCATCCGCGCGACCGTAACCTGGTTTATATGGGTTCGAGCCTGGCGCTGAATAATTTTGAAGTTACTTTTCACGGTAAAACGGCGCATGCTGCAGGCGACCCGTGGGATGGAAGAAGCGCGCTTGATGGTGTGGAATTGATGGATGTCGGGACCAATTTTCTTCGTGAGCATATCAAGCCGAAGGCAAGAATTCATTATGTGATTAAAGAAGGCGGCAAGGCACCGAATGTGGTTCCGGATTACGCGAGGGTCTGGTATTTTGTGCGTGATGTCGACCGCAAAAGCGTTGATGAGTTGTACAAAAGAGTATTGAAGATTGCACAGGGAGCGGCAACGATGACAGATACCACATACGATGTTAATCTGATTACCGGTGTTTATGACCTACTGATAAATAAGTCCCTTGCCGAAACGCTCAAAAAAAATCTGGAATTGGTCGGACCACCGCAGTTTACACAGCAGGAGCAGGTGTTCGCAAAAGAGCTGCAAAAAACACTTGGTAAGGAACAGGACGGGCTGAGTACAAAGATTGAAACATACGCTGAGGCAACGTTGGACGAGCCTGTCGGCGGCGGGTCAACAGATGTAGGCGATGTAAGCTGGATAGCACCTGTGGCTTCTCTGGGAACAGCATGTTGGCCGAAGCATACACCGGGACATTCGTGGGGGGTGGTAACATGTACGGGGTCATCAATCGGGTTGAAGGGAATGGCTGTGACATCTAAAGTAATTGCCGCATCGGCGATAGATGTGCTTATGGACTCGAGTATTGTTGAGCGTGCCCGGGCGGAGTTCAAGGAAAAGACAAAAGATTTTGTATATAAAAGCGCAATACCGAAGGAGCAGAAGCCGCCGATACCGCAATAAAAATATTAAAAACAATAACGGGAAAGGAATTGTATGGAGGCATTTCACGGTCTTATTATTTGGCTTAACGATCATATTTTGTGGGGCGTACCAATGCTTTGCCTTTTGATGGGTACGCATTTGTATCTGACATTCCGTCTTCGCTTTATACAACGGTTTATAGGAAAAGCGATAAAACTGTCGGTAACAAAGGAAGAAGGCGCAGAAGGGGATGTCAGCCCGTTTGGGGCGCTGACAACGGCACTTGCGGCGACGATAGGGACTGGAAATATTGTAGGTGTCGCAACGGCGGTTGCACTTGGCGGGCCTGGAGCAGTTTTGTGGCTGTGGCTGACAGGCGTATTCGGCATAGCGACGAAATATTCCGAGGCGGTGCTTGCAGTCAAGTACAGGGTCAAGACATCCGACGGCACGATGCTTGGCGGGCCGATGTACGCTCTCGAAAAAGGTTTGAATATGAAGTGGCTGGCGGTGTTCTTTTGTATTTTTACGGCGATAGCGGCATTTGGCATCGGAAATATGGTTCAGGCCAATTCGATTTCATTGATGACAAAAGAAACCGTCAATGTGCCAACGTGGGTGTCGGGTCTGGTGCTGGCAATATTGACGGCGGTTGTAATCCTCGGCGGCGTCAAGTCGATAGCGCACGTTTGCGAAATGCTTGTCCCATTTATGGCGATTTTTTACATTCTGGGCTGTTTAATAATACTTGGGATAAATCATTCGCATATAATGCCTGCACTGCAGGTTATTTTTAAATCCGCATTTACTGCGCAGGCGGCGGGCGGAGGATTTGTTGGGGCAAGTGTGCAAATGGCTGCACGATATGGAGTGGCAAGGGGACTGTTTTCCAACGAATCCGGACTTGGTTCTGCGCCGATAGTAGCGGCGGCGGCGCAGACGCGAAATCCCATCAGACAGGCGCTCGTCTCATCGACGGGAACATTCTGGGACACGGTTGTTGTTTGTGCAATGACAGGATTGGTGGTTGTAAGCAGCATCGTCAGAGACCCGATTGGTCTGGGTAATCTGACAGGTGCATCACTTACAAAGGCCGCGTTTGCACAGATTCCCATAGCAGGGCCGATAGTGCTGAATATCGGGTTGCTTACTTTTGTATTTTCGACTATACTTGGCTGGTCGTATTATGGGGAACGAGCGATTGAATATCTATTTGGAAAGATAGCGATAATGCCGTACAGACTACTTTGGGTCATCGCGGTCTTTTTCGGGTCGGTGGCGACGCTGCCGCTGGTCTGGGACTTGGCAGATTCGATGAATGCGCTGATGGCGATACCTAATCTTATTTCGATAATACTGTTAAATGGCGTTCTGGTTGCCGAGACGCGAAAATATCTGTGGGAAGGCAAACTCGACGATATCGGCAATTGATTGCAGGCTGATTTATTGATAAAAATCTTATTAAAGGGGCATACTATGGATTTTCAAGAAAACATCGGTTCGTCTGGGACGGAGTCGCCCGTTACTCCACCGCAATCTTTGCATACTCAGGCACCGAAAAAACGCAGCGGATGGAGGATTTTTTTGAACATCATTTTAGTTCTTTCGATGTTGGCCAATATAGTGCTGGTGCTGGTGGTTATTGGCCTTGCGGGGGTATTCGTTTCAATGTCAGGCGAGAGACGAGTTTTCACGGAACAAGTGATAGAGAAGGGGCCTCGAACAATCAAGATAGCTGTAATTCGCATGGAAGGTATTATCGAGCAAGAGTTGGCGAGGGATGTTTGCGAACAATTGAAGACGGCGGAAGAAGATTCACGAGTAAAGGGGATAATAATTAAAGTGACTTCACCGGGCGGCACGATTTCAGACAGCGACGAAATATACAATGAGATAAACAAATACCGCAAGAAAACCGGCAAGCCCGCAGTCGCCTTTATGGAAGGTGTCGCAGCGTCCGGTGGCTATTACACTTCTGTAGCGTGCGACAAAATAGTGGCAGCGCCGACCACGATTACAGGCTCTATCGGTGTAATCATGGGGCATTTTGTCATACAGCAATTGCTTGAGGAAAAACTCGGTATCCAGCCTGTGGTGGTGAAATCAGGCCCGAAAAAGGACTGGCCCAGTCCATTCCGGCCTGTTACAGAGGAAGAGAAGCAGTATATTGAAACAAAGCTTATTAATCCAGCCTATGAACGATTCGTCCAGGTTGTCGCAGAGGGACGTAAAGAACTAACAATAGAGGATGTGCGGCGGCTTGGTGACGGGAGCATTTACGGTGCTGAAGAGGCTTTGGGGGAAAATCTCATTGACCAGATAGGTTATCTTGATGAAGCAATAGATACGGTTAAGAAGCTTGCGGGAGTTGAAAACGCCCAGGTAATTGAGTACCGCAAACCATTCTCGTTTTCCGAACTTTTAGGAGTCCAAAGCAGCGGGATGCTTAAATTCGACAAGAGCACACTATACAAATTCTGCACGCCTCAGGTGCTGTATCTATGGACTTTGTATTGACACAGAACTGCATGAGTAAAAAATGCGCAGACTAAAAGACGTTCCGTCAAGCGGAACGTCTTTTAGTAGTTTAATTTCCTTTTAAAAGCCGGTATTAGTTAGAAACCGTAAGCAATGCCTAAGAAGAATGAACTGCTCTCATTAAGGAAGTGTCTGACTTCACCGCTATAGAGTTGCCACTGGTATTCGACAAAAAGGCTTATTTTGTCGGCAACGCAGGTATTTAGGTGAGATTTAAAACGATTTGGTGTATAGATATTTATTTGTGAAAAATATGAGCAGCATCAGCATTCTTTTGAAAGCTTATTATGAGCGATTATATGAGAAACTGGAACGTACCAGGGACATTCTCGTCTCACATGTCGGAAAAATTCTAACAGACGAAATCAAGCGAAGAAAATTTAAAGATTTCAGTGAGGAAAAATATTCTGCATATCAAGAGGCGTGCATCGCATTTATAGAAGAAAGGATTGAAGCTTACAATCCTACCGGGATGCAATATACTTTTGACAATATAAGCAGGAAGCAGGCGCACGATCTTGAGCTGCAGCTCGACTGGTACGACAGCAGAAGTGAATTTGTTGAATTGCTGGAATTGGTGCGTGAAAAAGCTGAGGCCGAAATGGAAGATGAGCGAGTGCGGCAACTTGCAGAAGAAATAATCAGGGAATTTGGCGCTTTTCCGGATGGGAGTATTATTGCTGCCTATGAAGGCAAACCGGAACTATTTAAGCTTCCCGATTATGTTGTCGCACGTGCAATAGAATCAGTTGTCAGGTGACAGGGAACAAAAGTTATCCTAACGGCCATCGAGAACGTCGCCCACAGCCTCCCCCGTCCATGTGATATCGCGGCCAAGTCCCTGGACCGTCTGGCAACCGGAAACTACAAAAAGGGCTGTCAATAAAACGATTATGAGCAAAATTTTCTTTATCATTTGTCAAATTCCTCGAAAGCCCGTTTTGGACTGTATAAAGTCATTATCTATATATTCGGCAGAATCCATCAATAAAGCTTAAAAAAATAAGAAGTAATAATACGGTGGCGGCTAAAAACGGTTATCCATACTACCACCTTTTGCCGATTTATATACTCAGGCGGGAACTGATAGAAAACGAAGGAAAGTTTTAATCTGGAATCGAAAAGGAACTAAGTTATGCACGGAAAGGCGGTGAGTATATTTATTTTGCTGGCAGCGAGTTTTGCCGCGGGATGCCATTCTGATATAGTATGCACGAAACGAGTAAGAGAGCTGAGCAGCAAATGCGTTTATGTTGAACCATTGAAAACCGAAGACCCTCATATCGGGATAGTCCTTGGGGATGTTATAACAAAGGAATTTGTAAGACAAAGATTTGAGATGTGTGACTCAAACAGCGCAACTATACTTGTCAGGGGGTCTGCTTTTTTAACAGAACGGTCAACATCGAAAAAAGACCTTTTCGGGGCGTCCGGCACCGCAAGCCAGGCGATAGAAAGTGTATCGCTGATTGTGAAAAATCGGGCAGGGGAAATTTTAGCAACAGCATCGTATGATAACGATGACAGATTCACCGCCAGCAAACTCGGAACAGAACTTGGCGGAGCGTTGGCAAGTAAGCTGAAATGACGTTAAAAGCATACCACGGATTAGCTGGGTTTTTATAATTTTCTGGGGCTGCAAAGATTTCTCGCATCTTTGGCGACCCTGCCGCATTTTTTGCATATAAACTTTGGGTCAGTGACAAGCGGTAAGTAGTCATTGCGCCTGCTTATATTAAATCCAACGTTTACGAGATAGCATAAATGTTTGTTGTGCCCGGAATGTGGCATTTCTGGAACAAAATTCCTGCTTCGTATCGTAGTCATAGCGATTCCTTATGTTTTGCTTTTTTTAAAACCCTGTAAATTTTGTGTGCTTTAGCCGGTAACTTTGTAAACTGAATCTCCCTTTCTTACGCGTTCAGGGACTTTGACACCAACAGAGTCTCCGGTCTTGGCCTGCTGGACGTTCACGTTGTTAATCTGCATCGATTCCACAACCGCTTCGAGATTGGTGGTATGCCCCTGGAAATGAATTTTGTCCCCGACTTTGAGTTCCCCTGTCAACTCAATAGCGGCTACCGAGGGGCGCGCAAAGAAATCCGAAACGTGTCCGATTTGCTGTTCCTGCATTTTTTTGCCTCCTTAACTTAATTATTTTTTAAAGCCACGAAACAACGGTTTTTATTTATTAAGGTCGCTGCAGGGAAGCCGTAATCAGCGTATAATTTTGTTTTTTTTGCGCCTGTTGCTGAGAATTTTATTGCCGCCTTTGGTGCGCCTTCTCGCGAAGAAGCCGCTCTTGCGTGCGCGCTTAACTTTACTTTTACGATGGTTATACATAACGTTCTCGTCCTAACTAATAAACCACAAATCGATGCTATTCTACATCCGGAGGGGATTATGCCACGAACCTGTTGGAATTTCAACTTATTTGTCGGTGGAATTAAAAAGATTCGCGGGGTCCTGCTGGTAGAACCGTTTTAGTTCCCCGTATAAATCGGGCAATAGCGTCCGCAATTCACCGGGTCTTTCAAAAAAATATTCCGTCGCTACCGCGAAAAACTCCGCGGGATTCTTAGCGCCGTATTCATCCAATATCGCAGGATGTCGAGAGATAACCGCGTGACGGAGATTATCATATTCCTTTTGCAGCGTACGGGCCCATGCAATATAAGCGGAACGATTTTCAATCACCGGGGTGCTGTCTGATTTTGCGCCGGAACTGTCTAACTGATGGGCGAATTCGTGGAAAACAACATTGTGGCCATTTTGTAGGTCGCCTGCCTTTCGGCGAACGTCGTCCCATGAGAGCACGACCGTACCGCTATGCCAAGACTCACCGATGCGCACGTCCGCTCCCTCAGCTACGGTGCCGTCCGGCAGATGCTGCTTATGCCGGACAACATAAGCCTGCGGATAAACGAGGATGGCTGAAAGACCGGGATAGTAATCGGTTTTACGGTGGAGCAGCAGTATGCAGGCATAAGCCGCGATGGTCACCTTGATTTCGTCGGTAATCTGCAAACCACGGCAGCCTTCGAAATATTTTTCACTAAGAAACACAAGTATGTGCTTTTGTAATTCTTTCTGGTCCGGCGGCTGCAGGCGGTTATACAAAGGGACATTTCTCTGAATTATTGACAGCCACTTATCAGGAAACGGCCGTGCGGCAATGCGTTTTCGTTGCCAGTTTTTGAATCCGAACATAGATTTAACCTTTGTAGTAATAGTATTTCATTGATTATATCATATTGGTACTATAAATAGTTAGCGACTGATGATTTGTGATTCAAAATCTTTTGTCTTATTCGAAATTGAGCAATATTGTATTTTACGGGTAGATAAATTAAACTCAGACCATATAATGGGTGACAAACACAAAACTTTATTTGTGATTTCAGGTTTAGCAATAGCAGTGCTTGGGGTGTTTTGGCGTGTTCATAAATTTGAATTTGTCAACTACGATGATAACAAATATGTCACCGAAAATAGACATATCTTGACGGGGCTTACCCTCGCAAATGTTGTTTGGGGTTTTACCAGCGAGCATTGCGATAATTGGCATCCGCTGACGGGACTGTCGCATATTCTGGACTGTGAGTTTTTCGGGCTGAATGCGGGGCAGCATCATTTAGTCAATTTATTGCTTCATATAGTCAATACTCTGTTAATTTTTGTTATCCTCCGGCAAATGACAGGCGCTTTCTGGCAAGGCGTATTTGTCGCAGCGGTTTTCGGTTTGCATCCGTTGCATGTAGAATCAGCAGCATGGATTTCCGAGCGCAAGGACGTGCTGAGCACTTTATTCTGGCTTCTGACGATGGCAGCATATTTTCATTATGTTAAAAAGCCAAAGTTGAACAGATACATATTGCCACTCGGACTTTTTGCGATGGGGCTTATGAGCAAACCAATGCTGGTCACTCTGCCATTTGTCCTTCTGCTGCTCGATTACTGGCCTTTGGAACGTTTGACGCTTGTCAAAATACATAGTGCCGGTGATATATGGAAGAATGTGCGGCATTTAGTTTGGGAAAAAGTGCCGTTTTTTATTCTTTCAGTTGTTTCGTGCATTATCACCGTTGTTGTGCAGTCAAAGACGGGGGCGTTAAAAGATATTGAACAGCTCCGTTTCTCAGTTCGTGTTTTCAACGCCGTTGTATCATACATGCGGTACATTTTAAAAATGGTATGGCCGACAAACCTTGCAGTCTTTTATCCTCATCCGGGTGATACTTTACCTGGCTGGCAGATAGCTGGTGCGGCTGTATTACTCGCGGCAGGAACATTTCTGGTGGTGCGGGCCGGGGGGCGGTACAAGTATTTACCAACAGGCTGGTTTTGGTTTCTTGGAACTCTCGTGCCCGTTATAGGCCTCGTCCAGGTCGGCGGCCAGGCAATAGCTGACCGATATACTTATATCCCCCTCATAGGTTTATTTATTATTATTGCCTGGGGGACAAATGACCTGTTGGCAGGATGGAAACACAAAGAACCTGTTCTTTGGTTGCTTTCATCCGCAGTTATTTTCATTCTTGCGGTACTGACTTCCTTCCAGGTGGGCCACTGGCGTGACAGTATAAGCCTGTTCGAGCATGCCATTAAGGTGACCAGTAGAAATTATTTGGCTTACGGCAACCGAGGATTCGCCTACTATGTCAGAGGCGAATATGACAAAGCCCTATCGGATTTCGATAAGGCCATTCAGTTTAATCCACGGGATTTTCTGGCCTATAACAATCGCGGGATGACCTATGCACAAGTTAAAGGCGACTATGCTAAAGCCATTTCCGATTTCAACAAGGCCATCGAGATTAATCCGAAGTATGCGGAAGCCTACAACAATCGAGGGAATACCTATGCGATAGGTGAAGGCGAGTATGACAAAGCCATCTCTGATTACAATAAGGCCATCGGGATTAATCCGAATTACGTTGATGCCTACAACAATCGGGGAAACATCTATGCGCAAGGTAAAGGCGAGTATCTCAAAGCTATCCCGGATTATAATAAGGCCCTTGAGATTAATCCGACGGAGGCGCAAACCTACTTTAATCTGGCAAAGGCGTATGAAAAAGTGGGGCGCAAAAAAGAAGCGGTTGCGGCATACAAGGCCTTTATCCAATATGCTCCTGCCGCATCTGCAAAGGATGTCGAACTTGCAAGGCAGAAAATAATGGAGCTGGAACGATAGCGGCAGCATAAAAGTTTACGCACAATATCTTTAAAGAAATGCAAAAAGCGGATGTCGAAATGTATTAATAAAAAAGAGGCCTCCGGCCTCTTTTTTATTAATCATCCGAACATTTAAGCGAGTAACAACAGGTGTTGTTAGTCACTTTCCTGCGGGGTAGGCGTCTGAGTTTGAGGCTCGGCCTGTGTCGCCTGAAGCTTATCAAGCAGTTGCAGCAGTGCATTCGCCGGCGGCCCGTTCAAAGAATCAATGGTCGCATTTTTCAGCGGCACCGCGGCTTTATCAAGCTCACCGAGACCGAGATACTGATAACCGAGCAAAAGCTGCAGGTTCGTGTCCTGTGGATTCTGAATTGACTTTACGTTCAGGTCGTCAACCTGTTTGAGAAGTATATCGTCGCTTGAATACAGACCGCGAGGATAGAAGATGCCTTCCTCAGCAGGGTTGACTTTTGCCACCGCAGCACGAAGGACCTGGGCGGCGGATTTATAGTCACCAATTGCGAAATAAGCCTGCGAATAGGCAAATACCAGAACTTTATCATCCGGCGCCAGTTGGTGTGCCAAAGCAAATTTTGCGACAGCGGTATTATAATCACCGGCTTCAAATGCCTTGACACCATCATCAAAATACTGGTCCGCGGAAGTTTCCGGCAAAGGTTGCTGCGCACTGTAATCCGGCAGGCTGCTGGGGGTAGGCCCGGTTACCGGTTCATCAGAACCATAGTAGTTGTAGGTGTAATAGTTGTAAGTATCGCTGCCGTATTCATAAGGTATCGGGTTATAGCCATACCAATAATACGGGTAGCAGCTATACCAGTAATAACGGGCATAGTTATAGTCATACGGCCAGTATCCGTAAGGATTGACAAAGATGTACCTGCGATGATAGTACGGATAAATCGGGCGATACGCATACCATGGGCCGTAGTTGAAATATGTGACAAAGAAGAAGTCCGGCCATATTATTTGATGAGAAATAAAGCGATGATGGCGATGATGATGGTTTCGGCCATAGAACGCAAAGTCGTTGCGAGTGCGGAAAATGGTTTTATCGTGGCGTCCGTCATGATGGAAGAAATCTTTCGTCCGTGTCAACCAGGAACCTCTTTGCGTATTCACAGCGTCAGATACGTTGTCAACCACTTTGAGCGTGGTATCATCGCGTTCGCTGTTCCAAACAGTTGTCCGCCGTTGGCGATTGCCTTCGGTTCTCCATGTAAACCTGCTGTCATCGCGAGTCCGCTGCGAAAACTGAGGTTGCGTACCACGGGAATCAGGAGCAACTTGCGTTCCGTCCTTTGATACGGTTGTGTTTCTATCAATTTTACCTGTTCCTCGTGACCGGTCCCGGTCATTGTCAGGCAACTTAGAATCTTTACCGATTGATGGAGTCTCTCTCCGCCATGTACCAATGTCCCTATTCGTTTTTCCCTTATCATCGGATTTCATGTTTCCCGGATTAGCTTTTTGTTCAACTCGCGGCGCCGAGGGAGTTTGAGGATTTATGTTAAACTGCGTTTTTGTCCAGCCTCTATTGTTGAAGTTTTCTCGCTGTGGTCGGTTATCATTGGCAATTTGCGGTGACGACTGCGCGGTCCCAAAACTTCGGCTAACACCAAGGGGACTGTTTTCTGCACGAAACTGAGTTCTATCGAATCGCATTCCTGGTGCGCCGGAATCTCTATTGACACTGGGAGCATTAAATCTCCCCCGCGGTGTCGAATTTGCGAAGTTCGGTATTCCCTGGGGTCTGGAAGCTGCTTGCGGCATAGAAGCCCCGGAATCCATTCCTGCTGACGGCGAATTACGCTGGACTGATTGTGTTGCCCGTTGTCTGCCGGCCGAAGCAGCTTGTCCACCGCCGCCACGACCGCCGCCACGTCCACTGCCGCGTGCGCCATATACAACCTCAGGCAGGAAAAACATTATCAGTGCCAATACCCCTGCAAGGGTTCGAAAATGCATTTTATATTTTGTCGCGAACATATTAGCCCGCCTTTCTATGGCGATTTTTAAAGCCCGCCTCAGCGGGCTCCGCTACCTATTATTTACTTGCTACTGTCCTAATGCCAAGACGCTCGTCAAAGAAATTTATTGCACGATTAAAGACGTCCAGCATTACTTCCTCTTCGTCTTCGGTCGTGTTGATTGCCTCGCAAAACGCCTGGAGGCGGTCTTCACGCTGCCTGATAAAGCCTTCGATTATCTTTCTGCCGGTCTCGGTCAAACCGACAATGGTCGTACGCTGGTTTTCGGGACTAATCTTTTTAGTAACGAGTTTGTTGCGCCAAAGTCCTGTTATGGTACTGGAAATAGTGCTGTCGCTCGCATCCGAATCTGCCAGCGAAAGTTTGGAGACCGACGTGGGGCCGTTTTCAGCCAATAGTTCAAGAATCAGCGTTTCCCGCTCGGTCAAGCAAACCTTACCAACCTGCTGCTCCTCCTGACCGGCCTTAAGAAGCCTCATTCTGAACGTCAAATCATGCATTGCTTTTACTAAATCAGGTCTCATATTATAGTCTCCAATTATGTTTATCTCTGATTTTATATACGATTCTACAATCTGAAAGTTTCAAAGTCAAGAATATTCCATAAAAAAACAGTTCTAAAATCGAAGTATATGTTATGATTTGTAAGTGTCTATTTTGCAACAGGTTGAAGCTGTATTTGCGGCGCTATTAATTATTTATATGCAGGATTTTGGCACCTTCGAAGCCGTTGAATTTTGTGGAGGAGGCGACGCTGTATGCTCCGATGTTTTCGGTATAAAAATAATCGCCTATTTGCAAATTCCCCGGCAATTGCTCCGATACTGAAATCTTGTCGAAACTATCGCAGGTTGGGCCTACAACAGCACAAACTTCTTTTTTCCCGCGTTTGAACGAATGGAAATTTGGAATCCAGTGGTCGTAAACAACGCCTGAAAACGTATGATAGACGCCATCGTTTATATGGTAGAAAATTTTTCCGTCTCTTCTTGCTTTTCCGATTATTTCCGAAATCAGCGTCGCAGAAGTAGCGACCATGAATCTACCGGGTTCAGCTATGATTTCGATATCCTTCGGGAAAAGTCTGTTGCATTCGGAATCTATTATTTTCGCGAGCTTCTGAAATTTCGGGACCTGCGAATCATATGGGGCAGGGAATCCGCCGCCAATATCGACTATTTTCAGATTGTAACCTTTTTTACGGCAGTCCAGGAAAAGTTCAGACGTTATATGCAAGGCGGAAGTATAATTGTCAAAATTCGTGCACTGACTACCGACGTGAAAACTCAAACCTTCAACCACCAGTCCTATGCCAAAAGCCTGCTTTATCAGGTTATACGCGTCACCGAGTTCAGCACCGAATTTTGAGCTCATTTCGACCTGCGAGCCGGTATCAGGAACCTTCAATCTCAAAACCAGGCCCGCGATATCACAATGTTCTTTGATTTTCTTAAGCTCGTCGGCGTTGTCGTAAGTCACGAGAGGTCTGTATCTTTTTATTTTGCGAAGGGTGTCCTTGTCTTTTATCGTGTTTGAGAAAATTATCTTGTCCCAGATGTAGAAGTCCTTGTCCTTTTCCTCGAAGTGCTTGATGTACTCATAGACCTGCATAAACTCGTTGTAGGAAGCGACGTCGAAACTTGCCCCTTCGTTGAACAGTGTTTTGACTATCTCCTGATTGGAGTTTGCCTTTACGGCATAATAGGCCTGCACCCGGGGCAGATGTTTTTTGAAAAGCCTGTAGTTCTTCCTGATTTTGTCATGGTCAATGATAAACAACGGCGTCCCGTGTTTCTTTGCTAATTTAACAAGTTCTTTTTTCATACTTTGACTAATAACAGATAACTGCTTTACAATCAAGATTTTATTCGGGAAGTTCCGAGCCGCGACCGTTAGTGAGCGGTATTCAAATTCAAGCGGTAAAATTACCCTTCATTAACATTCAGGGCTCTGTGACCTCGCGCTAACGCTTGAGGCTCTGTTGACCTAATGCCATAATATTGCCCTGACCGTTTTTTACGTATTCAATCGATGAACGAAGTCTTTCTTCTGTCCAAATATATTTTGTGCTTCCGTGTCGTGTCCAATATTTCTTGGCAGACATCTTATCGCCATTTTTTTTAATGGCCTTGGTAGCATATATTTTGAAATCACGCATCATTTTTTCCGGTTCCTCTCGTCCGCTGACTACGATATGAACGTGATTACTTCTGACGTGTACTGAATGAGCGAACCAGCCGCGAAACTCGCAAACCTCTAATATTGCCTGTAATACTGTGTTCCGGCAGAAAGCGTTTAACTTTATTGGCGGATGTTTTAAAAAACTTTGTTCTTTGGCATTCAGACCGGGGTTGTGAGGAACGAATTCCCCTCCAAAGCTATTATGTTTTTTATTTACACTGGCGCGTTTATCACCGTGCAGCCATGTTCCGTATGTCGTAAAAGTTATGAGATATGCAAGCGGATATTTCATAATTATCACACAGAGCCGCGAACGTCAGAGCCTGAATATGCCAATTTTATCCTGTCATTATACTAATGTCAATGTACCGGCCCAGAAGCTGTGCGTCAATTGCGTCTGTTTCTTGAAGCCTGATGTTTGTACTACCTATATGATAGCTTTAGTAGTTTTTTCCTTCTTTAACAACCTCAAAAAGCAAAGGATGGCGATGATGAGAGAATCGCAGACTTAGGTACAGATAACATCCATTATTCATTAGCCCTTTGAGGTCTTCGCCAATTCGAGCCAAGCCGATCCATATTTCGCCAGGACGAATAATTGTTGGGACGTTCCCAAAGCCATGAAGTCCGCCCTTGATAAAAAATTGGTTTTTGGATTTACAGAATACCTTATTAATTTTTGTGGGCCAGTAGAGAGCGGCCTGATGCGTAATTGTAGTGGGCCTATCACCGGTATTAGTGACTGTGAAGTATATGTACTCGTTATCGTCTTGTGTACCTTCCATCATAATTTTCCAGCCATAAATAGATTCGCATATGATACGAGGACCGGACCTTACCCACTTGTAGAAATCAAACAGAAGGACAATGGTGGCAATCAATGCACCCCACCACGCAGCTACAAGGCTGAATTTATTCATACAATCACCTCCATGCCAACATAAATCTACCACACTTTTTGCCTACGGCATTTTTCTTTGTTCACAGCTTCTTTATAAGCTCTTTGAGTTTTTCGAGTTCCTTGTTATTTTCGAGATAGGATTTTATCAGCTTCTGATGCAATTCGGGGCCTCTGTCGTACAGTCTTTTTAGCTTTTTGGGTTTGGCGGTTTTTTTGACATAAGCGACCATTGTTGGAAAAGCTACGGTAACATCGAGATACGCGGTAACTGTTTCTTCGAGTTTTGTGGGGTCTATTTTTCCCCAGCTCGCGGCCTCGCTCGGCGGAGCGCCTGACAGACCGCCGGTGTCAGGACGTGCGTCCGTTATATTGATGTCGTAATCCTGGCCGACCTCCGGAATCATAAGGACTTCCTGAATCTGCGGCTCGGTCTGCAGCATGAAGTTCTTCGGGCTGCCGCCGCCGATGAGGATAACTCCGGTCTTGCCTTTTTCGTATCTTTTGGCGTTCAGAATTATTGCCGTTGAGTCGTTGACGTCGATGCTCGGATTTATTTTAAGCTTAAATTTATCAAGCAGGCCGGAGGCTTCCGCCAGAAGTTCGATGCCCGCCACATTCATTCCGATTGTGGAATCACCGGGCGATGAAGTGAAAACAGGGATGCCGTTTCGGTAAGCGGCGGCGAGAACACTTACCTGGCCAAGCTTATTTTTCTTTTCGTGCTCATCGAGGATTTTGCCGAGGTGATGATAAAATTCGCGTGTCCCCATTTCCTTCTGGAATTCCGGCCTGACAAGTATTTCTCGCAATCTTCGGTCGGTCTCCATCAGAACATCTTCATAATCGAAAAGAATATCGTAGATTCTTGTTACGCCCTTGTCTCGCAGGTCTGCGTCATTGACATTGTGGCTTCCCCTGAACATCGGCAGGTTGAACGCGAAATGGATGTCGTGGTACATATTGGCACCGGTTGCGGTAATCCAGTCAACAAAACCGTGGTTCATCAGGGGGATGATTGTCGAAGGCCCGAGGCCGGCGGGTGTCAATGCCCCTGCGATACTCAATCCGATTGTAACATCTTCCTTGGAGTACCGGTCTCTCAACAGGTGGCAGGCAGCTCGCAGGCGGCCGCCGTTATAGGCGTCCATATTGTCGATAAGCTGCGTTATATCTGTAGATTCTGAAATCGGCTGCGGCAAAATCCTTTTGCCTGACAGATACTTCGCTTTACCCGGGTAATTTTGTTTATTTTGCTTCATTTTTCCTTCCTTGCACCTGTTTAATCCTTTTTTAAACTTTGGTTCGAGATTTTACCAGAAAAACGTGAAGTTTAAAGCAAAAAAAATTCAATACCAAATTTTAAAACTTACCGTTGCAGCTTCAAAAAGATTTGTTATTATGGTAAAACTCAATAATTAAGGGAAAGCGTAAAAAGATTTATAGAAGTTTCAGCTTAAGGAGTGACATATGAAAGGGGACCCGAAGGTAATCGATTGTTTAAATGGGCTTCTGTCAAATGAACTGGCAGCAATTAACCAGTACATGGTAGAGGCTGAGATGCTGGAGAATTGGGGGCTAAATAAGCTTGCGGAAATGGAGGAGAAGCGTGCCATTACGGAAATGAAGCACGCTGAGACCCTCATTGCCCGCATCCTGTTTTTGGAAGGCAGGCCTGTTGTCAATAGGCTCGCCGATATTCACATTGGTGAGGATGTTCCGAAGCAGTTTGCAAATGACCTCGCGGCTGAAATGGGCGCTATCCGTGACTATAATGCTGGTATCAAGTTATGCGTGGAAGTCAGCGACAACGCCACGAAGGAGATTCTGGAGAGCATCCTGAAAGACGAGGACGCCCACGTGGACCAGATAGAAGAACAGCAGGACCGCGTAGCGAAGATGGGCCTGCAAGTCTATCTGGGAACACAAGTTTAAGACGGATTGGCAAAGTTATACAGTAAAACGAGTGGGCGATACAGGAATCGAACCTGTGACCCGCTGATTAAGAGTCAGCTGCTCTACCAGCTGAGCTAATCGCCCTGAACTATTGTTCAATTGGTTGGTTGCAACAATCGCAGCATTATATAGCAAAGTTTTTATTTATCAAAACAAAAAGATTGAAAATCAGCTTGATATTGGACCTGGAACACAGATTCTGAGGCTTTATGAATCTTCAATGAGTGTGTGATTATTCGGTCTTATAGAATCGCGAGAATTCGGCGAAGTCGTGTAGGTTGACTATATTATCTTTGTTGAGATTGCCGAATGGTGCGTCGATACTCAGCCAGTACTCACTCATCAGGGCAAGGTCGTTCTCATCAATGAAACCGTCGGCGTTAATATCGGCATAGTGAACCGCAAGATAGTCATCACACCGGTCTTCAAGGACGTGAACATAGTCTATATAGGCAGGATTGAAGGTGTAATCAGGCTTCGAAGGAGTAATCGTACCTGACCATGCGTATTCAACGGCCAATTCGTAATATCCATCGGCATCGGTTACAGCGTTTGGTTCGCCGTCGGAGCTGATAGTTACACCGGCAACAGGTGTCGAGCCATCAGGTCCAAGTATATAACCGGATATAACACGAGGCGGGCCGGCAAACAAAACATTATCCATCTCTGTATCTATTTCGCTTGATGAATACGCAGCGGCAAACTGTTTATTATTATGCGGCAGCACCCACTGACACATTTGAGGCATCTCGACTTCTGTACTCATCTGATTTGAAGTTGTTGTCTCATATTTAAGAGTTAAAGTTTTATTTTTAAATTCGGGATAAATTCCTGTGCTTACATATTCCTGAATTACGCCAGTATTGTCCCTGAAATAAAATCTAATGTTCTTATCTGCATCCTTCATCGTGAAACCAAAATCAAGCTGGGCAAATCTAAGAAAGGCACATGGGTTGGTTATCGAAATCGTTTCTTGATACGTTCCACCTGTGTAAATATCTGCTTTAAATTTTCTCCCATCTAATTCAGAACCGCCTGACAGATATGGGGTAGTATCCAAATAACAAACAATCCTGTGGCCATCTCCTGCATCGAGTGTTAGAACGTGCCATTTCCAGCTTTCAACCTGAACCCAATCGGGGTCTGTGCCGGGAACATCCCCGACAGAGGGGTCTCCGGCAGAGCTGTACCAGCATTCCGTTTCTCCATCTCCGTCTGAGTCATAATAAACCCAGCAATTTTGCCCATAGTTAAGCGAGGCATCCCACAATGCATATTGATAATAACACTCCACCGGCAAATCGGGTATTATCGTTTCTAATACAGTCCAATTATTTCCCACGACGAACTGGCGGGCCAGGCTTGTTTTGGCGGTATCTGTGGTTCCGGGCGTAAAATGACCTCTGTTGATATTGAGCACCACCCCGCCAAAAGTCACATCCCAAATCGAACCCGATGGATAAGTGGCAGAAGCTGAACCAGCACTGCACGTCATACTAAAACTTTTATTCGTGCTGCCAAGCCCGTACATTTTATCAGTAGCAACAAGAACCTCTACATACTCCGAATCGTAAAGACCATAAAGATAATTATTGCCAGCGTAAGCCCCCAAATAATGGCATAAGTTAGTTATAAGAAAAATGGGCCCTGTATCACCCTTGACATAAATGCGGCCAAAATATCTCGTACCGTCGATATTTTCAGAGCCTGCTGTAATCCGATGCCCTCCGCTGACATTGTCGGTAGGAACGGCTTTGGTAAAGTTTACAGATTTTTTATCTCCTATCAACCCGCCACTGTTTTGATATGTCTTCGTTGAATTGTTAAAAACTGTAAACGCATCTGCATTATTTATAAAATGAGAGACATTATCATCTTCCCATTTATTATCTATTGCAGCTTCGACCAGCACGAATGTCCTTTTAGCTGTCTTTGCAGGTAATTGGACAGTATTATTCGTTCTACCAACGCCATCAATTTGAAAATTGCAGTACACCTTTCCCTGAGCTAACCCGCTAAGAAACCTGACGCCTCGCTGTTCCGCATTTCCAGCAGGACCGTTGTAGAACTGATACCAGGGGCTGAAAGTCGCACCATAATCCGTGCTTATATAAATTACACCACGATGGTAAGTTTGATTGCTTGAATCATACGGGAAAACATACAAAACCTCGTTGTGTAAATACATACAATAAGGCTCTGCTTCCTGGCTTGCTCGGAGAAGAATATACTCGGTAGAACAACTTACAAACTTATCGTCAATCATGTCATATTTAAAAACCCCACCATACTGGTCGCTGCCACATAACAAATATCGTGGGTCTCCATAATCAATAGCACTCATCGGCTGGTCTTGAGGTATTCCGCAATCAAACGTGACCTGCTGCCAAGTCTCACCGTTGTCAACAGATGTCCACACTTGTTTCATCAAGCCGTCACCACGAAAGGCCACCCATTTGTTTGTAGCAGCATGATAACCTAAAGCGTGAAAGTGGCCCTTAAATTCTGTATCAAGTTCTGTGGTCCAATTAGCCCCAGCATCAGTCGAACGCCATATCTTTTTACCGGTATAGTACCCACTAGCGTCATACTCTCCAAGACAAACAATATCTCCTTTCCATGCTGCCCACCGTGATTGATATGGATTTGATACATTGTTTGACCACACAGGCATGGTTTGCACGGCGTTCCAAGTTTGTCCTTCATCTTTTGTGTACTTACCAGAAGACTGCCCATTTAGTATTACAAGTCTCTGCCCACTATCGGACCAGGCGCATCCTCCGGTTACTCCGGTAACTGCTGTCCAATTGCCTCCACTCTTCACCTTCTTATAAAGCTGATATCCATAAATCCCCCATAAGTAGTTTGTGGTTTCGCAAGCATTAAAGAAATTTGAAGCATGCGGAGGGTGCGAATCATCTGCGGCGATAACAGGCTTGCTTGCAATGATAAAATCCCTTGTGATGTATTCGTCCTCGGCATATAAAACACCATCATGGTCGTAAGCTGTTGATGCACGCTTGAATTTAATAGAATCTTCCGCAAACGCAGTTCCCAAACCCATCACCAAACACATCAATAAAACCGGAAATAAAACTGGTTTTTTCATGTTTGCCTCTCAAGTTGCAATAACGAACGTTGCGAGGCAACTATGGAAAAACACCAGGAGCAAAGCCGCAGACAGAGATTTGCTTTTGGATGTCATCACTATATTAACTGACAAGCTGTTCACCCTCGTCGGTTTTATTTGCGTATACCCTCTTCCTCCGGCAAGATAAAACCATAATGTCAGACAGCGCTACCCAATCAGCATTTTGGACGCTGCAAAATTGGTTTCCTTAAAAGCTCAAAATCAGTGTTGCAATATAACGTTGTGAAGTATAGCAGATTAAGGCCACAATGTCAAGGATTTTGCTTGAAGTTCTTGCGAAAGAAGTATTTATAACGATTAACCTTGCCGATTTCAGCAGACTTTCCGGCACGTTTTACTCAAAGTTGGATATGTTCTCGAGATACTTTCGCACGAAATCGAGGAATTGAGCAGCATATGCGCCGTTGGCAACTTTATGGTCAACTGAAAGAGTCATCGTCAGGAATTTACAGAGGGTAAAACCCCCATCATCCGGCACGCAGGTATCGGTGATTTGGCCTACACCGAGAATGCTGCACTGGCCGGGAACGACGATGGGGATAAAAGACTCGACACCAAAGGCGCCGAGATTGCTGACGGTAATGCAACCGCCTTCGAGGTCGGTCAGCAGCAGTTTTCCGATTCTGGCTTTTTCAATCAGTGCCTGAGTATCACGGGAGATTTCCGCAACGGTCTTTTGGTTTGCGTTTCGCACGATGGGGACAATCAAACCCTCCGGCACAGACATCGCAAGACCGATATCAATACTGGCAGCCAACTGGATTGTCTCGCCGGCGAGTTGGCCTGTCATAATGGGAAATTTTTCAAGACCTGCGGCAACTGCCTTTATAATAAAATCGTTGTATGCTACTTTGCCATTACCCGAAGCATTTAACTTCGCGCGAAATTTCACGAGGTTGGTAACATCAGCTTTAACGGTCAGATAGAAACAGGGGATTTCGCGCTTGGATTTAAGCATTCTTTCAGCGGTGATTTTCTGCAGTCTATTGAGCGGGATGGTCGCACCGAGCTTGATTTCGGCAGCAGGCTGTGACACTGCTGGTTTTGTGGAGGCATTTTTGACATCATCTTCGGTGATTCTGCCACCGGGACCCGTGCCTGTAACGGTTGAAAGCTCAATGCCAAGCTCTTTCGCAAGTTTCTTTGCCCTCGGTGAAGCTATTACTTTTTCCGCTGCTTCTTCGGTTTGTGCGGCGGGCTGCGGTTGTGTCGTGGTCGTTACCGGGGCACCGCCTTTTAATGAATCTATAAAAGATTGCGGGACAACCTCATCTTTTTCACCGAGGACAAGGATTAGCTCACCCACGGGGAGTGTCTGACCAATCCGGACGAGAATATTTTTTACGAAACCATCGGCAGGGGACTCCATTTCGAGCGTTGCTTTGTCGGTTTCAATTTCGAAGATGCAGTCGCCTTTTTTCACCGCGTCACCGACTTTGATATTGCAGCCGACAATCGTTCCTTCTTCCATCGTTTGACCGAGTTTTGGTAATCTTACTTCCTTCGCCATGATTTTCCTCGTATTTTTGTTCGGTTATCGCCGCGTAATAATTAAACGATTTCCTTAACAGCTTCAACAATTTTTTCGATGCTCGGAATACTTGCCAGTTCGAGCGGTTCGGACATTGGCGGCGGGGCATCGGCAGCGGCGAGATTTACCGGTGGGGCTTCGAGATAATCAAAGCCGCAGGTTCCATCGCTGAATTTGTAGCCAATATATTGTCCGGTGATTTCCCTGCCTGTGCCGCAGATGCCGAAACCTTCACTGACTGTGAGGAGTCTGCCCGTTTTACGAACCGACTCGGCGATAGTTTTTATGTCGAGCGGTTTTAATGTGCGAACGTCAATCACTTCAGCGTTGATACCGTGTTTTTCAACGAGCACTTTCGCAGCTTGAAGCGAAACAATTGCCATACGGCTGTAACTTACAATCGTGGCGTCCTTACCGGATTTTTTGACGTCTGCAACACCGAGCGGGATTATATAATCAGTTTCGGGAACAGGGCCAAGCTGGCCGTAAGTTGCTTTGTGCTCAATAAATACGACTGGATTATCGCTGCGGATGGCGGCTTTCAGCAAACCCTTTGCGTCATAGGGGGTCGAGGGCATCACAACATACAGGCCGGGTGTATGCATCAGCCATGCTTCGAGAGATTCCGAATGATGGGCAGCGATGCATCTGCCGACACCGCCTTCGGTGCGAAGTACCATCGGGACTTTGGCTTTGCCGCCAAACATATAACGATTGTAGGCACCAACGTGGACGAGCTGGTCCATCGCGATAGTAACGAAGTCAACATACATAATTTCCGCGATGGGTCTTAAGCCGCGAAGGGCGGCACCCACAGCGGCGCCGGTGATTGCAGCTTCGGAAATTGCGGTGTCAATAACTCTGCCTGTACCGAACTCGGCAAGCAGACCTCTGGTCGCCTGATATGCTCCGCCGTATAGACCAACATCCTCACCCATAAGCAGGACGTTTTTATCACGCCGCATTTCCTCAGCCTGAGCCGCTACAACAGCCTGTGCTATATTCATAATGTTCATACCGAAACGAGATTTAATCAGGCTTTTGGCTTGTTCGGCAGCTTCTTTTTTGGTTTTGGCAGTAGAAGATTTCACTGCAGCTTCAAAGGCTTCCGTTGCTTCCATTACTTCTTTGCTGTTGACCTTGTCGGCTTCGATTACACCGGCCGGGTAGACTTCATCAACATAGACATCTTTCGTGACATCCGCAGGATTAGGCCAAGGACTGTCGATAGCAAACTTCGTGGCGGCTTCAATCGTTTCGAAAGCTTTATTTTTTATTGCGTCAAGCTGCTGCTGTGTACAGAGTTTATCACGGAGAAGTTTTTCACTCAACACGATAATGGGGTCCCTTTCCCGCCATGCTTTTTCTTCATTCTTGGTGCGATATTCGCGAGGGTCACTTCTGCTGTGGCCGTACCAGCGGTAGGTTTTGGCTTCGATTAAAATGGTCTGCGAATCAGTTCGCGCCAGTTTTGCCGCGGAATGTACCGCCAGATAAACAGCAATAACATCTTGGCCATCCACAATCATCGCGGGGATATTGTAGGCATAAGAACGCTCGGCGATATCAATAATATTGCTTGCCTTCAAGGTACCATCCACTGGCGAACCGGAGAAGGGGACGCTCATTCCATAGAGGTTGTTTTCGACGATTGCAAGCAGAGGCACCTTCAACGTTGACGCCATATTCATTGATTCATGGAAGGTTCCGGTATTGGTGGAACCATCGCCGAAAAAGGACACGACCACTTTTCCGGTCTTTTTATATTTCTCGGCAAGAGCGGCTCCGACGGCGGGGCATTGGTTGCCGCCGACTATGCCGGTTGAACCAAGATTATTACACTTGCTGACGTCTGCGATGTGCATAGAGCCACCGCGGCCTTTGCAGTAGCCGGTTTCCTTGCCCATCAGTTCAGCCATCATTCTGTTCCAGTGGTTCTGACGGTCGGTTTCTGTGTCGGCATATTTATTTCCGACGGCGCCACAATGGCCGTGACCGCGATGTGTGGAAGCAATTACATCACCTCGCTCTATAGCGGCAATGGCACCAACTGCAACGGCCTCCTGACCGGCATAAAGATGGGATGCGCCTTTAATGATATTCTGACCGAGCAGGTCAAAAACCTTTTCTTCGAAGAAACGAATTTCGTAAATAGTTCTTAACCAGTCGGTGGCATCATCGAAGGTAATGATACCGTCGGCGATAAGCTCCTTTAGGGAGGGGAGCTGTTTTTTGCGAGTATCCTCGATACAAAAATCCATAGATAAAATCTTTTCAAGTAACGGGGTGAAAATATAGCACAGATAGCTCTTGCAGACAATAAAAAACGAGAGGCCGCGGTAAAGTTTGTTTGCGCAAAAGAACAGAAACGAAACAAATCGAACATTTTATTTGCAGCTATGCTTTTATCCTGGTATAATTGCTTATATGGGAATCGCAGCGAAACTCAGACACAAGAAAATACTTGAGGAATTAAACTCAAAGGGGCGTGTCCAGGTTGCACACACGGCCCGTAACCTGGGGGTCACCGAAGTTACGGTAAGACGTGACCTGGCATTTTTAGAAACAGAGGGTTTGTTGAGCAAAACTTACGGTGGGGCGGTTCCGGTTGTGCCGGAGATGAACGTTTCAGCAAGATACAGACAAACCAGGAGAACCGGTGCGAAAAAAATTATAGGCAGGTTGGCAAGTGCGCTGATTAAGGATGGAGATATAATTTATCTGGAGGCAGGCTCGACGTGTTATGAAATTATTCCTCATCTGACGGAACGTAAGAACCTGACTATTATAGTCAATTCCCTTTATCTAATGCGCTGGCTCGGTAAACTAACAGGACACAAAATAATCATTGTCGGGGGACAGTACCCGCATGAACGAATGGATATGGTTGGACCCGGGGCAGAAATGGCAATATCCCAAATGGGAGGTTTTAAGGCATTTACCGGTGCAGATGACATTACGATAGA
>Ga0214473_10000943_pt1 | contig 39658 bp, 34 predicted proteins | sample RVTome_7_FD_203509 | JGI IMG/M metagenome (GOLD analysis project Ga0214473, IMG submission 203509) | Soil microbial communities from uranium-contaminated site in the Upper Colorado River Basin, Wyoming, United States - RVT98D197 | ecosystem: Environmental > Terrestrial > Soil > Contaminated >...
GTCAGATACTCGTGCATGAAGTCGGTGAAGGCCGGCGTCCAGACGGCGCAAATCCATGCGTAGGACAGGTGAGTATGAGGAGGCTTGAGAAGAATGCCCCGGACTCTGCCCCGATCGTCTACGTCCACCATATCCATCTGCGCAGGGTCGTGCGCAGGAAAGAGCGCCAGGACGATGTCTGCCCGCGTCGATGCTTGCCGCGAGAGCAGCCGGCTGAAGAGATCTTGAGGCTGGAAGATGATATCGGGAAATCCAAAGGCCACGAGAGCACCCTGTATGAACGGATGGACCTGATCTACGGTGTACGGGACACCACGCGTTGGGGGCGTCACGAGGTACGCGAGGTGAAGCCCCACCAGCGTGCCGTCCGCGAGGTAGGCAGGAATGTCCCACTTCCCGTCGCGCAGGATGATATAGGCGCGGCTGATCCCGCCAAGCCGCATCTTCTCCAGAAGGTAGTGACAGACGACTTTGGGGCTCATGCCCTGCCCGTGGTCGGCGGGTCGGAGACCGACCGGGAACAGCTCCTTGCTGCAGGGCAGTGGACCGATCCGTGTGGCCCGCCCGGCTGCTGGCAGCACGCCAATCACCTCCTGGGGCATTGCGACTCCTCCCGCCCGCTCAGTAGGACTTGAGCAGCGGCCGCATGGCTATATCCGTGACTTCGGCGGTTCTTGGCAACGACAGCGCGGAAAGAGTGATTGAGGCCACGTCTTCCGGCTGAAGGAGCAGTCCAGGCTTGTACTCTTGGTGCCGCATCGCGTAAAGCTGGGCTTGTCTCGGTGTGGCAGTACGGCCGGGGTGCACACTGAGGACGCGTATTCCAAACTGGTTGACTTCAGCTCGAAGACTGTCCGCTAGGGCTTTGAGACCATGCTGCGTTGCTGCGAACTGGCTCACATCTCGGGGTGCGGTCAACCCTGCAGAAGAGTTGACGAACACGATCTGCCCAGGCGCGGCCTTGAGGATCGGCAGCAGCGCTTGTGTGAGGCAGAAAGGCGCAAAGACATTCGCCCGATACTGCGCATCGAATTCCCGCGGGCTTGCCGTTTCAACCGCTCCGGTGTAAATGACGCCGGCACAATGAACGAGTATATCCAAACGGCCATAGGTCGTCAGGAGGCGGCTCTTGATGAGGGCAATCCCCTCCTCATCTGTCAGGTCCACCGGCCAGATGGCAAGTCGTGTCGTGTCATCTCCCACCATCCTGGCAGTAGCCTCGAGTTTCCCCTGTGTCCGCCCGATCAGGCACACTTGCGCACCGCGAGACCAGAGGGAGAGCGCGATTGCCCGGCCGATACCGCTTCCGGCACCGGTGACAACGGCAACCTGCCCTCCAAAGACGCCATCAACACGTTGGATACCGCATGGATGGGCAGTCGTCGTAGAGGGTCCGTTCGTGCTGCCATACCCGTCAGATGTGTCCATCATGTTCAATCCTCGTCCCGCTGTCGGCATGTACACTCGTTCTGATATCGTCGGCATCGACACCGTTCCGCAGTGCACGCGGAACCCTTCCTCATATTCTCGGCTTCACGGCGGTTCCCGACCTTCCGGTTTGTACTCAGAAGAGTGTGTAGATGAAGGGGGCCACGGCCGAGCCTTGCGTGAGCACGATCAATCCACCCAATAGCGTCAAGACGAGGATGATCGGCAAGAGCCAGAATTTCTTCCGCTCCCTCATGAAAGCCCACAACTCTACGGCGAACTGGATCATGTGACGACTCCTGGCGGTCTCAGAACTGTCTAAACAAATGGCGGGGAGAGCGGCGCGAGCGGGGAACGCGGTAGCTATCCGCCTCCGGGGAGAAGGCACGGTTCATCGGGTCCTTTCCCAGGAGGCGCATGGCCACGCCGATGGGGGCGAGGAGCCCGTAGTAGACGACCCCCAGGATAATCCTGGTGTTGATCCAACCCAACACGTGTCCCGCGAGCATCCATACGTGATGGACGCGGCGCAGGCTGGTCGGGAGTACCAGCCCCAGACCGGCCAGGGCGACGGCGAGACCGACTGCCCAGGCCCGCGGTGGCTCCCCGCGGATCAGGAGCGGCCACAGCCCAATGATGCCGAAGGCTCCCCCAACGAGGAGACCAAAGGATCGCAACTGCTTCGCGTCAACCGAATCACCCACGGCTGATGCCCCCCGCTAATCTAGTTCGAACTCTTTCTTCCAGTCAGAATCACTCGCCAGCGGTCGCTGGTCACGTTTGTCGAGCAGGCAATTCTCCAGAACCAGAAAATCCATCTCGGTGCGCATGAAGCAGCGGTAGGCGTCGGCGGCCGTGCAGACGATCGGCTCGCCCCGAACGTTGAACGACGTGTTGACCAGAACGCCGCAGCCGGTCTTCGCCTCAAACGCTTTGAGTAGCGCGTAGTACCTGGGGTTCGTGTCCTCGTGGACGGTCTGAATGCGCGCCGAGTAGTCGAGGTGGGTGACGGCCGGGATGTCGGAGCGCGGGATGTTCAGGAGGTCGATGCCCCACAGGTCCCCGCGGTTACGTGGCATGGGCTGTCGCCGCTCCTCTCGCACCGGTGCGACAAGCAGCATGTACGGGCTATCGGTGTCGAGGTAGAAGTAATCGGAGAGACGATCGCGAAGAACCGACGGTGCAAAGGGACGGAAGGATTCCCGGAACTTGATCTTCAAATTCATCACGGATTGCATCCGCGGGTTCCGGGGGTCTCCCAGGATGCTCCGGGCGCCCAACGCCCGGGGGCCGAATTCCATGCGCCCCTGGAGCCACCCGACGACTTTGCCCGCTGCCAATTCCTCGGCGACTCGCGCGAGGAGCCCTTCGTCCTCCAAGCGTGTGTAGGGAGCGGCCTGCGCGGTCAGAAACGCCTCAATCTCGTCGTTGGAGAAGGCGGGGCCGAGGAAGGCCCCATGCATCGAGTCGCCGGCAGCGTTGGGTATGCGCGGTTTGCCTTGGAGTTGATGCCACGCGACAAGCGCCGCACCCACGGCTCCTCCCGCGTCCCCGGCGGCCGGCTGGATCCACACATCTTCGCAAATCCCGTCACGGAGGATTTTCCCATTCGCCACGCAGTTCAGTGCCACACCACCGGCGAGGCACAGGTGTGGCGATGCGGTCTCGTTGCGGACGGTCGTGGCGAGACGCACCATCACGTCCTCGGTCACCTCTTGAATGGACCGCGCCAAGTCCATCTCGCGCTGGGTCAACCGGGACTCCGGCTGCCTTGGCGGACCTCCGAAGAGCGCGTCGAACTTCCCGTTCGTCATCGTGAGGCCGGTGCAGTAGTTGAAGTACTCCAGGTTGAGACGGAAGGTTCCGTCCGGCTTCACATCGATAAGGTGGTCATAAATGGCCTTCACGTACTTGGGCTCTCCGTACGGGGCCAGCCCCATGACCTTGTACTCGCCTGAGTTTACCTTGAATCCCGTGTAGTATGTAAAGGCAGAGTAGAGAAGGCCTAGCGAGTGGGGAAAGGGGATTTCCCACAATGGTGTGATAGCGTTTCCTTCCCCGATCCATGCCGATGTTGTGGCCCACTCACCGACGCCGTCCATACACAGCACCGCCGCCCTCTCAAACGGGGACGGGTAGAACGCAGACGCGGCGTGGGCTTCATGGTGCTCGGTGAAGAGCATAGGGGGCAGGGGAGAGCGCATCCCGCTGCCATCGACCTCGTGCAAGTGTTGCGTGAGCAAAGACTTGAGCAGAAGTTTCTGCTTTAGCCAGACAGGCATCGCCGTTACGAAGGACCCGACTCCCTTGGGTGCGAACGCCAAATAGGTTTCAAGGAGGCGCTCGAATTTCAGGAGTGGTTTGTCGTAGAAGACGATCGAATGGAGATTCGAAAGGGTGATGCCCGCCTCTTGCAGACAATATTGGACCGCACGCGTGGGGAAGTCAGCGTAATGCTTCTTACGGGTAAACCGCTCTTCCTGAGCAGCCGCGAGGATGTCGCCATCGCGGAGGAGGCACGCCGCGCTGTCGTGGTAGTAGGCGGAGATGCCTAGGATGTAAGTTGCACCCATCTCAGAACCCTCGAGAACTGCGGAATTACCTCACGGCAACAGTTGCAGCTCTGGACTCATTGAGCAAAGTAACGGCCCTGGGGGCTGAAGCATCTTGTCGTTGATTTAAGTGTGGAATGAGCACCTCGTGTACACACCTCGCAATTTGCCGATTCCCTTCCGGGGAATAGTGTGTGCCTTGTCCTCGCGGCATAAAATACCCTTCAATCGGCTCTGGCCGCAGGCAAGGCCGAAGATCGGCATGTGGAAGACCGGCACTCCGTAGGATATTCAAGCCGATGGGCTCATAATCACGCGGGCGCTCATAATCGATAGTGGAGGGCAAATAGATCAGTATGGGGATCGATTGTGCCAACGAGCTCTCTCGAAGAAAGGATGCAAAAATCTCCTGGTTGAGTGATTTCATCGCCTGATCCGAAACTTCCCCTCGCGGCGACTCCCACAGCGCATACCAAGAAATCAGAAATCGAAATAGGTAGAAATGATAGAGGAATCGCCAGCGTGGACGGTCCCACTCGCCTTCGTTGTACCTTCTGTCATATGTGATGAATGGCAGTTCCTGAATGGAGGCTTTCGCGAAAAGGTCCTCAGGCTCTGGCAGTGGATTATTGAAAATGGAGAGTTGTCCGTTGGCGAGAACGAAGCGTGGCTTGGGAAATGGCATCGTTCCATGCGGAAAGAGGAGAAATGCGTAGACAGACATGCTTCGGTCCACGTCAGCGTCGACGAAGGCAAAAATGACCACATCCGGGTTCCAGGCCCGTACATCCTTCATATACCTCAAGTACATCTGGTCCACACCATATCCCGGAACGGCGAAATTGAGAACCTGGCATTTCTGCCCTAGCGCAAGCTCAAGGTGGTGTCCCCAGGAGTCATCAAAGCTCACCTCTTCGCCGAAAGCGAATGAGTCGCCCAAAATAGCGATTCGGCATGGGGCTGCCTGGTGGGCGAAGGAGAATCCTGTCGTGCGACTTCGTATTCCCTCTACGCTGCTGAAGTAGAGTCGGCCTTCACTCACACGATTGGCGCCTACGGTCCACCCTTTTTGTTGATCAAACACCAGGTACGTCTCTCCCGTGGACGCCTTGTGAAGACCGTGTGTGTGACGTTCGGCGAGGTCATCCCAGATTCGTGGACGCAAGAGTTTGCCGCCGAGTGTGAGGCCCTCGAGGGTCTTCACCGAGAACAGGCGTAGAGCAACCTCTCCGGTCCCTCCGATCACGAGGACGACGGCCACATTCATTGACAGGGTGAGAAGATACCCGCGTTGTGTTCCTGTGCGCAGGCTCTTGACAAGCTGGTGGATGACGATCGTGCTTGATACCGCAAATGCGGATGCTGCGAACAAGAACAGAGCGCCCGGACGGCTCAACAAGAAGGATGCGAAATCGGGTGGAGTGGATAGCCGATACAGACTGAACAGGCTTGCCGGGACGCACAGCTCAGCCAGGGATAAAGAGCCCAGTAAGACCCAGTTTAGTGCGGGTCGCTTTTGATCTTTCTTCATGGTCAATTTCTCTTGAAGCCAGCGTATTGTCATTGAGTAGCCCATGCTCCAACAACACCTGTGCCGCAGCCTGAATCCGTTCGAACGGAATTCGCCCGCGGTCGGCGATGTCGAGCAACGAGTGGTGCCCGTCCGAGAGGTTCAGAACCCACAACATCGGGAACTCTGCGTTGCGTTTGTCGGCCTGCCCGGCAACCGATCGATAGAGTCCCCGCCTGCCGAGTTGAGGCTCGCACTTCGGGTTGGTATTCAAGTACGTCAGGTTGTGCTCGAGGAGCCGGAGAACGGAACTGGCAACCTCGAATGACGCGCCGAGCGAGGCAGGGCTGACCAGGTCGAGGTTGTCGGCCGAGGTGTGGTACTGTGGATACTCCGCATAGGGTGTGCGCATGAAGCACCCAACTGGCAGGTTGAAGGCCGGTGAGCAGAACTGGCGCTCATCGTACCCATACGGCGAGAAGTCCAGGAGACGAATCGGCCGCTCGAGATGGGCCAGGACGTGAGCAAAGGCTCTGTCGATCTCCGTGTCTCCGCGGCGGCTCCGTTTGTACGTAAAGGGGCCGTCGTCGCCCACACCGGCCAGGACCAGACCGTGCCGGATCTGCGGAACCCGATGCTCGTTCCGAGAAAGCCAGGTGATCGAGCCAATGGTCCCCGGGATGAAGAGGAAGCGGTAGGAGTACCGACGCCGCTGCGACGCGAGGAACTGGGCGAGAAACGTGGCCAGCGCGATTCCGGAGAGATTGTCGTTGCAGAGCGAGGGGTGGCAGGTGTGGCAGGAGATCAACACTTCGTCCGAAAGATCGCCCGGGATGTAGTACTCGCCGTAAGTCAGAGAGCCATCATCCAGTGACGACTCGATGCGCACCTCGTATTCGCCGTCAGCCAATTTCTGGAGATGGCGGTGCGAAAGGCAGAATCCCCACGTCTCGGCGTAGTAGGAGGTGCGATACGGGATCCAGTCCGGATGCTCCGGCGAGGTGAAGAGGCGCTCGCGGAGGGCGGCGAGAGGCATGTGCGTATGCACGGGGGTGCTGTAGTTCAGCACGTGCAGGTTGTTCGTTTGAAAGTCCACGATCCTGCGCCCCGTGGAGTCCTTGATGTAGGCGTCGGTAATGTTCCACTCCTTGGGGACGCTCCAGTCGAACACCGGGGTTCCGGTCGGCACCTCGTGCATGTCCAGTGGGATGTGGCGCTTCAGGATCTCGAGCGATTGCCGGACGCCATTACCCGTGATGCTGCGGCAGATGGGATAGAGCTCGCGGACCAACTCATACATGGCGAGCCCCGGCTCGCCGGACGCCGACACACGATTCTCCAGCGCCGATTGCATGGCTAGCACTCAGCCCGCGATTTTATGACGGCGCCTTTCCAGTACCAGGATCCGGGCACTTGGCCGCCTTTTCAGAAAGCCTTCGATAAAGAGGAGCGACCCGAACCCGGACCCGATGACCACGAGATCGAATCGGCCATTTCTGTTCTCCCGGTGACCAGCCATGTTCGGAATTTGCCCCTCCACTGTGCCGCGCGTGAAGCGCCCGAGTCCGAAACGGGATCCTCTCGTGTAAACCCGCCGTGCGCACGCTATTCGAAGGTCGGAGGAGGTCCAGCGCGCGGCGGCCGAAGGCGCAATCCAATCGCCTCCCGGCCCGATCGCTCTGGTGACGGTCGTCGATAATCCTGAAAACGTCAGGAACGACGTCCGGTCCAAGCCGTGCAGCGCAGCGCGGTCCATGCGCTGCGGATTTTCCCGCCCCAGCCCCGTGGCACCCGCCAAGCCATGACCATTTGCGCCATCCGCCGTCGAAGAGTGAGGAAAGCTGCCGGTCGCTTGGCACCGGGGCGGAACGACTGCGTCAGTTCAAGCCGCGTCTTCAGGGGCGTCGCGACTGTTCTGCCCCAGCGATAGTAGAACAAGACCTGAGGCAACAGGACGAGCTTTCCTTGCAGCGCAAGGCCGGCCATCAGGACGCGATCGGAATGCGGGTAGTTGGCCATGTATCCGCAGCGCTTCAGCGCGTCGAGTCTCATCACGCCTGCCAGGATCGACGTACACAGCTTCAATTGTTTCCTGACGATTCGGTACCGCTCTAGCGGATCCGCAGACAGCGCGTCGAAGTCGTCGCCGTAGACATCCAGCCTGTTGCTCGCCATGTCGATGAGCTGCGTCCGTCCACAGCACAGGACGACCTCGGGGTCGTCCTGCAGGACCTTGACACAATCGGCGAGCAGCGTGGGCGCGAGTTCGTCGTCGGCACACACCCACTTGAACAAGTGCCCGCGTGCCTGTTTGGCGACGAAGGCATGGTTCTTGCCGACGCCGATGTTCTCCGCTTGCCGGATGTACCGGATGCGCGCGACCCGGGCAGCGTAGTCGCGCAGGATGTCCGGCGTGGCATCAGTGGACGCATTGTCCGAGATGATCAGCTCGAACTCCGTGTAAGTCTGCGCCAGAACCGACTCCAACGCTCGAACTAGAAAGGCTTCGCCGTTGTAGACCGGCATGCCGACACTGACTGGCGGCACCGGCAAGTCGGGCTGATCGTTAGGGGTGACCGGGATGTCGTACCGCCCGTGCCTACGCTGACGCATGCCGCCCCCTCCCTGCTCACACCCACGCGCTTACCGTAATCGCCCTCCCTCTCTCCGAGAGGCACCCGACTAACGGGACGATCCGGTGAAAAGCTTGGATCGTTCCAGAAGCTGACGGATCAGTGGAACGATGGCCTCGTCGGTGAGGCCGTGACGCCCAAGCAGATACTCCTGGCCTCCGATATGTGGCGAGAAGGACGATGGGAGTCCGATCCGCTTGAACGGCGTTCCCGCCCCTGCCTCGGCCAAGACCTCCGCGACCGCGCTGCCCAACCCCCCGATGACGCTGTGCTCCTCCAAGGTGGCGATGGCATGAGTCTCCCGTGCGGCTTTCAGCACGGCATCCTCGTCCAAGGGCTTGATCGTGTGCATGCTGAGAACGCGCGCCTCCTGTCCCTCCTCGGCCAGGCGCTCGGCAACGCGGAGCGCGGTATGGAGCAGGGCGCCGGCGGAGATGAGGGTGACGTCCCGGCCATCGCGCACCTGGATCGCGCGCCCCAGCTCGAACGCGATCGGCCCCTGATGCACCACTCGCTCGCCCGCCTTGCCGAGCCGCAAGTAACACGGCCCGCCGCGTTCGACAATCGCCCGGGTGCCATGACGCGTCTCGACGGGATCGGCTGGCGCGACCACGACCATCTCGGGGAGCGTTCGCATGATGCCGAGGTCCTCGGTCGCGTGGTGCGTCGCCCCCATGGCGCCATAGGCGAACCCGCCGCCTATCGAGACGACCGTGACGTTTGCGCGGTGGTAGCACAGATCGTTGCGGATCTGCTCCAGACACCGCAGGGTCGGGAAGTTGGCGATCGAGTAGGTGAAGACGATCTTTCCGCTCAGGGCCATGCCGGCGGCCAGGCCGGTCATGTTTTGCTCCGCGACGCCGGCATTGACGAACTGGCGCGGCAACTGTTCCATGAAGCAGGTGACAACCCCGAATCCCAGGTCCCCGGTGATGAGGACGATGCGATCGTCGTCACGAGCGAGCTCGAACAGGGTCTCCAGAAAGGCGTTCCTCATCCGCGTCCCTCCAGTTCCGCGAGCGCGAGACGGAGGTCATCCCCGAGCGGGGCGCGATAGTGCCAGAGGAGCGTGTTCTCCATGAAGCTCACGCCTTTTCCCTTCACGGTGTGGGCCACGATGCAGGTCGGCCGGTCCGCCTCGTAGGGGACTTGGGTCAAGGCGTCCGAGATGGCCGTCACATCGTGCCCATCGATCTCGCGGACCGCCCAGCCGAAGGCGCGCCACTTCTCAGCCAATGGATCAAGATCGAGGACCTCCTTCACAGTGCCCAGGCTCTGGATCTTGTTGTAGTCCACGATCGCGATCAGGTTGTCCAACCGGTGGTGTGGTGCGAAGAGCGCTGGCTCCCACGTCGATCCCTCGTCACACTCACCGTCGCTGAGGAGACAGAACACGCGATGCGGCAGCCCGTCTCGCTGCGCTGCCAGCGCCATTCCCGTGGCGATCGGAAGCCCGTGGCCGAGCGATCCCGTGGAGACCTCCACCCCTGGAACCTGTTTGTGCGTGACATGACCCGCCAGAGGCGAGCCGTTCTCATAGAATCGCTCCAGCGTGTCGAGCGGGAAAAAGCCGCACTCCGCCAGGACGGCATAGAGGGCGGCGCAGGCGTGCCCTTTACTCATGATGAAGCGATCGCGGCTGGGCCAGTTGGGGTCCGTGGAGACGTACCGCAGGATGCCGCCGTACAGCACCGCCAGCAGATCGGCAGCCGAGAGGCACGATCCGATGTGAGACGCGTTGGCCTTGCTCGTCATCTGCACGCAGTGCCGGCGGATGCGCGTCGCGAGGGCAGCCAGCGAATGGAGAGCCGAGTCGCTTGGCATGCGTCACTCCGGATCGGCGCGGGTTAGGAGATACGCCTCATCGGCGATGTGGCGGGCGACGGCGTCGAGCAGCCGCGCCGCGGACGCCCCGTCCGTCACCCGGTGGTCGAAGGTCAAACTCAAGGCGCAGCGTCGGCCAGGGACGACGCTTCCGTTACGCACGACCGGCCGCGCCGAGATGCGTCCGATGCCTAGAATGACCGACTGGGGCGGGTTTAGGATCGGGGTGAAGACATCGACACCGTAGGCGCCCAGATTGGAGATCGTGGCGGTGCCGCCGGACATCTCCTCCGGTATAAGCCGACCGGCCCGGGCGCGCTCAGCGAGATCCAGAACCTGCCGGGCGATTGCCGCGAGGGATTCTTTATCCGCGTTCCGGACCACGGGCACGAGGAGCCCCGCCGGCGCCGAGACGGCGAAGCCGACATGCACGTCGTCGTACGTGAGGATCACCTCATCCTCGATGCTCGCGTTCAGCTCGGGGTGCTCCCGGAGCGCCGCGGCGAACACTTTGATGAACAGCGCGTCGAAGGGGAGCTCGCCTCGAATCCGTTCCGTCAGCCGCTCCCGGACCGCCACCAGGACATCCGCGTCCGCCTCCCGGCTCAGGGTAGTCGATACGGCCGTTGCGACACTACGGCGCAGCCGTTCGGCAACGGTCCGTCGGATGCCCGTCATCGGTTCCCACTTCAGTATTCTCGGCGCATGCCGTGGACTAGGCGTGGCCTCAACATTGCCCCCCGATGTTGCGGCGGCAAGGACGTCGGCCTCCACGATGCGCCCTCCTGGGCCGCTCCCGACCACGAGCGCGAGGTCGATGCCATGCTGCGCGGCCAGGCGCCGCGCGATGGGGCTTGCGACAACTGGTGGCGGCGGCATGCGAGGGGTCCGTGTCGAGACGGGGACCGACACCTGTGGGTCGTGCGGCGGCAGCGTCGCGGCCGGAGCGACCGGCAGGGCGTCGCCCTCGGCGAGGACATAGCCCATGACGGCCTCTATTGCAAGGACCGCACCCACCGTGGCGATCGGATGCAGAATGCCGGCCGCGGGCGCCTCGATCTCGAAGCTCGCCTTCTCCGTGGAGACCTCGGCCACCGGCTCGCCCGTCTGGACCGCAGATCCGGCCGGCCGCAGCCAGGCGACCAGCGTACCCTCGGCAGCATACATGCTCATGCTGGGCATCACGATGGGACGCGCCATCACTGGCTCGCGCGCCCGAACAGGGCGCGCACGGCGGCGGCGACCTGGGCGGGACCGGGAACGTAGTGCGCCTCGAGAACCGCCGCGAAGGGGACCGGCGTGTCGGGCGCGGTGACGGTCTTGATCGGCGCGTCCAGCCAGTCGAATCCCTTGTCGGCGACCCGGGCCGCGATGTCACGCGCCATGGACGCCGTCGGGGTATCCTCGTCCACGACGACCAAGCGGCGCGTCCGCGCGACCGATTCCAGGATGCCTGCCTCATCGAGGGGGGCAAGCGTCAGCACGTCCACCACCTCGGCGCTGATACCCTCGGCGGCCAGGACGTCCGCCGCCTCGAGGCAGACATGCGTCATCCGCCCGATCCCGCAGAGCGTCACAGCGTCGCCCGGCCGGATCACCTCAGCTCGACCGATGGGGACGGTGTACGGCGCCTCGGGCACGACGCCCTTGGCCCCGGTCCCCAGGAACTTGTGCTCCATCACGATGACCGGACCGTTGTCCCGGATGGCAGCGATGGTCAGCCCCTTCGCGTTATAGGCGGTCGATGGCGCGACGACCTTCAGCCCCGGCACATGGGCCAGGACCGCGTACAGCGTCTGGGAATGCTGGGCCGCCGCACCGCCCCCGTAGGTCCGCCGTCCGTCGCCCCGGGTGCCGTAGGGGATGCGGATCGTGAGGGGCAGCGTGACCTGTCCGCCCATCATGTAGTGCATCTTCGCAGCCTGGTTGATGATCTGGTCGTAGCAGCAGCCGATCAGGTCCACGAACATGACTTCGACGATCGGGCGAAGACCCGTCATGGCGGCGCCCACGGCCGCCCCCAGAAATCCCATCTCGGCGATCGGCGTGTCCAGCACCCGGCTCGGGCCGAATTCGGTGATCAGTCCGCGTGTGGCGCGAAGCGGTCCGCCCCAGGCGTCCACCAGGCCAAGGTGCGCGCGGCCCGCCGCGCCAGCTACATCCTCACCGAGCACGATGATGGTCGGGTCACGACGCATCTCCTCTCGTATGGCCTCGTTGATGGCTTGGCCGAACGTCAGCTCGCGGACTGGGGCGGCAACGGCCATGACGCTCTCCTCAGGTCTCGGGGACATAGACGTCGGTGTAGAGCTCGGCCAGGTCCGGCAGCGGGCTCGCCTCAGCGAACCTCACGGCGTCGTCCAGCAGGCAGCGGTTCTCGGTCTCCATCGCCGTCAGCTCTTCGGATGTCGCCACGCCCCTGGACACGAGTTCCTCGCGGAACCGCCGGATGCAGTCGCGATCTCGAGCCGCTTCCTCTTCAGCCGTGATGCGATATCGGTGCGGGTCATCGCCCTGGTGGTGTCCGAAGTACCGGTAGGTCTTGCATTCGATCAGCGCCGGGCCCTCGCCGGCCCGGGCACGCAGGGCCGCCACGTGCGTCGCGCTCCACACCGCCAGGACATCCTGGCCGTCTACCACGGTTCCCGGCATGCTGTAGGCGGCTGCGCGACTGGCGATGTCCTTTACGGAGACGGCGTACTCCACCGGCGTCGCCTGGGCGTATCCGTTGTTCTCGCAGACGAAGATGACTGGAAGGCGCCAGATGGACGCGAGGTTCATGGCCTCGTGGACGGCCCCGCTGCTGGCCGCGCCATCCCCAAAGAAGGCGGCCACGAGCTGCCCGCTTCGGCGGAGCCGCGCGGACAGCGCGGCCCCGACGGCATGCGTCACTCCTATGCCGACGATGGGATTGACGCCCAGCATGCCGCAGCGGACATCGGTGATGTGCATGGAACCGCCTTTGCCTCTATTCGTGCCGGTGACCTTGCCGTACATCTCGGCCATCATGCGGCAGACGTCCACGCCCTTCGCGATGCAATGGCCGTGGCCGCGGTGGGTCGAGGCGATATAGTCGTCCGGGGCGAGTGCCCCGCAGACGCCGACCGCCACGGCCTCCTGGCCGATGTAGTAGTGCACAGCCCCCACCGGAACACCGGTCTCCACCAGCCGCTTCAGCCGCTCCTCGAACTCGCGGATCAAGGACATCCGGCGATACATCCAGCGCATCTGATCACGGGATAGGCTTGCCCCGTGCTCGACGATGGCCATCGGCCCTTCCGGAGATTGCGGGGTCCACGGCATCGGAATCCCCCGATGAATCGCCGCACGCGCGCACGGCGTTCAGGTCAGTGAGTGGCGCACGGATCGAACGATGGCCAGGAGCGATCCCGCGGTGCGATCGCCGTGACCGGAAGCGGCCACGTGATTCCGAAGGCCGGATCGTCACACCGGACGCCCCGCGCCGACTCGGGCGCGTAGGAATTGCTCATCTGGTACAAGACCTCGACGTCGTCCTCGAGCGTTTGGAAGCCGTGCGCAACGCCTTCGGGGACGTAGAGCATGGCACGATTGGCCGCGGTCAGCTCCGTGGCCAGCCACTGGCGGAAGGTCGGCGAGCTGGGCCGGAGGTCGATCGCCACGTCGTAGATCGCGCCAGCCGTACACCGGACCAGCTTGGCCTCCTCGTGCGGTGGGCCCTGATAATGCATGCCACGGAGCGTGCCCTTGGCCTTGCTGAATGAGATGCTGCACTGCATGAGCGTGGGGTTCAGGCCGTGCGCCAGGAATTCTCGCTGGCACCAGACGCGTGCGAGAAAGCCACGCTCGTCCTCGCGAGCCTCGGGGCGAACGATGAAGGCGCCCTGGATGCTCGTCGGGTGGAAGATCATGGGTACACACACACCTCGGGAATCGGCACAACGAATCGGCCACCCCATTCCGCGATGTGCGCCATCTGCCGCATGATCTCCTCCCGGAGATTCCAGGGCAGGATGAGCAGATAATCCGGCCGTGTCTGTCGGATCCGCTCGGGTGGGTGGATGGGGATCCCGCTCCCCGGCAGGAGCCGGCCCTGCTTGTGAGGGTTCCGGTCCACGGTGTAGTCGAGGAAGTCCGTGCGGATGCCACAGAAGTTCAGCAGTGTGTTGCCCTTGGCGGCGGCCCCGTAGCCCACGAGGGACTTGCCCTGGCCCTTGGCGGTGATGAGGAACTGCAACAGCTTTCGCTTCGTCTTCTTGACCTGCTCGCCGAACGCGGCGTACGTCGCCATGCGGGTGAGACCGGCAGCCTCCTCCATGGCACGCAGCGCGGGCACGCGCGGCTCCTCGCGCCGTGTCCCCGCGTGGCAGGCATAGACGCGGAGCGACCCGCCGTGGGTCGGGAGCTCCTCAACATCGAAGAGGGCGAGACCGTGGCCACGGAAGACCCGCTCAACTGCGAGGAACGAGTAGTAGAACACGTGCTCGTGGTAGATGGTGTCGAACTGGTTCTCGGCCATCAGGCGCAGCAGGTGCGGAAACTCCATGCTGATCACGCCCTGGGGCATCAGCAGCGTGCGCAGCCCCTCGACGAAGTTGTGGAGATCGGGCACGTGCGCGAGGACGTTATTGCCGACGAGCAGGTCCGCCGCGTGGCCGTCTTGTCCCAGACGGCGGGCAACGGCCGCCCCGAGAAACTCCACGATGGTGGGGATGCCCTTCCGCACGGCGACATCTGCGATGTTCCGCGCCGGCTCCACACCCAGCACCGGCACGCCCCGCGCGGCGAAGTACTGGAGCAGGTAGCCGTCGTTGGACGCGACCTCGATCACACGACTCGCCGGGCCGAGGTGGAAGCGGGCGATGGCCATATCCGCATAGGCTCGGGCATGGTCCAGCCATGTGTCCGAATAGGAGGAGAAATAGGCGTAGTCACTGAAGATCTCCTCTGGCTTGGCCACGGGTTCGATCTGGGCCAACAGGCAGCACTCGCACACGTAGACACAGAGGGGGTAGGAGGGCTCCATGGTCCGGAGCTCGGGGGTGCGGTAGCTGTTGGCCAGCGGGCACATCCCGAGGTCAACCATCACGTGGCGCAGGGTGGCGCCGCAGCCGCGGCAGCTCGGACCAATGGGAGACACCATTTCTCCGCGTCGGTCAGCCATTGCTACGTCCAGTAGAAGCGGTCGTCTGTGCGTCCCGCGTCGAGCAGATGCTGCAGCTGCGCCAGGCGCGTGAACGCCGGGCGATCGAAGGTCTCCCGCGTCATCCCGATTCGCTCGAATACCTGCCGCAACTCGGTCGCGCCCTGGAGCGCCGTCCTGCGGCAGCGGAAGCCCGGCAGGGAGCGGTGGATCTTCTCGAATGAGACGCGGTAGCTGCGGTTGTCGGCGGACGGAGCGCCGAAGCGCAGCTCGCACCGCGGGAAAACCCGAGCCACGATCTCGGCGATCTCCCTGACCTGGTAATTCTCCTTGTCGTCCCCCACGTTGAAGATCTGGTTGTGGACCGCCTCGCGAGAGGCGGCAAGCGTGCAGGCGATCGCTTCGCATATGTCCCGCACGTGGACGAGCGGGCGCCAGGGCGTCCCGTCACTCAGCATGGTGATCTGCCCGCTCGTCCAGGCCAGACCCGCGAGGTTGTTCAAGACGATATCGAATCGCATCCGCGGGGACGGGCCGTAGGCGGTCGCATTCCGCAGGATGGTGGGCGAGAAGTCGTCGGTCGCCATCGCGGCGAGGTCCCGTTCGACGAGAACCTTGCACCGCGCGTACATCGTTTGGGGGTTGGTTGCCGACTCTTCGGTCATGGCCCCGTCCGAAGCGACGCCGTACACGCTGCAGGAGGACGTGTAGACGAAGCGCGAAATACCCTGGGCCCGGCAGAGGCGGGCCAACCGGACCGAGCCCTGGTGGTTGATCTCTTGGGTGATGTGCGGACGGAGCTGCCCGAGGGAATCATTCGACAGCTCGGCGAGATGGACCACGGCCTCGAAGCCGTTTAGGTCCTCGGGCTCGATCCGCCGAAGATCCTTGGTGATGCACGGGACCCGCGCCAGCTCCGCATCCTCATAGAGCCAGCCGTCCCTATAGAATCCGGTGTCCAGCCCGACGACATCGTGCCCACGCTGGTTGAGCGTCGAGGCCAACACCACGCCGATGTAGCCCTCGCTGCCGGTGAGCAATACTCTCATGGCCGGCACCCATTCCGCTGAGGCCTTACCAGATCTTCCATGGGGCTTTTCCAGAATTCCAAAGCTCTTCCAAATAGTTCTTCTCTTTCAGGGTATCCATGCATGACCAGAAGCCGGCGTGGCGGTAGCCCCCCATCTGACCGTCGCGCGTGAGCCGCTCGAGGGGGTCACGCTCCCAGGCGGTGTCATCGCCGTCGATGTAGTCTAGGACCTTCCGATTCAGGACGAAGAATCCCCCGTTGATCCAGCCTTCGCCCGACTCGGGCTTTTCGTAGAACTCCACGATCTGCTCGCCTTCGAATCGGATCCTGCCAAAACGCGCGGGCGATCTGACCGTGGTCACCGTGGCCAGTTTGCTGTGAGAGCGGTGAAAGCCCAGCAGCGCCTTGACATCGAGGTCGGCGACCCCGTCCCCATAGGTGAACATGAAGGTGTCATCCTCACCCAGCCAGTCCCGAAGACGTTTGAGCCGGCCGCCAGTCTGCGTGTGAAGTCCGGTATCAACCAGCTCGACCTTCCAGGGGGTGGGGTTGCCGTTGTGGATCACCGTCCCTCCGGTAGACAGGTCGATGGAGAGGTCGTTGTTGAAGGAGTGGAAGTTCAGGAAGTACTCCTTGACCATCTCGCCCCTGTATCCCAAGGCGATGACGAACTCGTTGACCCCCCCCGCGGCGTAGATCTTCAAGATGTGCCAGAGAATCGGTTTGCCCCCTATCTCCACCATGGGTTTGGGGCGCATGGTGGTCTCTTCGGCTAGCCGCGTTCCCATCCCCCCGGCCAAGATAATCGCCTTCATGGCTTGCTTTCCTCCCCCCCGGTCAAGGAGTTCCACGCTCGTTCCGGGCTCCATCGTGTGTGGTGCCGTGGACTCGCCGGCAATCACGTCACAACCGGATGGCAGCGCCCATGTCCAGAGGTCATGCGTCAGATCTCTGACGCTGCAGGGCTCATAGCCCTATGGGCTATTGTGCCAGAGCGCACCCTCTTTCCACGAAGAGCGCGGTCATGCCACTCTCTTCGTCACTCGGGAAACTCTCTTATCGGAAAGTCTCCTTGCCCCAGTCGGCTCCTACTCACCCCGACGTAGATACACCCCAGATCGTGCCGCTCGGCGTGGGGGCTGTATCGAAATGGCGCGAGAAAGCCGTTGAAGAGCCGGAACATGCTGTATCGCTTGCTTGCAAGAAAATCCCGCGCGTCTCTGAGAAAGCGCCGGCTGTCTATCCATGGCGCATTGTACTCGAACGAAAACATATCTACGGCTTGTCGGTCGAGCAGGCGCTCCGCTCCTTCGAGCGCGGACAGGTCATTCCCCTCGGCATCGATCTTCAGCATCTCAATCTTCGAATAACCTCGCTCGTCCGCGAAGTCATCCAGCCTGATGGTTTCCACCCGATACCTGTCTGCCCCGAGCCGTTGACCGCTAACCAGACTGCTGCACCCATCCGATGAATCGAAGAATTCCATCTCCCCTCGCCTATTCGACACGGCATAGCACAGCAATTCGACGCGGGACTCCTGCGCGAAGTTCAACCTGAACTTTCGTTGCATCGACTTCGCCGGTTCGAATCCGATGATCCGGGCGTTCGGGCGTTGCCTCAGGGTTTCCCGCGAAAACCGTCCTTCGTTGAAGCCGACATCCACAATCAGGGGAGTGGGCGGCAGGAGTGACAGGAGCCAGTATTCGCCGTTGCACTCTGCCCTCAACGAACGATTCATGACCACATATTCCCATCTTCGGGCAAACGATGTATAGGCTCTAACCAGTGGCAGCCCGCACCTTGACCAGAAGACGTTCTGGAGGAGCCGGTGCCTAGATGTGCGATCCATCACTGATCACCGCGTGGCATGTGACACGTTATCCTCGCCGCCCGTTACCCGCTGGCTGCGTGATCCTGCGCATGGCAAAGCGAGTGATTCGACGCAACGCGTACCCCACTATCCACCTGATATCCGCCGGTCAAATGCGCTTCCGTCCTCATGATACCGTCTGCTGCAACTGGCGTAGAGAAAGGCGCCGATACCGATCGATCGTACGGGCGAGCCCGTCTCGCAGCCCGGTCTTGGCGACAAAGCCGAACTCGCGCTCGGCGCGGCTGCTATCCAGCCGACGTCGCGGTTGCCCGTCGGGTTGGCTGACGTCCCAGATCATCTCGCCCTGAAATCCTGTCAGTTCGGCAATGACGTCCGCAAGTTGCCGGATGGAGATCTCTTGACCTGACCCAAGGTTCACCGGGTCTGGCTTGTTGTAGCGTTCCGCGGCTTGGCAGATACCTTCGGCGCAATCCTCGACGTAGAGGAACTCTCGTGTAGAGCGACCCGTACCCCACAACGTTACGCTCCTCTCGTTCGCCTCCCGCGCTTCAAGGCACTTCCGAATCATCGCTGGGATCACATGGGACGTCTGCAAGTCGGAATGGTCGCCTGGGCCATACAGATTCACGGGGAGCAGGTAAATGGCATTGTACCCATACTGTTGCCGGTAGGCTTGCGCCTGCACCAGGAGCATCTTCTTGGCGAGACCGTATGGGGCGTTGGTCTCTTCAGGATAGCCCTGCCAGAGATCGTCCTCGCGAAAAGGCACCGGCGTGAAATTGGGGTAGGCGCACACGGTGCCAACCGCCACGAACTTGTGCACGCCGGCGCGCCAGCTCTCATGCAGCAGTTGGACCCCCATCATTAGATTGTCGTAGAAGAATTCCGCCGGCTGAGCTCGATTCGCCCCGATACCGCCGACGCGGGCCGCGAGATGGATGACGATGTGCGGTCGGGCCTCCGAGAGCATCCGCCTGACGGCGCTCAGATCTCGCAGGTCGTACTCCGTGCTTCGAGGAACGAAGACCTCCGGTGTCCGCCTGTCTCTGAGCTTCCCCACCACGAACGAGCCCAAAAAACCCGCCCCGCCCGTGACGACAACCCGCTTGTCCTTCCAGAACTCTATGCTATTCGGCACATCTTTCTGCATGGGTGGTTCCCTCACAAGTTCACTGCACAATGAACTGCGCATTGCGAAACCGCGGAGCGCCGGGTTCCGGAATCAGGCCGGATTCAATCGCCGTCTTGATCTCGACGATTCCGTCCTCGACGCTGCGGGTTGGCCGAAAGCCCAGCGTCCTTCGGATCTTGCTGAAGCACACACGCACGTCCCGCATGTCCTCGCCAAATGACAGGTCCTTGTGTTCGACAGACACCCCGCTCACGTGCTTTCGCACCAGTTCAATGACCTCCTCCTTGGTGTGGTTCCCATCCTCCGATCCCACGTTGAAGACTTGGTTCCGGACGAGATCTATCGGGGCATCCATCATCAGTTGCAGAGCGCCCACCGCGTCGCTGACGTGCACATAGGAGCGGGAGTAGTTCCGCTGGTAGATCACCAGGTACCGGTGGCGAAGCGCCTCCAGGGTGAACTGATTCACGATCAGGTCGAACCGTGTCCGGGGTGACATGCCGAAGAGCGTGGCGAATCGGGGAAGTACCGGCGCGCATCGGCTGATGCGGCCCTTGTCCAGCAGCCATTCTTCCGCCGCGATCTTCGTGCGGGCGTAGAGCGACTGCGGATGAAGGGCCGACTCCTCCGTCACGGGCTGACCGTCTGGCGAGATCCCGTAGTTGCTGTACGTGGATGCGAAGACGAATCGCTCCACACCGGCCCCTTCGGACGCCTCAAACAGCCGCTTGGTCGCCTCGGTGTTGTACCGGTATGCCACCGTCTCGCCCACCTGCTGGCAGGCCGGAAAGCCCACCACGGCGGCCAGGTGGAAAACCGTATTCACACCGAGAAGCCACTCGCCCGGATCGTCGCAGGTGACATCCGCCTTGTGAAAGCGGAAGCGGGGGTGGGAAAAGTAGGGCAGCAGCGCCTCGCCGCCGAACAGCAGACTGTCCACCACGGTAACTTCGTGCCCGCCGGCCAGGAGGACCCCGGTCAGCAATGACCCGATGTATCCTGCTCCGCCCGTCACGAGGGTCTTCGCCATTTCATGCCTCCCGTAGAACTGTTGAGGTTGGTCAGTGGGGCGCGATGAAGCCGCCCGCGCCGGTGGCGAGAATCTGCGCCATGTCGGTTGAGCGTCCGCGTCTCCACTCGTGTCACCATCCGGTACGTCGCAGGACCTTCACCACCGTCTTCGCGAGAATCTGCAGATCGAGCCAGATCGACCAGGAGTCGATGTACTGGCAGTCAAGCTTGACGATCTCTTCGAAGTCCCTGACGCTCTCGTTGCCGGCGAGCTGCCACAAACCGGTGATCCCCGGCTTCATGGACAGGCGCCGCCGGTGATGCGGCTGGTAGCACTCGACCTCTTCCAGCGTCGGCGGGCGCGTCCCGACCAGGCTCATCTCCCCGCGGAGTACGTTCCAGAACTGGGGCAACTCGTCGAGGTGCAGAGCCCGGAGCCGTTTCCCCACCGGCGTCACCCGCGGGTCGTCACGCACCTTAAACATGGCGCCGTCCATCTCGTTCGCCGCCTGCAACTCGGGCTGCCGGCCTTCGGCATCCACGTACATCGTTCGGAACTTGTAGAGGGCGAAGAGCCGGCGGTTCCGTCCCACTCGTACCTGCGAGAACAAGACGGGGCCCGGCGAATCCCGCCGGATCTGTGGCGCATACCGGAGATAGGCCGCAGCGAACACCAGGAGCCCCACCAGCGCGCCCAGCACGTCGATCGGGCGCTTGAGGGCGATGGCCCACAGCGGCCGCCGCACCGGATCGAGCGAGAGAATGCCGATTCCGTCCACCTGAACGAGATCCTGGCGCGTCCAGTCACGCCGCGGCAGATCCAGGATCAGCCGCGACGTCACGCCCATCTCCTGACAGAGGTCGAGATCCTCCTCCACAAGAGGGAAGTCCCGCGGGCCGACTGCGAACACGACTTCGTCGGTGGGTTGGCTCCGCATGATCTCCGGGAGATCCTTCACCCCGCCGACGATGGGCACGCCTTCGATCTTGTCCGTCGGGCCCGACGCTCGGTCATCGGCCACGCCGATCACGTGCACACCCCAGTACGGGTGCTCGCGGAGGAACTGGATGTATCGCGCGGCGCGGTCACCCGTCCCCACGATCAGCGCCCGGCGGGAGTTGACGCCTTCTCGCCGCTGGCGCTGTAGGGCGCGATTGATCGCCAATTGCTTGGCCGCCAACCCGACGAAGGCGGTGACGATAAACAGGTGGAGGAGCAACCGGCTGACCTCCCACCGGCGCGCCACGAACGGGATCCCCAGAAGCAGCATGCTCCCAACCGCGTGCGCCTTGGCGAGGTTGACCAGGGTATCGGCATACCGTCGATCGCGGAGCGGCCGATAGAAGCCGAACGCATTCAGGCAACAGAACCAGATCCCCAGGATCAGGGCCAGCAGCCACCAGTGATCGTCGAATTCCCGGAGGGGGCGGACTCCGGCCAGCGACATCCAGTCGCGCAGGCCGTACGCCAGAAAGAACGATCCCGCGACCACGACGAGATCGCTGGCGATGGCGAGCCGCCGAAACAGGGGAGAGTAGTCAACGGACATGAGAGTGCCTCGGGAGATGCTCCGTCGCGTCGGCGCCGCCCGGCGCGGATGCCCTGGACCACGACCGGCCCTGCGCAAGCGCGAGGAATTGCTGCTCCATGGCTGACAGGATCCGTTCCCGATCCCAGTGGGCCCAGGCGTACGCGCGACCCTGCGCTCCCATTCGGTGCCGGCGGTCGGCGTCGGCGCCTAGCGTCCGCACAACGGTCGCCAATGCCTCAGGATCCTCGGCCGCTGTGATGACGCCCGCTCCTGCCTCCGTCACCACGCACGCCACCTCGCTACTGGCGTTGAGGGAGGCGACGACCGGCTTGCCGGCTGCGAGCAGCGTGAGTACCTTGGACGGGAACACGATGTCCGCGACGGCGCGTTGCTGCGTCACGAGAGCGAGATCGGTAGCCGCCAACACATCGCGGAAGACCACCGCTGGCTGGAGCGGCAGGATGCGCAGATTGCTGAGCCCGATTGCCGCCGCGCGGGCCTCCAGCGCTGGCCGAACCGCGCCGTCGCCGATGAGGAGGTAGACAATCTCCGGGCAATCCCGCGACCGCTCCGCCGCCGCCAGCACAACGTCGAGCCCTTGCTTGACTCCCATGTTCCCCACGTGGACCACCAGAAAGCAATTTGCGAGGCCGAACCGCTGACGGAACGCCGCCCCGCCACCCGTCAGCGGAAGCTCGAACACGCTGGGGTCGGCCCAGCCAGGGGAGACCGTCACCCGCTCGGGCGGAATCCCCTTGCTGACGATCTTGCGCCGCATCGCAGGCGTCAGTGTGGACACGAGGGCGGCTCGTCGGTACGCCAGACGCTCAACGGCATAGAGGAACCTGACCATCGGCCCCGATGGGAGCATCCCCAGATCGACGGCCGCATCCGGCTGGAGATCCTCAACCCGGAAGGCGTAGGGGATGCCCCACAGTCGGCTCAGGAGCAGGGTGGGCAGGGCCAGCCCGAGGGGCGGAGATACGGTCAGCAGGACATCCGGGCGGCGGCTCGCCATCGCCCGGAGACACGCCGACGCGATGAACGAACTTTCGTGGAGCATCCGCCGGAGCGTGGTCACGCGCCGTGGCACATAGAGGTAGGACCGGAGGATTTCCACCCCCTTGCGCGTCTCGCGGCTGAACACTCGGCCGCGGTATGCCGCGTTCACGCGCCAATGCGGATAGTACGGGAACGCAGTGCACATGACCGTGTCGTGCCCCTGGGCCGCCATGTGCTCGCAGCGCCCCGTGTTGAAAACCGCGATCCCGGTCTCCTCCGGCCAGTAGTTGATTCCGAGCGTCAGCAGCCGCATTGCGCCCTATCCACCGCCGCGGGTCGCGCCCAGCGCAAGTTTGTTACCCCAGCGGCCCAAGACGAGATTCACACCCCAGAACGCGGCACGGAAGAGCCCGAAACACGGCCCGGCGTCAAACCACCGGAACCACGGGAACGGCTCATGTGGGTAGTACATCAGTGTCCGGCGCCAGACCACGCGCGAGAATCCAGCCTGGCGCAGGCGCGTCGCAACGTCGCGTGCGTCCAATCGTCGAACGCGGTTCCCGGCCTTCTCTACCTCCTCGGCCAGCCCGAGGTGCACGGCCAGGTGTGTGAGGACGGCTTGGGCCGGTTCCAGGATCAGCACCCCCTGTCGCGCCACGCGCGCCATCTCGCGGATCGCCCGGCCGGGGTCGTCCAGATGGTGCAGCCCGTCATGCACCGCCACGACGTCGAAACAGGCGTCACGGAACGGGAGCGCCTCGGTGTCGGCGACGCGGAACTCGGCGTGGAAGCCGTAGCGCCTGGCGCGCTCGCGCGCTCGGGCCAGCGCCTGGATCGACACATCGGTGCCGGTCACCCGGGCGCCGCGCCGGGCGAGCGCCTCCGTCATCAGTCCCGAACCGCAGCACACTTCCAGGACGGTCCGTCCCGCCAGGTTCAGCTCAAGCACGGCCAGGCCGGTCTGGAACTTGTGCCCGATCAGGAACTCATAGAGCCGCCCGCAGCCGTGCGGCCGCCGGATCTCGAACTCGGGATCGCACAGGTTGTCGTAGTACCGCTGCTGACGGGCGTAATGAGCGTATGTGCTCCGATGCATCATGGCCGGCCCTCGGGCATCTTGGCCGTGGTGCCCTTCAGCACTGTGACCCGCTCCGGGGCCCCCAAACGAAGAGGCTCGCGGACGTCGACGAACGTATTGCCCGCCACGATCGCTCCGTGCACGTTGGCGTCCAGTTCGATGCCGACCGGGGTGTGCGTGATCTGGTTCCCGTCCACCACAACGTCGCGGCCTACGATCGCGTTCGCCGGAGGTTGCTTCGGGCGATACCGCCACATGACGAGGACCCGATGCCCCCACGAGAGCCGGTTGCCACGGAACACGGCGCCGCGCACATACTCGAAGCGCCGCCCGAGTTCCGTTAAGCGGCCCGCCATGGTGAAGCCGAGGTATCCGTAGTCCGCGTTGCCCTCAGGTGTAGAACCGGACGGCCCCACGCCGCCGTGAAACGTCACCGCGGTATCCAGAGTGTTGCCGAGCCACTGTACGAACCATCCGCCCAACCCCCACATCCCCTGACTGCGCTTCACCGCATTCCCGTCGAATGTGCAATCGTAAAGCGAGCCCCAGAGCTGGAACAACACACTGACGTCCTCGGCCGAATTGCGGTAGAAAATGCAGTGGCCCATCAGGCGATGAAGCAGGACAAGACTGCTTGCGTCCGGTTGCACGTCCCAGTCCCGCGTCACGTGGATACCCTGGGCGTCGTTGTCCTGGACTGACCGGAATTGGCCGGCGCCCCGTCCGCTCACGATAAGCGCGTCGAAATCGCGGTAGGCGCCCGGGGCCAGGTCGGCCTTGGCGAACTGCAGCGCTCGGCCGGACGCCGACGCGACGTTTCCGACCCAGGGTTTGACTTGCACGCCGCCCTCTCGAACCATGCCGGAGTCCGGATTGACGTCGAAGGTGAGCCACTCGCGCTCACCACGTCCGAGGTTTCGCCCCGTGTTGTGGGCGCCGTAGATATGGCGAAGTGGCACGTTAAGCGGTCTCCAGCTCGACATGCCGTCAATGTGGTTCCGCTCAAGGACGATGTACTGACCGCCGAGGTCCGTCCAGGAGACGCCCATGGGGTTGCTGAAGCGATTGTTGGTAAACCGACCATTCCGAATCTCCTGGAAGCGCTGGGAGCCAACGAATTCCGAATCAGATACTTCCAGCGTTTGGACTCCGCGAATGCCCACCGCGAGGTCTCGGCTGCCAGTGTTGATGATTCCCCAGCGGGCGAATGCCCACTGGGGATCGCCCTCCACACGGTCCTTCGGGCGCCCGGAATACGGCAGGTACTGGATGCGCACTTGACGCAGAAAGATGTTCTTGGTTTCCTGCACCGGTGACGATGTGCCAAAGGAACCCCCGCGCAGGGCAACCTGGGCGTTTCTCACCATGATGGACAGCTTCTCCAGCCCATATTCACCAGATCCGGCCAGAGCTGCTGGAATGAAGTCAGCGGTTGACGTGGGACCTGTAAGCGGCCACTTCAGCCACGTCAGGTCCTGGCCGTCCCCGCGTACGACCACGCGGTTTGGCAGTTGGAAAGTCCCTACGACCCGATAGGTGCCGGACGGCAGGTACACGACGCCGCCGCCCTGGCGCTTGGCCGCCTCCAGCGCTTGGCGGAATGCCGGACTGTCGTCGGTCACATTGTCGCCGCGGGCTCCGTACTCTCGCACATTGAAGATGCGCTCAGGCCAGCCCGCCCGTGCGTGCACCCGGAGCGTCTGGCCTCCGCCCCAACCGGTCGGTCCGCCGAACCCGTTGTGCACCCACACGCTGTAGTCGGCGGGCGGCAAAGTTCGCGGTAGGGATGCCACAACGCTGTACTTCTCCACGGCGCCCACCGGAACCGGAACCACTCGGCCGTCGGGTCCCCGGAGGGCGACCCGCATTCGTGCTTGGCCTGATTCGTCACGGCCGAAGTTCCGACCGATGATCTGGATGGCCCCCCCGGGGACTGCCTCGTTCGCGCCCAGGTCTGGCACAAGTTGAGTCGGCTGGATCCACTCCACCTGCGGCAATCCGATGAGCCGCCGCGCACCACCCGCGTTGACTGCAAACAGGCCGGGAGTCAGCGATGCCGGAAGCACGAACTTAAGCGAACCGTCGGAGGCTTGGATGCTCGGCACTCGGACTGCCGGCGTCCCGGCCGGTGACGCCCGCCTCGCCTGCGACGCCGACGGTAGCCCGCCTGGCTCTGCGTCAGGCAGGCGCGAGATCTCCAGCTCGCTGACACCCGCCAAGTCGCCTCCGTACAGCAGGACCACATCGCCCGGGTCTACCGGCTCCGACGCCCAGAAGACTGTCGGTCCGCCAACCGCCCAGCCGGGAAACATCGTCACCATAAGCACGACGATGACCGCACCGACGGTGCGATTCACGCACCCGCACCAGCAGCAGCACGTCACACTCGTCCGTCGCTGTCCCTCTCGCGGCTCGCGGCTCGCGGCTCGCGGCTCGATTGTTTTCACCCCACGATCTCCGGCGGTGGCCCGGGGCGGCCCCGCTTTCGCGCCATGACGAAGACCGACTTCCAGAGCGGCCACACCCCACCGACCCCATGCCAGGTGACCGGGGAGAAACCTGCCCGCCGCAGACACCGCTCCAGGGATCGCCACGTAAAGAACCGGATGTGACTGAGGTCCGGGTTGTAGTGCCGATCGAAGGCCAAGAGCGCGATGAGGAGGTTCTTGACCAGCCCGTGGTACGGGGTCGTCAGCAGCAGCGTCCCGCTCGGCTTGAGCACCCGGTTCAGCTCGGCCAGCGCGCCGTGCACGGTGAAGAGGCGCTCCAGCACCTCCGTGCAGCAGACGGCGTCGAAGCGCTCATTCTCAAACGGCAGCGGTTCCTCGAGGGAGCCGATCCGGATGTCCGCATCCGGGCACCGCCGCCGGGCCCGGATGGCCGCGCCCTCCGCCAGCTCCAGGCCCGAGACCTGGAAGCCGAATCGCCGGAGAAACGCCAGGAAGGCCCCGTCACCACAGCCCGCGTCCAGAACATGGTGGCTCCCGCCGCGACCCCCGACCAGGAGCGGCCGGAGCGCGGCCTCAAGGCGAACCATGCGCTCGGCCGACGTCGGGTCGCCCTGCGGCGGGGCGTAGTCCTGTTGCCAGTACGCCTCGTAGAATTCCTTCACGCGCATGCCGAACCCTCCCTCTGACCCCGGCTGGCCGCCGCATCCCTCCCGCACTCGGCGAGGATCTCGTGGTAGACCTCGACCATCCGCTGACCGGCAGCCGCCCAGTTGAACCGCTCCGCGACGAGGCGCCGCGCGCGCTCGCTCATGACCGCCCGGGCAGCCGGGTCCTCGATCACCGCATCCAGCGCGCGACTGACCTCGCTCGCATCGCAGTTGACCACGAGACCTGCCCCCGCCTCCGCCACCTCGCGCCAGATGTTCACCCGGTTGGAGATGACGACCGGCAGCCCGCACGCCATGGCTTCGACCACCGCCACCCCGAAGTTCTCCGTGTAGGAGGGCAGGACGAACACGTCGGCGTTGCTCAGCGCAGCGAGCTTCTGCGATCCGACCAGCATACCGGTGAAGGTGCACCGGTGAAGCACTCCTTCGGTTTCGAGCCATTGGCGCACCGCGTCGCCGTAGCCGTCATTGTCGGGACCGGCCAGCAGGAGATGCACGTCTCCGCGCTGGCGCGTGAGCTGGCCGAACGCCTTCGCCAACAGGTCGAGCCCTTTCTTGAAGTTCAGGCGGCCCAGGAACAGGACCACTCGACGGCCCCGCGTCTCGGGCCACAGCTCGGCAAAGGTGGCTCTCCCCGGGCCGTCCCCGTACCGTTCCGCGTGCACGCCGGGAGGGGCGATGACACCACGGGCTCGGAGACCCAGCGGCCGCACCAGCGCCTCTTCCTCCTGCGCCGTGAAGTGGATCGCCGCCGCCCGGTTGAGGTTCCGCCACTCGAAGAGCCGCTCGTAGAGCCACTTGCGTCCCCGGTGCCGTCGGAACAGATACGGGTCCAGCGCCCCGTGCGGCCACACCAGATACGGGACGGCGGCGCGCCGGCAGTAGTGGGCCGCGACCGTGGACGGGAAATTGTAGAGCATGTGGATGTGCACGATGTCCTGCTCGGGAATCGCCCGGCGGACCGCATGGGCGAGCGGTCGGGACATGGCGTAGGACCGGGGAGTCTGGACCGGGAAGTACCGGATCTCTACTCCGTTGTCCCACACGGGCCGGCCGAGCGGGACATCCAACGTTCCGGGGCCGTCGATGTTGGTCGTGTAGATCGTCACCTGCTCTCCCTGTTGCGCAAGCTCCTGACACAGCTCCAGGCAGACTTGTGGTGGCCCGCCGTAGCGCGGCGCCAGGCCCCAGATCACGTGCAAGATCCGCATCGGCGTCACAGCGCCGCCACCTCCCGATACACATCGGCCAGGACCCGCCCCTGGCCTTCCGCAGAGAAGGGTCGGCTGCCATCTCGTCCGGCCTCGGCCATCTCCTTGCGCACGCCAGGATCCTCCGCGATCTCAACGATGCGGGCAGCCATGCCCTCCGCGTCCTCCGGCTCGTGGAGGGCCGCCGCACTTCCCGCGACCTCTGGGATCGCGCCCGCACGGGACGCGACGACTGGGAGTCCGGCCGCCATCGCCTCGACGACTGGCCGGCAGAACCCCTCGTAGAATGACGGGTAGAGCAGCACGGTCGCAGCGTGGTAGATGCGGACCAGCTCCGCTAGGTCCACCCGACCGGCGTACCGCATCACGTCGTCCGGCAGCTCCGCCTGTCGCAGGGCGTCCCGCTCCACCGGTCCGAACGGAGCCCCCACCTTCAGGAGCCACACTGCTCTGGTACTTCGTGCGCGGAGGCGGGCGACGACCCGGCACACCGCGGACAGGTTCTTCCGCGGGTCGTTGCTCCCGACGTGGAGCAGCGCGATATCCTCGGCGCCGATCCCCAGGTGCGCCCGGGTGGCCGCCACCTCCGCGGCGTCGCCGGGCGCCCAGAACTCCGACGGGACGCTCTCGTATACGACCCGCAGGCGCCCCGCAGAAATTCCGAGGTAGCGCTGGCACTCCCCCGCCGTGTGCCGCGACACGGTGAGAATAACCCGGGCCCGCCGGAGCGCCTGGAGCCGTAGCGCCGTGGGCAGCATCCCCGCCCGCGCTGGCGCGCCCTGGAAGCGAAGCTGCCCGGTCGCCAGGGCGAGTGGGTAGAGATCGTGACACGTGACAACAGTCCTCGGACGCGGCAACCGCCAGAGGAGTTGGGCGTTGCCGTGATCCACGATGTGATACACGTCCGCGCGCTGGGCGGCGGCCCAGGCTGGATAGGTGACGTAGCGTATCCAGCGGCTCCGGAACCACCCCACCCCCGGCCGGGAGCTGAACGGCGGCGTCAGCAGATCCGCGTGCAGGCCGGGCACCCTCGCGAGTGAGGCCATCAGTCCAGATGCGTACACTTGCATGCTGACCCCCGCGTGGAAGGGCATCGTCGGGAGAAGCCCGACCCGAAGCTCCGCCGCCCCCGATCCGCGCATCAACTCTCTGCTCCTTTCCGCCGTCGGAGGTCCAGGCAGGCGGCAACGATCCCGTCTGCGCAGCGCTCGACGCTATACGCATCCACCAGCGCCCGGCTGCGCGCGCCGAACTCCGCTCGCCGCTCTGGGCTCGCCACGAGCGTTTCGATGGCCTCTGTCAGCGCGGCAACGTCCCGGTGAGGGACGACGAAGCCGTTCCAGCCGGAGTGCACGAGGTCTTCGGCACAGCCGACCTTGTCGGACACAACGATGGGCAGCCCGAAATTCATCGCCTCATTCACCACGAGCCCCCAGGTCTCGTGCCATGCCGACGGCAAAACGAGCAGATCGGCCGCCGTGTAGGCAGCCGGAAGCTCGGACTGATTCAGGAACCCCGCCATGAGGACACCCGGGATCCGCCGGCGCGCGACCAGATCCTCGACTGCGGCGCGCTCGGCGCCCTCGCCCACCATCAGGAGCCAGCACGGGTGCTCCTGTCGGACCCGCTCGTAGGCCTCGACCAGCAGGAGCGGCTGCTTCTTCTCGATCAACTTTCCGCAGAACAGCACGACGGAGGCGTCGTCGATGACGCCGAAATGGGCACGAATCGCGTCGCGCTGCGGGGTCAGCGCCGCCGCCCGCTCGCGAAACAGGCAATTGTCCACGCAGTGGGACGCCGCGAAGAGCCGGTGGGTCGGCATCCCGAAGTGAAGAAAGTACCGCCGGTTCTGCGCGCCGACGTGCAGGCCCGTCGCCTGACTGAATAGGGCCCGGAGAATCACTGTCTTCGCGGCTCGCTTCCACCACGGACGGTGGTCGAGCAGCGTCTGGTCCTCGCGGATCAGCAAGCGAGCACCAGAGAACCGTGCGCCTAGGGCGGCCAGCAGGCTCGTGGGGTGGTTGTACCCGTGCAGCCAGACGACGTCGTAGCCACTGCGGACCACCTCCCGTACCACATCCCAGTTCGGCCAAGCGCGCCATCCCGCGTCAAGCCCGGTGCGCTCGGCACTCGGACAGAACCGGGAGCGATAACCGTCCAACAGCGTCGTGTCCCATCGGACCTTCCGCGCGAAGCCGGGATCGTAAAACTCCCGAAGGCTGGCGGCCGAGTAGTAGTACACCGTCAGGTCGATCTCCGGCCTCGATGCCAGCTGACGGTAGAGCGGGACATAGTATTGAATGGGATGAGAGACGAGGTGAGCCACCCGCACGGGCCGCGTCTTCGCTGCACCATTCCCGGTCCACCGGGCATCCCTGGCTCCCGCCGGGGCGACGGTGCCGGCCGGGCGGGCGTAACTCAGGCTTCCCATGCTGGCCTCCCGAGAGGCGCACGGCGGCTGGCGGCGGTCACCCAGCGCTCGATCCGGCGGCCGGCCAGCCAATCCACCAGCAAGAGCACGGCGATGAGCCGCCCGATCGTGAAGAGATCCGTCACGTCCGCCTCCACCTGGACGGCGGTAGCCATGCCCAAGGCGTAGACGTACAATCCCAGGAGTCCGTTGCGCGCGGCGGCCAGGCTCCGCTCGCAGACGCCGAGGAAGACACCCAGCAACGCCATATAGAGGACCATTCCGACGAGCCCACCGTCCGCATAGCCGTGAGTGAGCACGGTACTCGCCATATCAAAGATCGGCAGCCCGAAATGCCGCTCAATCAACTCCTCCACCTGCCAGGTCTCCGTGGCCAACAACTGCTCCTTGCCAGGCCAGATTGCCCGAGGGACCGCCGCGACGAGCGCCGTCAGGAAGACTCGCCCGCCCATAAATGGCACGCCATTGCCATGCGCCGCCATCACGTCCACCAGCAGGTCGGGGATGTTCGAGCGCGACCGCACGTTATCAAGGTAGGGGCTGTCGGCCCCGAACGACGCCCGCAGGTCAAAGGTCGCGAGGGCGTCCGGAATGACGTCCCGGATGAGGATATCCGTGCGCGCCGCGATGCCGGCGCGGTATAGCCCCGCCTGCCGTGCCACCGCTCGCAGGTGGAATATGAAAGGCCCCATGACAAACAACAACAACGCCGCAACGGCGCTATAGGTGACGATCTGGCGCAGCCGAAGCCGTCGCCCCGTCCAGAGGCCCACGAGGAGCAGGGCCACGATCACCACGAACAGGGACCGTCGAGACCACAGGAGCGCGTAGCCGAGCTCCCCGGCGACCAGCAGGAGCCCCACGCATCGCCGCAGGGGCCTTGGGTCCATCAGCAGCACCGCGCCCAGGAACAGGATGAGCAGGTGCCCGAGTTGGGCCAACTGGATCGTCGTGGACGTCCCCGCCCCTACCTCGGTCATAACATCGCCCACGTGGGCCATCACCAGACCCTGCGATGCGCCGTACCAGCGCAGTCCCCAGAGCGACGCCGTGGCGAGGAACACCACGGTGAGGCGCGTGGCCTGGACCCGCACGCAGAGTTGTGACTTGAGCGCGCCCGCGCCGCCCGCCGGGCACATCAGCAGGAAGCCCGCGCGACTCGCGATCAGCCCAAGGGCCAGCAGGAGGAACACCTGCAAGGAGTGGCCCACACGGGCCGTCGAGGCGAACACCGGATCCAGTCCGACGATCCCGCCGGCGCAGAAGAACACGGCCGCGAACACGAGCGACACCGTCCACAGATCGACCCGACCCGGTCGCTTCAAGTACAGATGCCCCCAGTACGCCACGACGGAGCCGAGGAACAGCCAGGACAGGAGCCCGTAGCCCGCGGTGAACCGCCCGCCGCCCAATTCATTGAAAAGCAGGGCGAACGAGGCCGACGCGAGAAGGAAGCCGAGGAGCGCCCACTCCGCGGTGGGCCGCGTTAACTCAGCATTGCCTCGCATAGCACCCGTTCCATCACCCGCTCGTTGAGGTGGCCATTCATCACGCACCGCTGCCTGCCCTTCTCCGCGATAGCGGCGCGACGCTCGCTGTCCGCCAACAGCGGGCGACAACGCTCGGCACACTCCGCCGCATCACTCCAGAATACCGCCTCCTCGTCCTCACGATAGAGATCGAGATGTTCGCTTGTTCGCTCGGCGCAGAGCACGCCGCCGGCGAAGGGGATTTCCATCGAGCGGCCGGTGTGCAGATCGCGGTTCCCTTTGGACACCAGGCCGAGGCAGACCCTGGCGCCCCGGATCGCCTTGACGTAGTCGTCACCGTAGATGGCGGGACCGCGCCATGCGGCCCGGAGCGACGGCCACTCGCGCGCCTTCTGCCAGCCGTTCCCATAGATGGCCAGGGGCACGCCATGCTGGATCAGCTCGGCCATGAACGGACCTCGCTCTGGCATCCACGCACCGGCGAAGAGGACATCGCTACCCCAGCGCAGGTGATCCGCGGGTAGCAGCGGGAGCGGAGCATGGGCCTCTTCGTCGGCGCTGCGGTAGACGCGAAGCACCCGTCGAGCGCCTCGCGCATACGCCTCGGCGACGTTGACCTGGCGTCGCACGACGACCAGATCATAGAGCGCCACCGACTTGAGATGGAGCCGCCAGCGCCGCCCATCACGCCCGCCGTATGGGTCGTCCACGTTGTAGTTCGCGATGACACCGCACCGACTCCGCAGATCCTGCACCAAGCGTGGACCGACCAGTTCGCCGGCATCCACGAGAGAGAGTGCCCATGCATTCGTGGGGATCCGGGCAAGCACCTGCCGGCGGATGAACTCCTCGAAGCAGAGCACCCCCGTCTGCCATATCCATAGTCGCACCCACCGCGACCTGGGCAAGAATGCCCATGGGTCTACGTGGTGAACCCGATGGCCCAACCGACGCAGCGCCTGGGCTCGGTGTCCGGAAGTGCCACCGGTTGATCCGACGTAGAGAACGTCCACTCAACTCGCCTGTCGGTCCAACAGTTCGAGATACGTTCGCTCGACCGCCGCCCCGTACGCCTCCCAGCCACCGATAGAGGTGACCCGCCGCAGGGCGGCTTCTCCCATACGATCCCGCTCGGCCGGATGGGCCAGCATCCACTCCAGTCGCTCCCGGATCGAGCGGCTATCCCGGATCGGCACGATGAATCCCTCCTGGCCATCGGTCAGCAGATCCGCGACCCCGGTGTTGGTACTGGCGATGACTGGCACACCGCACGCCATCGCCTCCACCTGCACCCGGCCGAACCCGTCCTCGACGGATGGGAGGACGAGTGTGCTCCCCTGGCTGTATGTCGCCGCCAGCCGCGCTGGCGGGACGAATCCCTTGTGGATAAAGAGGTCACGGCTACGGGCCAACAGCCCTCTAGCCTCCTTCGCGACCGCGCCCACGACCCACAGTTCAAGCAGGTTGCGCTGCACCAGGGGACGGACCGCCTCCAGCAAGTAGCCGATCCCTTTACGGATGGACACGCTGCCAACAAAGAGCACCCGGAAGCGGTCGTCCTGGCGCGGCTGCCGCGAAAAGGACGACAGGTCGACGCCATAGGGACAGACATGAAGCTTGTCGGCCGGAACACCGTGCTCCAGGAACGTGCGGAGGGCGAAGCGTGAAGGCACGATGATCGCATCTGCCAACGCGTACTCGGCGAGCTCCCGTTCGACTATCCAGTCGGGGAAGCCGCCGGGCTTCGGAAGGGACCAGCGAGGGAGCTCCTCCTCGAGGATCGTCTTCTGGGAGAGGATGTGCGCGGAGCCTCGGTTGCAGACATAGTGACCGCCCTGCCGGTGGATCGCCGCCCCCAGCTCGAGGCCCCAGCTTGACAGCGCGTCCAGGATGCGGATGCCATCCAGATGCCGGGGCACCCAGGCCGCGAACTCTGATCGAGAGCGGCGTGCCATCCGCCAGGACCAGTCCCTCGGCAGGTAAATGCCGCCGCGGGGCAAGCGCTGGAGCACCTGATGCCACGTGGCCCAGCTCAATTTGATGTGAATGTGGTCGGCGACCGCCGGATTGATCCTCCACCTCGGGGTCGCGGTGAAGAGCGACACGTCCCAGCCGCGGCGACGGAGCGCCTTCCCCTGATTGAACATGTGGAACGGCGTGTGTGACACTAGCCCGACCGGCACGCGTCTCGGCACCGGGGTCGCCGACACCGCCGCGTCCTCCACAACAGGTCTCGTCATGTTCTCGCACCTCATGCACGTTGCGCGGCGAGAACCCCCAGGCGCACGAGCGACGCCCGGCTCTTTCGGAGGAGCAGTCTCCGCTCGCCGCTATCCAACCCCGAGATCAACACCGCGACGATGCTCGCGGCCAGGGCCGCCGCTCCGATCTCCACCCACTGCAAGACCCGGGGGCCGCTCGCGATCTGGGCCGCTGCCCACGCCGCGGGGAACGCGAACGCCACTCCGACGCCCAGGCTCATCCACTGGCGAACGGCGAATCGTCGGAAGTCGTCGCGAACCAACCGACAAGCCTGCCGGGGGACGAACACGTAGCAGGCGAGCGCTTCTCCCGCGATGAACCCGATCGGGACCGCCGCCACCCCGTACCGCCCGATCAGGAGTGCGGCGACGGCGAGACCCACAACGCTTGACACCGCGGAGGCGACAGCGACCGTCTGGGGCCGGTTGGAGGCGACCGGCAAAACGCTGCTGGCCACCCAGGGCGCTTGGAGTACGACCTGAACCAACAGAAGCCGGAGGAGGGTGACATCTGCCATGAGCTTGCCTCCGGTCCATACATCGATGACCCCAGGCCCCACCTGCCACAGGGCGGCGGCGCAGACGATCGAGAGGGCCGTGCTTCCGAGCACGATGAGGCGGTGGATCAGGCGAAGCCGTCCGTAATCGCCGGTCGCCTCCATGGCCGTCAAGTGCGGCCAGAGCGAGTTGTTGACGGTGAACACCACTTGACGGATGAGGCTGGTCAAGGTCCGGGAGGTCACGAAGACCGCCACCGCTACGCCGCCCAATTGCGTGGCAACCAAGAGGACGGCCCCCTGCAGTGTGAGCGCGCTCGCCAGCGTCAGCAGCGCGAAGAACAAGCTGGGTGCCATAAGCTCGGAGAGTGCCCACGCCCGGGCCTGTGTCGGCCGGGGCCACAGCTTCGGCCATCGGCGCGAGGTGTGCCAGAGGACGAATGCCGCGGTGGCCGCGAGCGGAATGAGGTTGAAACCCGCAAGCGCGGGCATGCCGCCTCCGAGACCCAGCACGACCGGAACCAAGGCAACCGCCGCAAGATGCCGCGCGTTGCCGAGCCACACGGACCAGGCCAAGCGGCCCGTGGTCCGATAGATGGACGACAGGAACCCCACTGGCATGGCCCAGAGGATCTGGAGGCCCAGCAGCCACGCCACCCAGGCTGCCTGGTCGGCCGGGATGACTTGCAACCCCAACCACCTAGGCACGGGAAGCTGCCAGACCGCCACTGCCAGGAGGAGGCTGCCGCCCCCCGCCACCACGGCATAGAACGCGAATGCCGACGCCTGGTATCGGGTGTACGCGCCAAGATCGCCGCGCGCGTATTCCTGGGTGAGGCGGTTGGTGCCCGCGGTATTCATGCCGAAGTCACAGGTCGATAGATACTGGGTGAGCGAGGCCAGGGCGAGCCATTCGCCGTACGCCGCCACCGACCAGTAGCGCAAGAACAGCGGCACGAGCAGCAGGTGGCCGATGGTCCGGATCCCCTGCCCACAGACAATCGCCACAAACCCGCGGACGACCTGCCCTCTCCGCGACGGCCGGGCGGCCGGCGCGGTAGCCAGCGCCGCGGTGGCAGGCTCAGCGCTTGCCATCGGGGGCTCCGGCCGAGGCGTGCCTTGAGCTTTCGTCTCGGGCGAGATGAGCCCGCAGCGCGCGGTAGGCGTTGCCGTTCTCCGGAAGCGCTGCGGCCGGTGGAGAGACCAGGGACACTGCCAGGGCCTGGAAGACGGGTCTACCGGTCTCTGGAGTCGTCATCGGTATCATCGCGGTATGTTCCGTAGTAGCCACGCCGACGGCCGGCCACGCCGTCATCCACGCCGTTCACGACCACGCCGAGCAGGTTCGCCCGCACCATCCAAAGCCGCTGAATGGCCTCCAGGGCTTCGTCCCGCCTCGTGCGCCCGTGACGCAACACCAGCACGACCCCTTCGACACGTGGGGCCAGGTTGAGGGCGTCGCTGATGCCCAACAGAGGCGACGCATCAAAGATGACGTGCGCATATCGCTCGGCGAGCGCCTCCAGTGCCTGGTCCATCCGGCGGGAGGCCAGCAGCTCCCCCGGATTTCCTGGACGCCCGCCCGCGGGCAGCAGGGAGAGGTTGGGAATATGGGTCGGCGTGAGCACTGTTGAGAGCTCGGAATCACCGGCCAGGAACGTGGACAGCCCGGGCGTTCGCGGGACGTTCAGGATCGTGTGGAGTTCCGGGTGGCGCAGATTCCCGTCTACGAGCAGGATCTCGCCCGACCCGAGCTGGGCCAACGCCACGGCCAGATTCATGGCCAGCGATGTTTTCCCGTCCCCGGCCTCAACCGATGTCACCATGAACGTGCGTGGAGCCCCGTCCGGCATCGAGTAGAGGATGCTCGTCCGCAGATCCCGGAAGAACTCGGCGAAGGTCGACCCCGACGCCAGGTGCGTCACCAGCGCGAGCCGGTGCCGCCGTGCATACCTGCGGGCCAGGCTGTGGACCTCTGGAACCAGACCCAGCTTGGGAACCCCGAGCAGTCGCTCGACGTCGTCCACGTTGGCGATGCGCCGGTCGCGGCCCTCGAAGATGAAGGCCACCCCGACTCCCGCCACGAGCCCGACCACGCTCGCCAACAGCAGGACCATCGCCTTCCGCGGTCGCGCGGGTTGAAGCGGCACTTCGGCCCGATCGACGATCGAGATGGGCGAGGTCAGGAGATCGGCCGAGATTTGCGTCTCCTTGAGGCGGGTCAGCAAGGAAATGTACAGCTCCCGGCTCGCGTCCACGTCGCGCCGCAGGATGTTGTACGCCACCATGTGATCGCCGAGCTGCAGCGCCTGCGCCCGCTGTTCATCCATCGCCCGTGTGATCTGGCGCTCGTTCCGGAGCGCGGCCTGGTAGTCCGTTTCGAGAGCTTTGACCACGCGTTCGACCTCGGTGCGGACCTGCCCCCGGATCTCATTGATGCTCTGCTGGAGTTGGCGCATCGGTGGATAGTCTGCCTTGAAGGTCTGCGCGAGCTGCTGATACTCCGCCTCGCGAGTCGCAAGATCGCCCTTGAGCCTTACGAGCAGTGGGCTCTGCAGGACCGCCGGCAACGCATTGATATCGGCCGTCTTGGCCTGCTCCACCTGGCTTTCCTTGGCGAAGCGATCAGCCCGCGCCTTCAGCAGGGAGTCGGAGAGTGTGGCGAGCTGCTGAGTGATGAGGTCCTGCCGCTCGGTACCTCCTCCGCCCCCCCGGCCCATCAGCGTCCCGGGCGACACGAAGTTGATCCCCTTGGCCTTGAGGAACGCGTTCAGGTTCTCCTCGGCGGTTTCGAGCCTGGCGCGCTCCTCCGCCATCTGCTTGGTAAGAAAGCCGGATGCGTACAGCCCGGTCTCCGCTTTGAGCTCCTGGGTCTGTGCTATAAACGTCTCGCTGAGCGTGTTGGCCACCCGTGCCGCCAGCACGGGATCACGGCTTTCGAAGGTGACGTTCACGAGGCGCGAGGCGCGGACCGGCTCCACGGACAGCCGACCCTGGAAGGCTCGGGTCAGGGGGGATTCGACTGTAGGATCGCCGGTCACACCGGGGCTGGAGGCCAGGGGCGGGGGCGTCAACGCCGCCAGCCGCTCCCGAACCCACGCCCGCAGCTGGCTGACCCAGAGCTGCGCCTCCTCTTGGAAATCCGGGTGAGTACTCAAGACGAGAAGCTTGATCACCCGGTTGGCCAGCGTACGCCCCTGCAGTAGCTTCTGGTGCGTCTGCAGGGAATCCGGCAACGGGTCGGTTTGCTTGACGACCTCGTCGAACGTGAGAACGCGTGGCTCCTCTTTGTCGATGCGGAGCGTCGCCGTGGCCATGTACACGGGTCGGGTGGTGACGACCCACACGCCCGCGGCCAAGACCGTTGCCGCGAACACCAACGCAATCGTCCCTGGGCGTCGTCTCAGGACCTTCCAGAGGTCGCCGGATCCAGAATCCATTCCCTCGGCCGCCTGCTCCCCGGGGCCAGTGACCCACGGCATGGCCGCGAGCGGGACCCGGGCATGTCGGTCCCCGACGCGCGGATAGCGTCTCGCCGGCACGCTCGGTCCAGGGCGCTCGCCCTGACCGCCCATATGATTCGACATGCTCACAACCCCACCCCCACGCCAAACACACCGCTGAAGAGCTCTAATGTGCCGTATACGAAGGCCTTGATCGAGTTCTTCCCCACGATGATCACATCGTTCTTCTGAACTTCTGGGGCTCCCTTGCCCGCCTCGAACTCGTCGAGATCGAGCGCAGTGACTCCGACCTGGCCATCCGGCCTCGTGCGGTAATGGCGCACGTCTCCGAGTGCCGCGATGTTGGTCGGCCCGCCGGCCGCCAGGATGGCCTGGTGCACGGTGGTCTTCCCCTTGAGGGGGACCGAGCCGGGGCGGGCGACCTGGCCACCGACATAGACCGAGCCCGCTCGCGGAACCTGAATGACGTCTCCGGCTTCGAGGGGGACGTTCAGCTCTTCGTTCCCGTTGGCAATGGCCTCGAGGTCAATCGCCGTCATGACATCTGTCGTTTCCGTCGTCGTCCCCGGGGCCGCCGACTCCGTCACCTGCGCACGGCCGGCCTGGGCGCGGGCGACGGCATCCGCCGGAGCTCGCCGGAACACGTATACGACGTGGTCGGCGTCGTCGGTGAGGCCCTCGGCCATCGCCAGCGCGTCTGCCAGGCGGAGGCGTCCCGTGAGCTCCAGGACGCCGCCCTTCCGGACCGCGCCCAGGACCGAGATCCGCTGGCTACGGCGCTCGTGGACGTAGACAGACACCTGCGGGTCGTGCATGTACTTCTCCTGGAGGCGCCGGCGGAGGTCCTCTTCCAATTCGGCGGGGCTGCGGCCCGATACGGGGACCGCCCCGAGCAGGGGCAGGGTGATACCGCCGTCGCGCGGCACGCGTACCTTCCGGCCGGAGAGTTCGAACATATTGACCACCGAGATTTCGATCAGATCGCCGGGGCCGAGGGGTAGGTCACCCGGGGTGTCGCGTGGCGCGGCCCTTCGGAACAGCCGGGTGTTGAGCCTGTCTGCGTTGTCGGGGGACCCATGTCCGGATGGCACCTCGGGGGGAAGGGAGACAGTCGCCGCATCGGGAGCGTTGCCCGCGCCTGCGACCGGCGGATCCACAGCCGACCTCGATGTCGTCGTGCACGACGAAGCCACCAGCGCCAGGAGCGCGACCATGACGAGCATCCACCACGCCGTTTTGCCCACTCCGGTCACGCGGTCCGTCGACGGTCGCGCGGGCATCGTTCTCAGGCTATGGCTTCGTCCCAAGTCATGCTCGGAACGAAACACGGGGATCTCGTTCAATCTCAATCATGGCCGAAGCCAGCTCGTGGAGGATCGCAAAGGCCTCCTCATCGGACGGTGCGGTGACCCGGAGCACGGTCGGTCTGTGGTCACAACGCAGGTCCACGGTCACTTCCCCGCCGGGCCCCTGCGAGGGATGCGAGATCACCGCGTCG
>Ga0214473_10000944_pt1 | contig 39636 bp, 45 predicted proteins | sample RVTome_7_FD_203509 | JGI IMG/M metagenome (GOLD analysis project Ga0214473, IMG submission 203509) | Soil microbial communities from uranium-contaminated site in the Upper Colorado River Basin, Wyoming, United States - RVT98D197 | ecosystem: Environmental > Terrestrial > Soil > Contaminated >...
TTTCATCATGATAATGTCCCTTTCCGCCATCCTGCCTCCTTCTAAGCGGAGACAGTTTAGCACCTCCCAAATAGGACATTTCTACTTTGCTCATTTAGGACATTATCATTTTGCTGTTACAGTCATAAAACTTAATATGTTTATTTATTTTTGTGATAGAAGAATACGGGTATTTTCTTGAGGGATTATTCAAACAATTTAAGCTGGGGATACTTCTTGCCTGTATTCAATTCTCAGCATCTTGACAATAGTGTGGCTTATAAGCTACTATCAATTTAATGAAAGTATGTTCTTTCACCCTTGAATATTACATTAGCAAAAACGGCAGAATTCCATTCAAGGCTTGGCTTGAGGGGCTGAAAGATATTGCCTGTGCAAAAGAATACTGGAAAGCATTTAAACGGAGGTGATATAAATGGCAGTAAAATCAAAAAAGAATTATCAGGAAGATCTTATTGAAAGCCTGAAAAATCCTAAAGAGGCTGCAGCATACCTGAATGCGGCAATTGAAGAGGGAGACCGCGAGTTATTCCTTCTTGCTCTTAGAAATATTGCGGAAGCTAAAGGGGGAATATCAACAATAGCGGCAAAGGCTCATCTTAACAGAGAAAATCTTTATCGCATGCTTTCAAAGAGGGGCAACCCCGAGATAAAGAGCCTGCTGACCTTGCTTCATGCTATGGGGCTGGAGCTTACTGTAAAGGCGCAGAAACAGGTTTATGCATAAATGAAACAAGCGCTGAGGCTGAAGCTGAGTTAGCGAATAGATTATGGCATTTTGAGACTGTTATGAAGTGACTCACCGAGGCGGGTGGAACTATTAAAAAACTGATCGCTGGGCCTGATTATTTCTTCGCTCTTGCTCGCTTCCGAGCCTACTCGCTTGCGAAAATATGGGATGTGTCCCTCATTAATTTTTGGAATTGTTACTTTAAGACCGGCAATATTCACAATTATATCTTCTTTAGTAACTGTTTCGATTATACCAATAACCGACCGCTTACTTTGAAACCTTTCTTTTAAATATTCCCAGGCATTAAAAATAATGGCTGTCAGGTTAGGCCTTAAACAAATGGTCGTAATTAGAATTTGACTGCCATCAGGCGCAATGCGTTTGATAGTTATGTTTTTATTTACTTGTTCAAACCCTTTTGATTCGATTAAGACCTGAGCAACTTCTTTTGCTATCCTATTTTTATGAAAACCCTTTGAGAGAATATATACTGCATTATAGTTTTCCATGGCATATTTCTCAGCCCACTTAGTATATGCCTCTATCCCTGCCCTTTCGTAGGTTTCACGTTTGGCAACTAAAATAACTCCGACTCTTAAGTGTGTCCCTTCAAATCTAAGCTTAGTGTGTTCGTCGAATTCACGTGTAGCTAAATCATGAAACCATTGCAAAAAGTTTTCAGTTTCAGCTTCAATATCGGGGTGTGGTGTTTTTTCATTCAACACGTCACCTAAATAATGAAACTCAGGCAAAAGCAAAGTTGAAAATAATCCGCTATTATCGGTTTCTTCAAGTCTATAAAAAACTTCTTTCGTATCTTGTCCAATCTCACTAAATCTTTGATTGAAAGTTCGTAATATTTCACGCCGATATTGCTTTAGAATAAGTTTTGTCGATACCAAATCTAGGGCTGTAGAGGTAGCCTTTTTTAAAAAAGGTTTAGCCTTTGCTACTAATGCTGTTTGAATAAAATTATAGGTTGCATTGTAAAAGTTCAAATCATGATCTTTTTTATCAAAACTGATACAGATAATTGCCTCATTTTCTCTTAGGATATTCTTATGGTTTTCACCAGTAACCCATTGAATTTTGCAGTTAGGCAAAATTGGCTGCTCAAAGTTTTTATTAAACTCATTTATGACTCCGTTAATCGTACCTTCCAATTCGCTCGAAATACTGATTTTTCTAATGCGCTTGCCGGCCCATCCGAATGCTTTAGCTACGTCGCTGATGAAAAGTTTTATTTCACTGTAATGACTTAAAGTATAAGCAACTATAATTGCAATTATTAAAGGAAGACCAAAAAGAGCTATAAGAATGTAGGATAGATATTCCATTATACTGATTTATTCTTGCCTTTATTAAATTCGGCAATGCATGATGTATCATTGCATATATATAGAAATTTATTATTTGCCTTGGGGATAATTAGTTGCAAGTTATCAGGCGTGATTATTTTTGAACAGATATGACAGGATCTTTCGCCAACATTAACAGGTTCCAGCTCTCCTAATTTGGAGAGAAGATTTTCCAATTCTTCTTTAAATACTGCTTGTATTTTGTCTAAATTCATTTTAGGTAACAATCACTGCACACAGCCATATTTAAACTGCTTTTGCAAACAGTCCCCTCCCCAAAACCTGCCGCATTATAACATTTAAAAAATCTATTTCAAAGGTTCAATCTTTCTGGGGATTTGATAGCTGGATGCCTGCTCCCATGCTTTCATAAGTTCATCTTGATGCATGGTTGCCCATTCCGTCACAAGCCCCAATGCCCGTGGCGGCAGGCTGCCGGTTAAAACCCCAAGCGTTTTTATTTCGATTAATGCCTCGGTTTCTCCGTAAACAGCATGGAAATGCGGCGGGTTGTGTTCTCTGAAGTAGATGTAGATGACAATTCCGAAAAACCTGCTTATCTCAGGCATGTGTCAGTTGGGCGGTGATTTTGGTTCCTGTTAATTCAGCATAAAGCGAATCCGGGCATAAATCAATGCCGCCCGGCCATGCCACTGTATGACTCACGGGATCAATGAATGCAGCCTCAAAAACCGCGCGGTCTTTCCAAACTGAAAAAACACCCTTATCGGCAACATCGGACAAATCAACAACGCCTTCAACGTTATCCGAAAATTTTATCCAAATCCGGAATCCTTCAAGCGTCCTTACATCTGTTATCTTATGCATAAAACACCTCCAACATGACTACATTTTACCATATCCTCTTTTATAATTTTAAACAATTTCATATTTTCCAAAACCCACCACCATCCTTTCCAGTTTCTAAATCAGCCCCAATTCCTCCGAATACTTCCTGAAAAGCTCAAGACCCTTTTTATGCACGTCTCCAAAATCATAAGAAATCTGCTTCCAGTAAGATATAAGTTCATTCTCCGTCAGAATGCCCTTAAGCGGTGATTCCGCGGCAATCATCTTGAAGTTTTCCAATGCGCGTTTATTTGACCTGTTCAAATCGCTCTTGAATCTCTCAAGTAGTTCAGCCTTTTCTTTGCAGCAGTCTTTTTTATAAATCCAAAGCGCATAAGTAAAAGGCAGTCCTGTATGCTTATGCCACAACTCTCCGAGATCATAGATGTATGAAAACTCAGCGTTTTTATTTTTAACGGCCCTCAATGCGTCGTCGCCGATTAGAAGATACGCCTCTGCTGAAGAGGGCAGCGAATCCAGATGAATATCCGCAGTCTTTAAATCGCATTTCACTTTATAAAATCTTTCAAAAATGATTCTCAGCAGGACAACAGACGTTTCAGACTGAGACGATGTAAGAACCGGCAGTCCGTTTAATTCTTCTATCGGTTTTCTGCTGAGGAGAATAATGCTTCCGACAGTGCCAGTTGAACTTATTGAGTGGTTCTCTACAATTGCATACTCATCGCTGTGTCTCAGATATTCTATGGATGACGAAGGGCTGACATCAACCTCTCCTGTCCTGAGCATCTTGTTGAGGGCTGAGGGGACGCCTTCTACAAATTCATATTTCGAACAATCGCATTCATTCTCAAGGATATAAAATATCGGGAACAGGTTTGCATAAGGAATTTTGCCTATCCTGAGTTTTTGCTGATTCAAAGCGTCTCTCTGCACTTGATTATGCCCTTTTAAAGATACTTTCTGATAATTTCCATGTCCAGATTTTTTAAGACTGTTTTCTCAAACGCCTCATCCGACATATCATCAAGGTAAGGGAAAATACCGATAAGAGGGACAGGACTCAACTGTTCTATAACCTGAGGGTTCGTCTTTTCTGCCATGCTGCCTTCGGACTGATAGGAATAATTAATAATTATACCTGCGACCACAAGTCCTTCTTTCAGCGCATAATTTACTGTAAGCAATGTGTGGTTTATTGTTCCGAGTCCCGGCCTTGCCACAACAACCAGCGGAAGCCCCATTTCTCTGGCAAGATCAATAACAAAGCAATCTCTGTTTACAGGAACTAATAATCCTCCAACCCCTTCGACGATAATTGCCTGATACGTCCTTCCAAGCTTATCAAACGCTCCTCGTATCCTGTTAATATCAACTGTTATCCCTTCCATTTCAGCAGAAACCATCGGCGCCAGTTCATGTTCAAAACAGCAGGGGGTTATATGGTTTACTGTTTCGTCCATATGTGCAATTTCTTTCAGGAACATGCCGTCAGAAGGCACCATTACGTTTCCTTCTCTGATGCAGCCTGTTTCAACGGGCTTCATACCGCACGCCTTCACTCCAAGAAGGCCCGCGGCTTTTATCAGCGCTGCTGCAACTACGGTTTTCCCAACGCCTGTGTCAGTCCCCGTTACAAAAAAACCCTTAGGCATCAAGCCTCCTTCACATATAACAGAGCCATTACTGCAAAAAGTACCAACAAGCAGGATTGTCTTGAGCGACTTTCGAAATTTTCAGGTAACAGTTCTTAATGAAATGCAGCGGCCACAGCCTCGACTGTTTGAATCCCGAAAGCCTTCGGGATGAGTTTCGAGGATGTAGCGGAATGAGTTTAGAACTGTCGGAAAATTCCGCAGGAAGCGAAAGGCAGTCCTGCTTGTTATCAACAGTATGAATAAAATAGTAAACTTTATTCATACATTATCCTATACAATCCTGCTATCAAGGCAAAAAACCTGTCCTGTTATATTATCCGTCGTCAAGAGATAAACAATAAACCCTGCCGCATCCTTTGGACCGGATAATTTTCCTGTAATACTCTCCATCTTTGCCGTCGTCATTGACTTCTCAGATGCCTTTCCCATTTCTGTCTGCATATATCCAGGAAGTAGCGCATTAACTCTGATATTGTATTCAGCAAGCTCTTTCGCCGCAGTATAAGTCAGGCCGAGAACCGCAGCCTTTGAGGCGCTGTATGCCGCCTGTCCCTCTCTTCCTTTCAGCCCTGAATACGAGGAGATATTTATAATATGGCCTCCTCCTGATTTTATCATAAAATGAGAGAATGCCTTGGTAGTATTGCAGCATCCTTTAAGATTTACCCTAAGAACCTCGTCCCATTCTTCCTCTTTCAGTTTAATCATCAAACTGTCTTTTGTTATCCCTGCGTTATTTACAAGGACATCCACCCTTCCCCATTTCTCATAAACTGTCTCTGCCATTTTCTCAACATGCTTTATGTCACCGACATCAGCTTTTATTAAAAGTGTATCCGAGGCAATCTCATCAGCCACTTTCATCGCCTCTTTCTCTGATGCAAGGTAATTCACGGCAACGTTATAGCCGCTTTTCCCGAGCGTTAAGGCTATCTCTCTGCCGAGTCCTCTTGATGAGCCTGTGACTACTGCAACACGCAATATTATTCCTCCAATCTCAGGATTTTAGCATATCACAAAAGCTTGCAGATTATAGGGAAATAATGTAACTTTAATCAGTAATATTCCAAAGGAGAAATTATCATGAAAGCCCTATGGGCGCCGTGGAGAATGGAGTACATACTCGGCGAGAAAGAGCCTGAATGCATATTCTGTTCTTATCCAAAAAAAAACAATGACAGGGACAATCTGATACTCTACAGAAGCGCTCACAACTTTGTGATGATGAACAAATACCCTTACAACAACGGGCATATCATGGTCGTGCCTTACATCCACACATCAACAATAGACAATCTAACTGATGAAATCCTGCTGGATTTTATGAAAGTCACACAGCATTCTTTGAAAAGCCTCAAAGAAATATTCAGGCCTGAAGGATTTAATATAGGGATTAACATCGGCGCTGTTGCAGGTGCAGGAATGGAAGAGCATGTCCATCTTCACATGGTGCCGCGATGGGCTGGAGACACCAGCTTCATGTCAGTTCTCGGTGAGATACGCGTAATCCCCGAGTATATAATGGAGACATACGACAAACTGTATCCGGTTTTTAATAAGAAATAACAGGAGGCTGTATGAAAAAAGAAATAGCATTCATAGCATCTATGATTATTCTTGGCATAGCCCTCGGCATCGGGACTGTTGCGATCCTTGGTGCGATAGCAGTCCCCAGCTATACGGCCATGATTCTGACTCATGCAGAAAAAGCAGACTTTGAACTAATGTCACAGAAATTCTCATGGATTGCAAAAAATCCTTATATTGTTGCCGTAATACTCATACTTTTTATTGTAATAACAGGCATCCTGCTTTTTGCGAATCTGAATCCTCACTTCATGAACAAGTTCAAGGAAAAGACAGCCAGATTAAAGGCAGCGGCAGTTCTTCTGAGTTCTCTGGCGTGTTTTGTTCTGTTATTGACTCCACTATTTAGTTCAAGCTCATTTCTTTTTTTATACTCTTCTTTCCCTCAGACAATAAACAATACTGTCATATTTCTTTTCTTCCTGATCGGTTCCGGACTTTTCTGGTTCATCGCAGGAGAAACAGGCTGGGCAGGTGATTTTTCATCATGGAAGATGGGGGTGCAGGGGAAAACAGCAATGCCGGTTGCGAGCTTTATTCTGGGTAGCATTGTAGGCAGTGCAGCTTTTGGACTTTACTATCTTTTCAACTGGTCATTCAACAAATATTTTATTCTTGTGTCGGAGGTACTGGACAAATCAGGTGAAACTTCGTATCTTGGCTTTAAGTTGCTTGCATATTACCTAATGTTCATATCAAGCATCTCCCTCGGCATTTTGGGAGGACTCATCACTGCCCTTTCCCCTACATACAAAACAACAAGACAGAGAGTTGTAAGGCTTATATTTCCGGCAATGCTGCTGGCCGTCCTGATTCCTGTAATACTCAGCACATACCAGAACGCAGTTACAAAGTATGACCTTGGCAAGAAGAACCTTGCAGAGGCGGTTGGAATACCTGAGAAGACTGCTTTAAGTAAAACCATAGTTTTGTTTACACCCAACAGAGCGGTTCTTCAGGAATGGCCAATGCAGGCAAAAGGAAACAGCTTTATGGGGACGGGCATTATCGAGCTGTCCAATGAAAACTTAAAAAAAGTCGAAGGCTATATCGAAAAACATAAAGAAGGGTCTATGTATAAATATGCTGCCATGGACGCGCTTATGAACGGATACTACGGATTATGGGATGTGAAAAAAGGAATCGAGCAGCAGTTTAAAAATGCCGGTGAGATTCTCCTGCCCCGCCTCCTGTTGATCTCAGCGCTCCACCTGCGCCCCGTGACACAGGAAAACCTTAACTATCTGAAGGCCTTCACTGACGAGAGCAGATGGCATATCGGTGGACGGTATGCCTTAAGGATCGCTGAGGCCTTCATGCATTTTGGTTTAGTTGACGAGGCAGAGGCATGGGTAAAAAGGGCCAGGGAAAAAGGAGAGGATGTCTCCAAAGTCATCTTCCTGAATGACAAAATCCTGAAAGACGGAAAAATCTCAGGAGCGATAAAGATAAACGGAAAGATTCCCGCAAACACTATAATAGCCCTCCTCCATTACTACGACGGTTTCGATAAAATAACTGATTTCACCTTAAACCGCAGGCTTCTCGATGTGAGGGAACCGGATGCATCAGGCAAATTTTATTTTGACCATCTGGGAAAAGGGGAATATATTCTCGCAATAATGATTGACAAGGAAGTTGTTCCTTACAATCTCCCTGCAGAAAAACTGAGTGTGGCAAATTCACCCGGGGTGATAAAGCTTGATGTAAATAAACCGAGCATAAACCTTGGGAACATAAACATTGTTGTCAAATAAAATATATAAGGAGGCAGAAATGATAATCCAAAGGATAAATAGAAGCAGCTTTGCCAAATTTTCCGGCATCTTTTGTATTTTGATAGGGGCTATTGTATCGATCCCTGCTGGATTGTACTTTATGATAAAACAAAGTTTGATGGGAGGGATTATGATTATCGTATTCGGCCCTGCTATTGCCGGGCTGTATGGCGTAATAACAGGTTTTATCTTTGCACTTTGTTTTAATGCTGTTTCCCGTTTTGCTGGAGGTATAAAACTGGAAGTTCAGCAGCAATAATATACAGAGAAGGTTATTTCTCCTTCTTCTTTGCCTCGTCCCAGAGTTTATCCATCTCTTTGAGCGTCATATCAGAGAGGTTTCTCTTCTTATCCGCTGCCTTCATCTCAATATAGCGGAATCTTGAGATGAATTTGCTTATTGTTTTTCTTAAGGCATCTTCGGGATTCACGTCCACAAACCTTGAAATATTCACAAGCATAAAGAATATGTCTCCGAGTTCATCCTCTATCTCGGACTGTTTCTTTTTCTTCAGGGCATGTTTGAATTCCTTTACTTCTTCCTCAAGCTTTTCAAAGACATCCTCTGTCTTTTCCCAGTCAAAACCAACTCTTGCAGCCTTTTTCTGAAGTTTGTGCGCCCTCAAAAGTGACGGCAGCGCCTTCGGCACTCCTTCAAGAATTGATTCCTTGTGCTTTCCCTCTTTCTTCTTTTCCTCATCCCACCGTTTTCTAAGCTCTTCCTTATTTTTATATTTCGCCTTTCCAAATACATGGGGATGGCGATTTAACATTTTCCGGCTTATATTCTCTATAACATCATCGAGATCAAATTCATTCTTTTCCTTTGCAAGCTGGCAGTGAAAGACTATCTGAAATAGGAGGTCTCCAAGTTCTTCCTTTATTTTCTCACTGTCTCCTTCATCCAGAGCCTCAAGGACTTCATAAGTTTCCTCAATAAGAAAGGGCTTAAGAGAATCCCTTGTCTGCTCCTTATCCCACGGACAGCCTTTATCCCCGCGGAGAGCGGACATTATGTCAATGAGTCTTTTAAGATTCGTCATCTCACTATGATAGCAGATTAAAAAGAAAGACCGACCAACAAAAGTGCGGTCCAATCATTTCTATGCCTGGCATGTATAAGGAGGCTGTGTTTGGATTAAGGCAAGATTCACGGGTCTGTCAGAATAGGGGCTGAAGTCTCCATGAAGTGGAGCGGATAGCCCCGCCCGAAGAACTTGTAAGATATTAATATATAGTACTAACATTAGCACTTCTACAAAGATAGTTTAATATTGCCGAAATACAGACACAGCCTCCTGAAAAGGTATTTTAAAGCCTGCTAAAACAAACATTGACATTAAGACGCTGCGGATTTATTCTTAATAAAGAGGAGGGCAGAGAAATGAAACACATACATAAATACACATCAGTTTCCCATCCCGGCCTTACATCCGAAGCAATGGCTCTCGGCATTAAAGCAGCAGAAATCAGAAGATGCGAATCCTGTCAGAAAGAAATGACGTTTATCCAGACAAAAAAGGATAAATGGATTCCGCTGTTTAAAGATGAAGCTGCTGACGAACAGAATATACTATTAGCGTAGGACACGTTCAATGCACCGAACACGAAAAACACGGGTCATACGCCCGTACGAGCATCTCACACATGAGAATCAGTTCCTCTTCCGGCTTATCTATATTTTCAGTCACAAGCTTTTTGAGAGACTCTTCAAGATTAAGAAAGTTGTGCGCTGTCGGCGTCACGATATTTACCTTTGTTATTATTCCGCTCCTGTCTATTTCATAGTAGTGATAAAGCATCCCCCGCGGCGCCTCTGTCAAAGCAGAGCCGGCGCCTTCCCTAACCTTAAAATCAGCAAAATAATCTTTTAACGAAAGCCCTCTGAGAAGTATGGCGCACTCCTGTAAAGCATGGACTATCTCAACAGCCTGCGCAAGATTATTAAGGAAAGGGTTGCCGCCTCCTTTAAAACCACTGTCCTCCGAAGCCTTTTTTGCATCAGGCAAGAGATTATCAAATCCGAGATTAATCCTTGAAAGCGCTCCTGCCATAAGAGAGCCTCTATCCTTTAGAATTGTCCTCTTTGCATTTGAGTAAGGAACTTCGTCCTCAATAAAATAAGATGCGTATTCATGCTCTTTGATATTCAGCCCCTTTGTTGATGAAATCATGCCTCCGTTTATCGCATATTCACCTTTGCCTTTCAGCGCCACGAACTCCGCATCATTTTCCAGAGCAGGATATCTGAGTTCTGACACCATTTTCAGCGTTTCAAGAGCATCCCCATGCAGAGATTCAAGTTCCTTTACAGCCTTCTCTATATCAGCCTTTGACGGAACCTTTGTAAAACCGCCAACAACCATTGAGACAGGATGCAATGCCCTGCCGCCAAAAAGGGCAGTAATGCTGTTTGCCGCTTCTTTTAATCTCAGGAATCTCTTAATATCTTTCTCAAAATGCGGAAGCATCTCCACTACGGAATTAAGCCTGAAAAAATCCGGAAGCGCAAGGACATAAAGATGCGCAAGGTGGCTTGAGAGAATCTGGCTTAAGGCGAGTATCTTTCGTATCCTTTTAACTTCAGTAGAAGGCGTTAAGCCGAACGCATTTTCCATTGCCCTTATCGCCGTTGTCATGTGGGATACGGGACATATCCCGCATATCCTTGCAACTATGTCAGGAACCTCGTCAAATTTCCTTCCCACAAGAAAACCTTCAAAGAAACGCGGAGGCTCCCAGATATTAAGCCTGAGTTCTTTGAGTTTTCCTTCCTCTATCTCAAGCTTTACAGAACTCTCACCCTCAACGCGGGCTATGTAATTTATATCAATCTTCATACACCATCTCCACTGCTTTTCTGAACTCAATTGTATCAGCACCGAACTCCGTAAACTTCCTTATGATGTCATCCCGCGATAGTCCCATCGCCTTAAATTTTTTCGCAAGCGCAGGGGCATTCGCCTGCTTCATAGGACCGAAGCATGAATAACACGCCCTGTTCATTGAAGGACAGAGCGCTCCGCAGCCTGCATTTGTCACAGGCCCCATGCACGGCATATCATTTGCGATTAAAACGCATATATTGCCTTTCAGCTTGCACTCAATGCAAACGCTGTACTGAGGGAAATCAGGCTTCCTTCCTGTAAGAACAGATGTAAGAGCTTCGTATAAATCCCTCTCAGCAGGAGGGCATCCCCTTATATAACCGTCCACTTTTACGTATGCATCCACTGCATGGGGTTTAATTGAATGTATTGAAGAGAGATTTTTGTAAACTCTTTGCTCAACCTCAAGTTCCGGAGTTGTTGCCTTTATAGCAGGGATGCCGCCGATTACAGCGCATGAGCCTATCGCAAAAAGTTTTTTGCTCTGTTCTCTTATCATCTTCAGCTCATCAACCTGCCATGCCTCTGTTATTGTGCCTTCAACAAAGGCTATGTCAAACGGCCCTTCGGGGATACCTTTCCGTGAAAGCAGTTTTATAAATACAAAATCAAAACTCGCAAGCACTTCAGGGACATGTTTATGAACATACGCAAAGAAATAAGAACAGCCCATGCAGCATGAATACTTAAAGAATCCAAGCCTGAGTTTATTCATAAGTTACAGCACCCCGTCAGGAAGCCCGCGCACTTCTTTGTATGAAAATACAGGGCCGTCTTTGCACACAAATAAACCTGAATGCTGGCAGTGCCCGCACTGGGCAATACCGCACTTCATCCTTCTTTCAAGCGATACATAAAGCGATGACTGTGACATGCCATGCATGATAAGCCCCCTGCATATAAAACGCATCATTAGCTCAGGCCCGCAGACAAAAGCAATTGCCCTTTCAGGTTTTATCTTCACCCTGTCAATTAAATCAGTAACAAGACCGACATGATGTTTCCATCTGTCCGGTTGAACGGCTTCGTCAACTGTCAGATAAACCGCAATCTTTTCCGCCCATTCGTTAAATTCATCCATAAACAGCATATTCTTTTCATTTCTTGCCCCGTAGATGAGGCTCACGTCACCGAATGACTCTCTTTGGTTTAAGACTATCTGAATAACAGGTCTGAGCGGTGCAAGCCCCACGCCTCCTGCAATGATGAGAACATCTTTCTTCTCTGCCTTCTTAACAGGCCAGCCCCTGCCATAGGGCCCTCTGAAGAAAAGATCATCACTTTTTCTAAAATCCTTCAGAAAATCCGTTACCCTTCCAACGGACTTTATCGTGTGCTTAAAAGAGCCGCCCTGCATAATTGCGCTCAGGGATATGGGCGCTTCGCCAACACCCGGGTAACCTATCATATTAAACTGACCCGGTTCTGCGACAAATGGAAACTCTGTTGAGAGGGTGTATGTCTTAACTCCCTCTGCCTCTGTCTTTATGTCTTCTATCCTTGCCGTCAACGGTCTAAGCGGGTTCATATCTCTGTATCTCTTTTGTTATCTCTGTAAGGTCAATCCCTGTCGGACACCATGTTATGCACCTGCCGCATCCGACAGTCGCTGAAACTCCGTACTGATTTGTCTGATCTAATTTATGCGTAACAAACTGTCTGAGCCTTGCAGCCCTCCTCTGCCTGAAATTGCCTCCGTGGACTTCTGCGAATCTTATGTCCTGACACGCATCAAAACACCTGTATCTTGTTACTGTCTTAAGATCCATGCTCATCTCATCTCTCAGGTCATAGCAAAAACACATCGGGCATACCATGACACAGTTTGCGCATGAAAGGCATTTATCTCCCGCTGTCTGCTGCCAGACAGGATGATCCACGTTCTCCGCAAAAATATTATCAAGCCCTGAAACATTTATAGTCTTTTTAAACTTACCTTTCACTGATTTTTCCTTCTCCGCTTTAAACCTCATCTCATCCTGTCCTGCGCCTCTGCCTTTAAGTTCGAATAATTCCTCTGCCTCTCTGCTTTTTATTTCTACGAGATATTCGTTTTCAAAGTCTGTGAGAAGCATATCATAACCTCCTGCTGCGTGAAGAAAAGGCCCTGTCCCAACCGAGGAGCAGAAGCAGTTCTCTGAGACATGCTCGCAGTTCAGCGAGATGATTAGAGTATTTTTCCGCCTCGCTTCATAGTGCGGGTCTTTAAACGTACGAAGGAATGTCCTGTCAAGGTAGAGTATCGCATTTACATCACATGGATGGACGCCGACAATCACCTGCTTTGCCATGTCGGGTTTGATTTCGTCAACTGTTATTTTTTTGCTTGAAAATCTCCCCATCCCCCCTTCGCTAAAGGGGGGCGAGGGGGGATTACTTGTTTCATTAAATGTGAATCTGAAAAGCTCTTCATTGGGTCTATAGAGAAAAAGTTTCCCGGGAGAGAGCATAGTGGTTTCATATTCCATAAAGAGCTCTCGTGAAGAATTCACTTCCTTAAAAACAGTATGATTGCCTATTTTGACGGGGCCTATGAGCTTGTAATCTTTCTTCAAAGAATCAAGCCACAGGAGAAAAGCCTTTTTGGGAATCAGACGTTTAAATTTTTGGAAAGTGCGCTCCCCAGTCATACCATTTCCAGACATCCCTTGTCAGGTCTTTATATTCGGTTTTTATATGCTCAAACAGGCGTGCATTTTCTATTGCGATAGCGCCCTGACATGCAAGGGCAGAAAGAAAATCTATCTCTGATTCGCTGAAGGTATAGGGAATAGACGTGTATACCCTGAGAACTCCTATTGCTTTCCCCCTGACAGTAAGGGGCAGAGAAAGAAGCGACATTATGCCTTCCCTTATTATTTCCTCTGGATATTGTAGCCTTTTGTCCTTCCTGATGTCAGGCGCTGATACAACCCTGCATTTCAGGCACTCCCTGTCTATGGGGCTCTTCGCAACTTCAACTGGCCCTTTTTCCAGATACGCCCTGCTCAGGCCATAAGCTGCCTTGACCGCGAGCGTCCCTTTTTCCTCGTCAAGAAGCCTGATTGATGAAGCCCTCAGTCTTAACGTCTTCGCAGCATTTTCCACTACCATCTGGAGAACTTTTTCAAGTGAAAGTGTTGAACTTATTGACTGTGATATTTTTATCAAAGCGCGCATTTCATCCCATATCCTTGCCCTGTCTGCAAGTATGCCTCCCAGAAATGCAAGTGCCTTGAGCCTCTCTATCTCTGCGGCGGTAAAATCATGAGGCGCTGCCGTATAGACCCTGACAACGCCTATAGCCCTCTTATCCGCCATAAGCGGAACGCTGAGCACTGATTTTATGCCCTCTTTTTTAGCCTCTTCAAGATAAAGGACATGCGGCTCCTTTAATATGTTTTTGGTCTTTACAGCCTTTCCTTTAAGAACCTTCCGGTCAACAGGATGTTTTGTCAGAACAACAGTGCCTTTTTTCAGATATTTCTTGCTCAGGCCGTATGCAGCCACAATCTCAAGGGTCTGATTCTTTTCATCAAGCAGTCTGATTGTAGCGCCTTTAACATCCATAATCTCTGTGATATTTTTTGCGAGGATGTTCAGTGTGGAATCGAGGTTGCGCGCCTTAGCCAGTTCACCGCAGAGAGCGCACATACTGTCTTGTTGTCTCTTCATAAGACAACCCTATCAAACAGAAGAAGGGTTGTCAAGGATTTGGGTTGGGAGAAAATTATACTCTATCCTGTCTTTTCAAGAATCTCTTTTACACGCTGGCTTACAAGTTTACCGTCTGCCTTGCCTTTAAGTTTAGGCATAAGCTCTTTCATAAGCCTGCCCATATCTTTTATGCCGGTAATCTCTGCCTCCTGAATTGTTGATTTAATGATTTTATCAACCTCTTCAGGAGAAAGCTGTTCAGGGAGATATATCTGAATAATGTTTATCTCTTTATTTTCTTTTTCTGCAAGGTCACTCCTGTTTGCCTTTAAATACTGCTCTACAGATTCCTTGCGCTGTTTTACCATTGTAGAAAGCACGCCTAAAATATCTTCTTCGGTAAGCTCACCCTTTCCGCGTTTTGCAATCTCAGCGTTCTTTATTGAGGACTTCATCATCCTGAGAGTGGATGTCCTGAGGCCGCTTCCCTCTTCCTTACTCTTCATGCTTGTCACAAGGTCTTCATTTATTTTCTTTAAAATGTCCATAGATTATCTCCCTAATGTTTTTGTCTTTTAGTATACACCAGAAGATATGTAAACCAATAGCCGTCTTTTAGTTGACAATTCATGCGCCTTTCCGAAAAAATAACCCATGATTGACAACCTGAGAGGCAGGGTTATAAGCGGCCAATTTATAACAAAGACTGAAGCCCTTCAACTTTCCACGATTCAAAAAACAGAGATGTTTGACCTTTTTGCCGCAGCAGCCAGAATACGGCAGGCATTCAGAGGAGACTCTGTTGACCTATGTGCAATAGTCAACGCAAAATCAGGCGCATGTCCTGAAGATTGTTCTTACTGCGCTCAGTCCTCAAAGAGCAAGACTGAAACAGCCGTCTACCCTCTCATCAATAAGAACGCTGTGATTGAAAAGGCAAAAGAAGCGAGTGATGCAGGCGTAAAAAGATTCTGCATTGTCACAAGCGGAAGAAAGATCGGGAAAAACGAACTGAAAGAGATATGTTCAATGATAAAGGATATAAGGGGAATTGGTCTGCTGCCGTGTTCAACACTCGGTTTGCTGAACAAAGATGAACTTAACTTTCTAAAGGACAGCGGTCTTGAGAGATACCACCACAATCTTGAAACATCCGAGAGATTCTTTCCTGAAATATGCAGAACCCATACATACAGCGATAAACTGAACACTATAGATGCAGCCATGTCAGCAGGAATTTCTGTCTGCTCCGGCGGGATATTCGGGATGGGTGAGACATGGGAAGACAGAATTGACATGGCTTTTAAATTAAAAGAGCTCGGCATAGATTCTGTTCCGATAAACTATCTTATTCCTGTTAAGGGGACACCGATGGGAGAACAGGCCATGCTCAATCCACTTGAAGCCCTAAAAATCGTGAGCCTTTACAGGTTCATTCTTCCGCAAAAGGAGATACGCATATGCGGGGGAAGGATGCAGGTTTTAGGTGCATTTAATTCAATGGTTTTTATGGCAGGAGCAGACTCTCTCCTTACAGGGAATTATCTTACAACAACAGGCAGGACATTCAGTGACGACCAGCTTCTGATAAAGGATTACGGGCTGAGGACAGGCTGAGATGTGGAGCATTCGTATGCGGGCATCAAGAAAGAGTTATGAGTTAAGAGTTAAGAGTGAAAAATTAAGAAACAACTATAACTCCGAACTCCAAACTCTGAACTCTGTCCACATATCCGGAGCAGAGGGGATATACGAAAAATCAGAGATACAAAAAATCTGTGAGAAATATATCAAAAGGGCTTTGACCCATCCCAGAGGCAAGCCTGACGAGATTGTAATCACAATTGAAAAAATAAAGCAGAAGCCGAAAACAATTTCATTGCTGCCTGTCGCAACTCTTAAATGCAACTCTCCTGAGAAAGCAAGGAAAATCATAACACAGAAATTGAAACCTCTCGGCATTTCAAAAAAAACCATTGACAATGGATTCGCTGTTCTTAATTCAAAAAAGACAATGCGGGGCGCATCGCTAATACTCCTGAAATCGGGAGCACGCATTGAACCCGACAAGGAAAGAGGCGTAAGAGTCTCAAGAATGGGAATTGAAAAATCAACTGAAAAAAATCTATCAGAAAAACTTTCAAGAAAAAAAATAAATACATCAACCGTAAAAGAGGCATTAATCCTCGCTTCAAAGGCGGCATCATGCCCTGATATTGTCGCAGAGGCCTGCATCTCAGATGATCCTGATTATACTACCGGTTACATCGCATCAAAGGGGTTCGGGTATCTGAGGATACCGAGCATCAAGAGAAAAGGAGAAATGCACGGAGGCAGGGTATTCTTTATCAGGGAAACCGCTGACATTGCCGGATTAATCTCTTATTTGGAAAGAAAATCTGCTATCATTATATAGAAAAAATAGAGAATGGAAACAAAAAAACCTCGCAAATACAGATGAAACAAACTATATTCCTCATAGGCAATCCCGCAGCAGGCAGGAATGCTCTGAGGAAAATCAACGAAGCAGCATCCATCATTAAAAACAGGGGGCACGATATTCGGGTGCTGCTTACCGGAAAAAGAGGGGATGCTGAGTCATTCGCAAGGCAGATTGGTTCAGAGTCTGGAGTTAAGAGTCCAGAGTTAAAAAATGATAAAAACTTAGGACTCATAACTCATGACTTTAAACTCTTAATCATCGCAGCAGGCGGTGATGGAACATACAATGAGGTGATTAACGGCATTGCATGCACCAACATACCAATGGCGATACTCCCGCTCGGAACAACAAATGTCCTTGCTAAAGAACTCAACATACCCGAAGATGTAGAGAAGGCTCTTGATATTGCTCTGAGCGGGAGAGAGCAGACTGTGTCTCTTGGAAAGATAACATCAAGGCATCTTACATCTGCAGATTCCTCACTCGCTCAGCCTCAGGCGAGTCCGCCGGGGCAGATCACTCGTCACTTTTTACTGATGGCAGGGATTGGATATGACGGCGAAACAGTTTATGGAATAAAGAAGGGGCTTAAAAAATACTCAGGAAAAGGAGCATATATCTTGAGCGGGCTAAGGACACTGCTTAGATGGGCGCCGGATAAATTGACCTTCACTATGGACGGCAAATCCTGCGAAGGATACTCTGCGATAATCTGCAAGACATCAAAATATGGAGGAAATTTCAGAATTGCACCTGATGCAGATATAAAGAACTCCGTTTTTTATGCCTTCATTATGCACGGTAAAAGCCGGCTGGATATTTTCAGATATGTCTCCGGGATACTTACGAAAAAACACCTAAAATTTACAGACATAACATATAGGAAAATAGAGAACATGGAAGTCAAGGGTAAAGCGCACATACAGATAGACGGTGATTGTTTCGGAATGACACCGGCAAAAATTGAGATTGTGCCTGACGCTCTGAGGCTTATATATTAGATGCTGGATTATCCCTTACTGCTTCTTCTTTAACAAAGATTCCATTTTTTCGTGGAATGAAAGAAGGGCTTCTCTCAGTTTCTCCTTTGAAACATTCTCCTTCTCAACAAGAGCCATAACATGCAGCAATTCAGAATCAATGCCTTTACGAAAGCCGTCTCTATCAAAGGATTTCTTCTCAAACTCGACCAGCATCTTGTTCACTTCTAAAACAAACGACCTGACATAGAAGTCATCGCTGTTGCGTACAGAAAGCCGTCTGTGGTAATTGCCTGTCAGTACAAGTTTCATCTCCATCTTTAATCTCTCAAATGGGCCGATAAACCTGTGCGTGAAAAACAGGGCCAATACAACAACAATAATCACATAACCCAAAAAAACGATTATAAAGGAAAAAACTCCGTGCTCTATCCTCGCGCCAAGCTCTTTAGTTAAATACGCAAAGATGATTCCGGCAAGAAGCGACCAGATAACTATGAGCGAAATTGAAAGGCGCAGCTCTTTCGCCATAAAAAATCTATGTTTAATCTCTTTCGCCTTCCCCTTTTCCATCATAAATATTCTATCATTAAACGGGTGATTATTAGCAAGAATAATTATCCTTTTCAGTCCATGTATACTTTATAATTAATACATGCATAGAAGATGCCTGAAGACAAGCACGCTATTCATAATATTAATTGCAATACTGTTTCCCGGTCTTTGCATTTACGACAACTCCCTGGCATTTGGCGATCAAGGGCATGTCAGAGTTAGTAAGGTGCATGATGGTGACACTATAGGCGTAATTCTAAACGGCAGGAAGGAAAAGGTAAGATTGATAGGCATAGACGCTCTGGAAATCAAACAAAAACCGTGGGGGACAAGGGCAAAAAAACATCTTGAAAAACTGCTGACAGCGTCTAACCGCACAGTCATCCTTGAATTTGATGTGGAAAGAAGGGACAAATACGGAAGGCTCCTCTGCTATGTATATTCAACTGACAAAAATATGATAAACCTTCAGATGCTGAAACACGGTTACGCAGTGCTCCTTACCATTCCGCCAAATATCAAATATGTTGATGAATTAAGGATAGCGCAAAATGAGGCAAAACAGTATAGACGGGGGATATGGAACGGTAAAAGACTTAAAGAAGGTCCGGGCGATTACAGGAACAGGCATTACCAATAAAATATAAGAGGTGCGAATGATTAAAGTAATGTTTTTGTGCACTGCGAATTCGTGCAGGAGCCAGATGGCTGAGGGTTTTGCAAGGCACTACGGGAAAGATGTCCTTGAGGTTCACAGTGCAGGACTTCTTGCAACAAGAGTTCATCCGGTTGCTGTCGCGGTAATGAAAGAAGTTGGAATAGACATATCAAAGCAAGAATCAAAAAGCATAGGCGAACCTCTCTTGAGAAAAATGGATATTGTCATCACGCTATGCGGCAACGCGGAAGAATCTTGCCCGTGGACTCCTCCTGAGATAAGGCGCATCCACTGGCCGATAGCTGACCCTGTGGGAACCATCGGTTCGGAGGAAAAAATCATGAATGAGTTCAGGAAAACAAGAGATGCGATAAAAGAAAAAATACTCATTTTGACGAAGACACTTATCATAGCCGAAAAAGCTGAAACTCAAAGGGAATTATAATGGAAAAGGGAATCAACAAAAGACTTTCCTTTATTGATCGTTATCTGACAGTCTGGATATTTGCCGCAATGGCTCTCGGAGTAAGCATCGGGTATTTCATGCCTGAAACCGAAGGATTCATCAACAAATTTCAGGTGGGTACCACCAATATTCCTATTGCTATCGGACTTATTCTTATGATGTATCCGCCGCTTGCTAAAGTAAAGTATGAAGAGCTCGGCGAGGTCTTCAGGAACAAAAAGGTACTCGGTCTCTCACTTATCCAGAACTGGGTAATCGGACCGATTCTCATGTTCCTTCTGGCGATTATTTTCCTTCACAGCTATCCGGAATACATGGTCGGCCTTATCATGATAGGCCTTGCCCGCTGTATTGCCATGGTGATTGTATGGAATGACCTCGCCTGCGGCGACCCTGAATATGCTGCGGGTCTGGTTGCCTTCAATTCCATATTCCAGGTACTCTTCTATTCTGTATACGCCTATATCTTTATCACTATACTGCCGGAATGGTTCGGGCTCAAAGGCGTGGTTGTTGAAGTCACCATCGGCCAGATTGCCGAAAGTGTCTTCATCTATCTGGGAATTCCTTTTATAGCAGGCATGATCACTCGTTTTAGTTTGCTCAAAACAAAGGGACGGCAGTGGTATGAACAGGTCTTTATCCCGAAAATAAGCCCTATTACTCTCATCTCTCTGCTCTTCACGATCATCGTCATGTTTTCTCTTAAGGGCAACTACATAGTCGGATTACCGCTTGATGTAGTGCGTATCGCGATACCGCTCCTCATTTACTTTGTCGTTATGTTCCTCGTCTCCTTCTATATGGGACATAAACTCAAGATGGACTATGAAAAGACCACAGCGCTCTCATTTACTGCAGCGAGCAACAATTTTGAGCTCGCCATTGCAGTCGCTATTGCTGTATTTGGTCTTAACTCGGGCATAGCTTTTGCGGCAGTCATAGGGCCTCTCGTGGAAGTGCCGGTGTTGATTGGTCTGGTCAATGCCGCCCGCTATTTCCAGAAACGGTACTTCACGGTGGAATATTGCGGGGTCGAATCAACAGAACCATTGTGATAAATACATCGGTGAGCCTGCCATCAAGTGACAATAACCTATATCGGACAACTAACCTTTCATTGCCCTAAAAGAAGGTATCTTATGAGAATTATTATCGGGACTACGACGTAGTCTGTAATTCTCAGGAATATAAGCCCAAGCAGGATAAAAAAACCGTAAGGCTCAATTCTGCTGTAAGCTGCCGCCTGCCTGTGAGGCAGCAATCCCATCAATATCTTGCTTCCGTCAAGCGGCGGTACAGGAATCAGATTAAAAACACCAAGACCAATATTAATCGTAACTGTAATCTGAGTTATCAGGATAAGAGGGGCAAGAATTGTTTGCCCAAGAACGCTAAAAGGAGAAACAGGCAGATTCAGCAGCAACCTGAAAACAACAGACGCGAGAACAGCAATAATTAAATTAGCTGCAGGCCCTGCAAGCGACACCCAAATCATATCTTTTTTCGGATTCCTCAGATTATACGGATTCACAGGAACAGGCTTTGCCCATCCAATCATCCTCGTGATGACAAATACCAGCGTGCCTATAGGATCAAGATGTTTTAACGGATTAATCGTAAGCCTTCCTGCAAGCCTTGCAGTTGGGTCGCCGAGCCTGTCTGCAACATAACCGTGGGCAAGCTCATGAAATGTAATTGCTGTGAGGACAGGAAAAGCAAGGAGGACTATCTGCCGAATTATATCTGTAAAATCCAAAATATTAACCTGTACAATAATTTTCCCAAAGTGGTTTTTAATATAATAGTTTTGCATGTTAAAGTCAATTAAGCTTTTCGAATAATGCTCTGACTGCCCATGGCTCTGGATTTTCTAATGGCATAATTCGTATAATTGAATATATTTGCTGGCACTGAAGGTAACCCCTCCACACCTCCCCTTAAATAAGGGGAGGCTGGGTGGGGTTAATTTAAATCCCCTTTTAAAAAAATATTTCGGCGACAGCGCCATAATCTTAAAGGAGAAAAACTGATGCCTGCTTTGACAAAAAATGAAAAACTTAACAACTGGATTAAAGAAGTTGCAGAGATGTGCCTGCCTGACGATATTTATTTATGCAGCGGGACTAAGGAAGAGTATAGCCTCACGACGTCAAAGTTGATTGCAAGCGGCAGCGCCGTCCCTCTTAAGAAACGGCCTAACAGCTATCTTTTCCGCTCTGACCCAAGTGATGTTGCCCGCGTCGAAGACCGTACATATATAAGCACATCCTCAAAAGATGAAGCGGGACCTACAAATAACTGGTTAGATCCATCTGAGCTGAAAGAAACAATGAGAAATCTTTACAGGGGCTGTATGAAGGGGCGCACAATGTATGTGATTCCTTTTTCAATGGGGCCTATAGGCTCGCCAATATCAAAGATAGGGGTAGAGATTACAGACAGCCCTTATGTTGTTATAAACATGCATATCATGGCCCGCGTAAGCGCCAGGGTCATGGAACTTCTTAACGCGGGTGAGGACTTTATTCCCTGTCTTCATTCAATAGGCGCACCTTTGGAGAAAGGGCAGAAGGATGTCCAGTGGCCCTGCGCCCCGATTGAGAAAAAATATATAAGCCATTTCCCCGAGGAAAATCTGATATGGTCATTTGGTTCAGGTTACGGCGGCAATGCCCTGCTCGGCAAAAAGTGCCTTGCTCTGAGGATAGCCTCTGCTACCGCCAGAAGAGAAGGCTGGATGGCAGAGCATATGCTGATACTGAGGTTTACCAACCCTGAGGGAAAACAGCATCACATTGCTGCTGCATTCCCGTCTGCCTGCGGCAAGACTAATTTAGCCATGATGCAGCCTTCAATTAAAGGCTGGAAATGCGAATGCATCGGCGACGACATTGCATGGATGAAGATTGGCACTGACGGACGCCTTTATGCCATTAACCCTGAAAGCGGCTTCTTTGGCGTAGCCCCCGGCACTTCTTATGACACCAATCCTATGGCAATGGACACACTCAAAAAAAATGTTATCTTCACTAACTGCGCGCTTACAGATGATGGTGATGTGTGGTGGGAAGGTATTAATGCTGATGTCCCATCCCATCTCATTGACTGGAAGGGGCATGACTGGACTCCTGAAAGCAAGGGGGATGCGGCACATCCTAATGCACGGTTTACCGCACCTGCATCCCAGTGCCCTGTTATCTGCAAAGACTGGGAAAACCCTAATGGCGTTCCTATAGATATTTTTGTATTCGGCGGAAGAAGGAGCAGTGTTGTCCCGCTTGTATATGAAGCATTTTCATGGGATCACGGCGTATTTCTCGGCGCAACAGCAGCCTCCGAGACCACATTTGCCAATATCGGAGAAGTTGGTAGTTTGAGAAGAGATCCTTTTGCCATGAAACCTTTTTGCAGCTACAATATGGGTGATTATTTTCAGCACTGGCTTAATATGGGCGACAGGCTCGGCTCCAAAGCCCCGAGGATTTTTTATGTTAACTGGTTCAGAAAAAACCATGACGGAAGATTTTTATGGCCCGGATTCAGCGACAACAGCAGGGTGCTTAAATGGATGTGCGAACGCATTGACGGCAATGTTGGCGCAAAAAAATCAGCAATAGGTTTATTGCCTGTGGATCGGGACCTTGACCTTAATGGAATAGAGCTACCTGCTGAAAACATAGAAGAGCTGATGAAGGTTGACCTTGATGAGTGGAAAGCTGAGATCCCTGACATTGAGAAACATTTTGCAACATTCAGCAGCCGTCTGCCCGAAAGGCTTAAAAAACAGCTTAAGGAACTTGCAAAGCGCCTTGGATAGTATTGCTTCTGCATTGAATAGGATTTAACTCAATTGGAAAAGACACTCTCAAAAAAATCTCTCGTCAATGTATTGGGGGTTGTGTATGTCCACACAAAAACCAGTGACGGCGGAGACCTTTATCTCACACGGTTTGCCGAACCCTATGAAGAACATTTTGATATCACAAACTGGTACGAAAAGAATTGGTTTGACGAGCACAAGATACGGCTTAAAGGCACAAGCTCTGTCTACAGGGTTCCTACAAAAGAGGTTAAGGGTAAAAGCCTTGACCTCGTAGTCAAAAACTGCCGTGTTGGAGAAGATGTTCCTCTGGATACGCATACCCTTGAAGAATTCTGCGATGCCGAATTCAACAGCCCGTGGGAAGAGTTTTCTCTGGTCACGGAGATGCGGGAAAACACCTATGGCCCCAAGGAAATGAGGGTTAATACGCAACGGCCCATGGCTATCTATGTCCCGCCTGAAAAGATGCAGTTGTGGCAAAGCGGAAGGTCGCGCGAAAAAATCAACCGCATCAGGGCAAAACATCCGGGCATTGATCTGGATATATTAAAACAATACAAACTTATCTACGAATGGATTAAAGGCAAAAATCTCATCGAAGTTTTTGAACTTATCAATGTGGACAGCACTGAGCTTATAAGCCATCTCAAAAAGATTAACTACAAGGGGATAGGCGACCTAAACAAGAAAGGGTATCTGGTTGCTGATATGAAGCCGGAACATATCATAATCAGTGAAGAGAATACTGAGCGCATCAAAGAGATTGGCAGCGCTCAGGACATTGATGCCCCAAAGAAACAGACAGAACTTCTATATCAACTGCTGAATGACGGCAGATATTCCGTAATTGATTATGAACTCCTGTCACGCACGCCCGAACATGAGGATGCAGTCAAATCTTCCCGGAGGCATTCATATCTGGATGACCAGCTTAACCGTTTCACGCCGACTCCTTTGCCCTCTCACCTGTCTTACAAAGAAATCTTCGGAGTGCCCTACATCTATGGACATGCAGAGAGCACAGGCGGCAGGCTGTGGGTTGTCGGGAAAAATGCCCATCTGTTCGATTATTTTCTGCCTGAAAGATGGAGGAAGACTCCCTCCATCAGACTGTCATTTTCAAAGGAAGTGTTCTATACGATAACAAAAGACAACATTCACCTTGTCTGGAAAACTTCGCGCGTAGGCGAAATGCACAGCATGGAAGAAAATGGCAGCTATAATCCTAAGATCCATCAATTCGGAATAAACAGCCCGTTTGAAGAATTTGCTTTATCCTATGAACTTAACAAGCTTGGAATCCCCTGCGTTTATGTAAGGGCTATATACATGACCGGAAGCGCAAAGATAGAACCATCAACTGATCCAAGAAAATACGAGTCTCACAAAAGCATACTTGACCCTGAAGGCAATCCCATTCTTCAGGAGAATCATAACTACATAACAATCAGGGGTTATTACAACGGGCCTGACCAGTGGGTTGCCGAGCACAGCGATGCTTTATACACTCCGATAGATATTTACAAGGCTACTTACAGAGGCATTATTGATGAGACAGAATGTCAGAAACTTTTAGATGAGGTAAAAGAAAAATTAAAGAATGCCGGATATGACGGCTCATTGCTTAAAACCAACGACCTCCTTCTGGCAATAGATGATAAGGGGGATATGATGAAAAACAGCTCAGGAAAGCCGGAGGTCATTATCTGCAATTTTGAACTCATATGGAAAATCTCCACGTAAATTGCATCTTTCTTATTATATGTCATTCTGGCTTGTCCAGAATCTTTCTTTCAGAAGGATTCCGAACAAGTCGGAATGACCCTTGAATCCTTGAACCCAATAACTATTGTTTTTTTCTTGACTCTCTTGATGATTTCTCCTAAAATTCAATAAAAATAAGAGGAGGGGTTAAGATGAAAAACTTGATTGCCGCTTTTGTTTTGTTGATGTTCGCTGCTGCGACTCCTGCATTTGCACAGAGGAAACCCTGCGAAGAACTCCTGACAGAGATTGACGCCAAGATTCAGGCAAAAGGCGTAAAGAGGTTCAGTCTTGAAATTGTTCCAAATGAAAAAGCCGCTGATGTCAAGGACGCGAAAGTAGTCGGCACCTGCGACGGCGGGACTAAGAAGATTATCTACAAGCGGGGGAAATGATACCTTATCCCCAATCCCGAAAAATCTATCAAAAAGACGCATGCGGCATAAAAAATGTTAAGTTTAAAAAATGAAAATATTTCCTGATAAATTTCCCGGCAATATTCCTTATTTGCTGGCGGGATTTCTTGGTGGCTTCGGCACAATTTTTGGGTTAACTGCTCTCATTGCTGAAGAACAAATTGGTCGGCCGAGTTCTACCCACGCAATTGGTTTCATTTTCGTTCCAATATGTGCAGTCCTACTTGCTCTGGCTTGCTTTTGTGTGGGCTTAGTCGTGCGCAGCATTGTTGGAAAATTCGTGTCATCTCGTGCTATTTCAAAACGAAACAATCAACTCATTAATATTTTATTTGTCTGCACTCTTGTGCTGGCCTTTTTCTCCGGCGTCGCTTTCATTCAACGACAGGAAGTAAAGCAACAACCTCATCTTATCTTCGATTCAGGCAAAATAATCAAAATATCGCCTTCAGAGATTAGAGGCAAGAAAGAAAAAGATGCAACATTTGTATTGTCAATTTACAATGACGATAAAAATATGGTTGCCCCTTTCTTATGGAACGGCAAAAAAATAGATTTTAAAGTAGTCGGCAATAACACCCTTAAAATACTCGACATAGGAGGAAATGAGCTTGTCGCAGCTGATTTACATAAGTTTGACTACATAGGCAGGGTTCATGTTCTTCAGATTGCATTAGGTAATTCTGAATCAAAAAGTTTAGTCGTTTTGGTGAGACTGAGGGCAACTTCACGTCGCTCAATGCTGCTCATTTATGACGCAACTGCAAAGTTACTCTATCAAGAACTTCTGAATCGTACAGATGACAATGAAATGAATCTTCTTGTGGATGACGATGGGAAGGAATATTTATATGTTGACGTTGATACGCCGATCGTATATTCAAACGCCTTAAAATAGAAAATGGGGAAACTTAATAACGCCATCGAGGTGACATGGAATAGCCTCTGGGCTTTTTTCGCAAAGGCTGGTTGCCCCCACGCCTTTCGTTAATCCCCTACTCCGCCACTCCCTCTTTTTACCGCATCAGCAACCAGCGCAACCTTTTTCATCTCCTTAACATCATGAACTCTGATAATGTTTGCGCCGTTTAAAATTGAAATTGCAACCGCAGCAGCAGTGCCTTCAAGCCTCTCTGATGCAGACACATCGCCAAGTATCTTGCCTATGAATGCCTTTCTTGATACTCCGGCGAGCAAGGGTTTTTCAAGAAGTGTAAATTCACGGAGGTTTTTTATTATCTCAAGGTTATGGTCTAAGGTCTTTCCAAAACCGATTCCGGGGTCTATGATAATTTTATCTTCAGCTATTCCTGATTCAACGGCAAGCCTTATGCTTTTTCTGAAGTAGTCCATAATTTCCGGGATAAGCGCCTCGTATATTGGATTTATTTGCATATCCTTGGGCATCCCTTTTATATGCATGATAATCACAGGGACTTTATATTTCGAGACAACCTTTGGCATCTCAGGGTCAAATCGTAAGCCGCTTATGTCATTAACAATGGATGCGCCTGCATCCATTGCCCTCTTCGCAACTTCAGCCTTGTATGTGTCAATTGATACAGGGACTTTTATTTTTTTAGAAATCTCTTCAATGACAGGAATTGTTCTGGCTATTTCTTCCTGAAGGGGAACAGGCTCAGAGCCGGGACTTGTTGATTCTCCGCCGACGTCAATGACATCAGCGCCTTCTTCAACCATCTCATGCGCCCTTTTAATCGCAAGCTCCCTGTCAAAATACTGCCCCCCGTCTGAAAACGAATCAGGCGTGACATTCAGAATGCCCATGAGACAGGTTTTTTTAGAAAAATCCAGAGAGAAACTTTGCCATGCGATTTTCATTGTTCTTTATCTCTTTGAAACATATATTTTATGATAACACATTGCCTGTTTAGCCAGAGGACTCCGCACACCAAGGATGTTTTGGGCAGCGACTCAGTAGCGGAGAAAATGTGGTATATCAAGCAAAAATTAGCATCTGATCAATGCTACCATATTTTATTGTTGGTTTACTTTTCTCCCTTAAAGTAAAGCAGGCATGTTGGGTGAAAAAGTTTTGAAAATTATCTCCGCTCCTGAAAAAATCTCTTTAACATCTCAGCGCATTCATCTTCAAGAACCCCTGAGACAACCTCAACCTGATGGTTAAGCCTTCTGTCATTCAAAAGTTTATAAAGGCTGTCAACGGCTCCGCCTTTTTCATCTTTACAGCCGTAAACAAGTCTGGCTATCCTTGCATTCACCATCGAGCCTGCACACATAATACACGGCTCTTTCGTCACATAGAGCGTGGCTTCAGTTAACCGCCAGCTGCTACCCCTTTCTGCTCCGCTTCTTATTGCAATCAGCTCTGCGTGTGCAGTAGGGTCTTTTGATGATTCACGGGTATTGTGCGTCCGGGAAAGAACAACATCTTCACTAACAAGAACAGCTCCTATAGGGACCTCACCCTCAGAAAAAGCAAGGATTGCTTCTTCAAGAGCCAACCTCATGAAATGAATGTGTTTTTCGTCTGTTTTCACTATTGGAACATTGGACAGCTGTCAGTGAATAATCTTTAGTTTTACTGTTCACTATACACTTCTTTTAATAATTGAAAATTTTTCTTTAGCAAAATTTTCAGTAGCGCGCCCAGAGGGATTCGAACCCCCAGCCTGCGGATTCGTAGTCCGACGCTCTATCCAGTTGAGCTATGGGCGCATTGCCGGATTATCACTTCTTCACAGGCTCTTTCATCATTATATTAAATCTTGGATGCTCAAACGGGTGCGCTGACTGGAGTTCTTTGCGGGACCAAAGCCAGCCCCACTGCTTTCCGGGAGCAGGGAATATTTGTTTGTCACCATCTGCTACCTTTATGCCAACCGCCGGATTATTCAACTCGCCTGACCCTGAAGTAATTTTGCTCCCATCCATAATGAAATCAGGAAGAAACTCCCCGACAGTCACTATCAAATTGGAACCGGGAATCTTCAACTCGCTGTTGAGTTTAACCGTATATTCCTGTATTTTTTTTGCCTCTCTATCCTCAATGAGAAGCTTCACTGAACTCCACTTGCCTTTTACATTGGCAGGGACAACAACCTGAAGCTTTCCGCCTGACATCATCTGATGCCCCTGCGGCGCTGCCTGTTCTTGTGGAAGCACTCCCATTGCCGGCGGCATCGCTGGCGCCTTAGGAACAGGCTGCTGCTCTTTCTTCTTACAGGCAAAAGCACCCACAAGAAGGATACTGAGTGCTACTACCATAAGCTTTCTGTTCATTTAGAACCTCCTTTAAAATAGTTATGAGTTTAGTTAAGAGTTGAGAGTTAGAAGTTAAGAGTTCCCGAAACTTTTAACTTTTCACTTTTAACTTTTCACTTCTGCTCACTGGCGGAGAGGCAGGGATTCGAACCCTGGGTAGAGGTTTTGGCCCCTACAACGGTTTAGCAAACCGCCGCCTTCGACCTGCTCGGCCACCTCTCCAAAAAATAGTTATATAAGTTTATAGTTAAGAGTTGAAAGTTAGAAGTCAAGGGTTTCTGAAACTTTTAACTTTTCTCTGTTTTTACAGAGCTTTATATTACCAGTCTGAAATTGAACTTGTAAACCCCATTAGAAAATCCGAGCAGGGTGAAGGTCACCGGTTCTCAAAACCTTTTTTAACGGACCAGACTCTGCCTGTAGTTCGTTCATAGGCAAAAGGCAGATCAAAGGAATCAAGTATATTTTTGTCTTTATCAATTGAATAGTGCTCAAGATACTTAGCCTCGATTACAGTATCTTCTCTGTGCGTTATAATAAATTTGCTTGTGACCAACTCCTTTAGACTTTCAGGGTATCTGCTATTTTTAATCTTAAAGAAGAGGATTGCCTGTCTAAGATTATTTAATTCAGTCTTAAGCGCAACTTCTTTTGCCTCCTCTATTATAGTCTCATAGCGGTCCATCACCACAACAACCATGATGCTGATGACTATAAGGACAATTAAGGACTCAACAATCCCTCCGCCTATTTTATTAAACGGCTTCAGGAATATTTTTTTAAAAAAGGATTTGCGTTTTTGCTGATTTAAGGATTTACAGGAAACCTTAAATCCAGGATCCCTCATCGAAAATTTCTTGAACAATTTAGGCATCATTTGTACTGCCTCATGTATTTTTGCTCCTGTAATCTTCAATTGCTTTTTTAAGCGCATCAGCTCCTAAATTAGAGCAGTGCATCTTCTGTGCAGGCAGTCCTTCCAATTCATTCGCAACACTTTCCTTTGATATTGTCAATGCCTCATCAATCGTCTTGCCCTTAGCCATCTCTGTAATCATACTGCTTACTGCAATAGCAGCGCCGCATCCGAACGTCTTGAACTTTGCATCGACTATCGTGTTGTCCTTCACCTTTATAAAAATCTGCATCACATCCCCGCATGTTGGATTCCCCTCTGTGCCGACACCGTCAGCGTCGGGTATCTCTCCCACATTCCTCGGATTTGTAAAATGGTCCATTACTTTTGCACTGTACATTCTCCACCCTCTCCTTTCGTTCCCCAGCCTTTTGCATAAGGGGACATCTCTCTTAATCTTTTTATCACCTGCGGAAATTCAGAAAGCAGGTAATCTATATCTTCCTCTGCGCTGCCAGTGCCGAGCGTAAAGACAATAGAGCCCTGTGCCAGATTTGAAGGCACGCCCATTGACAGCAGAACAGGCGATGCCTTTAATGCCTTTGACGAACATGCAGAACCGGACGCGGCATAAATGCCCTTTGCCGCAAGAAGCAGAAGCATTGCCTCGCCTTCTATAAATTCAACCGTAAAACTCGCATGTGCCGGGAGCCTGTTTTCAGGATGTCCTGTAAGATAAATGCTTTCAATGTCTGATACGCCCTTAATAAGTTTATTCCTTACTTTTTTAGCCTGCTCCATTCTATCAGCCATCTCATCCTTTGCAAGTTCTGCTGCCCTGCCCATCCCGACAATTGCAGGGACATTTTCAGTGCCCGCCCTTCGTCCGTTTTCCTGTATGCCGCCGTAGATAAGCGGAACTATTCTCATGCCCTCTCTTACGTAAAGAGCGCCCGCGCCCTTAGGCCCATAAAACTGATGCGCCGCCATGCTTAAAAGGTCAACGCCGAGTTCTTTCACATCAACAGGGATATTTCCTGCCGCCGCAACTGCATCCGTATGAAAGATTATGCCTTTTTCTTTTGCAATCCTGCCTATCTCTTTTATAGGCTCTAAAGTCCCAACCTCACTGCTTGCATGGGTTATAGATATGAGCGTTGTCTCTTTTGTTATAGATTTCTTTACCGTGTCGGGGTCAACTATTCCATGCTTATCCACAGTGAGAAAAGTCACTACGAAACCCATCTTTTCAAGGAACCGCGCAGAATTAAGAATTGAATGGTGTTCCATCTTAGAAACGATTGCATGCTTTCCTTCATTCTGTCTTGCGAGCGCAATGCCTCGTAGCGCAAAGTTATTTGCCTCGGCACCGCTTGATGTAAAGATTATCTCTGATGACTTTGAATTAATGAGCGATGCAACCTGCGCCCTTGCGTTCTCTATTGCCTCTTTTGCCTTTGTGCCAAGGTCATAAATGCTCAATGGATTTCCGAAGTCCTCCCTGAAATAAGGCATCATCGCGTCAAAAACACGGTTGTCAAGAGGGTTTGTTGCAACATGGTCAAAGTAGCACTTCCTCATTTTCGCTTCACCTTCTTCCTGATATAAAATTTATAAAAATCTTCCGTCTCATTTATACCTAAAAATTCATTGCCTGTTTTTTCGCACCAGCCGGGAATATCTTCAAGCGCGCCATCATAATCAGTCATTATCTCCAGTATCTGCCCATCATCCAGTTCCCTGATTTTCTCCTGAAGTTTAAGCAGATGCATCGGACACATCATATAAACTATGTCTGTTGTTACATCCGCCTTAACGTTGTCTACAAACTTCATATCACTTTTAACTTTTAACTTTTAACTTTAAATTCTTCTTAAAAAGCGTTCCTGCAATTAAGTCCTTCAATGTGACAGTCCTGAGAAAGGCATCTATCTTCTCTCCAAGGGATTTCCAAAGCATATAAGTTACACATCCATCAACCCTTACACATCCCTCCTCAGGATCAAGGCAGGAAGTTATGGCTACAGGGCCTTCAAGTTCATTGAGGATAGCGCTGATGCTTACGTTTTCAGGCTTCTTGCTCAGTACATAGCCGCCGCCCGGCCCTTTAACGCTCTGTATAAGCCCCCCATTTTTAAGTTTATTAAGTATCTGCTCAAGATAGGCGACAGAAACAGCCTGTCTCTCGGCTATCTCTTTTATGGAAACAGGTTTATTGCCATGCCCTCTCGCTATTTCAAACATCGCCCGAACCCCATACTGTCCCTTTCTGGATAACCTCAGCATAAGAAAATCTTAAAATACCTTAGTAAAATTGTCAAGTATTTAGTTGAGTGAATTGGTAAAGGATTTCAGGGGCTTTCGGACTGATACTTACTCAGAAGACATCATACTTGAAGTTATTTTAACAAGAGGCGCAGCCGCTATTCTTTAAACTGCCTAATATTTGCCACATCAACTATATCGCCGTCTTTAAGCTCATGACGCCCTTCTACTACAGCGCCATTAACCTTAAGTTTCTTACCGCTTTCAGAGGGACTGATAAAGTTTTATCTTCTCTATGAGCCATCCTCAAACACATACACAAGCGCTACGGTTATATTATCCTTACCGCCGTTTTTATTGGCAATATCAATAAGCGCACTGCACGCCCTGTCAGGCTCATTAGAAGCGGAAACTGTAGAAAGGATAACACTGTCAGGAACCATCGTTGTAAGCCCGTCACTGCACAGGACAACCCTATCGCCATCCATAAGGTCTATTTCATCAAGGTCAACTTCCACAGACGGAGCGCTGCCGAGAGCCCTTGTAATAATATTTCTTGCCTCAGAGCCCTCTGCCTCCTCTTTCGTTAGCAGGCCGCTCTTAATCTGCTCCGATACTATTGAATGGTCATCAGTAAGCTGGACTATTGAACTTGCCCTGATAAGATAAATCCTGCTGTCGCCTACGTGAGCAATGCTCATTTTACTGCCGGCAAGCAAGGCAGCAGCAACTGTCGTCCCCATGCCGCGCCATTTAACATTGCTCTGCGACGCCTCATATATCGCCTGATTGGCGAGCCTTATGCCTGATGCAATCCTGTTTGATGCGTCAGAAAAACTTTTAGCATAATCACCAATAAAAGGTTCATTCCCCATAGAGGAACGCTTAACATAATCCCTTATTGTCTCAACCGCCATCCTGCTTGCAACCTCTCCTGCTGCGGCTCCGCCCATGCCGTCTGCAACAATAAAAAGGCGCAAATCTTCATCACCGCAAAAATTATCCTCATTGTTTTGCCTTGAAACACCCTTGTCTGATTTTCCTGCTGTAAGAAACTTCAATGTTTAACCTGCTTTTTCCATATATAAACTATCTCTTTAACCCATAATCCCCTTGAAGTCATTTTCGCTGACTGGCCCCAGCGCTGTAAGCGCAATCTCACTCCCGCTTATCAGTTTCTCCGCAAGTTCTTTAACCTGTGCGAGGCTTATGGAATTTATATCTTTTATTATTTCCGAAGGTGAGTAATACCTACCGTAATACATCTCCTGACGTGCAATGTTCTGCATCCTGCTGCTCGTTGATTCAAGGCCGAGGATAAGATTGCCCTTGAGCTGAGCCTTTGCCCTTTCTACATCAATGTCCGTAAGCATATCCGCCAGACCTCTGAGTTCTTTGAGAATAAGCTCTATCACCTGCGATACTTTCTTTTTCCCTGTCCCGGCGTAAACAGCCAATACGCCTGTGTCAGCGTAGGATGATATATATGAATAAACAGAATATACCAGCCCCCTTTTCTCTCTTATCTCCTGAAAAAGCCGGGAGCTTACGCCTCCGCCGAGGATTGTATTCAGAATAAACAATACATACCTATCTTTGCTTGCCTGCGGCATGCCTTCAACGCCGAGACACAGATGAACTTCAGAGAGTTCTTTGCTGTGAACTTTGATTCTGCTGTTAAACAGAGGCTGCGGTTCTTTTTCAGGCTCTAACCCTTTTCTGAGAGAACTGAAGTTATGATTCAGCGCATCGAGAAGCTTTTCTGTTTCAAAATTTCCCGCGCATGATATAACAATGCCCTTTGTCCCGTAATGTTTTTTTGTGTGGCTGATAAGGTCTTCCCTGATGAATGATTTAATCGTCTCTCTGCTGCCGAGTATGGGCTGTCCTATGCCGTCATTGCCCCATATTGTCTGGTTGAAAAGGTCATATATGTAGTCGTCAGGCGTATCCTCAACCATCTTTATCTCTTCTTTTATAATCCCCTTTTCTTTCTCTATATCTTCTTCCGGGAATGTAGAGTGAATGAATATATCAGACAGGAGCTCTATGCCCTTATCAAAATATTCATCAAGGACTTTGATATAGAATGTTGTGCCTTCCCGTGAAGTAAATGCATTCAGGTCGCCTCCCATCGAATCCGTATCAACGGCGATCTCTCTCGCAGAACGTTTCTGCGTGCCTTTGAAAAACATGTGTTCAAGGAAATGAGATATGCCGTTTTTCTCAGGCAGTTCGTTCCTGGAGCCGACCTTAACCCATACGCCGAGGGCAACAGAACGGACATCCTTGACCTGTTCCATAACTACCGGGATACCGTTTTCAAGATACATTTTTTTAAACATATTTTTCTTTCTTAAAGCACAACGGACAATAAGTAATGGCTTGTTCGCTTCAGAGCAATTTTTGATAGTAGAATAAAAGATAGGGCATGGTGTCCGAGCGGCTTATTTTGCCGATAGTCTTACAGTAAGCTATATAAAAATCATGAGGCAAAATCCTCGGAGCCCCGATACTATCGGGGCGAGAATGAGCGAGAATACTATGCCCTGTCTTTAAACTGAACCCTATTCCTTTACGGCATCCTTCTCCCGCATAGCCTCTTTCCTGCTAAGACGGATTTTGCCGGTTCTGTCTACTTCCAAGACCTTTACAAGGACTTCTTCTCCCTCTTTGAGCACATCAGTTACCTTATCTATCCTCTTGAAGTCTATCTGCGATATGTGGAGAAGGCCCTCGGTGCCCGGCATTATCTCTACAAATGCTCCAAAATCGACAATGCGCTTTACCTTCCCGAGATATATCCTTCCAATTTCTGCCTCCGCAATAATTCCGTTGATTATCTCTATCGCCTTCTGAGCTGATGTTTCATCAGCAGACGCAATGTTTATCACGCCTGCATCATCAATGTTTATCTTAACCCCTGTTTGCTCTATTATTCCCCTTATCACCTTCCCGCCCGTGCCGATGACATCCCTTATCTTTTCCTGTTTTATCTGCATTGTATATATCCTCGGCGCATGGGGAGAAAGTTGTTCTCTCGGCGCCGATATTGCCTCTTTTATTTTGGAGAGTATAAAAAGCCTTCCCTGTTTTGCCTGCTCAAGCGCCTTCTCCATGATAGAGTAATTTATACCGCCTGTCTTAACATCAAGCTGAAATGCCGTAATGCCGTTCTCTGTTCCCGTAACCTTGAAATCCATATCTCCGAGATGGTCTTCCACCCCGAGAATATCAGTAAGAACAATATTTTTGTCGCCTTCCTGCACCAATCCCATTGCAATGCCTGCAACCAGAGCCTTTATCGGAACGCCTGCATCCATAAGCGCCAGCGTGCCGCCGCATACTGTCGCCATTGAAGACGAGCCGTTTGATTCAAGGATGTCTGAAACGATTCTTATTGTATAAGGGAATACTTCCTTGGAAGGGATTACAGACTTAAGCGCCCTTTCTGCGAGAACTCCATGCCCTATCTCACGCCTTCCCGGCGAACGCAGCGGCTTTACCTCTCCAACACTGAAAGGAGGGAAATTATAATGGAGTATAAATGTCTTATAGCTCTCTCCATCAAGCGAGTCAATCTTCTGTTCATCATCAGCAGTGCCGAGCGTTGCCACAACAAGCGCCTGTGTCTCGCCCCTCACAAAGAGTGCAGAGCCGTGAGCCCTCGGAAGCAGTCCCACCCTTGAACTTATATGCCTTATCTCATCGGGTTTTCTTCCGTCAGACCGTATCCCCTTTTCTATAATCATCCTTCTTACAAGGTCTTTTTCAAGTTTAAAAAAAGCGTCGGCTATATCTTTGCTCATATTTTTTTCCGGAGTATTGAAATGCTTTACAGTCTCATCCAGAATCAGGTCAAGTGTATCCTGCCTCACCTGCTTGCCCGGTATTTTTACCGCTTCTTTCATCCTTTCAATCACATGTTCCTTTACTTTAGCCCTCAGTTCTTCATCAACCACAGGAGGAGTTACCACGCGTTTCTCCTTACCAACAGCATTCCTGAGGCCTTGCTGCAGTGCAGTAAGACGTTTAATCTCTGCATGAGCATAATCTATCGCTTTAAGAAGCGCTTCCTCTGAAACCTCAGATGTTGCTCCCTCAACCATCAGAACAGAATCTTTGGTTCCGGCGACAACAAGATTCATGTCAAGTTTCTCTAATTCCGATAAGTCAGGATTTATAATTAAATCTCCGTTAATCCTCCCGACTCTGACAGCAGCGACAGGCCCGTCAAACGGGATATCGGAAATCATCAGCGCAGCGGACATGCCGGTTATTCCGAAGACATCGGATACATTCTCATCGCCGTATGAAAGAACAGAAACAATCCCCTGAGTTTCACAAGAAAACCCTTTAGGGAACAATGGACGTATAGGACGGTCTATCAGGCGGGAGGTAAGAACTTCCTTTTCGCTCGGCCTGCCTTCCCTCTTAAAAAATCCTCCGGGAATCTTTCCTGCAGAATAAGCCTTCTCCTGATAATCTATAGTAAGGGGGAAAAAATCAAGCCCTTCTCTTGCGTTTTTTGCTGCGACTGCCGTCGCAAGCACTACCGTATCACCATACCTTAAAACAACTGATCCATCCGACTGCTTTGCAATCTCACCTGTTTCAATAATAAGCTTCTTTCCTCTAATCTCAATCTCAAATGTAGTCATCTATCCTCTCTTTTCTATTTTCTAAGCCCTAACCGCTCAATCACCTTCGCGTATCGTTCCTTGCTTGAGGCCTTCAGATAGTCAAGCAGCTTTCTCCTCTGACTGACAAGTTGAAGAAGTCCCCGGCGTGAATGGTGGTCGCTTTTGTGGGTTCTGAAATGTTCTGTAAGATAATTTATCCTCTCACTCAGAATAGCCAGCTGAACTTCCGGAGAGCCGGTATCCTTTTCGTGAACTTTGTACTGTTCCATAATCGTCTGTTTCTTTTCTTTATTGAGAGGCATTAACTCACCACCTTCCTGTTTTTTGGTAAGTTAAAGGATAACATAACGTCTTTAATTCTGTAAACCCTGCAAAACTCAGTGCTCTGCCTTATCTCCTTATAACAAAAACACTTGACACATTATCGTTAAAATAATCGCCAGTTCAATAATGAAGTGCAACACTTGGGAGAGCAGAAAGGTAAATGCTATCTTAAGTGTCTATGGGAATCTCTGGATACAAGTTCTTCTGTCGGGAATAACTTCTACCAAATATGACGGCCTCGTAAAAAGTGTCATTGCGAGCGAAGCGAAGCAATCTCGCAGTTTGCTGAGAAACTGTGTCAGGCTTTTCGGCGCGGTGTCTGGAAGGTTGTATTTGCTGCGGAAGTCGAGATAATACATAAGCCATTTTTTATAGTCCGCATGACGGTCGGCGGATACTGCCCTTTTTTTCAGGACAGTCTCAAATCGGGTCAAAATATCGCTTGGTATGGGCTTCATAATTCAGCATTACGGACTAATATTATAAACTGGATATTAGTCCGCAGAAAAGTATAATAATATTAGAAAGATATGTCAATAACTATTGACCACATAGACAATTTCTGTTATAGTCCTCTAACTGACTAAGAACGGACTAATAAACTGCATAATAACTGGTTGTGTGCAAAATAATTACATAAAACAATAATGATATACTGCATCAAAGGAAGGAGCTCAAAAGCATGGATTATGGTCTTAAGAAATATTCGCGGAAAGGAACACATTACGAGTTAGCCATCACAGCCGCAAAACGAATCAAAAAAGTAAATTTTCTGATAAAACATCGAGACGAAAAAGATATTGAACATCATTTAGTATCCAGCCTTGAAACGTATCGCAACTTAAAACCTCATCTTATTACCCAGCTTAATAAGGAACAGCCCGTTATAATGACAAGGGCTGAATTGTTCGGCTTCCGACACTCGCCAGATATTGCAATAGGTGATGATGGAACCGCCATCGAATTAAAATTAATCAAAAATAGTCAGTCAGTCCGTGAACTGTTGGGTCAAGCCATGTGTTATAGAGTGAATTACAGATATGTCATTCTCGTTTTTGTGGCTCCCGATACCGATTGCTCTTTCATTGATTTATGTGGTCAAAAAAGAACTAATGAGCACAAACTCTTGAATGCCTTAGCTGCCGATTTTGGAATATTCTCGGTCGTGGGGCCAACACCCGAAGGCAAAAATCTTTCATTCGGATTTTAGGTCGCCCTTCAAATAAAAGTGGAGGAAGTTATGCCAAAATTTAAGAATCACGAAGAATATCAAAAATGGAAGGCAGAGAGAGCAAAAGAAATAAAAGAAAATCCTAACCGAAAGACAACGGAGTCCGTTGCAAAGTCGCAGGATACTACAAAGAGCGTTAGCATCGCTTCAATAAAAAAGACTGTTGCCGCGATTAGAGCACTGCTTCATAACTGGTCAGAAGCATCCAAACGAAGGAAAGCTGCCAAGAAAATAAGGCAACAAGAACAACTCCAAAAACAACTGCAAATATACAAAAAAAACAATAGGAAAATGAATTGCCCTTCTTGTCGTACCAGCATAAGTGTTAATGCTGTCGCTTGTCCAAAATGTGGTCAGCCGATAACCGATAGCATATGGCAAAAAGAAATACTGAGAAAACAAAGTGATATTAACGTATTGAAAGCTATTGTGTTAATTCCGATTGCTTTATTCATTTGCCTTATTGTAATAGGCGTCATTTTTTCCCCAGGTATTGCCAAACGCAATGCTGAACGCGATGCCGAACTGGTCGCTGAAGTCCACAATCTAACACCTGATATTCAGCAGAAATTTATTGATAATATAAAAGTGGTGCTGTATGCCCTTGAACACTATGAAAACAACATCCCTTATTTTGAGACAACTGGCAATAATAAAGTAGACGAAATTTTTAAACAAATAAACGAGAAAATTAATAAAACAAACATGGAAATAAATAACAGGAAAAAGCGAGCTGAGGATGAAATAGCAGCACTTGAAAAGAAAGCAGAAGCTTTACGCTATTTGGCAACTGCAATGGCATATGCCCCAAAGGGGTCTGACTATGTGGAGCAGTTAGCCAACGTTGGAGAGAGAATAGACTATTGGAAATATAAATATCGCTGGGAGCCGATTGATACTTTGAAAGATGACATTGAAGGCAAGCTAAAAACAATTTTGCATAAAATAAGTCCTGAATCAAAAACCATCACAACAAAGCCCGAAAATCTAAATCTTGAAACAAAAGCTGATAATGAAAAATCTGATATTAACAAAGTAAACGAGGAACTTCAGAAACCAATTGCCAAAGAGTTCACAGAATTTTTACTTGAAACAAAGGAAGGAAAGATTTTGAGATGGAGCAATTACACAGAGGAAACCAATAACTATTGCACATATGAATCTTTCGGAAAATTCTGTGTTCCAAAAAGCGACGTTGTTTCAATCAAAGAAAAAACAAATCGGAAAATGCAATGAGGAAAAGACAAGAAATAAAACCTCACACAACAAAACATTCAAGGCGATGGCTAATAGCCACGCCTTAATTTCAGCGTTAAGCAAACATTAATATTGACAAAAGGCACACATTGTCGTAAATATATATCATGAAGGTTTTCCGATGGGACAACGATAAAAATGAATTACTGAAGAATAACAGAGGGGTTTGCTTTGAACAAGTAGTTGTTTTGATGGAGCGGGAAGATGTGCTTGAAACAGTTGAACACCCACGGAATGGAAATTGGGGACACATCCCCT
>Ga0214473_10000946_pt1 | contig 39552 bp, 25 predicted proteins | sample RVTome_7_FD_203509 | JGI IMG/M metagenome (GOLD analysis project Ga0214473, IMG submission 203509) | Soil microbial communities from uranium-contaminated site in the Upper Colorado River Basin, Wyoming, United States - RVT98D197 | ecosystem: Environmental > Terrestrial > Soil > Contaminated >...
TCTGGTATCTGGGTACGCTGACGCCGGTCATCGGTCTGGTGCAGGTCGGAACCCAGACACATGCCGACCGTTACACGTATATCCCGCTTGCAGGCCTTTTTATCATAATCGCATGGGGTCTTAATGACCTTTTGGTCTATTATCATTTCCGGAAAAAACTACCGGCCTTGATTGCCTGTACGGTACTTTCGGTTCTGGCAATATGTAGTATTTTGCAGACACGTTATTGGCGAAATAGTCTGACGCTTTTCGAACATGCAGCCGCAGTAACCAACAAAAATTATATTGCTCATACCAACATCGGTTTTGCGCTTATGGACCAAAGCAGATTAGATGAAGCGATTAATCACTTCCGCGAAGCACTTCGGATACGACCCGGTGACGCCGAAGCCTATAATGCTCTCGGCGCCGCATTAACTAAACTGGGCCGTTTTCAGGAAGCGGCGGAAGCTTGCAAGTCCGCGATAAAAATCAGGGCAGATTACGCAGAAGCATACAATAACTTAAGCACCATTTATACTCAGCTTGGCCGATACGAAGAAGCGATAGAAATCTCAAAACGTGCAATCAACATTCAGCCGGATTCATATCAGGGACACAGTAATCTCGGTGTTGCTTATACGCAGCTCGGCAAGTGGCCGGAGGCGATAGAGGCGTTCAAGCAAGCGGTGAAAATCAAACCGGATTACGTGAAGGGTCATTATAATCTCGGGCTGGCGTATGTGAACATCGGCGACAAAGAGGCTGCGATGGAGCAATACGAAATTTTAAAACAACTCTACCCGGAATCAGCTAAAGCTCTGCTGGGGTTTATAAAGTGACGGTGATTTTTATATGTCGAGGAACTGGACTTCGAGAGCGTGTTCCTGAATGAAGTTTCTTCGTTCTTCGACGTTGTCGCCCATAAGGATGCTAAAGAGCCGGTCGGCTTCACCGGCGTCCTCGACCTTGACACTAAGCAGGGTCCGCGTGGCGGGGTTCATCGTGGTTTCCCAGAGCTGTTCGGCGTTCATTTCACCGAGGCCTTTGAAGCGTTTTATTTCGACCCCCTGGCCACCGATTTGTCTTACGCCGGAGCAGATGTCACCGAGCGATGCGATTTCATATTTATCTTCACCGTTGATGAGCTGGAACTTCGTGGGCAGGGCCTCACCTGAGACGGCGGCGGCGGGCTTCAGCAGGAAGTCCCTGAGGTCGAGACCGAAATCGGATTTGAGTTTTTCGTCAATCTGGTTTATCCTGCCGACCTCGTGCAATTCTTCCGCAACGACGTTTTCTCCGTTTCCACCTTCGGGGAGTTTTTCACCGCGAGTTTTCAGCTCGTCGAGTCTTTTCTGGTACGGTTCTCTGTCGTAATAAACTTCTTCCTGTCCCTGGATCATGATGCGGTATTTCGGCAAGGCCTTCGCGTTGTAATATGTGTTGACGAAATCCTTGAAGTTTATGCCTCGTCGCGTCAGGACGTGGATGAGGCGTTCGGCGTCGGACAGATTTTTGACGAGGGTAGAAAGCTCTTCACCGGAGATTTTGCGGCTTGTTTTGCCTTTAGCGTCTCTTATGACCAGTTCGGTACCTTCAATGCCGCGGCTAATCATTCTTTTGTGCATCTGGCTTTCGGCGAGGACGTACTCGGTTTTTTTCTGGCCTTTGACGCGGAGTTCGTACAGCGGGGGCTGGGCGACATAAATTTTCCGTTTTTCGAACAGGTCGGGCATCTGGCGAAAGAAGAACGTCAACAGCAGCGTGCGGATATGGGCGCCGTCGATATCGGCATCGGTCATAAGGATTATTTTGCCGTAGCGGCAGTTTTCGATATTGAATTCGTCGGCGCCGATGCCTGTGCCGAGGGCACTTATGATTGTGCGGATTTCGTCGTGGGCGAGCATTTTTTCGAGTCGGGCTTTTTCGACATTGAGGATTTTGCCTTTGAGGGGCAGGATGGCCTGGATATTTCGGTCACGGCCTGCCTTGGCGGAACCGCCCGCGGAATCGCCTTCGACGATAAAAATTTCGGTTGTAGCTTTTTCCCTGCTGGCGCAGTCCCAGAGTTTACCTGGCAGATTTGAGCTGCTTAGCGCACCTTTACGGCGGGTAAGCTCGCGTGCCTTTCTTGCGGCTTCTCTGGCAGCGGCGGCCTGAATGGCTTTATTGAGGATGCGTTTTGCCTCGGCGGGATTTTCCTCGAGGTAATGGCCGAGCTGCTCGTTGACGGTGGTTTCGACGAAGCTTCCAACTTCCGGATTGGTAAGCCGCACTTTGGTCTGCGCCTCGAACTGCGGATTCGCAAGCTTGACGGCGACAACAGCGGTAAGGCCTTCGCGGAGGTCTTCACCGGCGGGGGACTCATTTTCTTTGATGAGATTATTATTGCGGGCGTAGGCATTCATTGTTCGCGTCAGTGCAGTACGGAAGCCCGAGAGGTGGGTGCCGCCGTCGATGTTGCGGATGTCATTGGCGAAGACGAGAACGTTTTCGGTGTAGCCGGTATTATACTGCAGGCCGATTTCGCAGGTCATCTTCGCGTCGCTGTCTTCCTTGGCAATGTAAATGACGTCCTTGTGGAGAATTTCCTTTCCTTCGTTGAGATGTTTGACGAAGGCGCGGAGGCCGTCTTCGAATTTGAAGACTTCTTTTTTGTGGCTCCGGTCATCCTGAAAGGTTATGGTAAGACCTGCGTTGAGATAGGCGATTTCGCGAATGCGTTTAAGCAGGGTATCGTAACTGAATTCGAGGTCGCCGAAGATTTCTTCGTCGGCCATAAAGGAGATTTTAGTGCCTTTTTTTTCGGTGGGGCCGACTTCTTTGACGGAGCCTACAGGCAGGCCTCTTGCGCATTCGAAGTGGTAGTGTTTGCCGTCGCGGAAGACATCGGCTTCGAGCCATTCGGAAAGGGCGTTTACGACACTGACGCCGACACCGTGGAGGCCGCCTGCCATTTTGTAGCTGTCGTTATCGAATTTTCCACCGGCGTGAAGCGTCGTCAGTACAACATCGAGGGCACTTTTCTTGGCTTCCTTGTGCATCTCCACCGGAATGCCGCGACCATTGTCTTCGACGGAGCAGCTTCCGTCGGCTTCGATGCGCACGAGGATGTTGTCACAGGCGCCCGCGAGCGCCTCATCAATAGAGTTATCAAGAACCTCATAGACGAGATGATGCAGTCCCCCGACACCGCGGTCACCTATATACATATCGGGGCGTTTTCGGACGGCTTCGAGGCCACCGAGGATTTTTATATTGCTGGCATCGTATTTATGTGTTTCTACCATATTTTTTATTTTGCAAATTACCGCTCACTCACGTTCGCGGCTCTGTTTAACCCATAGTAACTTTAATTTTCGTAATTCTCGCAGCCGGGCACTGCTGCTGCAACTGCCTCAACAGTTCGCTGCTGCACAACTGCAGCTCGTACACGTACGCCGACGAATCGGCAGTAACCTTTAATCGGCCTGCGGAAAAATCCGCGAGCCTGCAATGTTTCTTTAGTTCCGTGGGCAGAAGCTGGTTCCAGGCATCCGCCAGTCGGCCGTATTTGGCCTGCTGAGGCGAAATACGGTTTTCCAGAAGCTGTGTGACGAGGTCACCGAGCTTTATCGAACCTTTCGGTCTCGTCCGTGAACCTATGTCGCGCAATTGCACGTTCTCATCCATGAGTCAATATGTCCCCATTATTATTTCAGGGTCAACCGAGATTAATCGGCATCAGGACGTACAGGAAATTGGCGCCGCTTTTTACGACACCGGGTCTATCCGGCTGACCGAGTTCCATCTCGAACTGCGGGGTTTTAATGACCCTCAGGGCGTCAATTAGAAACAGGGGGTTGAACCCGATTTCAATCGGCGCACCTTTATAATCTATCGTCATTTCGACGACGGCGTCGCCAGCTTCGGGGGCCCTGCCTGAAAATACTATCGAATCTTTTCCGATGGCAAGCTTTATCCCTCTGGACTCCTCGGTGGTCAAAAGCGACGCCCTGCGTACGGCGCTTAGAACCGCCTCGGTCGAAAGGGCGAGTTTCTTGTCTGCGTCTGCCGGTACGATGTCCTCGTATTTCGGGAAGGTTCCCTCGACGAGATTGGAACTGACAACGATATTCGCGCAACTGAAAATTATCCGGTTATCGACCATTTTGACGGCAACGACGTCTTTTTCATTGTTGCCGATTTTCTGCAACAGCGACATTGTCTTGGCAGGTACGATGATTCTGGCCGATGAAATTTTGTCATTCGGAGCGGAAGCGAGATTGACTTTGCACCGGACGAGGCGTCTGCCATCGGTGGCTACGAACGCCAGTTTCTTTCCCTTTATTTCCCAGAGCACCCCGTTCAGTGCGTAGCGGGTACTTTCCTTTGCGGTGGCGAACAGACACTGCTCGATACCTTCCTGCAGATTTACCAGGCTTATTTCGAGGTCGGCTGGGCCCTCGAAGCCGGGCACCTGCGGGTACTGGGCCGATTCCTGACCGTAGATTGTGAAATGGCTGTCAGCGCCTTTTATCTTGCACATACCTTCGTCGGCTTCGAGCGCAAGCACTTCGTCGAGACTTTCGCGGACGATGGCAGTGAGGCGGTCCGCCGGCACGACGACGTCACCGGGTTTGCTGACCTGGACCTCGGAAATCAAAAGGTTGATACCGACTTCGAGGTCGGTGGCGCAGAGGCGGACTTCCTTTTTATCCGCGGCAATTTTTACGCAGCGAAGAATCGGCTTCGGTGTTCTGCTCGGTACGACGGACATCAGTAGTGTTAATGCGTCAGCCAAGGCGGCCCTGTTAAAATCGACTTTCATAGCTCCCTCTAAATTTAAGTTCCAACCTACCGTTAAACGGGCTTACGAACCCAAAATATAATCCCTTAATTTACACCAAAAAGGATTTTTGTCCATAACCTTTTTGCCAAAAAATGTCATTGTTTTTGATAAATCCGGCCCGGCGAAAAATCTCTTGTATTTATACGCTGGAAAAGCTAAAAAGATTGTAAGAAGCTATGGCACGAGACCTTAGAAAAAGCTCATTTTTGGAAGGGACTTTGTGATGAAAAATGTCCTTGCGGTTACGGGGTGGCTGGTATTTTTTGCGTCTTCTTTGTTGGCGGCTCCACAGCCGAAGGAATCGCTGACGCCTTCGCTGGGAATTGCGGACACCAATTTGACGGTTGAGCAGCAATTGCTGCTGACGGCGCATTCGATATCGAGCAATAAGCTATATGATTATGTGGCGGAGCTTGCTTCGGAAAAATACGCGGGAAGATTAACGGGGACGGCGGAGTATAACGCCTGTGCGGAATGGGTGGTAAAAAAGTTCGAGCAGTTCGGATTAAAAGGCGGCGGCGATAACGGCAGCTTCTACCAGTCGTTTGCGAATCCGTACACGCTTGTTTTTCCCGGCTGCGAAGTATATCTGCACACGGAACACAACGGCAGGAAGCAATATAAATATCCTGATGAATTTATTCCGGGTTCGACTTCCTGGTCGGGTAAAGTTACGGCCGAAGTTGTGTACATCGGGTACGGCATCACGGCACCGGAATTGAATTATGATGACTACGCAGGGGTGGATGTAAAGGGCAAGATTATTCTTTGCGAGCGGGAGATTCCTGTTTCGGAAGAAGGCGACCCGAACGTGTTTTTGAAGTGGCGCCCCTTTTCATTCCATCAATATAAAATCGAAAACGCGGTTGCGCACGGCGCGGTCGGAATGCTTTATAACTATGGGCCGATAGCCAATCCGAATAACGCTTATGCAAAGGGGTTTATTTACAGTCATATCGGGGCGGCGGTAATAACGGACATTTTCCTCAATACCGATAAATCGTACGCTGAAACCATTAAAGGGATAAAAGCGGACTTGAAACCGCGTTCGTTCGCTACCGGCAAGATTGTTACTATCAAAAACATTACGGAATACCATCCGGAAGGTATTGCTAAGAATGTAATTGGTATTTTTGAGGGCTGCGACCCGAATTTGAAAAATGAGGTGCTTGCGGTAAGCGCTCATCTGGACCATTTAGGTAAATGCTGCACACTGATGCCGGGGGCGAACGACAATGCTTCCGGCGTGACGGCACTGCTGGGAGCGGCAGAAGCGTTAAGTAAATCTCCGATAAAGCCGCAGCGGTCTGTGATGTTTATGTGTTTCGGTGCGGAAGAGCAGGGGGTTGCAGGCTCAAAATACTTCGTTGAAAATCCGCCGATTCCGTTGAAGCGGATAATCGGTTTGATAAACATTGATAGTGTGGGGGCTGGGGACAAGCTGGCGGCCCGCGGGGCAAAGAATTATCCCGCGTTCTGGCAGATAGTCGAAAAAAATAATCAACGGTATCTTCACGAAATCATAGAGCCTGGGCTTTTCATAAACCTTGCGAGGCCACGCAATGATGCCTCTTGGTTTATGTGGAAGGGGGTTCCGTCGCTCGCTTTTAAATCTTTCGGCGGGTCGGAGGTTTATCATGTTCCGGGCGACAATCTTTCGATAATTAATCCCGAAATTATCGAAGCGATGTCGCAATTGCTTTTTCTGACTACAATAGATGTAACGACTACAGCGGCTAAAGACAAAATTGATTTTAAGAAAGGGGCGGCGAAACAACTATTTGTCCCCCCGGATTTTTATCCGCCCGACTCGAAATGAGAGTCAATTCGCCGTTTTTCCCCTTGACATTTTGCCCAAAAACGTGTAAATGTAAAGTTTCAAGCCAACAGTCTTAGATCGTAACAGAGGGCTTCCGCGGACTCTGTATATATAACCCGGGCAGTTAACTGCTCCAATATGTTAACCGTCCGATAAAGTTGTAGAATAAGGAGGAGAAAGTATGGGTTCGTCCAAATCATTATCTGTGTCCCGCGTGCGCGCTTGTATGGTTGGAATTATCACACTTACAGTGCTGTCATTGGGCGGCCACGTGCGGGGAGCGTCTATGCTGATGTCGACAGACGGTATGTCGAGTTCCAACAACTCCAAAGCTATCGCATTGGGGAACACAGTTACCACCGCTGCACTTTCGTCCATTGTGTCGAGCCCGGTTCCGAACCTGAATAACTTCGATGCGGTGTGGACTAATCCTAATCTTGGTGCATCCAAAACTTGGGCGGTAGATAATCCCACGGAAATACGGTTTATTGTTAGTCATGCCGACTGTTCTCAAGGAATGAGCAGCACCTTCGAGTTTTTCGTGAGTGGAACATCGGTCGGGCTTTATTCGAGCACACAGGGTTGTGAATGTAATATCAATCCACTCGTTGTGACATTGAATGACTCGGCTACACTTAGTTTGATTAAGCCCATAGGCTGTACACCGGTCGGTATGACTTTAAACGATCCCACTTTCGAATTAGCCCTGGGTTACGTACGAGTAGAGATAGACCGGGCTGAAAGCGGCACTGAGATTTTTTGCCTTGTCGATTATTTGCCTGGTGGAAATTGTGAAGACCGAGACCTCTGCGATGGTGTAGAATTTCCGGGGACGTCTTCATACTCAAACATCCTGAATTGCTCAGATCCGCTGGTGGTAACACCTACAGAGGGGCTGAGCAGCAGTGGTACCGAGGGCGGCCCGTTCACACCGCCCAACAAAATTTATACTCTTACGAATACCGGCATTAACCCTGTTGCATGGGCTGTAACCGTAACGGCACCATGGTTGAGTGCGGAACCGAGTTCCGGTACACTTTCGCCTGCCGAAACTGATTTAGTTACCGTTTCCCTCAATGCACAGGCGAACACTCTGGTGCCCGGTGAATATAATGACTTAATAACATTTAGAAACGTCACCAGCGGCTTCAATCAGACGCGAGAGGTACATCTGCAGGTAAATCGCCTTTCGGGCGAGATTGAAGTAGCGGATTCGATTCCTCCTATCGACGACTTCAATATGCCGTTCGGGGATGCTATCCTCGGGCTTTCGCGCACCGAGCACGTGACGATTACAAATACCGACCCCCACTACACGCTTATCATTAATGACATCTCGCTCGACAAAAAATACCTCGAGGATTTTAACGACGGACTGGCCCAGAACTGGGAGCCGACTGTTTCAAGCCACTGGACAGTTCTAAGTGGTGAATATCGTGCTTCGGTCAGCACAAGTACAACATCCATGCAGTCGGTCTATAAAGGCGAGTCGTGGCAGAACTGTTCCGCACAAGTCAAAATAAGGCGCACCGGTGATATGGGCAGCGCCGCAAGATTGGTAGTGCGGGCAAGTGACGATTTTGTCGCCACCTCGTATCAAGGACGGGCTTATGCGGTTGGCACAAGCGGCTATGGTGATTATTATGTAGGCAAATACACACCGGGGACATTTACTTTTATTCAGGGATGGACCTTTTCGCCGTACCTAAATACAGGAACTGTCCCCAATATTATAATTATCAATATCACAGGAGCCAAAATTGACGTCTATTTCAACGACTACCTGGCATGGACCAGCACGGATGCTACCATCAGTACAACAGGAAGAATAGGAATGGTAACATACAGCGGTTATTCTCCATATACAATCAGCTATTTTGACGATGTTCAGGTTAATGAGTTGCTGCCCGCCGAACAAACCATAAGCTCACATCAGCAATGGTACAATGAACATCCCTACGATGGCGGTTCACCCGATGAATCGCCGCAGGACTGGACTCCGCCGCCGTATCCAGGTGAAGGTGAAATACTCGTGCCGGCGTCACCCTCCGCTGCGGCATTTCGTCTGGAGTACCTGCCGCCTTTACCTGCCGCAATACTGCCGGGCGAAAATATTGTATTTGACGTAAATTTCTCACCGCTGGAACTTAAAAACTATCGTTCCTCCTTGGTCATCATAAGTAACGACTCGGATGAACCGGAGATTATGCTGCAACTTGGCGGCACAGGGATTGAAGATTATCTCGAAATTACACCGGATGCAAATCTTGCGTTTGCGGGTCACCCCGGTGGACCATTTGTACCTTCAACTATTATTTATACTCTGACAAACAACGGCCTGATAAGCATTGACTGGAGTGCGGAACCAAATGTGACATGGCTGACCATCTCTGCAGGAAGCGGGACCCTCAACCCCGGTACTTCAACGACCGTGATTGCATCTCCAAACGCACAAGCTGACAGCATGCCGATGGGACAATATGCAAATTGCGTACGCTTCACCAACGTCACCACTACTAAAATACACGACCGCGGTATTCTTCTAAATGTCTATACCGACCCGAAAATGCGGGTCCAGCCAGCAAGCATTGCCCTATCTATACTCCAAGGGGAAAGCGGAACCGCAAATTTGACAATCGAAAATACCGGCGACGGTGATTTGAACTTTTCCCTCTCAAGCCGCCAGACAGGGTTTGCGCCTCAGCATCAGCCCTCGCCCACAGCGGCATCGCTGTCTGACAACAGCGATGTTTCCATCAGTGTACCTGAAAATCATGATTTCAATGTTCCGGCGGATGTGCCGTTTGCAGAAGATAGAATCCTTGTTCGTTTCAAGCCTAAAGCGGACGGAAAACATCGTGACCAGAAAGACAAACAACAGGTACTGGATTCGTTCGGCGGTGGGCAGATAAAACGGAATTTTAAACTGCAACCTGACCTGGGCGTAGTGGCGCTGCCACCGGGTTTAAATGTTCGCGACGCCCTTAAAACCTTCAACGGTAAAAAGAAGGAAATTCTCTATGCTGAGCCGGATTATCAGTTGACCTTGTTTTCAAATTTCCCCAACGACACGTATTTTACCTATCTGTGGGGGATGCATAACACCGGCCAGACCGGCGGAGTCAATGATGCGGACATTGACGCTCCGGAAGCATGGGACATAAATACGAACGGCAGCAATATCATCGTGGCGGTCATAGACACCGGAGTCGATTATACCCATCCCGACCTTGCCGCGAATATGTGGGTCAATACAGCGGAAAAGAACGGCAGTCCGGGTGTCGATGACGACGGCAACGGCTACATAGATGATATTTACGGCTACGATTTCTACAACAGGGACGGCAATCCGATGGACGACCACGGCCACGGGACGCATTGTTCCGGTACAATCGGCGCCGCCGGCAACAATGGCCAAGGAGTCGCGGGTGTCTGCTGGAACGCGAAAATAATGGCGGTCAAGTTCTTAAGCTCAGGCGGCTACGGTTATGATTCTGATGCGATAGATTCCATAGAATATGCCGTCCAGATGGGCGCAAAAGTCGCCAGTAATTCATGGGGCGGCGGCAGCTACGACCAAGCACTCAAAGACACTATAAATGCCGCGGGTGCGGCAGGAATGCTTTTTGTCGCGGCGGCAGGCAATGATTACGGCAGCAACAATGATGTTTACCCCGCCTACCCTGCCAGCTACGACTGCGCGAACATAATTTCCGTTCTTTCCACGGACCATTATGACGCCATGTCCAGCTTTTCGAATTATGGCCCTATATCTGTTGACCTTGGTGCACCGGGGAGCAGTATTTACAGTTGTCTTCCGGGTGGTCAATACACCTACATGAGCGGCACATCGATGGCCACTCCGCACGTATCGGGGGCATGCGCTCTCGTGTGGTCTGTCTGCCCGTATTTGTCCAGCGCAGCGATAAAGGATATAATTCTGCAAACGACAGACCCGTTGCCGTCTTTAGCCGGTCTGTGCGTCAGCGGCGGCAGACTTAATCTATCCAATGCGATAGCCGAGGCCGGGACGGCATGGCTTGAATTTGACCCCGCCGGCGGTACGGTCGCGGCACGGTCTTCGCAAAATGTCCTCGTAACGTTTTACGCTGATCGCCCTGCCGGGACTTATGAAGGCGAAATTGTTGTTTCATCAAATGACCCCTTCTATCTGCAGGTGAGTGTCCCCGCCACGATGACCGTCGAGCCTGTTGATTATCTGACGGAACTTTTCGACGCGACCGACCCCAATCAGAACGACCTTGCATACAAAACCCTTGTGTTCACCCCGTGCGGGAGTAGTTGTTATTCGCTATGCACCAAAGAGGCTGACGAGTTGCCGGTTGACCAGGCGGGAGGAACGGTTGTTTCTCTTGATGATGACGACTATGCTGCTATAACGCTACCGGAAGGTAAAATTCCGTTCTTCGGTGAGTTGTACGATACCTTCTATATTGGCAGTAACGGCTACATCAGTTTCCTGTCGGGCGACCTCAGCTTTATGGAAGGTTTAGAAGACCACTTTGATTTGCCGCGGATATCGGCCCTTTTCGATGACCTCGACCCATCTTCGGGTGGTCAAATTTCCTACAAGGAGTCCCACGATGGGGTTGTGGTCACTTTTGAAGGTGTTCCAGAGTATGGCTCGTCCACAGGAAACACTTTCCAGATAGATATGCGGTTTGGCGGCAAGATAATAGTTACGTTCCTGGATGTTGCGATTCAGGACGGCCTCGCCGGCCTTTCCGATGGCAGGGGAATGCCGGATTACTTCGTGATGTGTGACTTATCTGAGTATGGTATTTGTAATTTCGTAGCGGATGTTACTGGTGATGAAGCGGTTGACTTCCACGACTTTGCGGTATTTGCACAATGCGAGCAACAGCAGTATAAAGACATAGTCACTGAGACGGTCCGCGAACAGTTTGACGCTACTTCTTACAGCAATAATGACGGCACTTCGGACTGGGAGGGGTTGTGGCGGGAATCTGGTGAAGCCGATGGTCCCGCGGCAGGCATTGTGCAAGTGGTGGCCAAGCACAGCGGTGGCTATTTAAGCTTTAATCCACCCAATAAGGGCATCCAAACTGCCTATAGTCTGGTGCGAGATGCTAATTTAGCTGGTGCAATAACTGCAACGTTGACTTTTGACTATGCTTTTGAAAATAAACCTGGGCAGTTATCTGCTCAGGTTTCTTCTGACGGCGGAACAATGTGGCAAACGCTGGCTGTTTACAACAGCACCTCCGGCAATGGGTTGGCGGTTTTCAATATCACTCCATACGTAGGGGCAGGTACCTCGGTTAGATTCGAACTAACAAGTGGTTCAATAATGTATGCCCACCTTGACAATGTCCAGCTTGAATATGACATAATTTCCTGGGCCTCGCCCTGTGCAGAATGTAATTTCGACGGGAATCAAATTATAGACTTAGGTGACCTCGCAATATTAGCTGAACATTGGCTTGATTAGTACGACGGGGACTCTTTTGTTATCAGGAAGAGGCTGCGGGCCTTAAGAACTCGCCACCTCTTTTTATAAAATTTTCAGATGTTTAAATTGGTTGACAAGGAGGTGGTGTTGGGGTAGAAAGTAACTCTGCGGAGTACCGCTATAGATTATTCTAATAAGAAGAAAGATAGTATTAAGAGTAATATGTGCGGTTGTTTTGTGAAATTCTTGTATAGACCACTTACTTAAAGGTTTGTCCGGTAAAGTATTATGGCAGAGAGTAGTGTTGTGGAAAACCTGTTGTGTAAACCGTAAAATGTGGTTTATCAGGTCAGGGACGACGGGGGATATTCCAGGGACGGGGGCAAAGGGCGTTAGAAGCTAACAGGATATCCACAGGGGAAAATCCGGGGTTTGGAAAAAACGGACCTGTTCACAAGTGGGCGAGATGTGTAGTAGTATGATGCCGACCGAGTGATTCCGGCGAATGTTTACGGAGGTTTTGGTATGAGCGAGATGGCCAGTGTTGGGAAGGGAATAATTGGTCGCAGAAAGGAATCACGGCTTGAAACACTTCGTGGAAGGGGTAGCCTTTCTTTAGGAATAGACGTTGGCTCGACAAGCAGCGACGTTGTCGTTCTCGACGCCAACAACGGGGTCTTGTTTAGTGACTATAAGCGCACAATGGGCAGGCCTGTCGAAGCTGTGCAGTCGCAGCTTCGGGAGTTGTTTCTACAGATTAATCCGATGGATATTGTGCTGACAGCAGCGACGGGAACGGCTGGGCGGTTTATCGCCAAGCTGTTAGAGGTGCCGTTTGTTAACGAGGTTCCTGCGCAAGCAGCGGCAGCGATTCATCTTTATCCACAGGTAGTGCAGGCGACAGTGATAGAGATGGGCGGTCAGGACAGTAAACTGATTTTTCTGTCGCGCGATAACGGGCAGACGAAGGTGCGGGATTTTGCGCTCAATACAATTTGTGCAGCGGGGACAGGTTCATTTCTTGACCAGCAGGCGCAGCGATTAGGCGTGAACATAGAAGATGAATTTGGAGAGTTGGCGCTTCAGAGTAAGGCGGTGCCTCGAATGGCGGGCAGATGTTCTGTTTTCGCCAAGAGTGATATGATTCACTTGCAGCAGCAGGCGACACCAATGTGCGATATCATTGCAGGGTTGTGTCTTGCTTTGGCGCGGAATTTAAAGAGCAATCTTGGTTGCGGGCGTGAGTTTGTAAGGCCGATAGTTTTTACAGGCGGAGTAGCTGCCAACACGGGGGTGGTCAAGGCGATAGAAGAAGCGTTTGAGCTTGAGCAGGATGAGCTTTTGGTGCCGGAGGAACATTTTTTCACCGGTGCAATAGGCGCGGTTTTGGTGGCGAAGAAACGGCCGCGAGAATCAGGCAACGGCCGGATTGATATTCGCAAAATTGAAAAATATCTTTTGCAGCACGGCTTGGCCTTAGCCAAGGCGCCGAGACGCGAGGCGTTGAGCGAGCCTGCCGGCAAGGGCGGAGACGGCAGGGTGTATGATAATCTGCTTGCAGAAGCCTCTGAGCCGATAAACGCGTATCTGGGTGTCGATGTCGGGTCGATAAGCACCAACGTTGTTGTGCTCGATGAGCAGTGCCGGGTGCTTGCGAAGGAATATCTGATGACGGCGGGCAAGCCTTTGGAGGCGGTGCGTCGCGGACTCGAGATGGCGGGCAGGAAGGTTGCGGGTAAGGTCAACATCCTGGGTGCGGCAACGACCGGTTCAGGCAGGTACCTGACGGGCGATTTCATCGGAGCGGACGTGGTGATTAATGAAATTACCGCGCAGGCGACCGGCGCTACAATCGTAAATCCGCGGGTTGATACGATATTTGAGATTGGCGGGCAGGACAGCAAATACATTTCGCTTGAGAACGGCGTGGTTGTGGATTTCGAGATGAACCACGCATGTGCGGCAGGGACGGGTTCCTTTCTCGAAGAGCAGGCGCAAAGGTTGGGCATAAATATCGACGGCGAATTCGCGGCACTTGCGCTTTCGAGTAAATCACCGATAAAGCTCGGTGAGCGATGCACGGTGTTTATGGAGACGGACTTGCTTAACTATCAGCAGCAGGGAGCGGAGCGTGCGGACCTTGTGGCGGGGCTAAGCTATTCGATTGTGGCTAATTACCTCAACCGCGTTGTCGGCAGGCGCAAAATAGGACGCAATATCTGTTTCCAGGGAGGGACGGCGTTTAATAAGGCGGTCTGGGCGGCGTTTGAGAAAGTTACGGGCAAGAAAATTACCGTGCCGCCGCATCATGAAGTGACTGGCGCGATTGGCGCCGCCGTTGCTGCTACCGAACGAATGCGGGGAAGCAATCAAAAGAGCAGGTTCCGGGGTTTTGAGAATCTTGTCTCGGTGAAATACAGCGTCGAGTCGTTTCCGTGCGAGTATTGTCCGAACCACTGTGAGATAAAAAAGGTTCAGATGCCGGGCGAAGAGCCTTTGTATTACGGCTCGCGGTGCGACAGGTACAACCTGAAGAAAAAGGCGCAAAAGTCAAACGGTTTTGACGCGGTCGAGTTTCGCAGGCGGAAGATGCTTGAGTTCGCGGGTCTGTCGGGCGAAAAACAAAAAGATAAATCGGCAGAAAAAACTGCAATTGGGATTCCGATGTCGCTCATCGGTTGGCAGTATTTGCCGCTGTTCGGAAGATTTTTCAAGGAGCTTGGGTTTGATGTTGTACTTTCCGGCTGGACGAACAAGCAGATAATCCGCAGAGGTGTGGAGCTTGTGACGGCGCAGACCTGTTTCCCCGTGAAGGTTGCGTACGGGCACATAGCGGAGCTGGTAGATAAAAAGGCAGACTATATTTTCCTGCCGAGCATTGTTTCTGCGACGAAGAATTTTGAGAATAACGAAAGCGACCAGTTGTGTCCTTATGTGCAGTCTTTGGCGTACCAGGTACGGGCGGCATTCACGGGTAAGATGGGTGAGTCAAAAATTCTTTCGCCGGTGATTCGTATGGGCGAAGGGAACAGACTCCTGCGCAAGAGTTTCGAGAAGTTCGGCGGTGAACTTGGAGTATCGGCGTCCGCTGCGCGTAAGGCGATGAAAAAAGCGTTCACTGCTCAGGCTGGATTTGAGCAGGCTTTGCGCGATAAGGGTGCGGAAATTCTCAATAATTTAAAACCTGGCCAGAAATTATTTGTACTGGTGTCGAGGCCTTACAATGGATGCGATGAGGGATTGAACCTGCAGTTGCCGAAGAAGCTGGCCGAGATGGGCGTAGAGATTATTCCGATGGAGATGCTGGATTTAAAGAAGGCACCGCTGGGCGATGCGACGTTGCACGATAAAATTTACTGGTCTTACGGGCAGAAGATTTTGCGGGCTGCGGAGATAATCAAAAAGGACAACCGGCTTTTCGCGATATATCTTTCAAATTTCAGTTGCGGGCCTGATTCATTTTTGATGACGTTTTTCCGGGACATAATGAGCAGGAAACCATCGCTGCAACTGGAACTGGATGAGCATTCGGCGGACGCTGGTGTAATCACGAGGCTTGAGGCGTATTTTGAAAGTTTGAAACATTATAAGCCTGATTTTGCGGAGCAGAAGGCGGCAGTGAGCAAAGAAGATGGTTCGCAATTTGTGACGACGGGTCGGACGCTGTATATTCCGTATATGGGTGATGCTGCGCATGGTATAGCTGCGTGTTTCCGGTCTTACGGCCAGCCTGCGCAAGTGATGCCGGTCGCGGGCGAGGAGGGACTTTTGAAGGGCAGACAGTTCACGAGCGGCAAGGAATGTTTGCCTTGTGCGATAACGACGGGCGATATGCTGATGGTCGCGGGCAGGGATGGATTTGACCCGGTGAAGGCGGCATTTTTCATGCCGGGCGGCTCCGGGCCCTGCCGGTTCGGGATGTATAACTGTATGCACAAACTGGTTCTTAAAACCGCCGGCTTCGAGGGCTGCAAGGTGATATCGCCGAACCAGGATGGCTCGTTCTACAAGGAATTCTCGCGGGCGGTCGGCGGTGTGAGCACCAACGAATTTATGAAAAGTGCCTGGACGGCAACGGTCGGGATTGATTTGCTCGCGAAAGTGATATTAAGGCTAAGACCTTTCGCAAAGGATAAGCAGCAGGCGCAAATCACGTACGATTTAGCTATACAAAAATGGACAGGAGCGATTGAAAACCGGGTGAATTTGACGGGTTTGTGCGAGCTGATGGAAGAAATCGCTGTGCAGCTTGCGATGGTGCCGGTCGATACAGGCTTGCAGAAGCCGCGGATTGGAATTGTCGGGGAAATTTACGTGCGGAGCCATCCGTTTGCCAACAGCAATATTATCGCGAGGCTGGAAGAGCTCGGCGCGGTGTGCGATTTGGCGTCGCTGGCGGAGTGGATTTACTATATGAATTTCTGCGAAAAGCGCCGTGCGCAGCGCAAAAACCAATTAGGAAAACTTTTAGGTAACAGGCTGCGCGATTTTGTGCAGCGAAGAATCGAGCGCAAATTAGCGGAGCCTTTGGAAGAACGCTTCGGCAGATTGGCAGAAGAAGATGTCGAACATACGATTGAGCTGGCCAAGTCTTATATGGATGAATCGTTCGAGGGGGAAGCGATTTTGAGTATCGGAAAAACCGTCGAATATCATCACGAAGGTTTCGGCGGGGTTGTCAATGTGATGCCGTTTACCTGTATGCCTTCGACGATTGTAAGCAGCCAGACGATGCGGATAAGTTCGGACTGCGCCAATATGCCGATTCTGAATTTGAGTTTCGACGGCCAGGAAGATGTGACTCTTACCACTCGCCTCGAAGCCTTCGTCGAACAAGTCGCCTCAAGACAAAAATCCAAAATGCGTGCAACGGAGTTGATTGCCGCAAAGTAGCACGAACGAGATTTGTTTACTGGTAGCAATCGGGAGGGGTGAGGGTTGTTTCAAACAAACCTTTTGAGAAGAAGAATTGGCGCAGGGATGTGCAGAGATGGCATTTATCGGCATAAGAGGGTAGCAGGGCGTAGCCTGCTTCTACGGCTTTTTTGAGCAGGCCGTGTGGGCCGGTGGTGAATAATGTGTTTATCAATTCATTACCGGAGGGATGAAAATCCTGCCAGATTTTTTCGAGGGGGGTCTCTGTGATGTTGCCGAGACAGATTCCGCTGCACGTGCCGCTAAAGACATTTCCGTATGGGTCGATGTGCACGGATTTTGCGCCGAGGAAATCTACGGAACAGTTTTGCGGCGATAAAGCAGCAAGCGATTTGTCGGCAATCATTGAGGCTAATTTATCCGCAGCGCGGCCGGTAAAACGGCAGGGATAATCCTTCAGGCAGGTTAAATAATTTTCCTGTAATTTCTGCAACGGGATATTTTTCATTTCTACCGGGTTTTCCAAGTATTTTTCCCAGCGGACGAGGACGCGGCTTTGGCCGAGGGTTTCCTTCGCGGCCTGCGCAAGGATTCGCACTGGCTGGATATCAACGTACTCCTGATGGAAGGGGTCGCAACTGATTTTGAGTTTATTTATGCCCAATTCATTAAGGCGTGCAATTTTTTCACGTGCAATTTTTTCGGTTGTCGCCCAGAAGGCGTTAGTCTCAATCATATCGACGGGACTAAAGTTTTGTTTTTTCGCTTCGGTTAGAATCTGTTCGAGGGTTTCGAAATAAAGAAACAGTTCACCGCCTGTAAGATGGATTTTCACACGGCTGCCCGTGAGGGTTTTGAGTGACTGCCACGCGGCGATGGCGGTATCGACGCTCATCAAACCTTTTTTTTGCGGTGTGCAGTTGTAGTAGCAGAATTCGCAGGCGGCGTTGCATTTGTAGGTAAGAAGCAGTCCTGCCGAGGACCAAAGTTTGAATTTTGGCTGGTCGCCTCTGAGGTTGCGGTTGTATATGTTGTCATTCAGGTTCATTGTTTTTTGGCACGGCTTGGGGATTGTGATAATTTTTTGAAATAGACCTGCAGGACGGTAATATCGGCCGGGCTTATGCCGCTGATTCTGCCTGCCTGGCCAAGAGTGGTCGGTTTGAACGCGGATAGTTTCTCCCTTGCTTCCGCTCGCAGGTGCGGGACTTGCGAGTAGTCGAGGTCGTGCGGGATTTTTTTTGTTTCCAGTGATGCGGAATTTGCGGCAAGACGACTTTGTTTTGCTAAATATCCTTGATATTTGGCGTCGATAATAACAGCCTCAATTACTTCTTTTGAAAAACCTTTGTTTTTTACAAATGGGTCAGTGGGCAGAGACTGGTCTAAGGTGTTGCCGGGCTGGCGCAGGTGTTCCCACAGGCCCAGGCCTTTAGCGCGGGTAGTTTGTAAATAATTTTTCAAATCATCTATGGCGGTAAGTTTGTTTTGGAATTTTTCCCAGCGGTGACCATCTACGAGGCCGACGGATTTTCCGACGGGCGTTAATCTGCGGTCGGCGTTGTCGGAACGCAGTGACAAGCGGTACTCAGCTCGCGAGGTGAACATCCGGTAGGGTTCGTCGATGCCCTTGGTCAAAAGGTCGTCAATCATCACACCGATGTAGGAGCTGTCCCTGCCGAGAACGAGCGGTTCTTTATTTTGAAGTTTCAACGCGGCATTTGTGCCGGCGATGATTCCTTGGCCCGCGGCCTCTTCGTAACCGCTTGTGCCGTTAATCTGGCCCGCCAAGAATAAGCCTGAAATTATTTTTGTTTCGAGGCTTGGCAAAAGCTGCACCGGCGGGCAGTAGTCATATTCGATGGCGTAGGCGTAGCGGAGGATTCTGGCGTTTTCGGTACCGGGTAATAGATGCAGCATTTGCTCCTGCAGATTTTTCGGAATCGAAGTACTGATGCCGTTGCAGTAAATGGTTTTGATTTCTTCTTCCTCCGGTTCGAGGAAGACCTGATGGCGCACTTTATCAGGGAACCGTATGATTTTGGTTTCGATGCTGGGACAATACCGCGGGCCGATGGATTTAATCTGGCCGGTATAGAGCGGAGCCTTGTCGAGGTTGTCGCGCAGCAGCTTGTGGATTTTGTCGTTGGTGTAGGTAATCCAGCAGGGAATATCGGGGCGATTCACGGAATCATTTAAAAATGAAAACGGGACGGCGTCGGTGTCGCCATACTGTGGTTCGAGCTTGGTAAAGTCAATAGTTGATGCGTCGAGGCGAGGCGGAGTTCCAGTTTTTAATCTGCCGGTTTGCAGGCCGACGCGCTGCAGAGCGGCGGATAAATCATCGCTTGCGGGTTCATCCCATCTGCCGCCCGCGAATTGTTCCGGGCCGATATGGATTATGCCTCGCAAAAATGTTCCGGTTGTTACAACGATTGCGTCCGCGAGATAGGTAGTGCCATCTTTGCATGTTACACCGCGGACTTTTTTTTCTTCGGTGATTATATCGGAGGCAAGTGCTTCGATAATTGTCAGGTTTCCGGTATTTTCGAGAGCCTGCCTCATCCATTCAGAGTATTTATGCCGGTCGGTTTGCGCGCGGGGTGATTGTACCGCTGGGCCTTTGGAGCGGTTGAGGATTCTAAACTGGATTCCTGTTGCGTCGGTGGCCAGTCCCATCAGGCCGCCGAGAGCGTCAACTTCACGTGCGATTTGGCCTTTGGCGAGGCCTCCGATGGCGGGGTTGCAGCTCATCGCGGCGATTGTTTCCCTGCGGATTGTCAGCAGGCAGACTTTTGCGACGATTTTAGCAGCGGCGTGGGCGGCCTCGATGCCGGCGTGGCCGGCGCCAATCACAATGCAATCAAATCTATTGAGCTTTGTTCTATCAGGCATATTTAGCCAGTATAACATATTTTTCGAGTTTTTTAACCAATTGCGAAGCGCCTTTGTCTTGACAGCAGATGATGTTTTTGGATAATAGCATCAGAATGAATATAATATACACGGCCCATCTTAAATTTCGGTTGAAAGTGAGAAATATACCGGTTTCTTTACCCACGAGGATTTTTAAAGAAGCAAAAGAGCATTATTATGACAGGTTAACCGGCCATTATGTGGCAGTTCATAAACTTGAGTTAGATAAGAAAATAAGAGAATTTGCCTTAACGTATGACAAAAAAGAAAGCGTAATAGAAATAATTACAATTCATCCTATAAAGGCTTATCAGAAGATAGCCCGAATAAAATCCGGAAGGTGGCAAAGAATATGAGAAAAAAATCTTTAATAAATTACGATTACGAATCAGACGTCCTTTACATTGCAGCCAGGAAAGGCGTGGAGGAAGAATTTGTAGAAGTTGCGCCGGGCATAAATGTAGAGCTCGATGATAAAGGGCAGGTAATTGGGATAGAAATTCTCAATGCTTCAAAATGCCTGAAGTCCATCGCGAAACCTTTATATAAGCATATGCAGATAGCTTAGGAAAATAACTCATCGATAGAGGTGAGGAAAAAATAGAATGTCTATCAGTATGAAACTCTGGCGTGTGGGCCAGAACACGTCTTTATCGGAGTTACCGATATCCTCTTTGGAAACTGAGTCGATACTTGAAGACTGGATAGCTAAGGATTCCTCGCTACTTGGTATGGAACTCCTGATAATTGGTCGTCAAGTGACCACTGAGTTTGGCGGAAGGATTGACCTTTTAGCGATAGACCGGCAAGGCGACATCACGATTATTGAGCTCAAACGAGATAGAACACCCCGCGATATTATTGCGCAAGTCCTCGACTACGCAAGCTGGATACGACGTTTGACATACCAAGACCTGGATGTGATCGCTAACGCGTATTTAAAAAAAGACTTATCTTCCTCTTTCGTGGAATGTTTCGACGAAGCGATTCCACAAAACATTAATGTTAATCATAAGATGCTTATTGTGGCCTCAGAGTTTGATGATTCATCTGAGAGAATCGTAGAATATTTAGCAGAAGAGTACCAAGTTAACATAAACGCAATCTTTTTTAACATTTTCTCAGACGGGCAGGACAAACTGGTTGGTAGGGCATGGCTGATGGATCCCGAAGATGTGCAAGAACAAGCAGAATCTCGAAAACAAGCGCCCTGGTCAGGCGTTTGGTTTGTAAATGTTGGCGAAAGTCCTCACCGCAATTGGGACGACAACGTCAAGTATGGTTACATAGGTGCCGGACAAGGGCTAAAATATTCCGAACCCCTAAAGAGGCTAAAGGAAGGGGATGCTATTTTTGCATATATGAAGGGGGTTGGATATGTTGGATTTGGAATTGTTCGTAAACCAGCACAAATGGTGAAGGATTTTGTTGTTGATGGGAGCGGGAAAACGCTTCTTGACGTGCCCCTTAAAGCGCCTAAAGTCTCCGAAAACAGTGACAATCCGGAACTTAGCGAGTGGGCGGTTGGGCTCGACTGGAAAAAAACGTTCAATAAGGATAATGCTTGCACCTTCAAGGGTATCTTTGCAAATCAGAATATTGTGTGCAAGTTGAGACATAAACCGACAGTCGACTTTTTGAAAACCCAATTTGAACTTGCCGATTAATCATTACACTATAGCGTTCAGCTAACGCGTTTGACGCCGGTCTGGATAGGACAGAGCGGTCTACCCTTCCACGAGGGCGACAGCGGAGGCGATGGCGAAATTCGCTGTGTGCGTGATGCTGATACTAACGTGGTCGATGTGGAGTTGTTCGGCGATTTTTTTTACCTCACCGGTTAAAGTAACCTGCGGCTGACCCTGCGGGTTATTTATGACTTCGATATCTGTCCAGGCGATTTTTCCCGCCCAGCCTGTACCCATTAATTTGAGAACGGCTTCCTTAGCGGCGAAGCGCCCCGCGAGTTTTTCGATGTTGTTTTTATTTTGCCATGCGTATTGTTGCTCGGTCTGCGTGAAGACCCTGTTTAGGAAGCGCTCTCCGTGCCGCTGAACCATTTGTTCGATTCGCGGGAAATCAACGAGGTCGATGCCGTGCGCTATGATTTTCATTTTTGCGAACCGTTTATTGAGTTGATACTCTGTAAATTTCCTCGGCGCAGAATTCGAGGAATTCGGTCTTCTGCGCGACGTAAGCCTGCTCGGTGAGTTTGTTGCTTAATTTATCGGCGGCCAGCTTTCTCCGGTCGAATTTAATCTGTGATTCTATCCGTTCCTGTACTTTTTCAAACGGTTCCACCGAGGCGGATTGTTTATCTTCCAGTTTCATTATGAAGATATGGTCGCCCGCGTCGATGGGGCCCGCGATTTGGCCGGGCTGCAAGTTTTCAGCGTGTTTAGCAAGGATGTCGTAGGGTGGCGCAAGGGCGTCGGGTTGTACTGGTTTCCACAGGCCGCCGAACTGGCTTCGGTGGTCGTTCGAATATTTTTCAGAGAGTTTGCCAAAGTCAGCGCCTTTATTTAGATGTTCGACGAGCTGGTTGGCCAATACTGTCGCTTTTTGTTTTTTGTTTTCGTTGGGGTCGTTGGCGTCGATTTTTGTCACGTCGATATCAATCAAACGAAACTGAATAGAGGCCTGTGTGGCAAAGAAGCGGTCCTTGGTGCGGTTGTAGTATTCGAGCATTTCGTGGTAGGCGATGGGAATGTTCTCGGGAAGCTGCGACTGGATGTAGGACTGCGCGAGCAGCATTTTTCTGTGGTAGTCCTTGAAGCTTTTCCAGTCCATTCCCATATTTTTCAGTGCCTCTTCGGCTTTGGCGGCGTCGCCTTTATAGGTCATTATGAATTTCTGGACTTCGGCGTCGGCGAGCTTGTCTAACTGTTCCTCGATGTTGTCACCCGCCTTTTTTTTGGCATGGTGCACGAGTATGATGTTGGCGACGTTGACGGCGAACATCTGTTCGAGCGTCGCCCAGGCCTGGATGCGGAACTGCTCGTAACTGGTTTTCTTCGCGATGGGCTCGAGGTGTTCCAGCGACGGGCCGATGACCTGCTCGCAGGTGATGGATTGGTCCGCGACGCGCATCACAAAGCCGCCGGTCGGCTCCGGCAGGTCCATCACAGGCTCCGTCCAGCATTTAAGAACAGGCTTTTTTTCCTTCTCGGAACAACTAGTTAAGAACAAAACGGACGTTATTAGTATCAGGATATTCTTGCGCATAAGCGGCCTCCAGTTTTGCCGGTGCAATTTTTAATGGGCATGATTATACGCAAAACAAACGGCAAAAGCCAGAAAAACATCGGTTACGATTTTATGTCGAGGATTTTGCGGAGGATGGTTAAAAGGGTTTTGGGTTCGAAGTAGGATTTGGCCAGGCGCAAGTAAAGGGTTTTTGGGTCGCGGAGATAGATTTTGCCGCTAACCTTTTTGAAGAGTTTTTCGGTTTTTGAGGAGATTTCTTTGGCGAAGGAAAAAATCAAATCCTGGCCGGACGTGATGATTGCCTTTATGTCGTGCTTGCCGGCGGCGATTCGCAGGTTCGCTAATTGCAAAAGCAGTTTGACTTCATCGGGGACCGGGCCGTAAACGTCGGCAAGTTCGGTTTCGATGTTGGTTAAATCGGCGCTGGTTCTCGCGACGGCGATTTTGCGATAGACTTCCATTCGCGCTCTATCCTGCGGGATATAATTTTTGGGAATATATGTCGCCAAACCAATATCGATGACGGCGGTCGGGACGGGTTCGGTTGGTTCGTTCCTCATTTTTCGCACGGCCTCGGCGAGCAAATCGCAGTACATCTGATAGCCGACAAGCTGGATGTGGCCGGATTGTTCCGCACCGAGGATATTTCCCGCCCCGCGGATTTCGAGGTCGCGCAGCGCAATGCGAAAGCCCGCGCCTAAATGGGAATATTCCTCGATAGCCTTTAAACGCCTTGCAGCCAGCGGTGTTATCGAACGAGTCGCGGGCAAAAGCAGATACGCGAAAGCGCGGTGCTTGTAACGACCGACGCGGCCGCGCAGTTGGTGCAGTTCAGCAAGGCCGAAGCGGTCGGCGTTGTCGATGAAAATCGTATTGGCGTTGGGGATGTCGAGACCTGATTCGATGATGGTTGTGCAGACGAGGATGTCGATTTGGCCGACGACGAAATCAATCATCGCCTTTTCGAGTTCGGATTTTGACATCTGGCCGTGGGCGACGGAAATTTTCGCTTCGGGCAATAGCTTTTGGATTTCGAAAGCCTTTTTGTCGATTGTTTTAACGCGGTTGTGCAGGAAGAAGACCTGCCCCTGGCGATTCAGTTCGCGCAGAATTGCCCTTCGGACAAGTTCGCTGTTGTAGCCGGTAACATTGGTAACGATGCTGCGGCGGTCTAAAGGCGGGGTGGCCAGAGAGCTGATATCGCGAAGGCCCAGCAAGGACATGTGCAGCGTTCTCGGGATAGGTGTCGCGGTCATTGTCAGGACATCGACGTTGACGCGCAGTTTTTTGAGTCTCTCTTTATGCGCGACACCGAACCGCTGTTCCTCGTCGATGATGACAAGACCTAAATCTTTGAATCCAACATCGCCGCTGAGCAGGCGGTGTGTGCCGATGAGGATATCGACCTTGCCCGCCTTTGTCCGGGCGATAATATCGACGGCCTGCGCATGAGTTTTGAAACGGTTGAGTACTTCGATGGCGATGGGAAAATCCGCGAAGCGTTCGGTAAAAGTTCGGCCGTGCTGGACGGAAAGAACGGTTGTGGGAACAAGAACGGTGACCTGCTTTCCGTTTTCGACGGCCTTGAATGCGGCGCGCATCGCAAGCTCGGTTTTGCCGTAGCCGACGTCACCGCAAAGCAGGCGGTCCATCGCGATATTTCGCTGCATATCCGATTTGATTTCACCGACGGCGGTAATCTGGTCGGGCGTTTCCTGATACGGGAACGATTCCTCGAATTCCATCTGCCACTTGGAGTCTGCGCCGAAGGCGGTTCCACCGAGGGCTTGGCGACGAGCTTGGATGTTGAGCAGTTCCGCGGCTAAATCCTGCACGGACTTTGCGACCTTTTCCTTTTGCTTTTGCCATTTCTTCGAACCGACTCTGCTCAAAGGCGGTCGCTTCGGGCTTGTGCCGATATATTTTTGCACGAGTGAAATATTGTTGACGGAGGCCTGGATTTTAACACCGCCCGCGTATTCGATTGTCAGGTATTCTGCCTGCGAATCTTTTTCCGCAATGGCCTTTACACCTAAAAATTTTCCGATGCCGTAAGAGGCATGGACGACGTAGTCGCCTTGCTGCAAATCCGCGAGCGTATCAATCGGTGCGCTGGGACGAATCGGGCGGGGCGTTCTTCGCAGCGTGAATTGTCCGAACAATTCGTGATGGCTGATGACGATGGTGTTGAGTGAATCGAGAGCGAAGCCCTGATGGATGAAGCCTTTTAGCGGTTTGAAGTTTCGCGGTATCTGCGGTTCGGTTTGCCTGATGATTTCGGTAACGCGGTCGATTTCGGCACTGCTGTCGCAATAAAGGAATACAATCGTTCCCTGTTTTGCCTGCGTGACTAATTGTTCGAGTGCTTCCTTGTGGTCTGCCCATACGCTTGTTGTCTGCCTCTGGAACTGCTGGACGCTTTTCACGTTGACTTTGAAGACGTCTTCGCCCGCCATTGGCGCAAAGCGGTAGATGAACAGTTGCGTAAATTTTGAAATTGCATTGTAAAGGTCGGTCCACGTGTAAAGCCGCGATGGATTTTCCGTGCGTTCCAAGAAGACCTTCGCGACTTCCTCGCAGTCGTTCGGCTCTTCGAGTATTACGATTGCTTCAGGAGGCAAGAGATTCAGGAAGAGTTCTTTGGAAGCCTCTGTTGTGGGCGAAAGCGCGGAAACGATGTCGATGGTTTTAAGCTGGCGGGAAGATAATTGTGTATCGAGGTTGATTTCGCGGATGCTCTCAATGGTGTCACCGAAAAATTCTATTCGCAAAGGTTCTGCCATTTGCGAAGAAGTTGCCTGTGGTTCTTTTTCTATGAATTCTTTCGCGGTTGTTAATGGCGCGAAGATGTCGATGATTCCGCCTCGGTGTGCGAACTGGCCGGGTAAATCGATTTTATCTACGCGTTCGAAATTATTTCCGACGAGCCATTCGACAATTTTTTCAGGCGGGATAGTTTGGTTGGCGACCAAGTGCAGGCTTTGCTTTTGCAGAGACTTCGGATTTGGTATCGGCTGGCAAAGCGCCTGTATGGAAGTTGTGATGAAAAAGTCCTTGCTGCCGGAAGATAATTTCAAAGCGGTGCGAAGCCTGTCAGCCCGTATTTCATCTGTGGCATCTGCCAAATCCTCCTCGCCTTCCCACGCTGGAAATACATCAGATTGGACGCCGAAGGTTTTCAGGTCGTCCGCGGAATTGTCGGCGTCATCGATGTGCGGGCAGATGTATAGAATCGGCCGTTTGGTTTTTTCCGCTGCGTATGCAGCTAAAAGGCGCGCAAAAGACCCCCAGCTCCCTTCGATTTTTACGGCCCCTTTTTGGGCCGATTCGAGCCGGGAGATTATTTTTGAAATCACCTTATCGAGGCCGAGATTTATAGTTTCCCGGCCATCCGAACCATCCATCATCTCTCATTATACGCAAAATCCCCGCAATCGGCAATTTACCCCCGTAAATAAAAAGCGGCGGTTTGGGTGGAATCCAAACCGCCGTGAAAGTGCGTTTTAATTCGGTTGAGTTATTTGCAGTTTGCGAGAGCTTTTTTGGCGGCTTCAATCTGAGCCCAAGGTAGATTGCGGACATGGCACGCAACGATATACAATGTCGGCCAAACAAAAACCCCGCATCACAGCGATGCGGGGTTAAATCTTTTATAGTCGTGTAAAAACAATGATGTTAAACTTTTTCTGGCAGGACGAACGGTTCACGGTATTTGCGCCGGAGCAGCTCGTTTGCCTTGTCGGCCATCAGGCCTGTGAATTTTTCTTCGCACGGGTCGAATGTGAGCCACGGCCCGAGCACGACCATATCCTTTGCTATATCAATTTCGTTCGCGGCCAGGTGCTCCTTCATACGCTCGAATGCCTCGGCCGTATCGGACTGCGTCTTGATGCTTTCCTTAATTTGTTCCGGCGCAGCCTTTTGGCCTATGCGGTGGGAAATATTACTCATATGAGAAAGTATGCACGAAACGTGTCCTTCGAGGATTTCTGCGTTGAGGTCGCTGGGCTTTCTGCTGCGTACCGCCTGGATGAAATTCTCGACGTGGCCTCCCTCGCCTTCCTGCGAGAACTGCTGAAGCTTTTTGCCGTCCTTGTCGTATGCCCAGCCACCGAGGGCGACATAACCGTTTTCACAGTGGACTATGGTATTGAGGCGAACACCGAGGTAATCGTCCGAAATCGTGCTGTCCTTCTTGCTATAGAGGCCTCGAACCTCCCATAATATCGGAGCGGGGTCATAATCAAAGAACGTAATTTGTGTGTTGGGGGTCTGGCCGTCATCGATATAACCCATGCGTCCACCGACGCTGATGACCCTCTTTGGCGCCTGATTCTGGCCGATTGCCCATCTTGCAATATCAATAAGGTGGGCGCCTAAATCCCCGACTTCACCGTTGCCGTAATTCCAAAGCCAGTGCCAGTCGTAATGGAAGTTCTCTCGCATTACAGGCTGCATCTCGGCAGGCCCCGTCCAGAGTTCGTAGTCAACCGTCGCCGGCACCTGCTGCGGGCCGCTTACCTTTCCGATGCTGGGGCGGTCACGAAAACAAATCGCACGCGCAAGCTTCATTTTCCCGAGGTTTCCCGCTTTTATATATTCGATGGACTTTTTAATCGAATCGGAACTGCGCATGCCTGTGCCGCTCTGGACTATCTTGTTATACTTACGGGCGGCCTCGACCATTTTTCGGCCTTCCCAGATGTTGTGTGAGACAGGCTTTTCAACATAGACGTCCTTACCGGCCTGGCAGGCCAAAACCGTCATCAGGGCGTGCCAATGGTTGCACGACGCGATATAAAACACATCGATATCTTTTCTGTCGAGCAGTTTGCGAAAATCAGCACAGCCTTCGACCTTCTGGTCGGTGCCTTCGAACTGTTTGAGGTCTCGCTCGACGTTATAGCTGTCGGGGTCACACAGAGCGACGACCCTGACACCAGGGACAGCATTGAATTCTTCAATCATGTGGCTGCCTTTGCCGCCCTTGACAGTGAAAGTTTTTCCCTGTTTATGACGTGTGCGGTCGCCACCGAGGCCGATTACTGCCACGCGTATGGTGTCATTGGCGCCGAGCGTCTCGGAGTATGCCCGTCGAGGCAATGTCGAATTCAACCCGATACCCGCCGCCGCGATTAAAGAACTTTTGATAAATTCACGTCTGTTCAACTTTGCCATAATACGTTTTTTCCTTTCGTTTATTTTGGTATGAACGAATTATTGCTTCACACACCGGCTCGCCGATTTCGAACAGCAGCCCTGGGCTGCCTTCGGACAATCGGCGGAAACATATTGCTTATAAAGCTCGGCGACCTTCGCCTGCTTTTCATCGCCTTTATGGAAATAAAAACGGTATTTCAAAGTAAGATTTTCACCCGCGGGAATTACAACCTGACCGGCGGTTTCGCCTTTTTTGCCGTTAAGCTCGGAAATCCCGAACGGGTTTGCCGCGAACAAGCCGTAATCGCGAACCATCCAGCTTGTGGGGTGATTGACGTTTTTCGGGTGGTCGAAAATCGCGACACCGACGATTTGCCCCTTTAGCGGGCCGTAGTAATCGCACCAGGCTCCCCTTTTGCCGAAAGCGTTGGCGTCCGTGATGCCGTCGCTATTTATAATATGTCCTGCTTTCTCACCGGGCGCACGTTTAAATCTAAAGCTGTCGCGTATCGCTTTGCTGGCGAGATTCTGCGCCATTGAAGGCGCCAGCCGAATCGCCATCGTACCTTCCTTGCTGTCGTTGAAAGTCACCGGCCCGTTCGAAGCGTGAATCGCAATTTCGCAATCTATCATCGTCTGCCCTTCGGGCAGCGGGCGGATTTTGTAAGTATTGGTGCTGGTACAGACGACTTCGTTGGCTTCGGTGACCCACTTGCTTTCTGCTTTTATGACACCGACATCACCGGAAGCGATTTCGAGGAATTTTTCGTGCACCTTGCCTGCACACCAGAACCTTGCGTTGCTGTTGACCATATGACCGAACCAAAGCCCGATGTGGGTGGGATGGTCGTGCTGTTCATACTGGCCATCTATATTCGGTTCCGTGGGCCATCGCCTGCAAACGATTTCGCCCGTGGGGCCGACTATCGGATAGAAATGCGGCTGGATTACATTTTTATAATTGTACTGCGTGAAAAGGTTGCTGTTGATTTCGACTTTCAGCTTATCGCCTAAATCGGTAATTTTGACAGCGTCGTTTCCAGCCTTGTAACACTTCGAAACCGCGCCGCCGCAGGAGCAAAAAGCAAAAATCGCCAATAGAGAAATAACGCCCCCCGTCCACCGTAACGACTGAGCCATCTTGTGCTCTCCTAAAAATTACGCCTTGCGGAAATACACCGCTGAAATCGAGCGGATGCACCTTCTCCGACTTGATATGTGTCGCACAAATCCAATTTTTGCCGCCTGCGAATGCAACACCTTGAAAATCCTGTCGTATTATCAACATAAGCCATAAATCGCGTTTTGTCAAGCATTTTCCGCAGTCTGATGAGGCAAGGCTTGACAAAAGGCTTTTTTTATGCGAGATTTTGGCTTTTCGTGTTTTTGGTAAAAAAGGAACTGCCTGTGTCACATAAGATTGTGCAAAAACGCCAATTGAGTGCGAATGTTTTTTGCGCCGAAATCGAGGCTTCGCTGGTCGCCCGCGCGAGAAAGCCGGGGCAATTCGTCATTATCAGCCTGAATAACGAATACGCTGAACGGATTCCGCTGACCATAGCGGACGCAAATCCCAGCAAGGGAACGATTACTCTAATCTGGCAGCGGGTCGGTAAAACGACGGCGGAAATGGCGGACCTGAAAGTCGGCGATTCCATCCTCAACGTGGTGGGTCCATTAGGTAAACCAACGCACATTGAAAATTTCGGTACGGTTGTTTGTGTCGGCGGTGGAATCGGAAATGCGCCGCTATTGCCGATTACAAAGGCACTTAAAGAAGCAGGCAATAAGGTAATTTCCATCCTGGGCGCAAGGACGAAGGAGCTATTGATACTCGAAGATGAATTCGCGAAGACCAGCGACGAATTGATAGTCACAACCGACGACGGCTCATACGGCAGGAAGGCATTAATCACAGAACCATTGAAGGAAGTCTGCCAGAGCAGCAGCAAACCAAATCAGGCGTTTGTCATAGGCCCTGCGATAATGATGAAGTTCTGCTGCGAAGTGACAAAACAGTTCGCCGTTCCGACGCAGGTTTCGCTTAATACAATAATGGTTGACGGGACGGGGATGTGCGGGGGGTGCAGGATTGAATTCGACGGCAGGCCCAAATTCGTGTGCGTGGATGGGCCGGAATTCGACGGGCACAAGGTGAATTTCGACCTGATGATAAAAAGATTGAACGCCTACAGGCAGCAGGAGCAGCAGGCGCACGAAAAGTATAAAAAGCATAATTGCAAAATCGGATTGAACAAAAAGAATTAAAGAAGGAATTGACGTGACAGAACAAGAGCAACAGGAACTTTTGAAGCAGCTTTTGGAAAAGCAGAAGAGCGGCAAGCTCAAGCCGGCGGACCGATACGCGATACCTTCACAGGATATGCCAGCGCAGGACGCGAACGCGAGACGAGAAAATGTAAGCGAGGTTGCGACGGGTTATACGCAGACGCAGGCGAGGCTGGAGGCTTTGCGGTGTCTGCAATGCAAGAACGCGCCGTGCATCAAGGGCTGTCCGGTGCAACTGCGAATCAGGGATTTTATCGCGGCTATCGCGGAGGGCGATAATAAAAAGGCGCTGGATATTATTAAGGAAAATTCGCTCCTTCCCGCGGTATGCGGGCGGGTCTGTCCGCAGGAAGTGCAGTGCCAGGCAGTCTGTACGGTGGGTTTGAAGTTCAAGGACCCGACGAAGGCGGTTTCCATCGGCAGGCTCGAAAGATACGCAGCGGATATGGACAAGGACAGCGGCAGTATCCCGGCGGTAGCGCCGGCGACGGGGATGAAAGTGGCGGTCATCGGTTCGGGGCCGGGCGGGATTGTGGCGGCGGCGGACACGCGGCGGGCGGGGCATGATGTAACGATATTCGAGGCGTTTCACAAGCCGGGCGGAGTGATGGTTTACGGGATTCCGGAGTTTCGGCTGCCGAAGGCAATTGTGCAGGAAGAAATCGACATTCTGAAAAAGATGGGGGTAGAGATTGTCTGCAATTTTGTCGTGGGCAGAACGCGGACTATCGAGCAACTGATGAAGGAGGATGGTTTCGACGCAGTTTATATCGGGGTTGGGGCTGGACTTCCGAAATTTATGAATATCGAAGGCGAGACGCTCATCGGGGTTTACAGCGCGAACGAATATCTGACGCGGGCGAATCTGATGAAGGCGTACGATTTCGGTAAGGGGGCGGACACACCAATCGCGAAATCGAAAAAGGTGGCGGTCATCGGCGGCGGCAACGTCGCGATGGATTCGGCGAGGACCGCGGTCAGGCTCGGCGCGGAAAAAGTTTATCTGGTTTACCGGCGAAGCGAGAAGGAGATGCCGGCAAGAATTGAGGAAGTCCATCACGCCAAGGAGGAAGGCGTGGAATTTCATACTTTGCAAAATCCGAAACGGATTTTGGCGGATTCTGACAGCAGGGTCATCGGAATTGAGTGTCTGAAGTACAGATTAGGCGAGCCGGACGCATCGGGCAGGCGTTCACCGATAGCAATTCCGGGTTCTGAATTTGTTATCGATGTCGATACGGTGATTATCGCTATCGGCAACGAGGCGAACCCTCTGATTCGCCAGACAACGCCGGGACTGGAGTTTAACAAGTGGGGGAATATTGTTGTCGATGAAAACTGCAGGACTTCGCTTGAGGGCGTTTATGCGGGCGGAGATATTGTTTTGGGGGCAGCTACGGTGATTCTGGCGATGGGGCAAGGGCGCATCGCGGCAGCAGCGATAAACAGATACCTTGAAGAGAAGAAAAAGTCGTAATTAATTTATTATTTACGATTTTTTTGACACGCTGGAATTTTGCCGCACGGCCAAAAGTTGCATAACTTACCGTGCCTTTTTGGTACATTTGATTTCCTGGGCCGCATATTCTTTGGGGATGAGTGCTAAACTATATGTATGTGTAACCGCTCCCCAATTAGTGTCTGTGTCGATCGACCATCGAACATAATATTCCTCTCCTGCAACGATATCCAGATAGAGTGTTAAGGGATCGGAAAGTCCATCTTTGGTTTCGATAATCCTCGTTCCAGGGTCAACAGGATAAACGAGATAGCCATTATTTTTTAATTCACCTTGTTTAACTTCATCGATATAAACACAAGGCGCAACGCCAAAACCCACGATGTTAAAGGGTCGGTAGATATAAACTAACGCCTTATTGATATCAGGATTTTCCACCGGCGAAAAGGCGGGGCCGCCCGCCGTGCAACCTGCAATAAAAAAAGTCACGGCCAACAGGACAGGCTTTGCGATTTTCATGATTATTAACTCCTTTTATAAAATATTTCGTGCATGAAGCTCTTTAAAAACTGTGTGCGCCAATTCATCCGCCCGCTGTTCTATGGGGTTGATAAACCTGCGACCGACACACAACGAAACTTCCTGCACGAAAAACGGCTCCTGGTCTAAATGTTTTGCTTCCATTAAATATTTTTCGTTGTATGGTCCCCATTCATCAGATTCAGTGGCGAGAGTCTTCATGAAAACAAATAAAGAATCCGGAAAAGAGCTTTTTTCCTTAGGATTGTTGTAAGGAGAACGGACAAATTCGCCATAGCTTATTATGGATACTTTTTTGCCGCTATCTCGAGTTAGCTCTGCGAGTTTATTCACAAACGTGTTTTTGAACTTTTCCCCATATCTTTTGCCGACATCGGCAACGATAACAACTTCGTTAGAATTAATTTCCTTTTTTAAATCGAGGACATCTTTTACTACTGCCTTCGGCGGTTCTGAACAGGAGTTTAGCAAACCGCTCATTAGTAAAAAGGAAATAATAAAGTATTTGTTCATTATTTAGCCTTTCCTCGTGAATGGTTAAGGGCATATCTGCTGTTGGCAATCGGGTCAGCAGAAAGTACTGCGCGGGGGCCGCTAAGTCAAGCGGTTTTATAAAAAGGGAGATCGCCACGTCGGCCATAAGGCGGCCTCCTCGCGATGACATAATAGTTAAAAGGTAAGGCGGAGTGAGGTGCCGAGGATTGTGTAGTCGTACCAGATGCCTTCGTATCTGCTTGTTTGCCAGCGGTAGTAGAAATCCGCCATAAGATTGGGAGACAGTTTCAGCGATGCGCCGGATGAGAAACCGCTGCGTGCGAAATCGCTGGTGTCGCTTAGGTCGGCGAATAACTCGTGGGCGACGTATGGCTGCAATTTGACGGCCTTGAGCAGGGAGGGGAATCTGACGGCGAATTTATTTCTGTATCGCCAGAAGTCCTTTTGGTTTTCCTGATTGCGGTATTCGAATCGTAAACTGTCGCTGATATCGAGCGTAAGAATCTGTCCGCGCAGTGTAACATTCATATGAGGCCTGTCGATGGCCTTGTACGGGTCGGCGTCGGTCCTCTCATAGATGCGTCTGTAATTAATTCCGAGTTCGAGCCAGTCAACCGTCGGCCTGCACACAAGGCCCATATCCGACTGTGTAAAGCGAATATCCTCACCCTGGTCGTCGGCAATATAGTCCTGCTCGAAAGTCAGCCGCCAGTATTGATTGAGTTTAATGGTACCTGCTTTGAGGCTGAGGTTCCGGGTGTTCGGGCCTGCATATACGAGGCAACAGTTTGCCATGAGCAGAATTGCGACAACAGAATACAGCGACCTTCTGGTCCCCATACAAAAACCCTTACAAAACCAACTAAACCAATTTCCTTTTCGTCAAACCTGAGCGGTGACATTATTTTTCCGAGGGGTATTTTTGATATTGAAGCAAAAAATTTTTTCATCGGCCTGCGGCGTCACTATTTTCCCAGCTAAAAATTTTTAATATTCAGCAAGAAAGTTATGCCGGTAAGAGCTGAAAAGATTGCATTGAGGTTTGACAATCTGGGGCTTGTGCGGTATTATTCCGTTTTTGTTGTTTTAAGCAAATAAGGAAAGGACTTAATAGTATTATGGAAATCAAGCCTTTTAAAGCGTTCAGGTTCAACGGTAAAATTGTAGGTGATACGGGAAGCTGCATCGCGCCGCCCTACGACGTCATAAACTCGGAGCAGGTGGATGCGCTTTACGAAAAAAATCAGTACAACATCGTGCGGATAAGCAAGGGCAAAACGACGCCGTCCGATAACGAGGGGAATAATCAATATACGAGGGCGGCAGAATTTCTTAACGACTGGATTAAAAAGGGCGTGCTCAAGCAGGACGAAAGCGAAAGCATATACGGCTACGTTCAGGATTTCGACGCCATCGGTTCTCACTACACCCGAAGCACATTCATCGCGCTGGGCAAGCTCGAAGAATTCGGAAAAACCGTTCGGCCTCACGAAACCACACTGAGCAAGCCCAAGATGGACCGGCTTTTGCTGACGCGAGCGACGGCGGCCCAGATTGGTCTTATTTTTTTGCTTTACAAGGACGAGGCAAAAGTCGCGGACAAGATTATTGAAAAAGCCCTGAAGGGAAAACCGCTCATCGATTTTGTGGATGAGCAGGACGTTCGGCATAGGCTTTTCGGGATAGCCGACAGAAATGATGTCGCGGCGATTGTGAAAATGATGGGCAGCAAAAGCTGCGTTATCGCGGACGGCCATCACCGGTATGAAACCGGCTTGAATTATTACAAGGAAACGGGTAATCCGGCGGCGGCACATCTTATGATGGCATTTGCCAATACTGAAAACGAAGGATTGGTTGTTCTGGCGACGCACCGGCTGGTAAACAATCTTGAAAACTTCGACCCGGAAAAATTCATCGGTTCGCTCAAGGGCAATTTCGAGCTTACGGCATACAATTTCGATTCTTCCAAGACCAAAAACGCGGCGAAGCAGAAAATGCTTTCGCAGATGAAGGACGAATACAACAAGGACAAAATCGCGTTTGGAATTTATACCGGGCACGATGGGTTTTATGTCGCGGTATTGAAGGACAAGAGCGTAATGGAAAAATTAGCGCCTGATAAAAGTCCGGCGTGGCGCAGTCTGGACCTCGCGGTTCTGCACAAATTGATCTTAGATAAGGTGCTCGGTCTTGATGAAGCGAAAGTGACCGCCGGCGGGAACGTCGAATACGTAAAAGACACCCCCAGCGCGATAGACGATTCGATTGCCAAGGCCGACGCGGGCAAAGTGCAGGTCGCAATTCTGACGAATCCACCGAAGATGGACCAGATAAACGCGGTCGCGGACGCGGGCGAGAAGATGCCGCAGAAATCGACTTTCTTTTATCCGAAGGTTTATACGGGACTGACTATTAACAAACTGTAACTTTCTCTTATAGGAGATGCACAATGGTAGATTGGAAAAACCCACCGAGATTATTTATTCCGGGACCTGTAAAGGTCAATGACGACGTTTTACAGCAGCTCGCGAGGCCGACACTGGGTCATCGCGGCAAAGAGTACGCGCAGCTTCACGGTGAAACCGTCGAGATGCTCAAGAAGCTGCTCTTCACAAATCAAAACGTTTTTCTTTCGACGTCGAGCGCTTCGGGAATCTGGGAGGCGTGTTTCCGCAACTGCGTGGGGCCGAACGATACGGTGCTTGCCACCTGCTGCGGGGCGTTCAGCGACAAGTGGGCCGACGTGGGCAGGAGCTGCGGCAAAAACGTTGACGACTTGAAGGTCGAATGGGGACAGGCAACGACACCGGAAATGATAGACGCGAAACTGGCGACGGGCAAATACACGGCTGTGACGCTGGTTTACAGCGAGACGAGCACCGGCCTGATTAATCCGGTTTATGAAATAAGTGAAATGCTCAAGAAGAAATATCCGGATGTGCTTGTCTTCGCGGATTGCGTCAGCGCGATGATTGGGATGCCTTTGCACTTCGACCAGTTAGGCTGGGACGTGGCGCTTGCATCGGTACAAAAGGCGTTCGCGATTCCACCGGGACTTGCGGTTGCGGCGGTCAGCAAGCGAGCGATGGAAAAAAGCAAGACGGTGCAGGGCCGCGGGTATTATTTCGATTTCCAGTCCTTCGCAAAGAGCCAGGAAAAGAACCAGACGCCGACCACGCCTTCTATTCCGCACATTATGGCATTGAACTATCAGTGCAAAAAACTGGTCGCCGAAGGCATCGAGAACACCTGGGCGAGACATAAGAAGATGGGTGACTTCACAAGAAGCTGGGCGAAGCAAAGGTTTGCCTTGTTCTGCGATGAAAAATACGCTTCGAACACATTGACCACCATCAAAAACACTCGCGGCATTAAAGTTGCGGATGTTATCAGCGCCGTTCAGCAAAAACATAATACTGTTTTCGGCAACGGCTACGGCAAACTGAAAGACCTGACCTTCAGAATCGCACACATGGGCGATATCACCCTAAAAGATGTACAGGAATTAGTCGGCTGGATTGACGCAGAAGTTGGATAAACTTAAATAACAAGGAGCGACAAAATGAAAGTCCTTATCGCAGACAAACTTTCCGAAAAAACAGTTTCGGCTTTAAAAGCCCTCGGGGCCGAGGTCGCTGTAAATGCGGAATTGACGGCTGAACAGCTTCCGCAGGGAATAGGCGACAGTGAGATTCTCATTGTGCGTTCGAAGAAAGTTACCGCGGCCACGATAAACGCTGCGTCGGCGCTTTCTTTGATAATCCGCGCGGGAGCCGGTGTGAACACAATCGACCTTAAAGCGGCAAGTGCCCGCGGGATTCACGTCGCCAACTGTCCCGGTAAAAATACCGACGCGGTGGCGGAGCTTGCGATAGGTCTTTTGATTGCCGCTGACAGAAGGATAGTTGCCGCCACGAATGATTTACGGGCGGGCAAATGGAACAAAAAGGAGTACGGCAAGGCCCGCGGCCTGAAAGACAGGACTTTGGGCATCATCGGTCTTGGGGCCATCGGCAAGGCTGTCGCGAAACGCGCGCTAGGACTGGAAATGAAGGTCATAGCGTGGTCGCGAAGTTTGACTGCTGAAAAGGCGGAAGAACTCGGCATAGGGTATTGTTCGTCGCCTCAGCAGGTCGCCGAGCAGTCGGACGCCGTCACCGTACACATAGCAGCCAAGAGTGACACCGAACATATGATTGGAAAAGAGTTTTTGAGCAAAATGAAGGATGGCACCATCCTGATTAACGCATCGAGAGGCGAAGTGGTAGATACCGCCGCGCTGAAGGAAGCGATAGCCAAGAAGAAGCTGCGCGTCGGTCTCGATGTTTTTGAGAACGAGCCTGCGGGCGGTGTTGCCGAATTCGCGGACAAAGAGCTTGCCTCGATGATAACCTGCACGCATCATATCGGCGCATCGACGGACCAGGCGTCCGAAGCAATCGCCGAGGAAGCTGTCAGGATTATCAAGGCATATAAGGAAACGGGCAAGCCGCTTAACGGCGTGAATATCAGGGAGAAAACATCCGCACAATACAATCTTGTGGTGCGTCATTACAACAAGGTCGGAGTTCTCGCGGGCATACTCGATGAACTGAGAAATGAGGGAATAAACATCGAGGAAATGGAAAATATGATATTCGAGGACGGCCTTGCCGCTTCGTGCTCGCTGAAACTCGACGACAAACCCTCCGTCAAAACCATAAGCAAACTCGCAGGTGGAGAGAATATAATTCAGGTTATGCTCAAATAGCCCTTTACCGCGTCCGCAAAAGCGGTTGTGAACACACCGTTTCCGGGAGGCTAGTTTTATCCGGCGCGGTAGCTGAATTCCATCACTAGCGGATTAGTCAGCTTTCGGAAATCGGCCATACCCATTCGGATTGCTTTTTCGTGCGAACCGGCCTGGAACAGGATGTGGTCGTCTTTTTCGAGGGCCTTATCCATAATAGTCGGCACATCGTACAGATTGCCGAAAGGCGGTTCAGCCCCGATTTCGCAGTCTGGGAACAGTTTGACGATATCGTCCTCATTAGCCAGCTCCACCGATGTTGCGCCAAGCTGTCTTTTCAAGGCTGCAAGGTCGATTTTGGAACTTGCCGCCAGGACGCACAGGAGGTACTTGCCGTCGGCTTTAACCAATACGGGTTTGGCAACGAATTTGCCTGATTCGTGCGTAACCGCTGCCACGGTTTGCGCTGAAAAAGCGACCGGATGTTTTGCTACCTCATACTTGACTCCAGATTTGTCCAAGAATTCTGTGACACGCATTTTTGCTCTCCCTTAATATTTTCACATTTTACCCCAATTTGGTTGCTTCCATATTAGTATATACGACCGGAAACAGCGTAAGTCAAGGCCGATAAATAAAGGATTTTAAAAACAATATCGTGACATTTCACATTAAAATCTGCTCTGACAACAACTTCTTTATTAACAAAACCTTACGGCTTTTTACAGGCGGTCGACGGTTAAAAAATATCTTTGACGATACGAACCAGTTGGCGATATAATCGTAAAAATTGGGTTGTTTCTGGTAATCTTTATGAACGGGTTGAACAGAATTTTAAGGAGCCAAAACATGCGGACCACAACTACCACAAAAAATAACACCCCCTTCAAAAGTTCCCTCTTAAAGTCTCTAATTGTTGTGTTCTTTTTCGCAACAGTGCCCGTTTTCGCTGAGGATAAAAGCGACATTGATATACTGCGCAAGATGGGTAAGGCCTTCGCGTCTATCGCCGAAAAAGCCTCACCGGCAGTTGTGGGCTTGAAGAGTGAAAAAAGTGTTACAGGGGATTATCAATCACCTTTCAATGAACCGTTCGACCCGTTCGGTGACGATTTCTTCGAACATTTCTTTCGCCGGCAAATGCCTCGCCAGAGTCAGCCGAGACAACGTCAACTCGCGCAGGGTTCGGGTTTTATTATTTCTTCCGATGGTTATATCCTGACTAACAACCACCTCGCAGGTAAAAGTGAAAAAATCACTGTAACCCTTAACGACGGACGTGAATTCGAGGCAAAAGTCATTGGCGCTGACCCGGATTCGGACGTGGCGGTCATTAAAATCGACGCGAATAATCTCCCCTTTCTTGAAACTGCGGACTCTGACAAACTCGAAGTCGGTGAATGGGTACTTGCAATCGGCAATCCTTTCGGGCTGACGCACACTGTCACGGCGGGTATCGTAAGCGCGAAAGGCCGCAGCGGTGTGGGCATCAGCACATACGAAGATTTCATCCAGACGGACGCGGCCATCAACCCCGGTAATTCCGGCGGGCCGATGCTCAACCTCGACGGTAAGGTCGTCGGCATTAATAGCGCTATTATCAGCCGGAGCGGGGGCAATATGGGTATCGGTTTCGCGATTCCAATCAATCTGGCCAAAAATGTTTATGAGCAGCTCGTCGAAAGCGGCACCGTCACGCGCGGTTATCTGGGGGTCAATATCCAGGACCTGACACCGGAGCTGGCAAAATCCTTCGGTCTTAACGATACCAAAGGCGTACTGATACCGAATGTCACCGCTGACTCCGCGGCAGAAA
>Ga0214473_10000948_pt1 | contig 39498 bp, 54 predicted proteins | sample RVTome_7_FD_203509 | JGI IMG/M metagenome (GOLD analysis project Ga0214473, IMG submission 203509) | Soil microbial communities from uranium-contaminated site in the Upper Colorado River Basin, Wyoming, United States - RVT98D197 | ecosystem: Environmental > Terrestrial > Soil > Contaminated >...
CACCGCCTGGTCGGCCGAGGCGCCGATGTCTCGCACTGCCCAGTTCTCCGCTACCGCGTAGGGAGTAGGGCCGGATGAGACGCCGTTGGGGTACCAGTCGCGGGTCTCCTGGACTCCGCTGACAGTCGTATCGGCGGGTGCCGATACGATGCCGCGGACCAGGAAACCTGCAACGAGTGCGACGAGCACCAGCACTCCCGCCACTATTGCTTTACCTTGGGTCATCGTGGTGTTTATTAGGAGTGATTAAGAGGGCCCCGGGGACTAGCCGGAGTAAGCCTCGGTGCGAACGCGCACGTCGACCATCATCGGCTTGGCCTCGTAGAAGACCTTGATGCCGTACACCGCCCAGGTGACGACGTCGACGCCGACTTTGCCGTCGCGGTCCTTGACCTTCATCGAGGGGGTCTTTTGGATGACCACGTCGATGGCGCCAGCCACTCCGAAGAGGCAGTGCTGCATCTCCTTCCCTGCGGTGAAGATGTTGCCGACGGCGGTGAAGGTCTCCGACACGTCGACGAAGCCGTAGCCGCTCGCCTTGAGCGAGAGGGTGTCTGCCGAGTTGGAGTTGGTAGCGACGACGTTGAGGAGCGACACATGGGCCGCGGAGTCCTCATCGAACCCACCGAAGCCTGCGTTGGTAGCGTCGGCGATGTCGGTGATAGGGGCGTTGATGGCCGTCTCGAGGTTGGCCCGGGTGAGGTCAACGGTCGAAGCAATTTTTACCTGGCCCGCCGTGGCCGGGACTACCGTGTCCTTGAAGGTAAAGGTGGCGCTACCGATGACGAGCGTGTCGCCGTCGGTAGGGTTGGTCGGCAGGTAGAGCTCTGCGCTCCAGCCGACACCGTTGGAGACGAAGATGTCGTAGCCGAAGTAACGACCCATGTGGCCGTTGAGTCCTACCTGGTCGCCGAGAGCGGTCTCCTTGCCGTCGAGAGACTCGAGGAGCACCTGGTAGACATCCGGCGAGAGGATGGCCACGAGGCGGCCCGCCTTGTTGTCCTCGTCTCGGAAGCCGGTGAAGCGGCCAGTGAGATTTTGGATAGCGAGGTTGGAGCGCTGGAGAGCCTTGGTGCTCTTGGAGAAGAGCTTGCGCACGTTCGACGAGTCGAGCGTGATGCCGAGACCGTCGGTGCCGCCAAAGTCACCGTCGTCGATGTTGCGGGTGAACTGGTCGTACTGACCCAGCACATTCGCGTCGATTTGGTTGAAGATGGCTACCGAAGCGTCGTAGGCGTGCTTTTGCCGAACCGGGAGGTGGTTCTGCAGCTCGTCGAGCTCCTTTATGTAGAAGGACGCCTCCTTCTCATAGGACACGACGAGAGACTCATCGGTGTCGGTGAGTGCCTGGCGGCTGTATGAGCCGTCGCCACCCATCGTCTTGGCGATGAGGGTGTTGCGGTACTGGCGGTGGACAGTGTCTCCCTTCTTGAGCCCCGCAGCGAGGCGGAAGTTGGAGATGGCCGGGTATACAGGCACCTTGTGGTGCGTGACCTGGTAGACCTTGTCCCAGGTCTCCTGGATGCCGGCCGATATGGTGTTCGGGTTCATTGCTTAAAAGTAAAGCTAAAAGTAATGGGAACTTTTGAGCCTACTCGGCGAGCAATGGAACTAGTTGAGAGTGACTTCTTGGTCACCGCGGCGCACTGTGAGCGAGGTATCTCGCGCACCGAGGTCGTCGATGTAGGCCACATAGGCCTCCGGCTCCAGGGCTGAAATAAGCGTCTGCTTATCCGCCCCATCCGCCATATTGTGCAACGGTGCAAAATCGTATTTTTTCGTCTTCGCGTCTTTGACAAAATCGGATGCTTTGAGTGTCGTGGCTGCGGCTCCTCCGGGTTTTGATGCCTCGGGTCCCTTGCGGGGTGCCGTCTCCGTGGCCGCGGGCGCAGGAGGCGCTGGCGGTGCATCTGCAGCAGTTGCCGGAGCGATGAGCTCGTCGAACTGTTTGCGGACTTTCGGGAGTGCAAAAATATCTGCAAGGCTCAAGCGTGCGTATTCGCGCACATGGGAGAGCTGGTCCATTAACTCGCGCGCCTTCGTCTTTTGCTCATCGGTCGCGTTGGGATATGCCGTATCAAGGTGCTCGGACTGGAAGGGAGTGTACTCCGTACCGAAGAACTCCTCTTCCTCCTTAGCCTTAGCCGCGATGGCTGCCGCTTCGTCCGCCTTGGTGCTCTCGGTGAGGATTTTTGTGAAACCCTCCTGGAGCTCCTTGGGGAAGAGCGACTGTCGGGCCAGGTCGAGTGCAGCTCGCGCTGCCTCCTCCGTGATGTTCGCCTTGGTGGCAAACTCTTGGACGGCCGTGGTCTCCTCGGCGGAGCCCGGCTCGAACCCTTTGGCCTTCGCTATCGTGGTAAGGAGCGTCTGCTTCTCTGTGTTCCACGCCTGCTTTTCGCTCGTGTACTTGGGAACTGGGATATATCTCTCGGGACGTTCCGTGTGGGGCTTCGTCTCCACCTTGGGGACTACGGCCGGCACAACGGCGGCAGCTGGTGCTTCGGGCTCCTTCCTGGAAACAGGTGCCGGAGCTTCGACTACCGGGGCTGCAGGGGCTGCGGCGACGGGCGGGACGACCACAGGCTTCTCCTCTACGGCCGGGGTCACCACGGTGGGACCTCCTGCGGTAGAACCTGCGCGCTCCTCCATTGCTGCGACCTCTCTCTCGAGCGATGTGTCGCTATTTGCCGCGACGTCTTTTTTAGGGGGCATTGTACTTTTTGAAGCGGTGGTAGCCGCTAGTTTTTATCAGTTCGGTGACTAACCGAAAAATCCTTGGTGTCCCAGATGAGCTGGGCGCTCGTGTATGAAATCGTCGGACCATCATATACACCAGCGGCGGCGGTCCTCTCGGAGCCGCCGCCGCCTCGTAATCCCGCCCGGCAAGGAGGAAGTACGAAGCATCGGTGGCTCCGAGAAAACAGTGCCGGGCTGGTTGTTAAAGTGCGAGTGTTGCTGCTATTTGACCTTGCCTTCGTGCACAAAGACCTGGCCGCCCTTGAGCGCAGCCATGGCGAGCGCATCCTCCTTTGCCTCCTGCGAGGACACCGGGAAGACCTCGGCCTTCTCTATCGTCTTGCCGCCGTCCTTGTCGGTCTCCTCCCAGCGCACGCGCACCGCCTTGACGGTGCTGGAGGCGACGATAGAGCCGCCGTGCTTGCCTACGAAGGCTTTGGCGAGCTCCTGGAACTCGGCACCGTGGACCGCTTTGGAGAAGGTGCGGATGTACTTGAGGTTCGGCTGGCTGCCTTTGACGATGTCGACGCTGTCGCCCTTGACATCTGCCTGCTCTGCCGCCTCTGCGGCCGGCGCGGCTGCTGCCTCTGCGCCTACGGTGCCGCCTGCGAGTGCCTTGCGGCCCTCTGCGACCGCTTTGCGGAGTTCCGGGAGCGTCATCTCCGAGAACTTAGCATCGCCGAAATCGAGCTCCTTGGAGAGGACCTCGAGCTCTGCGAGCGCCTGCTCCGTGTTGAGCGCGGACGCCTTAATGGGCTTGGTAGCTGCTGCGGCTGCCTTCTTGCTGCCGACTTTCTTCGCTGCTGTTTTTTTCTTGGCCATGATAAAAATGCTACTTAATAATCGCCCTCTGCTTCGCCCCCGCGCTCTGCCTTGCGCGATACCTTAGTGTCGGACTCGAGCGCCTCGCACCCTGCCTGGTGCACCTCGATGTCGAGGCTCCCTATAACCTCTTCGCCGCCGCGCATCTCCTGCTGGCTGCGGCCGACTATCTCGCCTTCGAGCACGATGCGGACCTTGCCGTTCATCGGCAAGTCGACCGCTTCGGGAGGGAGAGAGTCGAGAGTAAGATACACACGCGGAAAATCGGCCTTTGGCTTCTCCGTCATCTCCTTGAGAAACGGCGGGACCTGCTTTTCTACTTTGTGCATTTTCATGTCGGCCATATATGCTGGAAGTATACCCCTACTTCTTCTTCGGTGGTGTCAAGCTATCCACAGTCTCCTCGATGAAGCCGAGCGCCTGCATCGCCTTGGTGCCGTCGAGTCGCTCCAGCCAAAACTTGTGGGCCTTTTTCTCGGCGAAGAGCACCGCGCGCTGTGCCTCCGTGAGCGTCTCGTCGTTAGCGAGGAGGAAGCTGATATCCTGGATGGCTTTGACCGCCTCGTCGACCATCTCTTTGACCTCCGGGCGCTCGATGAGCTTGGCCTTTTTGATGTTGCGGCGCATGGCCGCTTCGGTGTCGGTGATGGCGCGCTGCAGCTCCGGCTGCCCGGTGTAGACCTGGCGGAGCTCCGAGAGCTTTGTTTCGAGTCGTTGAGTGTTGGGGTCGGCCATAGGTTTATTGTACCCCCTCTGCAGCGCGAGTGAGCGGGTCTACCGGCGCCTCGGGGGTGTCGATGATAGGCGTCTTGTCGGAGCCGCCGGCTGCAGCCGCGGCGTTGGCCGCCATCTGTGCCTGCTGGCTCTTTATCTCGAGCGCCGCGCGCGCCTCGTTCTTGGCCGCTATCTCGCCGTGCGAGAGCGCGTAGTCGAGCATCTTCTCCCGGACGTCGTCCTTGAGCTCCTCGTTGGAGTTGGCCACGTTGACCACATACTCGATGAAGGCGGTGTTGGCGCCGGAGTTGAGCTTCGGCGTGCGGCCCTTCTTGATTTGCTCGCAGGCCTGGGCAGCCTCCGACATGAGCGCCTTGGTGAGGTTCGGCTGGTAGTTGAAAGCCTCGCGTATCTCCTCCTCGGTAAACGGCCCGGTGCGGAGCATCTGCTCGTCGCGCCATCGTGGGTTAGGAGTGGTGACGCCGGCCAGGATGGTGCGCTTCTCATTGCGGTCCACGATGGTGCGCTCCTCCTCTTCGTTGCCGCCGATGACCGAGACCGAGATAAAGTCTATATACTCGAGGTCCGCCTTGGTGAGCGTCTCCGTCTCGAAGCCCGCCTCGCCGACCAGCTCCACCTCGAGCCCCTCGTCGGTGAGGTTATCCTTGAGCCCGATGAGGAAGCGCATGGCCAGCTCCTCATACATCTCTGTGTAGCTCTTATTGCGCGTGCCTATAAACTCGTCGATTTGCTGCAGCTCGCCGAAATAGATGCCGACTTTTTTATCCTTCTCCGCGGCGCCCTTGCTGCCCGGCGTGTTGCCGGTATTGCGGCCAAAGAAGTTTTCGACATAGGTGGCGAGGTCGAGGCTGCCGTTGAGGCCGCCGACTTTGAACTCATAGAAAGCGTTGGCCATGGTCTTGCCCTGGCCTACCTTGACCGGCACGAGGCCGTCCGGGCGCCAGTCTGCGAGCGCGCCGACGTCGAGGACCATGTCCGGGTCATACCCGCGCTGGCCCTTGTTTTGCTTCTCGCGGTTGTAGAGCTCCTGGTTGAGCACGCGGTTGAGGTACTTCGCCGCCGGGCGCCAGTCGTCGGCGCTGCCCTTGCTCCAAAAGAGGCCGTACTCCTCGAACATGGCCCAGGTCGGATACGGATAGAGCGAGTCGGTCGCGCCCTTCGGGATGCTGGCGATGTCGCGCAGCGGCTTGATGCGGACCCAGGTGCCGGTCTGCTTGTCGAAGAGCACATACCAGCGCACGCCCTCGAAGGTGAGGTACCACTCGACGAACTGGAAGACCTGCTGGCCGACGTAGGAGTGCGTCTTCGGGTCGAGCCCCATGGCGGTGTGCCGGCTGTGCACCTCGTTCTGCTCGTCCTGCACGTTTTGGTAGTCGCTCTGCCCGACGCCGGTGACCAGGCGCCCGACGTTTTCGCGGTCGTAGTAGCCCAGCGTGGAGCCGGTCTCGAGCTGCTGCTTGGTCAAAAAGATGCCCTCCTCGCCGCAGTAGAGGTGGTTCTCGAGATGCCCGCCGCCATCCGGCTGGCTGTGGAAAAGTTTGTAGTCGACGGTGGAGAAGACGCTGCGATAGCGGCCCTGCACGTTCTCGGCAAAATACTTATGGATGGCCCGGCCACCCATGATGGCGAGCTTCTTACCCTGGCGGTCCTTGAGCCGGTACTTGTTTTCGGTGAGCGGCGAGGCGATGGTCGCGTCCCAGGCTGCCTGGAACTTCTGCGCAGCCTTCCACGCGGCGGTGCGGCGCGCCTTGAAGCGCACGCGGGGGCCGTCGTCGACCCGGGCCAGCGTATGGTCCACGGAGCCGGACATGAAAGGGAAGGCCTCGTTGAAAGGATTTTTTGGCTGCTTCTCTGCGACGCCAAAGTAGAGGTCCTCGTTCTCCTTGATGAAGGCGAGGCGCGGCGCTTTGTATGAGATGCTCGTGTCGAGCTGTTGCTTTGCGGCCCGCGAGATGCGGTCGGCAAGGTCCCGAGTGAGGACCGGCGGCTGGATGATAAAAGAGTTGGATAGCATCGGGTCCTGCCGGGACTTTGCGCTTAGTGTATCATCACTCGCCCTGTCAAGCCCCCACTGTCCACAGTTTTAGCCGCCGTACTCGCCTTTTTTCTGTATCGTGTTCTTGTATTTGTTTCCCTGGTCGACCGAGCTGCCGGCTATCTTGGCCAGGTGTCGGCCCTCCCATGCGAGCGCTGCAGCGATGAGCTTGTCGAAGTGCCGGGTCTGTCCCTCCTTGACCTGGATGCTGCGCGCGTCCTCGTTGGTGAAGCGGTAGCACTCGTCGAGCAGGTCCGCGTCGAGTATCTCGAGGTCGCCATCCTGCACGGCCGAGCGGAACTGCGAGAGGATGTCGCTCTTCGTGCCGTGGCTCATCCAAAAGCCGTAGACGTCCATGGGCTTGCCGGTGGTGCGGTTCTTGACCTGGCGGATATAAATGTTGGTGTACTCGCAGCCGCCGTCCTCCTCGTTGCGCACGAGCGTGCCGATGCAGGCATAGCCATAGTTGTATTCGGGCACCAGTATCGGCGAGCCGTACATGAGCAGCTCGCGGCGCAGCTCGAAGGCGAAGGTGTCGTGGCCGATTTGGTTGTCGGCAAAGGTACCCACCAGGAGGTTCGGCTTGCGGGAGATGTCGATGCCGGCGGAGGCGTTGTGGTCCCCGCCGTGCCCGGAGGCGTGGTCGGAGCCGAAGGAGTAGGCGTGCTTTTGGTCGTACTTTGCCCATATCTTAAAGCCTGCGTCGACCTTAATCGGCGGCTTGCATTTGGTGATGAGCTCTTTGATGCGTTCCCGGTCGAAGAAGTAGTCGGCCGCAGCGCCGGGCTCGTTCATCATCTCGACGGCAAAGGTGGTCTCGCCGAGCGAGCGACGCTTGCTCTCGACGGAGATGACCCTCTTGTCGCGGATAGTGATTTTCATGTTGATGGCGGCGGCCTCCTCGTCGGTGAGCACGAAACGTCCCGGCCAGGTGGGCTGCCCTTCAGTATCCAGCACTTTGATGTTGCGCACCACTCCGCGCGTCCCCAGGCTCTGCACATGGAGCATGATGTCGGTCGCCACCCCGCCCTCCTGGATGTAGTTGGTGAGGTAGAGGATTTTCGCGCCGATGCCCATGCCGGCGCGCAGCGCGTTGATGTGCTTAATGATTTTGGTGGTGATGAGCCAGCTCTCCTTCGTTATCTCGTTCTCGACGTCGTCGATGAGGTAGAGGCCCGGGCGCCAGCGTTTGAAGAGGCGGCCGCGGGTGGAGCTGCCGGTGGAGAACGCCTCCACCTTGACCTTGTTGGTGGTGATAAACATACCGACGCGCTTGACCTCGGACCCTTCCTCTTCCTCCTCCTGCTGCGGCCGGCGGCGCTTGGTGTAGAGCCGGCCGAAGTCCTGGATGAGGCGCTTGTTGGTCATGAGCTCCTGCGAGACGTCGAAGAGCGTGGCCTCCGCGTTGTTTTTGTCGTAGGAGTCGACGTTGATATAGCGCTCGAGCTGGAAGCAGATGGCGTAGGTGATGAGGCACAGTTTGGCGATGGAGGTCTTGGCGCTCTCGCGGAAGCCCATCCAGTGCACCTCATCGAGCCGCCCCTCGAAGAGGCCGTGGATGTCCTCGTTAAACTCAAAATGAAAGGGGGCGAAGCGGTGGGTGAAAAAGTGCGGGAAGTAGTAGATGGCGAAGTAGAGCGGCCCGAGCTTGCTGTTTTGGAAAAGGTATTTGCGCTGCGCCGGCGTGCCGGATTTTATAGCCTCGAGGACGATGGGGTTGAGTCGGAGCATTTTATGCAAAGTTGGCGCGGGGCACTAGGAGCTTGTGACCGCGCGCCTGGTCGCGGGCCTTCTTCTCGGCGATGAGCAGGGCCATGCGCGCATCCCGCTCGGGCTTGCTGCGCTTGCGGCTCGAGGCGCGATACTCCCGGTAGCTCTTGCCCGGGTTGACGTTGACGCACTCGTCGTCGATGAGCGCCTGGTACTTCTCGCTCGGCTTGGGTGTGCGGCGAGCCAGCAGCGGCACGCAGGGCGTGGTAGGGCCTATACGCTCGACGGAGAGGCGCTGGCGCCGGGTCTGTCGCATCTGTGCGGCGGTCATCCTGTCCGAGCGTGGCCGGCCGCGGCGCACGATGACGGTGTTGGAGAACGCGGTGAGTCCTTGCGAAAAGCGCACGAGGTTGTAGCGGATGGTCGAGTAGTCGCAGCCGAAGTGCTTGCCGAGCCGCGGCATCGACATCCCGGCGCGCCGGAGCTCGAGCAGCTCCTGCAGCTTCTCGGGGTTGCGGCCGAAGATGTCGCGGTTCTTTTGTGGGAGCGTCACGGAGCTCATGCGTTTATTCTAACCGCAGAAAAAGACCCCGCGCGTTGCCGCGGGGGGTCGGGTCGGATAGTCGGGAGCATCACCACTTCTTGCCGCTCCCGAGATAAGTGAGCCAGCGGTCGCGCTTGTCGCGGTCGCGGGCCTCCTGGGCGCGTCGGTCGTGGTCATCCTCGGCCAGCGCTTCGAGCGAGTCGGTGATGAACTTCCATATCGAGCGGAGGTACTGCATCAGTGTCGACTCCTGCACCAGGTGACGAAGCAGCTATAGGCAGGGTCGTCGCCGCGTACCGGGACGCAGAAGAAGCGGACCTTGCCGTCGGGGCACCGGGGCGCGGCGCGGTTGTCGCCGAGCTCGGTGTGACAGTTCGCGCAGGTGACGACCGTGGGGGCGCCACCGTTGACGTGCAGCAGCAGTTGAGGCTGGGCCATTATGCCGCCTCCTCTTTCGTGAGGAAGAGAGTGAACTGCGCCAGCGGCGGACCGCGGACCCAGCCCATGCCGACGTTGACGCCGACGACGATGATGTGCACGACCTCGGCGAGGCCTTGCTTGGTCCGCACCTCCCCGACCCTATCGCCGCGGATGTACGCGACGGCCAGGACTGCGCAGCCGTTGGTGCCGGCGTTGATGCGCTCGACGGCGGCTTCGGTTGCGACTCCCTCGTTGGAGAGCGCCACGAACTGCTCGACCTGCGCTTGAGTGTCGCAGATGAGCCCGGTGCCGACGTGCACCTCTTGGGCTAGAGCGACTGACGGCAGGAGTGCCATCAGTAGTGCGACGATGTAGCGCATGGTCTTCTCCTCTCGTTTGAAAAGAACAAGCGCCCGGAAGTTCCACCTCGATGGAGGTGATTAGCCGGGCGCGTTACTGCTTTTCATAATACCTCTAAAACCGTGTCAAGCCCGAGTTATCCACACGAGTTAGAGCCATCGTTTGCCTAAAATCACCCTATTTTCAGGATATTGACAAAGTGCATTTGTTATAATGTATATATGCGAGGTCGATTTTATTGGCTCTAACTAACACTATTATGCGTGTATATCATGTCAAAGTAGAGTGGCTTTATAAGGGCCGCTACCCGAAGACCTGGGAAGGTCGCGGCCAGGCGAGCACGCTGCAGGCGGCCATCGCCGCGGCGTCGCGCGACTGGAAGAAGCAGGGGCTCGCGCCCCGGGAGGTCTGCCGCCAGGCGACCGTGCGCGTCACGCTGGCTTAGCCGAGTATTGGTTGCGGCCGCCGGAGAAGACATAGCTCATCTGCGACTTGGGGAGGAGCTCCAGGTTGGCGAGCTCGTTGTTGGCCGGGTTGCGGTCCCGGTGAAAGACACAATGGCCCGAGGGTATCGGGCCGTTTGCTTTCTCCCATACATACCAGTGCAGCAGCAGCCGGCGGCCGTTGACCGTGCCGCGGAGATGCCCGCCTTTGGTGAGAGTGAAGTTGATGCCGTCGACCACCTGCAGGCCTTTGAGCTTCTTGGTCCGCAGCGGGTAGCCTCGTGTATTAAAAATATCGTAGACCGCCTGGCGCGTGCAGCCGTAGAGTTTGCCTATCGTGGCCAGCGACATCCCATCTTTATAGCAGTCGTACATCTCGGCGACTTTAAAATTATTCTGTCGCTTCGGGTGCCGGTTGTAGCGTACTTGGTAGCCACGCTCCGGGTCCTTGTCGACGCGGGTGGGCCTTGGGGAGATGGTCCTCATACCAGGTTTATACGCAGCCCATGGTGCTCTTGCAAGTGCCGGGAGACCATGTGCCGGTCGCCGTGGTAGCGCAGCATAAGCTGCCGGATGACCGAGAGGGCGTCTTCGGGCAGTGGAACGCTGCAGGGGGTCGTTTTGAGCGCCTGGATGCCCTTGTGGAAGTGGGGGCCTTGGAGCTTAGGCATGGTCCGGGTCGATGGGCTTGATACCCTCGGGCTCTCGGAGGAAGCGGGCCCGGGCCGCCGGCGCGTGCTGCAGCCACTCGAGCACGAGCGGGTCGTCGCCAAAAACTACTTTATAGCTGGGCTCGTGGTAGCCCTTCTTCATCCCGGTCAAAATCGCCGCGTGCTCCCAGGGCAGCATCTCGAGGCCACAGTTGTCCTGGTCCTCGCAGTAGTAGACGCGCCGCATAAAGTTCGACGTCGTGAGCGTGCTCTCGCAGTTGGGGCAGCCGCCGGTGAGTATTCGTTTCCAGTCCATACTAAAAATTGTTGAAGGCGTCGTCCACGGCCGCGAGCTCGGCCTGGCTCTGCACCCCGGTCCCCTCTTTGCTCGGCGTGCCGCCGATGCGCATAAAATATCCACGCGGCAAAAATATCTGCGCCCGGTGCGTGTTGAGTCCGTCCTTGAAGTGCAGAAAAGAGCCGTGCTCATGGAACACGGAGGAGCCCACCTGGTAGGTCGTGCCGGTCTCGGCGTCGATGACGCGGATGGTCGCTTTGATAGGCAGCAGCTGCTCGGTAAAGACCTGGGCGTCGATGCCCCAGGCGTCGAGCTTGCGGAAGAGGTGCTTGCTCTCCCGGACGTGCTTGGTAAAAATCCGGCGGCCATCGTCGAGGATGCCGATGAGGCGCTCGAAGTCGCCGTGCTTGATGGTGATGCCGCGGGGCTTGGTGTAGGTTATCTTTTTCTTTCTCATTTTTTTAGGCACTTCGGAGCGGTGCATAGGGTCTTCGTGCGGTCCGCCCAGGCGCAAGCGTGCGGGTAGTCGGCCACGATGCAGGCCCTCTCCTCGGTGCAGCCGCATTTGCGGCAGGTGCCCGGGAGCGAGCGGTACTTTTTCTTTTCGGGTGTTGAGGTACTAGAGGCCATAGCGTTTATAAAACTCGTCGACGAGGTCACCGGCGAGCCCGGCCAGTCGCTCTTCGACGTCCGGCGCGTCCTCGGTGGTGCACGGCACCGACCGCACCTTTTGCCGAGCGAGTATCGCGAGCGTCGCGTGTATCATCTCGTGGGCCACGATGCCGCGCGTGAGGTGCGTCTTTGAGAAGTAGATGATGGCCGCCTTCCCCGCCGGCATCCTGGCGCGCTGCGTTGCGCAGTAGGCCATGGTGTCGTTCGCGATGCCGCCGATGCGGTCCTTGCGGATGGCGCGCAGCATCTCCCGCTGGCTCGGATAGATGCGGCACTCGACCTTGAGCTTCGTGCCCGGCGCCCGGAAGTTGATGACGTGAGTGACCATGTGCCCCTATTCTAACTCGGCCGCAAAGGCAGGTCGGGTGGATAACGTGTGCAAAACGCAGGGAGTCATCGGCCCGGTAGGAGAGCACCAGGAGCTTGCGGGCTGGCTGGGTCATAGTGCGAAGAGCGGCGCCGTAGAGGTCTCGATGGGTGCGTACTCGCCGATGCGGTCGAGTTGCGTGTCGGAGAGGTCCCAGAAAGGCGTCTCGCGCTTGAGCAGCCCTCCGAAAGTCACACAGTCCTTCTCCTCCTCGAGGTAGTAGGCCTTATGCCCGGTGGTCTTGTCGATGATGGCGACGCGCGGCACGCTCTCGCCGCGGAGGAACCGTGCGCCCTTTTTGGTGAGTAGGTAAAAGCCGCGCTCCTCCATCGCGATGAGGCCGTGAAAGCGCGCCCGCGAGAGGTTACCCTCCATCTTGAAAGTCATCCAGCCGCCGGCGACCATGTCGCGGTAGCTCGAGAAGTCGCTCGCCGGCCGCACCATCTCATTGCCGACATGGACGAGGTTTTGCTTTTTGTCCCGGATGCGGTTGAAGATGGCCAGCACGATGAGCGCAGTGCCGCGGTCGAGCGGGAGTGCGTACTCGGTCGTCTGCTTGCAGCAGGAGCACACATTTGGGATAAACTTTTTGCGCTTGGTGAGGCTCATATCGCTGCGCCCCGAGAGAGGCGAAGCGGATGGGCCCTAGCGAAGCCAGGGGAGGACGTTCTGCGCGTACCACGCGGTGCGAGTGACGTCGTAGCAGCCTGCCGGGAAGAACCAGGGGCACACGAACGTGTGGCCGCGGCCGTCGGAGAACGACGTACCAGCAGCCACCTGGGGCGTCTGGTCGCCGGTGAGACCCCAGGGCATCGAGATGAGCCCCGGGTTGCCGTTACCGTTGCACTGCTCGGGCGTGATGTTGCAGTCGACCGCAGCGGAAGCCACCGAGGCGCCACCGAAGAGGACTACTGCAAAGGCGAGAGCGAAAATTGCGTTTTTCATAGCAAAATTAAATTAAGTTGTTTCTAATATCGACCTTCGAGTGGAGGTGGTGGGAGTTGCACCCACTAGCCGGGCTACCGTCGGAGCCGCTCCTTGGGGGGTTGAGCTCCATCGCCGCGCGGGTTTTGAGGATAGAAAGCCTCATGCGGTCTACACCGCCTCACCCCCGCGCGTCTACTTCTTCTCCACCCGGATGACCTCTAACGACTCGACCCACGCCTCACCTTTGCCCGCGAGCGGTGCTACTAGGTAGCGGTCGCGGTTGTAGGTGCGCTTGTAGTCGAGTATCTCCACCTTGACCTGCATCTTGCCCATCGTAATGAGCGCGTGCCGGCCGACGAGGCGGAGCTTGTCTTTCAGTCCGGGCATATTTCGATGTACTAGCTGGTAATGTCGAGACGGCCAGCTCACCCCACAGTAGTCATAGCGATGGGGTCTTGTGGCCCCCATGCGACGGTCCCCACAAAGGTCCGGCTCGCTTTTCCATCATCCTCGCCGCACCCGAAGGTGCACTGGGTCATGCGCTCCCAGCTCGCAAAGTCGAAGGTAGGAACTCCTCGACTCCGGCGCTACTGTGTGAAGAGCTGGCTGCCTCTCTGCCCCTATGTATATCACTATCCCTATAGGGATAGCAAGGGCCCGGTGTGGATAACCGGGAGCTCATTGTTTTTTCAGGTATATGGCGCTACCTTCACACGATGCCCGGCAAGGAGGAGGACCCGCGCGAAGTGCTGCGACGCTGCGACCGCAACGAACTCCTCACTATGCTGATACTCTCGGGTCTACTGATGGTGACATTTGCGGCAGGGGTGCAGCTGGGCGGATGGGCGAGCTCACTGCAGCCGGCAGAAGCGGCGGATAGTTCTTCTCCGTCCCGATGAGCTCGTAGAAAAGCCACAGGCTCTTCGGCTTGAAATGGTGCTGGATGTGCGGCTTGTCGATGCGCTTGCCTTTCGGCCGGTCGCCGCCGCGCGTTATCAAAATATCGTGCACCTCCGCTTTGCGGCCTTTGATGAGAGAGAGGCGGCGCCACACCTGGCCTTTGCATATCTTCGGGCCGGTGAGCTTTCTACTCATGGCTTAGTGTAGTCGGGCCCGCGGCGCATGACCTCGATGATTTGCTCGAGCGTGTAAGCATCCGGCACGTTCTCCAGCTTGACCGAGAAGGCGGGGTTGGTGACCACGATAAAGGCCTCCGGCGGCGTGCCCGGCGGCCGCAGCATCTGCAGCTGCAGGATGGTCTCGACACGCCCGGCGCCTTCCTCGGTGAGCATCACCTGCTGGAAGCGGTCGGAGTTGGGGATTATCTCCCACAGGATGACCACCTTGCGCTGGTAGAGCTCGCGTATAAGGCTCGAGGAGGCCTGTGCTCCGGCCGGGACGCTACCCTGGCCCATCTGCGACGCCGGCCACGGCACCATACTCGGCCGCTGCGGCTTAACCGAGAGGTCCACGACGGTCCACTTGCAGGGAGCGACGTGGCCGTGCTCGATGGTGCAGCCTTCGTGGACGCTGCCCATGTTGCGACCCTCGCAAGTCGGGCAGTGCTTAGTGAGTTTTTTCGTGTGGCGTTTGGCTACCATAAAATTATTCGTCTTTCGGAGAGATGAGGATGTCGTTGTGCACGAGCTTTTTGCGCAGCACCCAGGCCACGATAGTCCAAAAGACCATTTTGCCCGAGACCGGCGTCTCGAAACTGGCGCGCATCTCCGGCACCCAGGCGCACGGTCCATCCTCATGCGGCGGCCGCCGGCAATAGCCGGGCTCTCCATGTGGATTTTGTTTGGTGCAGTGTTGCATAAAATTATGCCTCCTCGTTCATGCGCAGGATGTCGTCGAGAGCCTCGCGCTCTTCCTCTCCGAGCGTGTGCTCCACCCGGTCCGTCGGCCGGCCCTCGAGCATGGCGATGCTTTTATCGAGCACCTGCAGGCCGAAGGCGAGCTGGCCGTAGTTGGCGGTGTTGGTCTCGAGCTCGATGCGCGTGAGCGTTGCCTCGCGTATTTTCTGCAGTCGAGCGAGGTGGTCTTGCACGGTGTCACTGTTGCGAGCGGCCTGCACGATGCTCGGAGGTTGAGCGTGCGCGGTCGTTTTTGCGTAGCCGGCGGCGAGCATCATCTCCTCTAGGGAGAGGGGTGGGGTTTTACCAATATTCTCCAACATGAGCTTCTCCAGCTTTTTCCTTCTCTCACTATCCTGCAGCTGCCCAGCTTTTCCATTTTTAAACGCTCTCGCGATGACTGCAGGAGCGGGAGCTGCTGGACGGCGCACGACCACCGGCGCCGCGCTCACCACCGAGCTCGGGACTACTGCCTTGCGCTTAACAACGCGCACAGTAGGCTCCACCATCACTCTCTTTTTTAACTTAGGTCGGATACGCATGGTCTTGTCTTAAAACTCTATCATCACTTCGCGCTCGGACTAAGCGGCACCAGGCCAAAAAATCGCGGCGCGGAACTTGTTTAGGCCGCGGCGGCCGCCACTCTCGGCCGTACTGTGAACAACGACACTTGACCCTCCGCCGGCTGGAGTCGCTCGCACTTCGCGCACGTCCTCGCTTTCGCCCGGGCATAGGAGAAGGCGATGCGCTTGTGGGTGCAGTGCTTGCAGGTGTAGGGATAGACGCTGCGCCGCTTTGTATCCCGGCTCCTCATATGCTCCAGGAGTCTATCTCCCCCTTAATAAAGCGCTGGATGTTGGCGGCGCTCTTGCCCATTTTCTCCAGCTTCTCCCGGATGACTTTGTCACGCCCCTCGAGCACGACCTTCACGGCCTCCCCGATAGTCGCCGAGTCGTGCTTGTACGTTATGAGCTCCACCCCGGAGGCCGTCTCGAAGGCTTTGACCTTGTCCTGGAGGCTCTTGAGCTCTCGAGGGGCTATGCCTGCGCTCGAGGCGCCCACGGTCTTGCCCCGCTCGAACTCCTCGCTCATGCGGCCGGCGATGGTGGCCGAGGGTATCATCCCCTTCGTTAGGTTGCGCATGAGCGCCGCCAGGAAGCTCGCGTCTATGGGCTGCGGCGTGAGCTTGACCGCCTCTTTGATTATTTTGAGCCCGGTGCCGCTCGGCACGATGAGCCCCCACTTCTCCGGCAGCTCACCCAGCTGCACTATGTCCGGGTCTCCCACGACGATGTACCAGTAGTCGCAAAAGCAGGCGAGCTCGTCGGCCTTCTGCGGGTTGCGTATCTCTCGTATAAAATCCCCGCGGGAGACCTTGACCTCGAAGCCGGTGATGTGCAGCCCGCGACTCGGCCACAGGCTCATCGCCATCGCGTCCATGGTCCGGGTCGCACTAAAGCCGGCGCCGTTGCGCACCTGCGTCAAAAAGCCATACTCGGGCTGCGAGTACCGCTTGGAGAGGCGCTCTATCACCTCGTCCGTGTTGAGTGTTTTCTTGACCCCCATAAATTATTCCAGCAACAGCTGCACCTCCACCACCCGGCAGCCGACGCCGCCATCCAGGAGAGTTTTGGCCATCTGTTTCTCGGCCCACTTGCGCGAGTCGAAGAGCATACTGATTCGCAGCTCTCCGTCGGCACGCACGATAGCAAAATACTTTTTCTGCATATTATTCCAGCTCCTCGAGCTCCTCCGGCTCTTCGTCGACCACCTCATCCTCCTCGAGGTCGTCCGGGTAGTTGATGCGGTCTTCGGCCACAGGCACAGGCTCGCCAAAAAGAAAGGCTTTGATGCGGCCGGCTAGTGAGTAGTCCCGGTAGGTGACCATAGAGTTATCCTTGGCCCGGCTCCGAGCGGTCCATTATGCAATTCATCGCGAGCTCCGCCATGGCGCTGCGCGTCGTGCGACCTTTGCCGATAAAGAGGCGAGCCGCGCAGGTCTCGCTTTTGCCGACCACGATGCTGGCCTCCCACTCCGTGCTGCGGTTGTTGGTCTCGAGCTTAAAGCTGCAGGAGTCCGCCGTCGGGTGTCCCTCGAGAATCGCTTTTACTAGTGCCGGTGCGATGTGGTCTATCATATTTTTATCCGTTGCCCGGGTACTCGGCGTCCATCTGCTGCAGGAGGTCGCGCAGGTCGTTTTTGACCTTAATCGCGGCCATCTCCTTGCCCGAAGCATCGGCCCGGAGGGTATACTCCCGGTCCTCTACTTTGAGCTTAAATGTGAAGGTGGTGATGACGTCCATGGTATTAGTAGCGGCGCTCTCCCGGTCGACGTTCGCGCATAGGTCCGAAGTCCCCGCCGTCGCCTTGGTCTCGCCGCGGCTGCTGGCGCTCGGTGATGATGCGCTCGATGTCCTCGAAGGCCATGCCGTCCTTGCGCATCGACGCGCGCAGGGTCATGAAGAGCTCGTCCTCGAGCGCGCGGATGATGCCATCCTTAACGCCTAAAGACCGCTCGATGCGGCCGTTGGCTTGGATGCTCTCCCCTACGTTGCGCTCTGCACGCTCGACCTTGGCGTTTGCCTCGCGCACCTGGGTCTCCAGGTTGCCGACCGTGATGTTTTTGTGCTCGAGCCGCGTCTTGAGCTCGCGGTTTTCTGCGAGGAGCTGCCTGCGGGACTTTATTGTTGGTTTTTGCCGGGCCATGATTTTAGAGGGGGTTAGTCCTGCTTGTAGATTTTGTAATCGCCGGCGAGTATCTCCTTGGCGAACTGGAGGCCGGTGTCGATGTCCTTGCGGCGGTCTTCCATCTTCTTCTTCGTGACCACAATATCCTCCTCGGCGTTTTCGATTTGAGTGAGGATGCCGGCATCTTTGCCCTCTCCGTTGAGCTCGGCATCGAGCTCCTGGCGCTTCTTGGTGATGCGAGCGCGCTCTTTTTGGTAGGCGGCGCGGCCCTCTTTGTCCTTCGCGTCGGTCGGCGCCTTGAGGTCCGCAAGCTCCTGGTCGAGTGCCGCTATCTCCGGCTCTATCTCCGCGGCGCGCGCCTTCTTCTCGTCGATGCGCCATGCGAACTGGCGTATCTTCATGTCGTCCTCGACGATGGCCTCGCGGTTGGCGCGGATGTGCGAGTAGATGGTCTCGGCAGCGATGAAGGGAGCGATGGTGTCCGGCTCCGGCTTGTAGAGCACGACGATGCCCTCTTCTTTGAACTGCAGCGCCGGCATGGCGTCGGTGTGGTAGAGGTGCGCGGTCTGCAGGAACTGGTTGAGCTCATCCTGCTGGTCGTACTTAAAAACGCGGGTTTGAAGTGTCATATAAATTATGCGAAGGCCGAAGCCGGGCTAAGGTTAATAGTCGATAGAACCGCTGCCGCACCAGGACCGCCACCGCTCGGGGCCGAGGGCATAGGTGCCGGGGCGCTGCCGCCGCCCGCACCCGACTCCCCGGTCCCTTTCTCCGGCACGTCGAGCTCGACCTCCACCTTCGGGAGGCCTAGCTTCTGCCCGGCTGCCCACGCGAGCGCCCGGATGGCGTTTGCGTTGGTGCCTTTCTTGCCGATGATGAAGCGCGCATCCGCCGGGTTGCAGCGGACGGTATAGACCAGCACTCCCTCCTCGAGTTTATGCGACACCGAGACGGCACCTTCGTCCGGCACAATGGCTTTCGCCAGCGTGGTGATGAGAGCGACGATGACGAGCTCGTTGGTATCCATACTTGCTGCTCATTGTACCCCCTGCTCCTGCAGGGCCAGCTGCGCGGTGTGGATAACTCATGCTTGACGCGCTTGACAGGTCAAGGGAGTCAAGTAAGATGGAGGAAGGACTGCCGCTTTAGAGCAGCCCGGCAACAAAACTATTATGGGTAAAAAAACAGGAGCAGCTTTTGAGGTCCAGTACCGCGGGTACACCATTATTTTTAACGAGGGGGAGAAGTGGGAGACCCTGCTCAAGGGTGCGAAGCGCCCGGAGATGCACGAGAATATCAAGCGCGTGCAGGACGCCATCGACCGCTCTCTTCGTGGGGACTTCGAGCGCCTCCCGGTCTTTATCGAAAAGCGCAACGCAAACGGCTACGGCCGGAGCGGCCGCTACGAGAAGGCGACCATCACCTCCGTCGGCATCGACCGCGACGTATTTGTGCAGCGTGAGGGCCAAAAGCATACGGAGGCGCATAGCCACTACAACGGCGGCCTCTTCGTACAGAACCCTGCAAACGCCCAGCTCATCGCCGAGCTTCACGCCATCCAGGACGAGATAGAAACACTCGAGTCGAAGCGCCGCCAGGCCGCAGAAAAGTCCAGCCAAAAGGCCCGCAAGCTCCAGGTGGTCGATACCGAAAAGATAGTCGCTAAGGTCCTCGGCCCCGATGCGTAGCTCGCTCTACAAAGAGCTCCGGGATGAGCGTATCGCTCGCCGGCAAGAGCGCGGCATCATCATATTTTTCTCGGTCGTCACCGTCCTACTCGCCTACTTGCTACTCATCTGCCTCGCCGCGGAGGGCCGCCTCTTCTAGCCATGAAAAAGAAAAAAACACTTGAGTCCCCGCGGGCGGCCGCTGCCGGCCACAAGGTCCTCCGGGCGCTGCTCAAAAACGACGGCCGCAGCTACGAAGAAATCGGCAAGGATGCCGGCATCTCGAAGCAGCGCGTCGGGCAGATAGCGAAGAGGCACGGCATCACCCGAGCACCGGCGCGCGGCGTGATGCAGGTCGCTTGCGTACACTGCGGCCGGCAGACTCCTGCGGTGCCCACCATACGGTGACCCGGATGCGCTTGTTGCTCGAGCGCACCTGCCGCAATAACACCCCCGCCACCTCGGCGGGGGTGTCGTCTTTCAGTACCCCGGCGTGGCGCAGTCCGTCCTCCACCATTTTCGCCATCGAGGAGAGGTTGAGGTTGTCGAGCGGCTTGCCCGGTATCTCGAAGAGGTACTCCACGAGCGGCAGCGGGTAGCTCGTGACCGGCGGCATCGACGTGCGCCGCACCGCCTCCCGGACCGCCAGGTAGAACGCCTGCTCGAGCGGGTATCGCTTCATCGCGTGCTTGCGGTAGAAGACGTTGGTCGAGACCTTCTCCGGGAGCTCGAGAGTGAGTTGGGGGGTCATGTGCATATTCTCTCTTATATAAAACTACTATTACTATTAGGGGTGGGGATAGCTCGGATAACTCACTTTTGCGTTGCCCTTCATATGTTTTTCAGGAAGTGCCGCTGGGGACAACGTGGGACCCGACTGTGGATAAATTGTGGATAACAAAAGGGGAGCAAATGGCTATACCACTTGCTCCCCAGGTGTTTCACGCGAAACCCCCAGCTTATCCACAGGGGTTACCCACAGTCTAAAGCAGGCCGTGGAGCTCGTTTTTGCACCGGGTTCCTATGCCGATGGCGCGCTCGAGCAGCTCCTCGCTCGCCCGGACCTGGGCGATGCCGTTGAGCACGGTCGTGTGGTCCTTCTCGTAGAAGCGACCCATGCGGGCGGCACTGTACTGCAGCAGGGTGCTGCCGAGGTACCACAGGATAAATCGGGCCTCCACGCGCTCCTGGAAGCGCCCAGGCACGCGCATCTCCTCGAGAGGCACTCCGCACTCCCGGGCCACTATCGACTCCAGGCGGAGGAAGCCAGGGGGCACGAACGCCGGAGAGTTGGACCGCTCCTCGGCGCCACTCATACGGAGTAGCCCTGCAGGCGCTGTATGGGGCTGCCGTCGGCCCGGAGCAGCAGCATATCGCCTTTACCGAGTAACTTCTCTGCCCCCTCCTGGTCCACGATGACGATGCTCGCCGCGGCGCTCGCGGTGCGGAAGGCCACGCGCGTGGGGAAGTTCGCCTTAATCGCCGAGTCGACTATTTTGGCGATGGGGTGCTGGGTGGTGAGGATGAGGTGGATGCCCGCGGCGCGCGCCTTTTGTGCCAGCAGCAGGATGGCCGTGCGTATCTCGCTCGAGACGTCGGTCTTTATCGTGCGGAAGCGGGTCTCACCTTTGCGCGGCCCGGAGAGATACTCCCCATCCTCGACCTCCTGCAGGTCCTCGTGGCCCTGCGCAATGAGGTCGCCATACTCGTCGATGAACACGAAGATATAGGGCAGCTTGCCGCCGGCTGCGCGGTATGCCTCGAGGTTTTTTACCTTGGCCTTTTTGAGCGTGGAGTAACGGTCCTCCATCTCGCCGACCAGGTGCTTGAGCGTTTTGTAGATGCCCATGATGTCGTCGCTGTAGTCGACCTTGGGGTATTCCTCGAACTCCCCGAGCTCCACCTTCTTCGGGTCCAGGAGCACGAGCTCGCAGCCCGGCGTGCCGAGCAGCTGGTGGACCCACGAAGAGATGCACACCGATTTGCCGGAGCCGGTGGTGCCGGCGACCAGTGTATGCGGTCCCTGCCGCAGGTCGAGCGTTTGCATCACGCCGGAGATGTCGACGCCGACCGGGAGCTCGAAGCCTTTGGCCTTCGGCGCTTTGCCGGGGAACGTGCGGACCTTGTTGGGCAGCTCGAAGCCCACGAGCTCGGAGTCCGGGATGGGCGCCAGGACGCGGATGCCGGTGGTGCCGGTCACTTGCTCCAGGTCCTTGGCGAACTTCTCTATACGGCTCATTTTGAGGCCTACGCCGGCCTCGAAGCGATAGAGCGTGACCGAGCCGCCGGTCACCTCACTGTGGAACTCGACCGAGAGGCCGTGCTCCGCGAGCTTCATTTTGATGCGGTCGGGGATAGTCATATTTTTATAGTTAAGGGTAGAGCCGGAAACGAACTTGGCCGCGACCGTCTCCAGGTACTTCTTCATCGAGCCGTCCTGCTGGATACGCTTTTTGAGGAAGTCGGTGATATTGTCGACCTTCATCGCGGCCATTTGTTTGGCGCGCTCTTCGTCGACGTCGAGCCGGTGGATGTACGCCAGGACCGAGACCTCCCGGTCAAAGATGGCCATGAGGTTCGGCACATACACTTGCTTGCCGAGGAGCGCGTCGGTCATGTCTTGGTAGAAGCGGAAGAAGAGCTCGAAGGCCAGCGGCACCTCGTCGAACACTATCTCGTACTCCCGGGTCTGCGGCTCCTTCGGGTCTTTGTTGGGGGTGATTTTGTGCTCCGCGAAAATCATCGAGTAGGGCGCCTCGCCAAGCTCCGCGTACACCGTCATGTAGTTGAAGATGGCCTGCAGGAGCTTGCCGCCGTCGATAGCCTCCGGGTCCGAAAACTTGGTAGTGAACTTGTGGTCTCGGATGCGGATGCGCTTGTCGCTCTTTTGCCGATACACCAGGTCGGCCACTGCTTTGAGCGGCACCGGCATCACCTTGCCGTCCACCTCGACCTTGTGCTTGAGCATTTTTTCTACCAGCAATATCTCCATCTTTGCCGGGTCGAAGTTGAGGTCCTTGAGGTAGCCGAGGAACGCGAACGCGAAGCGCTCCTCGAGCTTGGCGCGGTCCTGCGTTGTTGCGCCCCACTCGATGAGCCCATCGGAGAAGCTCGCGAGATACGCGCGGCCGGCCTCGAAGGCCAGGCGCATCGCCTCGCCATCATCGTTAGCCGGCACCGGCACCGCATCGTTGCCGCCGAAGTACGTCTGCAGGCCGAAGTGCGCCGCGCGCCCGAGCACGTTGGTGGGCGAGCTCGTCGTCTGCAGCTGGTCGCCGTTGATATTGTTGACCTTGAACATAAAGGGGTTAGTCGAAAACTTCATCCAGCTGGAGTAGCTGTAGCTCTCGAGAGGGAACCCCTGGAAGGCCGGCTTAATCTCACGCCTCGATAGTACCTTCGGGAGCGGCATCTTCGTCCGCAGCTTCGACCGCCGCGGCGCCTTTGCCTTTTTTGTTTTTGTCATCTTTTTTTAGGGCGCCCATTTTAAGACCCGATGCCTCGACCTGGGCGGGTGCTTTGTTAATGCGAGACTCCGGGACTACTTGGTGCGAGTCGAACTCTTCGGCGAGGTAGATGCCGGAGAGGTCTTCGGGAGCAGCTTTGCGCAGCGCCTGCATCTCCGCGACTTTCGCTATCATGGTGCGAGGCTTGAGCTCCCACATACTCTTGATGTAGGCGCCGTTCTTTGTGCGGCCGGCTTTAAAGTATTCCTCGAAGTAAACGGTGGCGGTGTAGCCGCCCGGGTGGCCATCTTTTTTGAAGACAGTGACATCGCACGAGACTATTGTTTTGCCATCCGGCGCCATCTCGTAGACTGGTTTGCTGGTGCCGTTGACACCGCCGCGCGCGCCGCGCTTGCGAGCGAAGTCGATGGAGGTGATGAGACTGTAGCCGGTGTCACCGAAGGGCAGCGCATACACGTCCTTTTGCAGGAAGTGCTTGAACGTAAACCCGCGGATGAGGCCCTCGAGTATGGCCTGCTTCATGACCACGTCGGTGAGACCTTTGAAGGTGGTGGCGAGGAGCGCGCGCCCGACTGCCGGGTCCGCGAGCTCGCGTTTTACCTCTTCATTGAAGAGGGCTACTTGGGATTTTTCTTCCATAGTGTTGCCGCACTAGGCTGGTAAAGCGCACGAGTTTTATATAGTATTTTTTGTGGTTAGCCGGGCTAAAGTCGACCTGTTGCTACTCAAAGTATACCCGCGATATACCCGCAGTGTCCACACCCCCGAAGGGGATAACTTTAAGCCCAGCAGGCCTTCGATGCGGCCCACGGCTGGGTCCCCTCGAGCTCGTAGATGTGCAGCGCCATCGCGGTGTTGCCCTCTTCTGTATAAATATCGTGGCCGAGTTCTTGCGCAGGCTCGAGCCAGTAGTGCTCGTTGATTTGAAAGAGGCCGACATCTTTGGGGTTGACCTCGCCGCGGACCACACGACCGTGCTCGTCGAACTGCCGGCTGCCGCTCTCGCACTCGGCGATGCGCACAAGTATCGGCGGCACGGCGATGCGCACCGTATGCGTGTCGCTTTTAGTCTTGTTAGGGGGCACAGTGTGCACCACCTCCGGCGGTTCGATGTACGAAGAAGGCGCCGCAGTAAAAACCGCCGGCGCCACTTCGACTGTGACTTTGTCGGCCGGCGCTCCGATGAGCAGCCCGACCGCAAACGCACCTATGGATAGAAACTTGAGCATAGTGCCGGCACGAGGCCGGCGAGAGCTATATGAGCGTGACGCTCGCCCGGGCCTCTGCCTGGCCGCGCGAGTCGCTGCCGAAGTAGCGGGTGGCTTTGCCGAGCACGCGCACGTTGCGGAAGTGCTTGACCAGCTCCGTGACCGCCATGAGGATGAGCGACCCGGTGACTCCTTCGCCGAAGTGCTGGGTGACCAGCGCGACAAACTCGGGAGAGACCAGCATGGCGACGAGGGTCGTGCCGACGAGCGAGAGGACGCTCCAGCTGAACGAGATAGCGCGCGCCTTGAGTAGTTCGTAATTCATGAGTGAAAAAATTAAATACTAAATAGTACCGTCGCACGCCCGACCCCCATGCGCGCCGACGCCAGGCGTCTCGCGCAGCTGCGCGAGGAAGTCGGCGAGGGCGAGGATGACCTGCATGATGAGCGCTGCAAGCGCGCCACGCTTCTCCAGCTGCACCGTAGAGGTGGAGATGTCGGTCGTGGGCGCCGGCAGTATGGGGGCGGGTTTATAGGCGACGAGGAGGTCGCGGAAGTGCGAGTCTTTGACGAAGCTGCCGTAGCACTCGGTCGGCTGGTAGAAGCGGTGCGGGCTGACGCGCGCGATGGCGAGCGAGACCGTGGTGCCCGGCACGACCTTGAGGCCGCGGCGGTTGCCGTTGATGAGGTCAAACAAAAAGAGGGTGATATCCTCCTCGATTTGTTTGGTGAGCGGGTCCACCGAGACGCTGGTGAGCGGCTTGCGCATGAAGTTGCCGATGATGCAGATGGAGAAGGTATCGAAATTAAAGCCGTACTGCGCAGCGGTCTCCTCGCCGAGTGCGCGGCCCTGGAAGAAGGTGCGATTTTTAGGGTCGTAGATGACGCTGTAGCCGAAGTACCAGGGCTTGCCCGCCGGGTCCTTCATGTACTGGCTGGGGAAGTCCCAGCGCTGACGGTGAGCCTCGCTGATGCCGGCCGCGGAGAGGTGTGCGGTAGAAGCGTAGGCGTTAGTGCCGAGACCCCCGGAGTGGTGTATTGCGATATTTTTTATATCCGCCATGTATGCACATTTTACCCCCTGGACAAGCCCGCGCGATGCTATGCTGGGGATAGTGAAAGACTACCAGTGGTACTTGCTTTATATCGGCCTCATGCTGCTCTCCCTCGTGGTGATGGCGGCTATTCGCTCTGCTGCGTGAGCAAGTAGGTCACCTGCTTCTGCACCTCTTTGGTGAGGATGCCCTTCTCGACGTACTCGGTCCATAGTTTTGCCTTGGCTTCCTTGCTTCCGAGCGCATCGAACTCTTCTACTATCATCTTTGCTCGCGTGCCGTTGGCGACACCCATCTCCAGGAGCATACGGTCGGTGTAGTTGAGATTTTTCTTCTCCGCTTTGGCGATGGCGGCCACTTTTGCGGCCAGGTCCTTGTCGACGGCGTTGAGTTCGGACCAGCGCGCGGCCGCCTCCTCGGTCGGGAGATTTTTCATTTGCTGATAAGAGTCCTCCGCTTGTTGGTCGAGGATAAATCGCTCGCGGCTTTGGTCCATGAGCACGTCTTTATACTTCTCGTATTTGTCGGTGCCGGCGCCCACCTCTTCCTCGGTGCGCGCCTTAAAGAAGCGCGAGACGATAGGCACGTCGCGCAATGCCGGCGCCTCGAGCTTGGCCGCGGCCGAGACCGTGTTGGCAGTCTTGGTCGCGGCCCGGCCGGCGCCGCCGATGAGCTGCTCGTAGGTGTAGTTGATGTCCGCCGGCGACACCTCGACGCCGATGCCGGAAAGACCGCGCGAGAAAGCGATGGCGATTTGGCCGGAGCTTGAGTCTTTGAGTGAGTCGAAATACTGGATGCTCGCCGGCGCGTGGCGGTCCCAGTCCGCTCGGATTTTTCCGCCGTGCCACCCCTGGTTTCGGCCGAGCTCCACCGGGAGGTCGATGACCGTCGGCGTGAGGGCGGAGATGAGGTCGGTACCGCCCGCTGGGTTGTAGCCCTCGATGACGGAGACCATTGCCGCGCCCATGGCGTCGACGATGCCTTTGCTCTTGCCGTTGGCTAGGTCCGAGAGCTGGTCGACCATCACTTTGATTGGCTTGAGGCCCCAGGATACTGGGATAGTTATGTAGCGCACGCCGCTGCCGTCGGCCGACGGTATCATTACCGATAACGCATTGAGGCGGTCCCAGGTGGTCACCTTGTCGCGCCAGTTGGGGTCGACGTAGTCATTCCACTCGTTGACCGCAGCCACCGGCACGGCGACCGAGAGGACCGTGGCCGCGGCGACCTTCGGGTTTTTCATGGCCATGAGCATCTTCGCCGAGCCCTGGATGCTGGCGTTGCTGAACATATAGAAAGCGTTGATGATGGGCCCGGCCTTACCTGTCTTGTTGAAGTTGACCGACGCCTCTTTGGCCAGGCGTGCTGCGCGCTCGCGCGAGGCACCATTTTTAAGCGCCTCGCGGTAGACGGAGAGGCGGGTCGAGTCCTCGAAAATAGTGTTCCAGTCGTCGACGAGCTCCACCATTTTCTTCCATGCAGCGCGCGGGTTGGAGCGGTTGAGTTTGCGGAGCGCCTCCATGTCGAGGTCTACCTGCACCCGGGTCGAGAGGCCGAGGCCCCCGGTGGTGCCGCCGTCCTCGCGCATTTGCTTGTAGAGCATGGCGCCGGCGGAGTCTTTGCCGCGGATGAGGTCGAGCACCGCGCGCTCGTTCTCGAGGCGCAGCTCCCGGCCGACGACTTTGACCGCGCCCCTTGCGCCGAGTTCGCCCTGGGCGCCGGCATAGACCATCACCTCCTGGATATCACGGACCTTGTTGGCGAAGGCGAACTCCGGATTAAAGCGGGTCTGCAGGCCGCTGTAGAAGCGCGTAATGGCCCCTACGCCGCGTATAAGACTCGCGAGCTTCTCCCGGCTCACCCCGCGCAGCGCGGCCGCTAGGTTGGGGTCCTCGATGCGAAGGTAGACCGGCTTGCCTTTCTCCCGGAGCACGAGCACCTGCGGGTCGTTTATCTGCTCGAGGATGATGCGGCCCTCCTTGCCGGCGGCCTTCTCCGCGGGTGATACGAAGCCGCGGCCGATGGGCTTGGGGTGTATCTCTTTGAAGGTATCGCCGAGGATGTCCTGGTTGTCCCGGACCATCTTGAGCGTCGAGAGGTCCACGCGGTTTTTCTCCGCGCGGATGACCGCCTGCTCGTAGTTGGCCACCACGTTGTTGAGGATGTCGGCGACCTCGCGCTGGCTGCCCTTGGCCGCCTTTATGCCGGTGCTCTTTACGTCGAAGCCGCGGCCGAGTGCCGAGCCCATGTCCTCCTCGCCCTCGAAGACGCGGTTGAGTGGGATGTGGGTCTTGTATCTTGTGCGCAGCGTCTGATAGAGCTCCTCGGAGATGACCTCGCCGTCGCGCAGCACGTCGAGCGTGCGGTTGTTAAATTGCTGTACGTCGTCGGCTATGCGCATCACCGCGGCGCCATGCTTGCTTCCCTCTATCTGCGCCTTTGCCGCGCGGGCCTCCGCGGTAGTGATGCCGGCGGCGCCTTCGCCGATAGCAGCATTGCGCTCCGGCGCGTGCCGGGCAATGAGGTAACGGTTGACCTCGTCGGTGAGCTGCTTGTCGGAGAGCCCGGTCTCTTCGGCCAGGCGCACGATGTCGCGGTCGATGTTGCGCGCGGCATCCTTCGCTTCCTCGAGGCGATAGCCTACCCGGCCATGGAAGAGAACCTCCGCCTGGTAGGGGTCGGAGGCATCGCTGATTTTGATGTTGGGATTGTCGACGAGCTGCTTGACGCGGAGCATATCGTCCTGCACTTGCTCGCGCATCCAGTTCCAGGCGTTGCCGACCTTGTGGCGGAAGTTATTAAAGAGAGGCTGCTTGCTCGGGTCCTTGGGACCGGCTGGGGGTATCGAGCTCTCCACTTCGGAGCGCATGGTAGCATCAGTAGTACCGTCGAGGCGCTTAGAAAATGACTCACCAGACTGCAAAACACCACGGAGCCCTGGCTCTTTTAGCGCTTCTTTTCCTAGTTTTTTTCCTTGGCTACTATTCGGGAGTGGACGGGTCGCGTCCTCACCCGGAGCGCCCGGAGGGGCGTCCTTCGCTTGAGCGCTAGGTGCTACTTCTTCTTGCGCTTTTGCTGGTAGTCCTTCTGCTCCTTCGCGTTGGAGTCCATTTTTTGCAGGTGCGTCGGACTTCCCCAGGAACCCTTCGGCTGTTTTGCGGGAGATGGAGCCTTCGGAGAGGGCCCTTGAGACGCGGGACTGGAGTTGTTTTTTGAGCTCGTCATTAGACCCAGTATACCCCTTTTCCTTGAGAAAGGCAAGGGGGTCGGCCACCGGCTTCGCGAAGTCGCCGGAGTTGTCTATGAGTGAAAAATTGACACGCGGGTCGTCGGCATACTTGGCCAGGAGCTCGGCAAACACCTCCGCGGACCCCTGGTGAGACTTGATGTGGTAGTCGACCGGGAGCGTGCGGCCGCTGCCGAGCTCGTCCTCCATGCGCGTGGCGCGGTTGAGCGCGTTGTCGAGCGCCTTTTCTATATCGTTGTATACATAGCCCACCTGCACGTCGAAGCCGTTGTCGAGTGCCTTGCCGATTTGGTTGGTCGCCGCGTTTTTGTTGGCGAGGTTGCCGTCGAAGACGATGGGGAACTCGTCGAGGTCCGTGCCGAGCGCGCGCAGTGCCGTGCTCTTGCCGGCGCCGGTGCCGCCGGCCGAAAAGAAGACCGTGTTATTGCCGACCCCCTGCTTGGTGGTGAGGAGCTCGTCGTAGACGCGGTTGGCCAGGTAGCCGGAGGGCGCTTGCACGCCGTTTGAAAGTGAGCGGTCCGCCTGGTACGCCGGGAAGAGCTCCTTGGCCTCGTCGGCCGAGACCACGTTGCCGTTTTTTTCGATATACTCCTGGACCAGCTTGGGCTGGTTGAACTCGATGGCCATGGCGGCATCATCCTCGATAGCGCGCAGCTCCGGGGAGAGCTCCGGGAGGCGGGCCACCGGCGAGGAGCCGTTGCGCGCAGCCTCCGCCAGGATTTTCATAACCTCCTCCTCGTCCTTGGTGGCGGCAATGCGCACGGCCGCGTCGTCGATGACGTCCTGCGCCATCTTCGGGAACTCCTTGCGCAGCGTGCCTTTGATAGCATCCTCGCCGCCCTCTGCGGCGAGCTTGATGGCGGTCCTGCGTATCGGCCCGGTCATGCCGAGGGTCGCGAAGTCGACGACCGAAAGAGCGGCGTCGAGGTTTTCAAAAAAGCCGGAGCCGCGGATGGCCGCCTTCTCGACGTCGTTGAGTTTGAGCGCCTCGACCGCCTTGGTGCGCGCGGTGGAGCTCGGGATAGTGTCGGCGACGGAGATGGCGGTGGCGCGGTCCGGGTCGATGCCCGCCTCTAGTAGGGAGTCATACCGCTCGGTCACTTTTTCCTCGCGCGGCTTGAGCGTGGACCCGCCGAAGGGGAGTATATCGAGCGGCCGCGCGCCGCCCGGAGAGATGGGGTTGAGCGCGGTGCGCTGCAGCTGGTCGCCCTGCTCGCCGAGGAAGCCCGAGACGGTGCGGCCGATGCTGCCGCCAGTTATCTCGTCGAGCTTTTCGAGCCCGGACTGGAAGATGCTTTTTTTCTCCTTGGGTGCGGCCGAGATGGTCGCCGGCTCGAGCTCGCGGAGCGGTTGGTTGAGCTTGTCTTCTTTGGGTGCGATGACCGCGGGCGTGTACCCGAACTTCTCCCGGAGAGAGTCGGTGATAGGGGTCGGACTCTTTGCTTGCGATGCAGCAGAATAGGCGGCGACCTTGGGAGTCACCGCCAGAGTGGAGCCGGGCATCGTCGTGCTCATGGGCAGCAGAAGAGGCGCACTGGTGGCCGTTGGCGCCACCCCGAAACGCTTGCGGAGTTCTGCTGCAGTAGCCATATAAATATATTACTCGAACGGATTTTTGGTGCCGCTGCCCTGCGTCGCCTCCCAGTCTTCGAGGGACTTGAGCAGGTTCTCCGGGGTGGCCGAGCTGCTGCCGGAGCCGTTGCGTGCAAACGCCTCGCGGAAGGCCGAAGGCGAGTTGACGTAGATGCTGCGCGTGCGCTCGTCGGCGTTGGCGAGGCCGGCCTGCGAGAGCTGGCGCTTGTCCTCGTCCGAGAAGGTGACCCCGCTGCCGGAAGCCGCGGGCGCCTTGTAGCCAGGGAGGCTCTCCACGCGGAGGCTCTCTTTTTTGTTGCCCTTCGCGTCGTAGGTCGTGGTCTTGATAGCGACCTGGCCATTGGTGAAGACCTGCTGCACCGACTCTTCGGGTCCGAGATTTTGTGGCAGCTCGAACTCGAGCGTCGACGTCTTGCCGGAGACCGGGTCTTCGTAGAAGGTGATGTACTTGTTGCCCACGGTGGTGGAGCCGAGCTTGTTTTTTGCCGGCACGCTCGCAAGGAAGGCACCCTTGACCGCGTTCTCATCGCCACCGAAGGCGTCGAGGAGCTTGGAGTAGCTCGGGCTGTTCTGCAGCGAGTCGTAGGATGCGCCGGATGCGGCGATGGCCGCGAGCGTGTTGGTCGCGGTGGCGCGTTGGCCGTCCCGGAAGTTCTTGATGGCGGCGAGACCGGCCTCCGCGTTGGTGCGGTAGACCTCGGTCGCTTTTGCATACGCCTCATCGGCATCGCTCGGAACGCCGGAGAGCACGGCCGCAATTTTTGCATCGCGCTCCGCCTCCTTTCCTTGGATGATGGCGAGGTTGTCGTCCTCCGTCTCCTGCGCAGCTGCGCTCGCGAAGTCGGAGCCTTGGAGGTTGCTGGAGATGTTAAGCGCCCGAGTGCGGTTATTGCGCGTGTCTCCGGCCGCACGCTCGCCAGCAATGACGCCGTTAAAAGACGCCCGGATGCTGTCGACGATGCGGTTGGCCTGCTCGGTCTTCTCCTGGAGTATCTGCTCGCGGGTCTTAGGCTTGTCCGCTGCGAGCGCGGCAAGGCCCTCGGTGAGCGTCTTCTCCGGGGAGTTGTCGGGTGCAGCAGTGACCTCTGTACGCGCATCCTTGCGGCTCACGCGCGCGTCGAGCTGCTCCTTAGTCGGATTGATGGGGACGATAGGAGACGGAGGAGTAGGAGGAGCCGGCGGTGGGGTATTGACCGGGGCGCTGGGGATGATGGAGCCGGTGCCGTCTTTATTTGCGTACTGGGGCATATTAGTAAAAGTAGGTGTTAAGCGCTTCGAGGTGCTTACCTGTGGCTCCGCCGCCAGCATCACCACCTCCGCCGCCTCCATTGGAGCCACCCGACCCGCCAGTCACGTTGTAGGTGCCGGTGTTGGATATGAGGGAGCCAAAGAGGACGAGGATACTGCCACCACCGCCACCACCGCCACCACCGCCACCCGGGCTGCTGCCGCCGTTGGTGCCGTTTGCGCCGGAGGCCATAAACCCGCCGGTCGTGAACGTATAGCCGCCAGCGCACTCGATGTAGAGACCGCCTGCGCCGCGGCCCATGGCGCCGGTCGTACCGGCCGAGCCGGAGCCACCATCGCCACCGTTGCCGCCTGGAGGTGCTGCGCGCGTGGAGGTCGCGAGTGCAGGCAAGGGCCGGCCTCCGTAGCCCCTTGTGCCGGGACCATTGCTCGCATCATTTCCGATGCTTCCTGCGCCGGCGGCGGAACCGCCTCCGCCTCCGCCACCACCACTCCAGTTTGCCGAGCCGTTGGCGTCGCCGTTGCCCTCGAAGCCGTTGGCGACGCCGCCGCCGAGCCAGCGGAGGTCTATCATGGTCATGCTCGAAGAGGTAAAGGTACAGGTGCCCTGGGAGCGAAGTATCACGGTGACGCCGGAGGTGCTCGTCGCTGCGCTCGAAAAGTTGAGGGAGCCAGTGCCGGTGATGGCGATGCTGGTGTAGTTCTTCTCGTAGACGCCGTTGGTGCCGAGCGGCACGGTCGTGGTACCCGAGCTTATCGCCAGCGCGCCATCGGTGCCGGTGCCGCCGAACATCCGGGGAGTGAGCGTGGCGCCTTGGTAGATGATGTTGCCGGTGACGGTGAGGTTGGTCGTGGTCGCGTTGGTGCTCGAGGCGTTAGTTGCAAAAAGCGAGGAGAAGATGAAGTGCTCGGTCAAGTTGAGCCATGCCTGCTTGAGGTAGCCGGCGGCATCGCTGACGATGGTCGTGTTGGCGCTTACACTCTGCGGAGTCGAAGGAGTGGAGCTCGCATACCGGCTCTGCAGCACCGTGGGCTTGTCCACGCCGCCGTAGTAGGAGGAGGCTTGCTCCGCTGCGGTCGCAAGTTCGACGATACCGCCGAAAGTTTCGGTCGAAGTAGCGGCACCGGCGTTGGCCAGGTTGCGTATGTAGCCGATATTACAGATGGTCTCGCTTGCCGACCCGGAGGTGCAGCTGGTGGTCGTAGCGTAGCGGACCAGGTTGGGGAAGTCCCCCTCGCCGTTGATGATGCGGGTGATTTGAACGATGACCGGGGCGTCCGTTATTTTGACGATGGCGCCACGGCCGTGGCGCTTCTGCAGGGCAGTGACGCTCGTGGTGCCGGTGACCGTGGAAACACCGCGGACCATATCGGTGATGGTGTTGTTGGCGGCCGCAGTGCCGATGACGTACTCGAGGAGCGTGGTGCCTTCGTCGATGGTAAAGCCATAGACGCGGCCGGTCACGAGGTCGGTGCCGTCATCGGTCTCAAAGGAGACCAGCGTCATGCTGGTCGCCGAGCTCGTTATTGTGGCCGCGAGCGAGGTCTCAAAAGAGGCGACCGGGGTGGCGATGGCGCCGGTGGTTAGATTTTGCTGTGCGAAATTGCCGCCGACGAAACCTGCGCCGAAGGCTGCGAGGAGGATGAGTGCGCCGACAAGTATTTTTTTCATAGTGAGCTTTTGCCGGGCTCTATGCTAATAAATATATCACGCAATACTTTAGTCCGAGAGGAAGCTGTTGACACCCACCCGACCTTTGAAGCGGATGTCCTTAATCTCGTACCCCGACACGGTAGCGATGCCCACATTGAGCGCCTGGAACTTGACCCGGATGCGCTTAAAGAGCTCCGTGTTGATGGGAAACTCCACCTCGTAGGGGTGGCCCGAGAGGCCGGTCTCGCCGCCGCCGATTTGGCTGGTGCCGATGGTAGGGGAGCCGATGGTGATGCTCTGCCCGGAGCTCACATAGGAGCCAGTGCCCTGGATGATTTTGTAGAGGACGAAAGGCCCGAGGTCGAGCGAGAGGTATACCCCGATATTTTGGTCCCGGTCGATGATGCCCCGGACGACCATTTGGTTCGCTATTTTTTTGCCCTTTGAGTCGAGGTCATCGTTGCCCGAAATCCAGTAGTTTGGTATCTCGACGTCGTCGTCGGTGAGGCCGGAGAAGAGGGTGTAGAGGTTGGGCGCGCCCGAGTCGCCGGCGAGCAGGGTGCCGTTGAAGTCATCGAAGCAGGTGGCCCGGATGTCGGTCACGTCCCAGGAGCCATAGAGTTTATTGTAAAAGAGCACGCGGTTGTTGACCGTGGAGCTGGAGGTGCGGCACGCGACCGCGAGATAGTCGCCCCACTCATACACCGCCGCTTTGTCGAAGCGGTAAGGCGAGAGGTCGAGGAAGTCGGAGATGCTCTTCGGCAGCTCCTTGTTGTCGGCGTACTGCGAGGGCACCAGGAGGCGGATGTACGCATTGTCCTGCTTGATGGCATCGACGTAGTAGAGGCCGTCCCCGGACTCGGCGAGTGCGCGCCAGTGGGGGATGCCTACCTGGGAGCGGAAGATGGGGTTGGAGGCATCGGCATCGTCGCTCGATATACTCACGCGCCAGGTTTTTTTCGTGTGGAAGGAGAACTCCGAAGAGTCGATGGAGCCGATATTTTGTAGCTCCGCACCGCCGTCGTCCTGGCGCAGTACGAAGCCTTCGCCAGGCGCGCGTGGCGTAGCTTTGGAGAAGTCCAGGATGCCCTCGTCGGTCGAGTCCTCGACATAATAGTCGCAGGTGATAGCCGTGAGGTTGACCACCGCGGTGGCGAAGGTCACGGAGACGGCGCCGGTGGCGTAGTTGACCGTGCCGGTACCTCCCAGGCTGCCCATCAGGACGCCGTTGCGGTCGTCGTAGAAGGTCTCGACGCCGTCGGTGACGCTCACATAGTGGGCGGTCTTTTTGCCGGAGACATTGGTGAGCGTGTGCGCGAAGGTGACCAGGATGCCGTTGCCGGTGCCGTATGATTCGTTATCGTAAAAGGTGTAGTCGGCGAGCTCGTCTTTATCGAGGTAGCTGCCGTAGAGACCCGAGGGGTCTTCGATGCCGTTGGTGCCCAGGCGCTTCCATAGCCAGGTGCGACCGCGCTTTATTTTGAAGCGGCCGCGGTGGTCGGTCATCGACTGGTTCACCGCCGAGCCTGGGTTGGCGATGGGTATTTTATAAAAGCTCGAGTTGGGGCTCGAGACGTAGAGCATCGCGCCGGCGAGCGAGTGATACTCCTGCAGCGCAAAATCGTCTTCCTCCGCGTCTTCGGGGAAGAGGTTGCTGCCCACCTCGATGCTGGCGTCGGTGGCGAGGTCGTAGTATTTGAGCTTGCGGCCGTGCGTGTAAAAAGGGACCAGTGTGCCGTCGAAGCGGGCCGCCACCTTGAGCCCGGTGACCGGCGAGCTTGAGCCTTCCACGGCCGTGCCGGTGAGCGCCTGGCCGCCGCGCAGCTCGATGTGGTCGCCGCGGCTCATCCAGTTGAGCGAGTCGGAGGACGCGCCACGCGGAATAGTCTCATCCTCGAAGCGAGTGACGACTCCGTGCTTGAACTCTTCGACTGATATGGCGGGTAGTCTCATGGTGGGTTATACGCCCAGCATGGAGCGCTGGCGGGCATCGTCGGCCATGACCAGCGCCGAAAGGATGGCGCCGGCTTCGGGCGAGTAGAGCTTTATATTCTCGAGGTTGACCTCGTCGTAGTCGCGGGACTTTTCCATGATGGCCACCAGGTAGCCGAGCAGCGCGTGGTACTCCGAGTCAAAGACCCAGGTGTCCGCGTCGTCGGTGAGCGCCGGGGAGTATTTGATGAAGCTCCAGTAGGCAGTATAAGCCTTGGGGGTCGGGCCGGTCACGATGAACGTGCCGGCCGCGTAGTTGATAGCAAAGTAGCCCGGGGTGTTTTGGTACTCCAGGCGCTGCGGCCACTGTATCTCGGTGAGCGGCACCACCTCGGTCCCGGAGACGAGCACCAGCGGGCTGTAGGCGCCATTGCCGCGCTTGACCGGGTGCGGCTTCGCGAAGCGCGTCGGCAGCGTGTAGGGGGTGTTCCAGGAGCTCGCAGCGGCAATAGCCTGGCTCGAGTCCTCATTGCGCAGCACGACCCAGGGGCGGTGCGCCTCCACCTTATTTTTTGCGAGGTTGAGCAGGATGCCGAAAAGGTCGGCGTCCATGGTCCGGCCATCGAGCAGGTTGTCGTTGACGAAAGTCTGTAGTTCGGTTCTAGTCATTTTGTTTTTTTGAGCCGGAGGGCGTAAGGGCTAATATGGCGGCGAGCAGATTTTTGAGGGCCGCGATGAGCCCTTCCACGACCTTCGCGAGCTGGCTTTTTTTTTGCTGCACTTCCCCCGGCGCGTACCGGCGGAGGTAGTACACCTTGGCGAAGCCGAAGTCGTAGTCTGCGGCGAGGTCCTTTTCGACCTGGTCATAGTGGTCGTATACGCGCCAGGTGCCGTCCGGGTTGCGGCGCAGCAGCTGCACCCAGTGGTTATCCGACTCTCCGCGGGCCTTGAAAAAGATGCCGTCGCGGCTCTTCCAGGCGAGGACGGAGACGCACACGGTGCCGCGCTGCAGCGCATACTCGAGCTTTGTCGCCTTCTCCTCCGGGCTGCCCTGCATAATGAAGACCCAGTCGTGCCCTATCTCGAACTTGGTGATGAGTTTTTTGCCGATGTTGAGATACGCCTGGAGCATGGGCTTCGGCGAGTAGTATTTTTCCCAGGTGTCTATGCTTTCATCAAAAGGGAGGATGCCCTCGTCGACGCCGCCTATCTCGGTGCGGATGAGCTCGATGACTTTGTGCGGGGCATTGCCCTCGGGCGTGGTCTCGGTGAGCACGCCGCTGTAGCGCTCCGCAAAATTGCGCGGGAAGTCTACGAAATCGTGAAAAATGCCGAGGGTCTCGAGCGCATTGTAGGTACCGTAGTTGGAGCAGTTCATCGTCTCCAGTCCGTTCTTATTCTGCAGCTCCCGGACCGGCTTGTGCGGGCTCCAGTCTCCCTTCGGGTTGATGACCGCGGCGCCGGCGAACTTGCTGGCGCCGAGTATATACATATCCGGGGTAAAGGCCTCGGCCTGGAAGCCGTGGTTGCGGATGTCGATTTTGATGGTGGGGTCGGTCATGTTACTTGTGGAGCACCCAGGCTGCGAGTGCGACGAGCCAGCCTTTGAACGCGCCGGTGATGATAGAGAAGGCCACCAGGAGCGCTGCGAGGCCCAGGACGAAGCGGGAGAGCCACTTGCCGCCTCCGTTGACCAGCTGCGCCGAGAGGGCCAGTTTGTCGTAAAAGGCGACCACCGGCTGCACGTCTTTTTTAGTAGCAAACTTCGGGATGAGGTGACCTGTCTCCGGGTTGCGCTTCACCTCTCCCTCGTCGTCGAGTTCGACGAACAATTTAGTGAGGTCTGCGAGGTCTTGCTTTGTGGCCAAAGTATCCATCTTCTCCGAGCCTGCCTGAAACGCCAGGGCGTCTGCCTTCTCGTGGTTGCGCATCCACGAGTGGATGGACCCGAGCTCCCTGGCGGTCGACATCTTTTTCTTTTTTAGGGGAGCTCGTTTTTTCATAGGTCCTTAGAATTGCATCATCATCATCACTGCGCCGGAAGCAGTAGGTGGGGTGATGGTCGGAGTGAAGGTGCCGCTCGTGGTGAAGGTCCATATATCATTGCCCCCGGAGGTGGTCTTGCTACCGCCCACTGCAGAGGTAATCGTGCCGGTAGGCGCGGAGATAATAACGACGCCGCTGCCGCCATTGCTGCCGCCTCGCTCGGCGCCTACAATGCCCGCACCTCCACCACCACCGCCGAGACCGTCGGTGCCGGCGCCACCGCTATCGCCCGAGCCTCCGCCGCCGCCTCCACCAGTACCTCCACCTCCACCTCCTCCGTTGCCTCCACCTCCTCCGCCACCACCTGCGTAAGTGACCGAAACGCCGGATATGCTTGATGCGGTGCCGTTGCCGCCCGAGCCGCCGGTAGAACCCGAGCCCGAACTACCACCACCTCCCTTACCACCACCACCACCGGCACCGCCGCAGCCACCACCGGCACCGCCACCACCAGCTTCACCTTGGCCGCCGGTACCACTGCCGCCGCCGTTGGAGCAGCTGCCACCACCGCCCGAGCCGCCGCTTGAGCCGGTCTCGAAACCGCCGCCTGAACCGCCGCCGCCGCCGGTTGCGGTTATGGTGCCGCCGGTGAAGTTCACCGAGGAGTTGTTGCCGTTGCCGCCGTAGCTTCGAGTACCACCGCCGCCGCCGGCCGTGCCGACGGTGACGGTGTAGGTGACTCCGCTGTTCATGGTGCCGGAGCCGGTGAGCATACCGCCGGCGCCGCCGGCGCCTCCACCAGAAGAGGCTGCGTTGTTAGAACCGCCGCCGCCGCCGCCACCGGCCACGATGAGATAGCTCACCGATGCCGCGCTCGCCGTCGGCACCAAAAATCCGTAGGCGCTCGAAATGATGAGCGCTGCTATCGCGAGAGCTGATGCGTATTTATCGAGGCGAGTCATGGTGTTAGAAGGCTAGAACGCTGCCGAGGAATATCTTGGGAGTCGAGGTGCCGTTGGTGACGAAGCCCGAGTAGACGTCGCACTTGTTGGCCGTCGCAGTTTGCGTGGGCGCCGTGCCGCCCGGCCACATGATGAGCGCATCCCAGGTGAAGGACCATGCGCCATTCGCACACACCACAAGGCGCACACTCTGTCCTATCGCCTGCTCGGCGTTAGTGATGTCAAGAGTGCGGCTCGCGGTGAGGTTGACGCGCGCGTAGGAGCTCGCAGAAAGGTCCCAGGTGACGGTTGCTCCGTCGGTGAGAGTGGCCTCCTGGACCGCTACGGAGCCCACCACGGAGAGCGTGCGCTGGGGGGTGGTAGAACTGACGCCGATGCGGCTGTTGGTCGACCCTATGAAGAGGGAGGACGTCGCTGCGCCGGTGTTGGTGCCGTTGAAGTAGAGCATCTGCCCGAGGGTGCCGGTGATGGCCGTAAAGGCCGAGGTGCCGTTGCCCTGCAGGAGCCCGGTGAGAGTCGCTGCGCCGGTGCCACCCTGTGCGACGGTGACCGCGGCGGCCGTTGAGAGCAACGTGCCGGAGGTCGGGAAGGTGACGTCGGTGGTGCCGGAGGTCGTGAGCGTCAAGCCATGCGCGCCGGCGCGGATGAAGCTGTTGGCGCCGAGCGTGATGGTGCTCGGGAGTACCGGGGTGCCGGTGAAGGTCGGCGACACCGAAGCGACCAGGTCGCCGCAGGTGCCGGTTATCTCGCTCGCGCCCAGGATGGCGTAGAGCTTGGCGCAGGTGTTGATGTCGGTCGACGCCATCTTTGCGTCGAGCGCGCTCTGCAGGTCGGTCTGCGCCGAGAGAGTGCCGGTGATGTCACCCCAGGCCGTGCTGGAGACCGGGTCCGCGATGGAGTCGCCGGAGCCGAGAGAGGGGAGGATGTTGGCCGCGCCCGCAACGCCAATCGCGAAGGCCAAAATCGCCGCTAGTGTGATGCCTACTGCCCAGCCGAAAGGGATGTCTCGAGTCATAAGCCTATCGAGCTAAAGGCTTTCGTAATACTGCATCCGCGTGGAGCGCGCCTGCAGCGCCGGTGGCGTAGAAGTTGATGCGTGAGAACTTCTGCGCGTTCGGCTCGATGGAGACGTTCTTGGTCGAGGTGGCCACGGTGCCCGGGGTCCACTGGTGCTCATGACAAGCGGCGGAGTGGGTCGTGGAGGCAATGGCCACGCTCTTCGCGTCGGCGCAGTACCAGGTGCCCACGCCGGTCGTGTTGTTGTAGTCGCTGGAGAAGTCGATGGTCCAGCGGAACACGGTGGCGGTGGTCGATGCCTCGGCCACGAGGTTGAGGTCGAAGAGGTCCACCTCCTCCGTCGGGATGATGAAGCTCTGCGCGGCGGCCGCGCCGGTCGAAGCGAGGAACGCGCGCGTGGTCGTCGCCGGCTGGTTGCCGGGGAAGCTGCGCACGTTGGTCGCAAAGGCGGAGCCGAGGCTCTGCTCTTGCGCGGCGGGAGCGGGCTGCTGCGCGGCCTGGATGCCCATAAAGGCACCAACGAGACCTGCGAGGGCAATGGCTCCGGCGATGAGATACTTTTGCATAATAATTTTGGCGTTGCGGGACGGTTATGTTAATGGTCCCGACTCATTGCTCGAGCTCTCGCTCGAGCAATGGTTGGAAACACTAGCGGACTGCTGTGTCGTCGAAGTGGTAGTGCGCGCGGGCTCGAAGGTCGTAGCCTCGGTTAGTCGAGGTTGCGGTCTCGCAAGCGCCGGTGGTGCATACGCCGTTCGTCGCGCGGTTGATGTACGCGATGAGCGACCATCCTGCCGGGAGGCGGATGGAGCCTTGGCCACCTTGTGCGGTTGTCCCGACCGAGTTGGTCGTGGTAGCCGTCGTGGAGGTTGCCCAGGTGCCTACTACGAGCTGGTACTTGTCGGCAGCGATGGCGGTGTAGTCGTGTGAGTTCGGCACCTCCGTGGTGGAGGTAGCGAAGAGTCTCACGTTGACGGTCGAGGACGCAGTGCGGGTGCCGTCGGCGTTGGCCTTGAGCTCGAGCTCTGCATAATCGACATACATATCCTGGCTGGTCGAGTTGGTGAGGAGCACCGCCTGGTCGGCCGAGGCGCCGATGTCTCGCACTGCCCAGTTCTCCGCTACCGCGTAGGGAGTAGGGCCGGATGAGACGCCGTTGGGGTACCAGTCGCGGGTCTCCTGGACTCCGCTGACAGTC
>Ga0214473_10000949_pt1 | contig 39493 bp, 34 predicted proteins | sample RVTome_7_FD_203509 | JGI IMG/M metagenome (GOLD analysis project Ga0214473, IMG submission 203509) | Soil microbial communities from uranium-contaminated site in the Upper Colorado River Basin, Wyoming, United States - RVT98D197 | ecosystem: Environmental > Terrestrial > Soil > Contaminated >...
GAATCAAGACCACCGCGGTCCAGCTCGCGGTGCTGCTGTCCGCCACGATCAACGGCGGCAGGGTGTTCCAGCCTCAGCTCAGGCCGGCCGCGGGCTTCGTGCCCAGGGAGCGCTGGCGGCTTCCGGAGCGCACCGTGCTCGAAGGCCTGGCAGACGGCTTTGTCTCGGCCGTCAACGAGGGCAGCGCGTCGAGCGCGTTCGATCCCGACGTTCTCGTCGCAGGCAAGACGGGCTCGTGCTCGCAGGTGGGCTGGTTCGCCTCGTATGCGCCGGCGGACGACCCCGAGATCGTGCTCGTCGTGTTCCTGCGGCGCGGCAACGGCCACTTGGCGTCGGCCGTGGCGGGCCGGATCTACCAGGAACTCTTCAGGACAGCGCTGCCCCTGGCGGCATCCGGAGGCCAGTAGTCTCCGCGCTACGAATCTGCAGGGCGGGCGTTCGAATCGCCCCCCGGGCGCACCGGCTCTACCGCCATGGCTCAGTCCGGCTCGGTCAGGGCTGCGGCGAGGTCAATCAGGATCTCCCCTGCGCCCTCGAGCTTCGCGCGAGGCGCCCGGGAGATCACCCGTTCCACGGCCGCCTCGACCGTGCCGGCCCCAGCGGCGTCGATGCGTCTGCCCTTCTCCGTGATGCCCAGGAAGGCCCGCCTGCGATCCTTCGGATCGGGCCGCCGGCGGATGAGGCCCTGTCGCTCGAGGCGCTTCAGGATCCCCGTGAGGGTGCTCGGATGGACGTGCAGGAGCCGGGCGATATGGCCCGCGGGAATGCCAGGGAACCGGGCCACGATGCGGATGACCAGGCGCTGCGGCCCCGTGACCCCGATGGCGGACTTCATGCGCCTGGAGGTCTTCTGGAGGGCGTGATCCACCGCCCAGATCAGCCGCATAAAGTCGAGCACCTCGCCCAGGTTGGGAGGGGGGGCGTCCAGCGCCAGACTGGCTGGGCGAGTCATGAATGCGCTGCCAGAGCCAGCTCCGGCTCCTTTCGTAGGCCCACGAGCACTGCCAGGAGCTCGTCGACGGCAGCCTGGTTCTTCACGTAGTACGAGGCTTGGGAAACACGCTTGGGGCCCACGCGGACAGCAAGGAGGCGGCCCGGCTGATCGAGGCCGAAGACGTCCTCATCCGTCTCGTCGTCGCCCACGTAGATCGCGGTATCGCGGCGCAGGCGATCGCGCTCCTTCTCCAGGGCGATGCCTTTGTGCGGGGCCCCCGCGGGGAGGATGTTGACGACCTGCTTCCCTCCCATCACCCGGATCGGGCCGAGCGCGGCCGCGGCTTCCAGGATCGCGGCGCGGGCCTTCTTCTTTTCGCGGGACCGGCGGTAGTGGACGGCGACCGAGAAGGTCTTGTTCTCGATCCGCACTCCCTTGAAGGGCGAGAGGCGCCGGCTGAGGACCGGTACCCAACGCTTGACCTCTTCCATCAGGGGCCGCGTCGCCTGCCACGGCTCGATCCCGTGATTTCCGACGACCTGCTGCAAGTGGACCCCATGGAGCGAGCGCCGAACGTCCGCTTGAGCACGGCCGGAGACCACGATGCAAGGATAGAGAGCCGCGACCTCGCCGAGGAGCCGTCGCGTCGTCGCGCGCATGGCCGCCTTATCCGGATCGCGAACGATGGGCGCCAAGGTTCCGTCGAAGTCGAAAGCCACGAGCACGTTCGACCAGGCGAACTGCTGGAGAACCTCTCGGGCCGCGCGCGAGAGTATGTCCCTCATCGCGCCCCGGCGGCGGCGAGGTGGTCCGTGAGCCGGCCCGTCAGCCGGTCGCGGCTGCGCAGGCGGGCCGCGTCCACCAGCATCCGTCCGGCCCAACGGTAGACGTTGAACTCGGCGAGGAACGCACGCATCGAGCGCATGCGGTCGCGTTGCTCGTCCGCGGAGAGAGTCAGGGCCGTCGCCAGAGCGTCGCTGGCCTCATCCACGTCGTAGGGGTTCACGATGAGGGCCTCGGTGAGCTCGCGCGCGGCGCCGGTGAACTGGCTGAGCACCAGGACGCCGCGCTCGTCTTCTCGGGCGGCGATGAACTCCTTGGCGACGAGGTTCATCCCGTCGTGGAGGCTGCTCACGTAGCAGACGTCGGCTGCGCGGTAGTACCGAAACACGGCCGGCGGCTCGTGGTGACTTCTCAGCAGAACTACGGGGCGATAGCTGCCCTCGCTGAAGCGCTCGTTGATGCGCGCAGCCAATTGCTCGACGCTCTCGTTGTACTGCCGGTACCGCTCGATAGCGGTTCGGCTGGGTGCGGCGAGCTGAACGAACGTGAACCGCCCGCGCAAGTCCGGGAACCGCTCCAACAGGCGCTCCACGGCCAGGAGCCTTTCCTCGACGCCTTTGGTGTAGTCGAGGCGGTCGACTCCCACTCCAATGAGGGCGTCCGGAGCGAGCTTCAGGTCCTCGCAGAGGGCGCGCCGGCACTCGGCTGCCGGAGGCGTTGTGCTGGACCAGCGGACGGGCCACTCCAGCGAGATGGGGTACGGCCGCACGAGGGTGCTCCGGCCGTGCTGCACGACGGCGTGCTGCTCTCTGTCGATGCGCGCTTCCAGGAAGCGGTCGACGGACTCCACGAAGTTGTTGCAGTCGAACTGCGTGTGGAAGCCGAGGATGCTCGCCCCCAGCATTCCCTCGAGCAGCGCGTTTCGCCATGGGCAGATCCCGAGGCGCGCGGAGTTCGGCCAGGGTACGTGCCAGAACATGATGACCGTGGCCCGGGGGAGGCGCTCGCGAATGAGACGGGGCGCGAGGGCGAAGTGGTAGTCCTGGACCAGGACAATGGGATCCTCGGAGTCCACCTCCTCGCAGACAGCCTCGGCGAACCTCTGGTTCACTGCCTGGTAGTGCTTCCAGTCCTCGCTCCGGAAGATCGGACGGGCATGCGCGATGTGGCACAGAGGCCAGAGACCCTCGTTGGCAAACCCGTAGTAGTAACCCTTCTCTTCCTCCGGAGAGAGCCAGACCCGCCGGATCAGGTAGGACTCCTCGCCCGGGGGGACGCGTATACGGGAGTGCCGGTCGGCCGTCTCCCGGTCGGCTGATCCGCTCCCGTGGGCGATCCAGACGCCGGAACAGGCGCGCATGACCGGTTCCAGAGCGGTGACGAGGCCGCTCGCCGGGTGGAGGACCGTGATGCCGCCCTCCTTCATGCGCTCGTGCACGTACGGCTCGCGGTTTGCGACAATCACCACCTTCTCGCCGTGAAGGTAGCGGTTCAGGGTGTGCTTCAATCGCTGGGGAGTCCAGGCGCCTCCTTCGCGGTCGGATTCCTTCTCCGCGACGATGCGATCGACGAGGTCGCGGACGTCTCGCAGGATCGGTTGGAACTCGGGGCGCTGCGTCCCGCCCCGCAGGAAGCCCCGTAGCTCGTCGCTCCACCCTCGCCAGGACAGTCGCGCGGTGACCATGGTTACGAGGGCGGCGGTGGCGGCGAGGAGACCGAAGGCGAGCAACAGGAAGCGCCGGGTCGTCGCTTCGCGCCGCTGCGCGAAGCTCAGGTCGTGGATGAGCACGACGAAACCCAGAGGCTGGTCCGCATCGAGCACGGGGATCGCGCTGACGTGAACGTCCCCGCCTGGAAGGGTCGCCACGCTGCTCCACGCCTTCCAGTCCGCCGCGGGCGCATCCTTCGTCGGGTGTACGTGTGCCCCCAGGTCGGCGCAGCCGAACTGGCTTGGGTAGTCCTTCGTCCGCGTGAGGGGCGCAAGATCCGCGGCGCACGCCGCGGCCGCCATGATGCGCTCGTCGTGAGCGATCTCGGCGAGGATTCCCTGCAGCTCCGAGCGCTGCTCCTTGTGCCAGTGGGTGATGAGGGCTTGGCGCGCCCCGCTGACCACGAGCTGCGCCCGAAGGCTCACGTCTTTCTCGAACCACGCGCGCGTGGTCTGGTGAACGATGGCCGACCCTGCCCAGGCCACGAGTCCCAGGGCGATGACGAGAGCGACCACGAATCGAACAGCTTGGCGCATGTATCCCTGCATTTGAGCACGAACTAGTTGGTGTGGCAACCAAAAGCAGCTATATTCCCCACATGCGCCTGGAAGACCTCGGCCTGATCGGGAACTGCCAGTTCTCCGCCCTCATAGAACGGAGCGGTGATGTGGTTTGGTGCTGCCTGCCGCGCTTCGACTCGGAGCCGGTCTTTTCGACGCTGCTGGATCACGAGGCAGGAGGCCGCTTCGGGGCGGGCCCGGCGGACGGCGCGCAGAGGAGCCAGCGCTACGTCGAGAACACCAACATCCTGGAGACGACGTTCAAGACGCCGAGCGGTGCCTTCCGCGTGCTGGACTTTGCTCCGCGCTTCGTCCAACACGATCGCGTCTTTCGTCCCACTCAGCTCTTCCGAGTTCTGGAGCCCATCGACGGAACGCCACTTGTTCGCGTCGAATGCGAGCCGCGGATCGGCTGGTCCAAGGCCGTGCCGCCAGTGCTCCAGGGGTCAAACCATCTCCGCTTCGAGGGTTTCGCGAGCCCGCTGCGGCTCACGACCGACATCCCTCTCTCCTATCTCGCCGGGCATCCGTTCGCCCTGACGGGCCGGCGGCACTTGGTGCTCACCTGGGGAGCGCCCATCGAGGAGCCGCTAGCCCCGCTCTGCGACCGCTTCCTCGGCGAGACGGTGCGCTACTGGCAACGCTGGGTGAAGGACTGCGACATCCCGCCGCTGTACCAGCGCGAGGTCATTCGCTCGGCTCTGGCCCTCAAGCTTCATTGCTTCGAGGACACGGGGGCGATCGTGGCGTCGATGACAACCTCGATTCCGGAGGCGCCGGGCAGCACCCGGACCTGGGACTATCGCTACTGTTGGCTGCGCGATGCCTACTACGTCATCGGGGCCTTCCGGCTGCTGGGCCACTTCGAGGAGCGCGAACACTTCATCGAGTACCTGCTGAACGTCGCCTCTTCTGCCCCCGACCTGAAGCTGGCGCCGTTGTACCGGGTGGACGGGAACTCTGATCTGGAGGAGCGCGTCCTCGATGCCTGGCCCGGGTTCGGCGGTGAGGGCCCCGTCCGCGTGGGGAACGGCGCGGCACGGCACTCCCAGAACGACATCTTTGGCGAGATGGTGCTGGCCTTGACTCCCATCTTCCTGGATGAGCGGTTCAGCGCCGAGCGCTCCAAAGCGGCGCTCGCGCTGATCGAGCGGCTGGCGCGGAAGGCGATCGCAGTCGCCGGTGCTCCGGACGCGGGTATCTGGGAGTACCGCACCGAGTGGAAGCCGCAGACCTTCTCGAGCCTCATGTGCTGGGCCGCTGCCGACCGCATGGCTCGCGTGGCCGCTCGGCACGCGCCCGGGGTGGAGCTGGAGTTCCGTGGCGCCGCCGCGCGCATCCGAGACGAGATCATCCGCCAGGCATGGAACCCCACACTGGGCGCCTTCATGGGGACCTACGGGGGCGGGGACATGGACGCGTCCCTGCTCCAGTTGGCCGCCCTGCGGCTGCTGCCGATTGAGGATCCAAGACTGATCGGCACCATCGAGGCCATCCGGCGGACTCTCTCGAAGGACGGCTGGCTCTTCCGGTACCGCCTCGACGACGGCTTCGGGCAGCCCACCGTCGCCTTCATCATCTGCACCTTCTGGCTTGCTGAAGCCCTCGCCATCATCGGTAGGAAAGACGAGGCGACGGCCGTCATGGACCACGTCCACTCGGCGCTCTCGCCGATCGGTCTCCTTTCCGAGGACTACGAGACCTCGAACCTCCGCATGTGGGGCAACTTCCCGCAGGCGTACTCGCACGTAGGCCTCATCCACGCCGCCTTCGCGGCTTCCCCGAAATGGGCGGACGTCTTGTGAGTCGTCGCGGCCTCCCCATCCCCGCCTCCCGCGCCCCCAGAGCCTGTGCACCCACCTTCGGCCCTCGAGGACCCCGGTGCTCTGGTTCGGGCCCCAGAGCGAAGGCGAGTCAGAGGTGGTGCAGCTCGTCACCCTTCTTCTCTGAGTCGGGACCACGGACGAGCCGCTCCAAGAACCCACGGGCCAGGTCGCGTCCCGCCAGACCGAAGGCCAATGACAAGGCGAACACGACGCCCCCGAAGAGGATGGTGAAGGACACCAGGATGACCTGGCGCCCCACTCCGAGATGCTCGAGGGCCATGGCAGCGAAGAGGACCATCAGGGCCGTGTGGACCCCGCCGGCCAGAAGTCGGGCCGAGGGCAGCCCCGCATTCACTGCCGCTATCAAGACGCTGCGCCGAAGAAAGGCGCTGACCAGTGCGCCCAGCAGGAGCAGCCCCGCGGCGATGATCACCTGAGGAAGGTAGCTGAAGGTCCTCGACACGAGGTCCATGGCGAATTGCAGATTGAGGGCGCCAATGGCCAGCAGGACGAAAATCGCGAGCACCGCCCATGCGAAGGCCGCAGCCAGAGCCGCGGAAGCGGGACGCCTGATGCCGCCCTTCTCGAGGATCAAGCTGAGCCCAAGCCGCTGGGCGAAGCGATCGAACCCCAGACGCGGCAGGAGCAACTTGAGCACGAAGTGGACGGCTCCCGCGATCAGGATGCCCGCCAGCAAGATCACGAGCATGGCGAGGATGTTCGGCCCGAACGCGGCCATGCGCTCGCCAAAGCCGGTCAGCGTCTTGCGGATCACGTCGTTCAGGAATTCCCACATCAGGCACCTCCCGGCTGCTCGCCCCAACGCTGGAGCAGGTAGCTTTTCTGTCTCAGGTACTCCTCGGCGAGGCCCTTGATGATGGCCTCGACCTCCTCGGGGCCGCTGTCCGCGGTCTGGAGCACGAACGACGCCGTCCGGCCCAGGTAGAGCGGGACCATCGAACCGAGGAGCTGGTCTTCCGGCAAGACACGGCGCTCATACGCCGCCGCGAAGTCGTAGACGACCCGCACCCAGAGCGAATCGGGGAAGTGAAAAGGCCGACCCTCAGCGGCTGCGATGAAGAGCACGTCCCCGAGCGTGTCTTTGTCGAGCGCCTTCTGCCAGATCTCTCCGAGATCTCGCGAGCCCTGACGGAAGATCCCCTGCATGCGCTCGACGTTGACGCGCACCGGCTCGAGCCCCACTCCGTGGGGGAAGCCGAACAGGGGGACGTTCTCGGCCCCCTGGACCGCCCTCCATCTCTCCCGATACGTGCTCATCAGGTCGAACACCGACGAAACCACCTGCACGAACATCGCAGCCAGGTCCGCTCCCGGGTCCTTGGCGTCGTGGATCTTGGCCCCGAGAAACGCCTGGCAGACCCTGAAGCCGTCGGCGAGAGCGGTACTGGTCATCCAGATGTCGATCCCAAAGCGGGCCACGTTCGACTCCCAGACCGGCTTGGTGAGGTAGTGGGAAGCCAACCGCCCTGAGAAGCCGAAGTCTCCTCCGATGGGCTGGCGGACTTCCTTCCCGTAGAGCGCGCGGGTGAGGGGATAGACAATCGAGTTGGTGATGGTCCCGTCGTACTTGTGGCGCAGGTAGAGGGGCGCCACGAAGTCGAACCCCTGCTTCAGCACCGGCCCGACCAGCAGCTCGATCCACTCGGGCGTGATGCTGCGGAGGTCGGCGTCCACGACAGCGCAGGCCTTGGCGCCCAGGCGTGCGGCGATGGCGAAGATCGTTCGGAACGCGCTTCCCTTGCCTGGGATACCGTCGTAGGGTGTGACGATCTTGTGAACCGGGCTCAGCGCATGGGACACGAGAATGGTGGACGGCGCCTGGAACTCGGCTGCCGCCACGACATCGGAGGTGCCGTCCTTCGAGCCTCCGTCCGAGTTCACGATGATGCTCCGGGCGCCCGGGAAGTGCTTGGCGAGACCAGCCGCCGCGGCGCGAACCACGTGCCCGATTGTCCGGGCGTTGTTGAAGCTCGGGATGCCGATGAGGACTTCCGCCGTCCCCACCTCCTTGAGGCGAGCCTCGACGGCCGGCGGTAGTCGAATCGCCTCGGTCAACGCTCGCCCCTCTCCATCGGATCGCAAAGGCGCGGAAGCCGACGGCCCTCGACCAGCGCCAGTACCGCTGCGTTCCAGCCCGAGGGCCCGGGGACGGGCGCGCGCTCAGCTGCCGGTAGTTGCGAGGCGAGCGTGGGATCAAGGGTGCCATCGCGACGCGGGACGACGATGGGCCGCTCGACCGCTCGCAGGAGTGGGAGATCGGTTTCCGCGTCGCCCAGCCCCGCGGACCGGAAGTCCCATCCTGCGCGGCGATACAGGGCCAGCAGCGTCCGCACGGCCAGTCCCTTGTCGCTGCCCCCCATCAGGTGGTGGAACCGGCCCCCGTGGCTGAGCTGCAGACCGCGGGCCTCGGCCGCGCAGGACAGCCTCGCGACGGAAGCCTCGTCCTCGACGAGGAACGGCTCGTCGTACTCCCGCTGGAGCGCCAGGAGCGCCGCCGGACCCGACAACCCCGTCAGGCTCTGGATCTCCTCCGGGGCCAGGTCGGCGAAACCGCGGACCCGCACTCCGGTGTTCTTCGCGAGCTCGCGCAACGCCGCAACCAGCATCGCGCGTGGCGCCCCCAACGCGAGGATGCGCAGGCTCTCCAAGCTCCGCGCTCCGGGCACCTCACCTTCGAAGGAGCCTGGGGGGAATACGATGGCGCCACCGTTCTCCACGATGAAGGGGTGAGCGAGTGCCAGGTCTCGGGCCAGGGCGTGCATCTCTGCCCTCGTCTTCCCGCTACACAGCACAAGCGGGATCTGAGTGCGTGCAAGCTCAGCCAGGGCGGGTCGGGCGTCGTCGCAGGCGTAGGTCTCGGAGTCGAGAAGGGAGCCGTCGAGGTCCGTGATGACGACCAAACCGCCCGACCTTGGCGAGAGCGAGGCCGGCAGGCTCACCTCGGCCCCTCCCGGACCGCGGCCAAGAGCTGTGGCCCGGCATCGTGGACGCCCGCCCAGACCCTGGACCAGTTCGGGACGAGCGGCGGTCCCGAGGGGTCGGCCTGGAACTCGTCGATGGAGGCGCGCAACGCCGCGCCAAAGGTCTGGACTTCGATCTCCTCCTGGTGACGGTCGTAGTCGAGCCCGTTGATCATCGCGACTCCATAGCTGTCGGCCACCGCATCCTCGGCCTCACGCTGATAGGCGGCCACGAGGCTCTTGAAGAGACCCTCGGAGAGAACCACTCCGGCGGCGGCCAGGGTCCGGAGCAGGTGGGTGCCGACATCCCGGGCCATCCGGTTCAGCCCCCGGCTGGCGTCGTCCGGAGACAGCTCGCTGTGCTTGTGCTCGAAGCGGTCGGCGATCTCGACTTGGCACACGCGCACCGGCGCGCGGTGCCGCAGCGCCTCGAACAGCGTCACGATCTCGAGCCCCCAGTCCGAAGGCAGGCGCATGCGCGAAGCCAGGTCCCGCTGCACCGCGAACTCCCCGGAGAGCGGGTATCGAAAGGACGAGAGATAGCGGATGTAGGGATCCGCGCCGATGAGGCGGGTGAAGGCCGCGAGCAACGGCGAGACATAGAGCCGCGTGACGCGGCCGTACAGGCGGTCCGAGAACCGCGCGTAGTAGGCCTTGACGAAGTCGTAGTCCACGATCGGATCGAGCGCGGGCAGGATCAGGCGTGCGAGCATCTCGCGGCTGAAGTTCACGATGTCCGCGTCCAGGAACGCCATGTAGTCGACGTGCTCCTCGGCGAGCAGGTAGCCCATGGCCAACCAACAAGCCCTGCCCTTGCCCGGGCTGCCCACGTTCAGCCCTGTAGCCTGCATCTGTTCCAGAAACCGCTGGACCGCCGGCGACTCGCTCCACAGGATGACCTTCGTCCCCGGGTAGGCCGCGAAGAAGTCCACGGTGCGCGCGTAATCGTCCGCGCTCGCCTTGTTGAGTGAGATGACGAGCGAGTGCAGGTAGTTGAGCTGGCACAGCTCCTCCAGGATGTGCGCGAGAGCCGGGCGCTCCATCTCGGCCGGGATCATCGGGATCACCAGCGAGACGGGGAACTTCGGCGTGAGCGCGGCGATCTTGGACTCCAGGTGCTCGACGGGGAGCTCCCTGAGGCGGGGCAGAGCCGTCACCGGACCCCACTGATGGAAATCGCTCATGTGCTCTCCTCCTTGTCGAACGCGCGCGCAGCCAACGCCGGGACACAGGCATCCTACGTGCTCCTGATCCCAGCCGCATCAGGGAAGGGCAAACTCCATGCCGAGGCACGATTCCCTGGAGACGACCGTCGCTCCGCCTCGTGCCTTTGGCAATTCAATGAGGGAAGTGGGGAACATTGCCCAGGAATGGGGATTCTCACGGCGACCGCGGGGCCGCTGGGTCTTGCGTTGCTGGTTCAGGCAAGGCCATCGGAGCCCACAGGCCGGGAAATGGCTGCACGGTGGGCGGCCTCAGACTAGCCGCCGACGTCAGGCAGAAGAATTGCACTGAGAGGCTCGTCACTCGGCCACGAACGGTCGGGTCTCGGACCGGCTCCCCCCCGCGGCCGAACGTTGGAAGCCGGTCCGCCGGGCAGCGCCGCCCCAGGCACCGAGGCCTGGGCTCTTAGGCCGAGGAGGTGGAGTTGGAGAACCTGTTTTGGCCGCCGCGGATCGAACGCTACGAAGACCTGATCGGCGCCGAGGCCGTGGAGCGGATCATGCTCAAGGCCAAGCGCCTGGCGGACCTCCGCGTGATCAACATCAGCTCGACGTTCTACGGTGGTGGCGTGGCGGAGATGCTGTCGTCGCTCACGCTCGCAGAGCGGGCGATCGGCCTGAAGGCCGATTGGCGGCTGATCCAGGGAAGCCCCGACTTCTTCAGCGTGACTAAGAAGCTGCACAACGCGCTCCAGGGCGCCGAGATCAACTTCAGCGAGCTGAAGCGCCAGATCTACGAGGAGGTGGTGTTCCACAACTCGCTGCGGATGGATATCGAGGCCGACGTGGTCGTGGTCCACGACCCGCAGCCGCTGCCCCTCATCACGCACTTCCGCAGGGCCTGTCCCTGGGTCTGGCGGTGCCATGTCGACCTTTCCCGCCCCAACGCCGAGGTCTGGGACTACCTGCGGCGGTTCGTCGACGAGTACGACGCGGTCGTCATGTCCCTCCCAGAGTACCGGCAGGCCATCGAGGTTCCCCAGCTCTTCTTCATGCCTGCCATCGACCCTTTCTCGATCAAGAACCGCGAGCTGAGCGATGCCGAGATCGACGAACGGCTGAGGCACTACGGGATCCCGCAGGACCTCCCGATCGTGGCTCAAGTATCGCGCTTCGACCGCTGGAAGGACCCCGAGGGGGTGATCGAGGCGTTCAGGATCGCCCGGAGAGATGTGGACGCGACCCTCGTCCTGCTGGGCAACGTCGCGATCGACGACCCGGAGGGCCAGCAGGTGTTCGAGGCCCTGGTGGGCTCCAAGGAGGAGCGTATCCTGATCCTCACGGCCGAGGACAGCGCCCTGGTCAACGCGCTCCAGCGTCGCGCGGCCGTGGTAGTGCAGAAGTCGCTTCGCGAGGGTTTCGGGCTGACCGTGACGGAGGCCATGTGGAAGGGCGCGGCGGTCGTCGGGGGCGACTGCGGCGGCATCCGGCACCAGATCGAGAACGGGGTGAGCGGATTCCTCGTCTCGTCGGTTCAGGACACGGCCGGCCGAATCGCGCAGCTTCTGCGGGAGCCGGAGCTGCGCAACCGCCTGGGCGACGCGGCGCGGGAGCGCGTCCGGCAGCGCTTCCTGATGAGCCGTTTGGTCGAGCAGTACCTGGACCTGTTCACGGCCTTCGAGCCGCGGTTCGCGCTCAACCAGAGCCGCGCGACTGGCCTGAACGCTAGCTGACAGGAGGGGAGCATGAGGCGTCTGCTCGTCGTGCTGACGCTGGCAGCCATCGCCGCGGCCTATATCGCGGGCTACTGGCCCGAGCGCGAGGCCCGGGTCGCCTCCGAAAGGGCGCTGCAGGCGATGCGCGGGGACCTGGAGCGCGCCGAGGCTCGCAATCGCCTGTACGGTCTTCAGTCGCGGCTCATCGACCTGCTGGGCACGGTGGAGGCGAGGAACTTCGGCGACGCACAGGGGAAGGCCACCGCGTTCTTCGACGCGGTGCGCGCCGAGGCCGGTCGCCCCGATCAGGCCCAGGTCACCAAGGCGCTCGAGGGAACCCTGGCGGGGCGCGACTCGCTGACGATCGCCATCACGCAGAACGACCCCGCCACCCTCGAGATGCTCCGCGGCACCATGACGCGCCTGCGGGCGGCCCTGGGCGAGGCTCCGCCACACGAAGCCGCGGGGCCGAGCCCTTCACCGGCAGCGCCTGCGGCCAAAGTCAATGAGGGGAATTCGTGATATTCCCGGTGCCGCCACCGCGGTGAACCCCTGGCGATGGGCGGACTCAGGGTCTGGGCGCCCCGCGCCTCGTCTGTCGAGTTGGAGCTGGCAGGCCGGTGCGTTCCGATGACGCAGGCAGGCGGGGGCTGGTGGGAAGTCCGCGTGAGGCCGGCGGACCCCCCGCTGGACTATGCGTTCCGACTGGACGGAGGAGAGCCTCTGCCGGATCCGCGCTCCCCTTGGCAGCCGAGCGGCCTTCGTGCCGCGTCCCGCTCCGTTGACCACGCTGCCTTCCCGTGGTCCGACGCGCAGTGGCGCGCTCCGTCTCTCTCGTCGGGCGTGATCTACGAGGTTCACATCGGAACCTTCACGGACGAGGGTACCTTCGCCGCGGCGATCAGGCGCCTCGACCACCTCGCCGACCTCGGCGTCACCCACGTGGAGTTGATGCCTGTCGCGGGCTTCCCTGGAGCGCGCGGCTGGGGTTACGACCCATCGAGCCTCTATGCCCCCCACGAAGGCTACGGGGGGCCGGTGGGACTCAAGCGGTTCGTGGATGCTTGCCATGCCCGCGGCCTGGCGGTGCTGCTGGACGTCGTGTACAACCACGTCGGCCCCTCCGGGGACTACCTCCACCGCTTCGGGCCTTACTTCACGGCGCGTGCGACAGCCTGGGGCGCCGCGGTGAACCTCGACGACGAGGGTTGCGGCGAGGTCCACCGCTTTCTTCTGGACAACGCGCTCATGTGGCTCCGCGACTACCACGCAGACGGGCTGCGCGTGGATGCGGTTCACGCGTTGCTCGACACGTCGACTCCGCACTTCCTGGAGGAGCTCACACGGGAAGTCGAGGAGCTCGGCGCCCGGCTCGGCCGGCCCTTCGTGCTCGTCGCCGAGAGCAACCTCAACGACCCGCGGCTCGTGCGCGGCCGCGACGCCGGGGGCTGCGGGTTCGACGCGCAGTGGAACGACGACATCCACCACGCCGTGCACGCCGCGCTGACGGGGGAGCGCGCGGGATACTACGGCGACTTCGGCTCGCTCGCCGACGTGGCGAAGGCGCTCAGCGAAGGCTTCGTCTACGATGGGCGCTACTCGGCGTACCACCGCCGGCCCCACGGGCACCCGGCGACGGGCCTTTCAGGGCACCGCTTCGTCGGGTTCCTCCAGAACCACGACCAGGTCGGCAACCGCCCTCGCGGTGAGCGCCTCTCCGCCCTCGTCAGCGTCGGCCGAGTGAAGATCGCGGCGGCCTTGCTCCTGACCTCCCCTTTCGTTCCGTTGCTCTTCCAGGGGGAGGAGTGGGGCGCCACCGCCCCGTTCCTCTACTTCACGGACCATGGCGATCCCGTCCTTGCAAGCGCTGTGCGCGACGGGCGCCGCAGGGAGTTCGGGGCCTTTGGCTGGAAGCTCGATCAGCTTCCGGACCCCGAGGCCGTGGAGACCTTCGAGCGCTCCCGCCTCGACTGGGCCGAGGTCGGCCGCCCGCCCCACGCGGGGCTCATGGAGTGGCATCGGCGCCTGCTCCGCTTCCGCCGTGAGCGCCCCGAGCTCCGGAACGGGCGGCTGGACCGCACGAGGCTTAGATTCGACGAGCACGAGCGCTGGCTCGTCATGGAACGGGAAGGCATCATCGTCGCCTGCAGCCTCGCATCCAAGCGCGTCCAGGTTCGGCTGCCGCCCGCCGATCTGCTGCTGGCGTCCGAGCCCGGCGTTCGCGTGGGGCCGGAGGGGGTGAAGCTGCCCCCTGACTCGGCAGCGATACTGGCCGTGCGTGACCCCCCAAGTCCTGTGTGAGGGCGCACCGTGGCGCCCGCGGCGCCACGTGACGGACCCCCCGCCGCTGGTGAGTGACGCCGCCGTCTGTCAGGATTGCGGCGCCGTGCTACCCAACCCCGTAGGTGCGCTATCCGCAGAGCTGTCCTACATCCTCCTTCTGTTCGGCCTCTTCGTCCTGCCACGCTTCCTGCAGCGCTACCGGATCCCGTCGGCGATCACGAGCCTGGGGCTCGGGGCGTCGCTGGGGATGGGCTTCGGGCTGTTCCTCCACGACCCGACCGTCGAGCTCTTGGCGACCTTCGGGATCGTCTCGCTGTTTCTTTTCGCGGGTCTAGACGCCGAGGTCGACGAACTGCGGCGCGAGGCCAGGATACTCGTCGAGCACCTGCTGATCCGTTTGGTTCTGCTCGGAGGCGTTGCCAGCGCGGTCGCGTGGATCCTCGGCCTCGGACCAAGGCCGGCGGTCCTCGTGGCGCTCGCCCTCTTGACACCCTCGGCAGGCTTCATCCTCGAGTCCCTGGACCGGCTCGCCGTGTCCGAGCGCGAGCGGTTCTGGATCCGGTCGAAGGCGGTAGCGTCCGAACTCGTGGCTCTCGGCGTTCTGTTCGTGACTCTCCAAAGCACGTCGGCGGTGACGCTCGGCGTCTCGGCCCTCGTGCTGGTCGGGATGATCGTGCTGTTACCGGTGTTGTTCGAGGCCTTCGCGCGGCGCATCGTCCCCCACGCACCCAAGTCCGAGTTCGCGTTTTTGGTGATGCTGGTGGTGGTGTGCGCCTACACGACGCGCGAACTTGGCGTCTACTATCTGGTCGGCGCCTTCGTCGTGGGCATGGCGGCGCAGGAGTTCCGCGAGCGCCTGCCGGCCTTCGCCTCCGAGAAGATGCTCGACGCGGTGGAGTCGTTCGCCTCGCTCTTCGTGCCGTTCTACTTCCTGCATGCCGGGCTCCCCTTGAGGCGGGAAGACTTCGGCCTGGACGCCCTGGCGACCGGTGGCGTGTTCCTGGTCACGGCTCTTCCGCTGCGCCTCGCGGTCACGGCCTGGCACCGGAGGATCCGCCTCGGCGAGACTGTGGCGGCTGGCGTCCGAGTCGGCACGTCGCTACTGCCCACGCTGGTGTTTACGCTCGTGCTCGCGCAGATTCTCAGAGAGCGGCTCGCAGTGCCTGGAGCGGTCTTCGGGGGCCTGATCGTCTACGCGATCGTGAACACGATGATCCCGGCTTTCGTGCTGAAGCTCCCACCGCCCGAGTTCGAGGAGCCGCACGCTCACGAGCTTCCGCCGTCCGACGCTGCGGCGGTGGGCTATGCTGCAGCCGCGGACCCTCGGGGAGGGCCCTCGGAGGGATCCTGAGGTGCCGAGTCTGGCGCGTCGTCGTGGTCGTCGCTGAGGGGCGAAGGCGCCCCACGGCATCGTAGGGGCCGACTATCACGACTCGAGACGCGATTCGGTTTCGCCGTCGAACCAGTGGAGCCGCTCGGGAGCCACCCTCGCCCAGATCTGCCCCGCCAGCTCCCGCGGCGGGACCAGGGCTCGCAGACTCTCCCCGCCGACGCGCAGCGTCAGGAGCAGCCGATCGCCCGTCGGCTCGGCGAGATCCAGCCGCGCTTCCCAGCCGCCGTCCAGCGGTGAGGACGCGACCTCGACGTGCTCCGGCCGTATGCCCACCCAGAGCCGGGGCCGCTCCCGCAGCGCGTCCGGCGCCTCGACCGCGACGCCGCGCCCGTGCAGGAGACCGTCGTGGCACTGTCCGCACCAGACGCTCATGCGCGGGCTCCCGACGAAGGTCGCGGTGAACAGGTCCGCGGGCCGCGCGTAGACCTCGAGCGGCGGGGCGCATTGGCGCACCCGCCCGTCCTTCAGCACCAGCACCTCGTCGGAGAGGCTCATGGCCTCGGCCTGGTCGTGGGTCACGTAGAGGACCGTGGCGCCCAGGCGCCGGAACAGCAGCTTCAGCTCGCTGCGCGTGCCTTCCCGCAGCAGCGCGTCGAGGTTCGACAGCGGCTCGTCCAGGAGGTAGAGCCGCGGCCGCCGGACCAGCGCTCTTCCCAAGGCGACGCGCTGCTGCTGGCCCCCGGAGAGCTGCGCGGGTCGGCGAGAGAGGAGATCCGCGATGCCGAGCATCTCCGCCGTCTCGCGCACCCGCGAAGCAATCTCCTGGGCAGGCACCTTCTGGGCCCTCATGGCCAGGGAGAGATTGCCCTCGACCGTCATGTGTGGATAGAGGGCGTAGTTCTGGAACACGAAGCCGACGTTCCGCTGCCCCGGGGGCAAGCCGTCGAGCCGCTCTCCGCCCAGGAACAGCCGGCCCTCGGTGGCGCTCTCCAGGCCGGCCACGATCCGCAGCAGCGTGGACTTGCCGCAGCCTGACGGTCCGAGCAGGGTCAGCACACCTCCCTCTCGGGCGGTGAAGGAGACGCGGTCGAGGGCGCGGGTGCCCGCCGGGAATACCTTCGTGATGGACTCCCCGCGCAGGTCGTCCATCGCTAACCCTTCACAGCGCCGCGCGTCAGTCCCGCCGTGATCCGGCGCTCGAAGGCGAGGACGAGCAGGACGAGTGGAGCTGTCGCCAGCAGGACGGCGGCCGAGAGCTGGCCCCACGGGATCTCGTAGATGGACGCCCCTCCGATGCTCGCGATCCCCGCCGTGACGGTCTTGGCCGTGTCCCGGGTCATGAAGGTGAGGGCGAGCATGAACTCGTTCCAGCAGAAGATGAAGACGAGGATGGCGGCCGTCACGACGCTGGGCGCCGCCAAGGGCGCCTGCACGCGCACAACGCGCGCGATCAGCCCCAGGCCGTCGAGCTGTGCGGCCTCGTCCACCTCCCTCGGGATCTGGCGGAAGCCGCTCTCCAGGATCCACACCGCGAGGGGGAGGTTCAGGGCGGCGTACGGCAGGACGAGCCCCAAGGGGTGGTTGATCCAGCCCAGGGCGCGGACACCCTCGTAGAGGGGGAAGAGCAGGAGGATCGGCGGGAAGAGGGCCAGGAACAGCAGCCCAAGGAGGATTCGATTCCGGAAGGCCGCCGTCGACCGGGACAGCGCCGCCGCCGCGAGAGAGGCAACGAACACCGCGAGGACGGTCGCCGAGGCGGAGATCTCGAGGCTGTTGGCGAGGTAGACCGCCAGTGGCTTGCGGGCCCAGAGCCTCGAGAAGTGGCCCGTCGTGGGTGGGTCGGGGAGATAGATCGTCGGGACTCGCGTGATCTGGTCATCGGGCTTGAAGGCCGTGAGGAGCTGCCATACCGCAGGGGCCAGGCTCCACCCGGCCAGGAGCACGACCGCCAACCCGAGCGCCGCCCGCCTCACCGAACCTCCCCGCGCTGGGCCCAACGAAGCAGGAGCAGGAGCGGCAGCAGGGCGAACAGCACGCCCTGGGTTGCCACCGCCGAGCCGTAGCCGAAGTCCAGGTAGCGGAAGTACTGTTGGAAGGAGTAGAGCGACACCGTCTCCGTGGAGCCGCCGGGCCCGCCTCCCGTCATCACGTAGACGAGATCGAACGCTCCGTAGGCTTGGACCGCTCGAAACACCACGGCCACCAGCAGAGCCGGCGTCAGCAGCGGGAGGACCACGAACCGGAAGCGTTGCCACGAGGTCAGGCCGTCGATGCGCGCCGCCTCCAGCGCGCTCTCCGGGATCCCCTGCAGGCCGGCGAGCACGACGAGCGCGACGAAGGGCGTCGTCTTCCACATGTCGGCGAGGACGAGGACCGCCATGGCCGTGGCTGACTCGCCGAGCCAAGCGACGGGATGCTCGAGGACACCGAGGCGGCGCAGCGCGTCGTTGGCCACGCCAAAGGCGTCGTTGAAGATCCATGCCCACGCCAGGGCCATGACCGCTGTCGGAAGGGCCCAGGGGAGCAGGACCACGGCGCGCAGCGCCCCGCGGCCACGGAAGCGCTGGTGGAGAACGAGGGCGAAGGCGACGCCCAGCGCGGTCTCGAGCGCGACCGAAGCGCCGGTGAAGACGGAGGTGTTACCCAGGGAAGTCCAATAGCGCGAGTCCTGCCAGAGGCGACCGTAGAGCTCCAGGCCGGCCCACTGCTCCGAGATGCCCTGCTGCAACTCGACGCGCGTGAAGCTGAGCTGGAGCACGCGCAGCACGGGCAGGCCGACCACCACGCCGATGAGCAGGGCCGCCGGAGCCAGCAGCAAGAGACGCCCGCGCGCGGCGCTCACGGGTCACCCCTGCCGGCAGATCCTTCGAGGATCTGGCGGGTCTCGCGGGCCGCGGTCCGGAGGGTGTCAGAAGCCGAGGCCATCCCCGCCAGCGCGGCGCTCAGTCGGCGCTGCAAAATGTCCGATGCGAGCGCGTAGCGTGGCAGCCCCGGTCGCGCCACTGCCGACTCGTGGATGGTCCGGAGCGTCGCCAGGAACGGGTTGGCGCCCAACAACACGGGATCCTCCAGTGCCTGTATGCGTGCCGGAACATAGCCACTCGTGCGGCACAGAGCCCGCTGGCCGTCGATCGAGGTCGCGTGCCGGATGAACGCGACGGCCAGATCGGGATTGGGCGAATACCGCGAGACGCCCAATCCCCAACCACCCAGCGTGCCGGCTCCCGGCTGTCCAGAGACGCTGACCATGGCCTGGACCCCGACCTTGCCGGCGAGCGGCGAGTCGGCGGCCTGGGCGAGGCGCCAGACGTACGGCCAGTTGCGGAGGAAGATCGCGCGGCCATCCTGGAAGAGCCGGCGGCTCTCTTCCTCCTTGTAGGTCGTCACGCCTGGCGGGCTGATCGGCTGCTCCAGCCGGGCGCCTCGAAGGAACTCGAGCGCGGCCACGCTCTCGGGTCGATCCAAGCCGACATCGAGCGTCGCCGCATCGACCCAGAAGCCGCCGTGGCCCCGAAGGACCTCCAGGAAGAAACAGACGAGTCCTTCGTACTGGCTCCCCTGCCACACGAAGCCCCAGCGATGTGGAGGATCCTGCAGGGCCCGGGCCGCCTGCGCCAGCTCCTCGAACGTGCGGGGAGGCTGGCGTCCTGCCTGGTCCAGCCAGTCCCGTCGGAAATACAGCACACCCACGTCGGTCCGCATGGGAATACGGTACAGACGCCCGTCGTAGCGCCCGGCCTCGAGGGCCTGCGGCAGGAAGGCCTCCTGCGCCTCCCTCCCGAACGCGGCATCGAGCGGCGCGAGCCAGCCAGCGGCGGCGAACTTGGCCGCCCAGGTGACGTCCATCAACACGAGGTCGAAGCTGTCGTCTCCGGCGAGCAGCGACGCCGTGTAGAGGTTCTCGCGCAGGTCGGTGGAGCTCGGCCCTTCCACGAGGTGGACCCGCGTGCTCGGATGGGAGCGCTCGAACGCGTCGGCGAGGGGGGACCAGACCTCCCGCTCGCTGGCCGGAACGAGCATGGCCAGGCGCGCGCGTGAGCCGGCGGCCTGGGGCCGCCGGATACAGCTCGTCGCTGCGACGGCCGTCATGCCCCGGACGAAGGCGCGGCGGCCGGATCCGGCGCCCCTACCCGCAAACTCGTTCATGGAGAGGACACGCGTCACGTTGTCCACGGACGATGCGATCATACCTGCGCGCCACGGGCTCAGCTGACTCCGGAACGACCGCCTGGCCGCCCGACCAGAGGCAGCGGGTCATCGACAACGGGTCCAGAGCCCGGCCGACTACCCCGTGCCCATCCGATCCGAGTTGTCGCTCGGGCCGACGACGTCTTGTTCCACACGTGCCTTGCCTCGTTCTTTGGCCCGGTACATCACACGGTCCGCGGTCTCGAGAATCGCCTCGACGGACAGGGGCGGACGCGCGAACGTGACCGCACCGATGCTGAAGGTGACGGCCCACCCCTTCGCCCTCAGCTCGCTGCCAAGCCTCGCCACGAGGCGCTCCAGGGTGTCGCGCGCCTCCTGCGCCGCGGTCTCGGGAAGAAGCAGCACGAACTCGTCGCCGCCCACGCGCGCGGGGACGTCGAGTCCGCGCAGGCTCTCTCGCATCACGGCAGCGACACTGCGCAGAAGGCGGTCGCCAGCCTCGTGGCCGTGCGTGTCGTTCACGACCTTGAAGTCGTCGCAGTCCAGGTAGGCGGCCGTCAAGGGACGGCCGTAACGCTGGGATCGCTCGACTTCCTGCCGAGCCGCCTCCAGGAAGCCGCGCCGGTTGAGAAGGCCCGTGAGCGGGTCGCGCCGCGCACGTGCGGCTTCGAGCTCCAGCCCCGAGCGCATCCGCGCCGCGGCCACCGCCATTGCGAAGTGGCCGAGGCGTGTGGTGGCGTTCCAATACTGGATCCAGGCCGGTATGTACGTCGCGCCCGCCTGTGCGTCAGCGACAGCCCACCCGATCGCGGCTGCGGCTGCCAGGCCGAGACCGGGCAGCAGGCCGGCTCGGCGTGCGACCAGGAACACCGGGACGGCGTAGAACAGCGAGAGGCCCAGCTCGGGGCCGACGGAATAGTCGACCGCGGCCAGAGCAGCCACGGCCAGCAGGCCGAGCACCGCCGCCAACGCCGGGCTCTTCACCGACCAGCGCTCCCTCGGGTCACAGTGAAGTCTCGAAACGGTCCCGCGACCCCAGGACCCTTCATACTGCCTGCGCTCAGGTGCGCAGGGCCTCAGTGAGCTTGCGTTTTCCGCTCTCGATGCCATCCTCGAGCCGTTGCGCGGTCCCCTCCACGGCGCGTTGGCTCTTGCGCAACAGCTCGCTCTTCTCGTCCTCATACCTCCGCGCCAGCTTCCGACGCGTCTCCTGACCCGAGTCCGGCGCCAGCAGTAGGCCGGCCAGTCCTCCCACGGCGGCGCCGGCGGCGAAGAGACCGAGATACATGAGTCCATCCCTGGCATTCGACATGGTTCCTCCTCTTGCCTGACGGGATCACCGAAATGCCCGTCTTGATCCCGGAGTGCTCGCGGGCACCTCTCGATTCGGCCGCTTGTCGCGCGGGGCGGAGGGCCGTGCACCCGGCGCCCCGCCCCGCCTGTGTGCTCCTCGCGCCGCTAGGAACGCGGTGTCACCTCCTTGGGGCTGCTGACATACCCCACGATGCGTCCGTCGTGAATCTCGCGCGCCACCAGCTCGAGCACGCTGCGCGTGCCTGGGATGTAGAACTGCACCGGCTCGAGCAACGCGTTGTCCTTCTTCTCGACGCGCTTGTCGTCGACGACGACGGTCACGGTGTAGCGCTGGTGTTTGCCGTCGGTTTTGTTAAGGCGCAGGGCCAGGGGCCCGACGTGCGTGAACTCCTTGGCCTTCCGGAGATCGAACTCCAAGTAGTCCCGGCTACCCACCCGCTTGAGCACGTCCAGCTCTTCACGATTGCGGGCGATCAGTCCGCCTTGCTCCCCCAGGTTTCCGAGAGCACGATCGATGTCCTTCCGGTTCGCACCCACGTCGGCCTTGACCCCGTCGACTGTCCCGGTGAGAGCGCCGACCTGGGTGCGCTGTTCGTCGATCGCGCCCCCAAGCCGCTGCCCCGCGCGCTGTGCCTCCGAGCGGTTCTGGAGGGCCAGGGCCCGCGCACGGTCTGCGGACTCGTCGGCGGCTGCGAGCCGCCTCTCCGCCGCCTCGAGCCGGCTCTTGGTGTCGTCGAGCAGGGACTTCAAGCTGGCGTTGTCCGTCGAGAGCGCGGCGAGTTTTCCGGTCAGGTTGCCGATCGCGCTCCTCTGGGTGCTGAGCGTCGAGCGGCTGCTCTGCACGCCCCAGAGGCTGTACACCGCCAGCAGCGCGACAGCCGCCGACAGAGCGATGAAGCCGCGCCCACGCTCCCGCGCGGGCGGCGTGAAGCTTGGTAGGGACGAGGGCTCAGGCGCCGTGGGGCGCTGCTCCTCTGTCCGGGGTTCCAGAATCCCTGTGGTCATACTGCACTCCTTTCCTCCTGCCGGTCCTCCGGCTCCGGCCGGCGCGCTTCGTCGAGCCGTCCTGGGGCAGGAACGGCCAGGACGGGGCAGCCTGCTTCGCGCGCCACGGCGCGGATCGTCGATCCGAACAGCATGAGGTCGAACCCGCCTCTGCGCTGGGCGCCCATGACGATGAGGTCGGCGCCCTCCTCCTGCGCGACGCGCAGGATCTCCCTATCCGCTCTGCCCACCCGGACGCACGCCTCGCGAGTGCACCAGTCACCAGCTCCTTCGGGCACGAGCGAGCGCAGGCGATCGTGGGCCTCCTGCCTGACTCGATCCGCATAGTCGGGCGAGAGGAACAGCGCTTCGGCAGCAGGGTCCGGAAAGCCCGCCAGAACGTGCAACAGCACCAGGCGCGAGCGCGTCTCCTGGGCGAGGGAGAACCCGTACTCGACCGCGCGTAGCGAGGCTTCCGAGAAGTCGATCGCGCCGAGGATCGTCTGCAGCTCTACGGGGGAGACGCGCGCCTGGGCCGGGGTCGCCACGGTCAGGACCGGGCAGGGGGCTCGCCGCAGGACGCTCTCCGTCACGGACCCCAGGATCCATCTCTGGAGCCCGGGCGGGCCGTGCGTTCCCATGACCAAGAGGTCTGCGCTCGTGTCCACGGCCTGGCGGAGGATCTCCCGCGCCGGGTCACCGTCGACGACGAGGGTGCGCATCCGGGCGCCCGCCTGCCTCGCGGGCCCGACGATCCGCTCGAGCCCAGGCTCGAGGTCCCCGCGGGTCGACTCGTCGAGGTGCGCAGGCACAACGGGCGCGTGTGTCGCCATGTCGGTCATCGAGACCGTCGGCCACACATGGAGCGCGGTGATGGTCGCTCCGTACCACCGCGCCAGGGCGGTGGCGTGGTCAAGTGCCCGCTCCGAGACCTCAGAAAGGTCGAGAGGGCACAGGATGTGGTTGATTCGGATCACGCCTTCGCCTCCTTCCTCGGTCGGCGTTCATCCGCAGGCGGCTGTGCCGTCGCTGGCTGTGCGGACGCCACGATGGTCACTAAGGCAAGGTGCATGCCGGGCTCGACGATCTGGGCCGCCGTGACAGGCGGGCGCCAGGGGAGCCTCAACCGGGGCCTTAGGTCGGGCAGATGGGGAGGATTGCGTGGGCTGTGGGGATTCCTACGCGCCAGGGGGCTGGCGAGGGAGCGTCACGGTTACTGTCGTGCCCCCGTCAGGAGGACAGGACACCGAGACCTCGCCACCGTGCAGCTCCGCCTGGCGGCGGACGATGGCCAGTCCCAAGCCCGTGCCGCGGTGCTTGGTGGTGAAGAACGGCTCGAAGATCCGCTCCCGCAGCTCGGTGGGTATCCCTGGACCCGAGTCGCGGATCGAGACGCGGCACGTCGAACCGGAGGCCGCGATGGAGACGCGGATCGTCCCCGCCCCGCTCATGGCCTCGGCCGCGTTCAAGAGGAGGTTCAGGAACACGCCGCGCAGTACCAGCCTATCGGCCCGCGCGCAAGCCTCGTCTGCGGCTATGTCCACGACGGTCGAGGACCATCGGCGGTCGCGGGTCAGTAGGCCGGCCGCCTCGCGCAGCAAGGGCTCGAGCGGGAGGGCCGCCAGTTGCAGCGGCCGCGGCCGCGCGAAGAGCAGGAGATCCTCGGTCATCTCGTTGAGGGCGTCGATCCGGGCGAACAGAGCCTTGACCGTCGCTTCCTCGGTCGGCGGCAGCTTCTTCGACAGGACCTGGATCGTGGCCCGGATGCCGGCGAGGGGGTTGCGGACCTCGTGCGCGACGACGGCCGCCAGCTCTCCGAGCTGGGCGAGCGTCTGTTGCCGGCGCAAGGTCGCCTCCGCGTGCGCGCGCTCCGTCACGTCGAGGGACACGGCAAGCGCGCCGACGACATGGCCGGACGGGTCCAGGAGGGGAGTCGCGCGCACCTCGTACGAAGCCCCCCGAAGCTCACCGGTGGCCATCGAAGGCTCGCCAGCGAGCGCGCGCTGCAGCGGCTGCGCGAGCCAGGACAGGGCCCGGAAGTGCTCCGAGCCGGGCCCGCCCATCAGCTCGGACGGCTCGAATCCCATGTGCTGCAGCCCGGTCCCCTCGGCCAGGGTGATCGACCCGGAGCGGTCGACCGCGAGGAGTGTCAGCGGCGCGCTGTCGACGACGCTCGCGAGCAGGGCCTCGGCTCTTTTCTTCTCGGTCGTATCCTCGCCGGAGCTCAGCGTCCCGCCCACGCGCCCGGTGGCGCTGCGCGTGACGGTGCCGCGCCACTCCACCAGGCGTTGTTCACCGCGCGACGTGAGAATGCGCATCTCGTAGTGGTGGCCGGGTGGCAGTCGGCCCGCCCGCAGTCCCTCGAAAACCTCGCGGGCCCGCGCCCGTTCGGCCGCGGGGACGGACAACTCGATCCAGTCCTTCCCGAGAACGTCCGCCCGGTCCCTGCCCACGAGATCGCAACCCCTGGGGTTGATCAGGACCACGCGCTCGGCCGTGTCCAGGGCCACGATGGGCACGGCCGCGATGTCGAGGTAGGCCTGGGCCTGCCTGCGCTCCGCGATCAGCCGCTTTTCGGCGCTCTTGTAGCGGATGACGCCGAGGGCCGCCAGCCAGATCACCATGAGCGCCGTGGGCCGGTTCACCGCGGCCATCCAAGGGCTGGGGCCAGCGGGAGACAGCAGGGCCCCGAGCGTCGTCAGAAGAGAAGCCAACACGGCCGCCACAGCCGTGAAGCGGCGGACCGGCGACCACAAGCCGAGCAGGACGACGGCCACGTAAAGGCTGGGGACCGAGGCGCCCAGGGGCAGGCGGAGATCGGCCACGAAGATGGCCGCAGCCAGCAGGAGACCTCCGGCGATCAAGGACCCGCGAGTCTGTCTCTCGTGCGCCGCGCCGCTCATGACGCCTCGCCTGTGGGGACCGGCACGCTGGTGGAGAACCACCTCGACCGCCTCCTATCCTAGCTTCCTTCGCTTGCCCATCGTGGCTCGGATCGTGCAACCAAGACGCTGGGACGGAGTCTGGGGAGGCATGGGGACTGAGGCAGCGCAGGAACGCATCCTCGTCATCGACGACGAAGAGCTCATTCGCTGGTCGCTCAAGCAGGGGCTGCAGGACGAGGGTTACTCCGTGACCACCCTGCCGACGGCTCAAGGTGCCCTTCGAGAAGCGGAGCGCGCGGACCTGGTCCTGCTCGATTGGCGCCTGCCGGGCGCGGATGGTCTTGCCATTGCGAAGGAGCTGAGGCGGGCGAGGCCCTCGCGCCCCGTCATCCTCATGACCGCGTACGGTACACCCGAGCTGATCGAGCAGGCGGCAGCCATCGGTGTCTGGCGCGTGCTCCTCAAGCCCTTCGACCTGGGGAACCTGGTTCCCCTCGTCCGCGCAGCGCTGCAGTCGACATCCTTCGGGAACGACGGCGGAGGCGAGGGATAATGGGCCCGTGCTCACCACGACCCTGCTGGTCGTTGACGACGAGGAACTGATCCGCTCGTCTCTAAGAGAGCGGTTCGAAGCGAACGGGTACCGCGTCCTCGAGGCAGAGACGGGTAGACAAGCCCTCGCGAGCTTGGAGGATGGCGTCGACTTGGCCCTGCTGGACTACAGGCTGCCCGACGCAGACGGCTTGGACATCCTCAAGCGGATCCGGTCCGCGGACGCCGACACGCTGGTGATCCTCATGACCGCCTACGCCAGCGTGGAATGCGCGGTCGAGGCGATGAAACAGGGAGCCCACGACTATGTCGAGAAGCCGTTCGACCTGGACGAGGTGCAGCTCCTCGTCGAGCGGGCGCTCGAGACCACCCGGCTCCGGCGCGAGGTCCGTGAGCTTCGTGCGCGGCAGTCGGAGCCCTACGCCTTCGACCGCATCATCGGCGAGTCGCCGGCGGTACAGGATCTGAGAGTCATGCTCGCGAAGATCGCGGCCAGCCCCGCCTCCACCGTGCTCCTGACGGGGGAGAGCGGCACTGGAAAGGACCTCGCCGCCCGGTGCATCCACTACAACAGCGCCAGGGCGACGGGCTCTTTCATGCACATCACCTGCTCGGCGGTCCCGGAGGCCCTTCTCGAGAGCGAGCTGTTCGGGCACGAGCGCGGGGCCTTCACGGACGCCCGGCAGCAACGCAAGGGGCTGCTCGAGCTGGCGGACAAGGGGACGGTCTACCTCGACGAGATCGGGGAGATGACCGCCGCACTCCAGGCCAAGCTGCTCCGGTTCCTGGAGGAGAAGGCGTTCAAGAGGGTCGGGGGCACCGCCGACATCCGGGTGGACGTGCGCGTGATCGGCGCGACCAACCGCGACCTCGACAAGGAAGTGGCGGACGGCCGTTTCCGGGAGGACCTCTACTACCGTCTCCACGTGCTGCCGGTGCGGTTGCCGCCCTTGCGCGAAAGGCGCGGCGACGTAAGCCTCCTCTCGAAGTTCTTCCTCGACGGCTTCAACCGCGAGTTCCGCAAACGCGTCACGGGTCTCTCCGCGGAAGCCGCCACGCTTCTCGATGCCTATTCATGGCCGGGCAACGTCCGCGAGTTGAGGAACGCCCTCGAACGGGCGGTGCTGCTCCACGATGGCGAGACCCTCGGCCCCGACGCCTTCGACATGCTTCGCCCGCCCTCCTCTGTGACGTCGGGCTTTCGGCTTCCCGCGGACGGTGTCGATTTCGCCGCGCTCGAACGAGCCCTCGTGGCCCAGGCGCTCGAGCGGGCCGGAGGCCAGCAGACCCGCGCGGCCGCCCTGCTCGGAATGAGCCGGGACCAGATGCGGTACCGCATCGAGAAGTTCGGCCTCAAACCCAAAGCGGCCTCGGACTCCGAATCCGACTAGGGGCCTTCGTCAGCGCGCCCCGTCATCCCGTCTTAGTGAGATCCCCCACGCGAGCGCGATTCTCCCCACAAACCGCCAAAGCGACTGAAATGGCCCACCTGGGACTGGCACGGGCCTTGAACCGCCTCTCTGCGGAAGGCACCTACGTGAGAGCCAGCGCACAGCATGTACCAGTGCCGATGAGGGCGTCCCTGGCGCCGGTGCGGCCACCACGGGAGTTCGCGTTCCAGAACCTCGCGCTCCTTGACAGCTTGAAGGCGTGGGTGCGGGAGAGACGGGTCGCCTTCGAGCAGGCTCCGCTGCGGGAGCAGGTGGATGGAGACAGGATCCAGGTGGGGGTCGAGTTTCGTCTCTTCGCGCAGCTTCCGGAGTCCGCCAAGATGGACCCGGGCAGTCCGCAGAGTCGGCGTCTCTACGCAAAGCTCAAGGCCATCGCGCGGTCCGTCCTGCCGAAAGAGCGTCCCGACACACGATGCCAGATCGAACCCTCCGACGCCGCTCTCCGGCTCCGGCCTGAGACGCATTGGAAGCCCGAGGTCCAGTTGACGGTCCGGGTCGAGCATCGGACTGGCCATCTTCGGCCGATCGGCAGGGGTGAGCGGGATTGTGCCGAGGAGCTCCGACGACGCCTCGTGGCGCTGGGCGCAGGATCGCGATGATCACATGGCACCTGCTGACGCGATTGGGATGACGAAGGGAACACCCTTCCACGCCCATTGCCCCGTGCTCCTCGCGTCGGGCGGCGCAGGGCGGAAGACTGCTGGTTGCGACGGACCTTTCTGACCCCGCTCTGCCGGCGATCGTTGCGGCAGGCGCGTGGGCGTGGGAGTCCGGCCGGTCGAGCTGCTCGTGCTGGGCACGACGGGCCGCACCGGCCTCTCGCGAATGCTGCTTGGCAGCGTGGCCGAGGCGTTCGTGCGATCGGCGCCTGATCCGGTCCTTGTGGTGCGTTTGGCTGCGGCGAGGCAGCAATGAACATGATCGTCTTGTGCCGCGAGTTCGAGCTCGCGTTCCCGGAGCGCCGCGCGCTGGAATCCTCTGCCTGCCAACTCGAGCAGTGTTTCCGCAGCATTGTGAGGGTGGAGTGGAAACTCAAAGCGTCGGGCGGGACGCACACCCAGCCCACTTCGGCCTTTCTGGGTGAGGTTCCCCACGCGAGCGCGATTCTCCCCACATCCGCCCTGCGGACCGCCTGAATAGCGCCCTTGGCACTGGCATGAGGCTTGAAGTGCCCCTTCGTGGGAGGGCAGCGACATGAGATCCAAAGCGCAGGTCGTTTCCATGCCGATGAGAGCCTTGGCGCCTGCGCGCTGGCCGCGCCCATTCTCACCGTCACCAGCGCCATCGCGGCGCTCATTCCTGCCCCTGGTCCGGATGGTCCTGAGGGGGCAAGGACTCCAGCCGACCCAGGGACGCAACGGGATGCTCGGCCCCAGGACGGTCCCGGAGGACGATCTTGCGTCCCGGGGATGGGCCAGGGGCGCCGGGGAGTGATCGTGGTCTTAGTCCACGGACTCGGGAACGAGGTTCGAAGGGAGGAATGCTCATGATGCCTTTCGCCGTCGTCGCGGGGTTGGTCGTCTTCTGGCTCATGCTCTCCGTGAAAGTGCTGAACGAGTACGAGCGCGGCGTGATCTTCCGCCTCGGCAAGCTGCTGCCGCGACCCAAGGGACCGGGGCTCATCATCGTGGCGTGGCCCATCGATCGCATGGTGCGGGTGAGCCTCAGGACAACCGTCCTGGACGTCCCGCCCCAAGACGTGATCACCCGGGACAACGTCACCGTCAAGGTCAACGCGGTCGTCTACTTCCGTGTGATGGACCCGTCGAAGGCCGTGGTACAGGTCGAGAACTACCTCTACGCGACCAGCCAGGAGGCCCAGACCACACTGCGCAGCATCCTCGGCCAGGCGCACCTGGACGAGCTGCTGGCGGAGCGGGAGCGGCTGGGGGCCAATCTCCAGGAAGTCATCGACCAGCACACCGACCCCTGGGGAGTCAAAGTCACGCAGGTTGCGGTGAAGACCGTGGACCTCCCCCACGAGATGCAGCGGGCGATGGCCAAGCAGGCCGAGTCGGAGCGGGAGAAGCGGGCCAAGATCATCCACGCCTCGGGCGAGCTCGAGGCCAGCCGCCAGCTCACCGAAGCCGCGGAAACCTTGCAGAAGCAGCCCGTGTCGCTCCACCTCCGCTACCTGCAGACCCTCACGGACATCTCGGCGGAGAAGAACTCCACCATCATCTTCCCCGTCCCCATCGACTGGATGAAGGCGCTCCTGGGCGTGCGGGGAGAGTCGAGCCGGGTGCAGGACAAGGAACAGTAGTCAGGAGGAGACGGTCATGAGGAAGAAGCACGCGAATCCGGAAGGTCCGGAAACGCACGGATCGGAGACGCCCGAGGCCGAGGGGCCGGGCGGGGAGCCCGCAGTGCCCCCCGGCGCGACATCCCCGGCTCGGCCCTCGCAGGAGAAGATCGCCCGGCGCGCCCACGAGATCTACCTCGCGCGCGGCGGCAGGGAGGGACACGAGATCGACGACTGGCTCGAGGCCGAGCGAGAGCTGACGCAGAAGGAGTGATCGGCCGAGGCGGCCGCCCGGTCCTGAGGTGACGCCGTAATGCATGAGCCTGCGCTCCTGCGGGAGCTGGTCGTGATCTTCACGGCGGCGCTGGCGGTGGTGGTGCTGCTGAGCCGCCTGCACCTTCCCACCATCGCCGGCTTCGTGCTGGCGGGGGCTCTGCTCGGCCCGAGCGGGCTCGGCTGGGTCGAGGACCACGCGGGCATTGAGCAACTCGCGGAAGTCGGCGTGGGCCTGCTCCTGTTCACCGTCGGGCTCGAGTTCTCGCTGCGCGAGCTGGGGCGGCTCCGCCGCGCGCTCCTGCTCGGCGGCGGCCTTCAAGTCGGACTGACGACCGGATTCGTGTCGGCTCTCGGCGTGGCGGCCGGCCTGGGGCCGCCGAAGGCCGTCTTCCTGGGCTTCCTGGTCGCGCTGTCGAGCACCGCCATCGTGATGAAAGGTCTGGCCGAGCGCGGCGAGGCGGACGCGCCGCACGGCCGATTGATCGTCGGTGTGCTGCTGTTCCAGGACCTGTGCGTGGTCCCGATGATGCTGGTCGTGCCGATGCTGGCCGGTCGCGGCCAGAGCCCGGTCACGCTACCGCGAGCCCTGCTCACGGCGTTGCTGGTCGTGGCAGGCACGCTGCTGTTGGCGAGGCCGGTCGTGCCGCGGGCGATGCGGCTCGTCGCCAAGACCGGCCGGCGTGACCTCTTCGTGCTGTCGGTGGTGGCGGTCTGCGCGGGCATCGGCTGGCTCACCGCTCTGGCCGGGCTCTCGCTCGCCTTGGGAGCGTTCCTGGCGGGAGTCGTGCTGGCGGACTCCGAGTTTGGCCACCAGGCGCTGAGCGACGTGTTGCCGTTGCGCGACATCTTCACCAGCCTGTTCTTCGTCTCGATGGGGATGCTGTTCGACGCGCGTGTCCTCGCGGGCGAGCCCGGGCGCGTGCTGGGCCTGCTCGCCGCTCTAATGGTGGGGAAAGCCGCTCTCGTGGTTCTCGCCGCCCTGCTGGCGCGCTTTCCCATGCGGCTGGCGCTCCTGGCCGGCGTGGCACTGTCGCAGGTCGGGGAGTTCTCGTTTCTCTTGGCGAGCATCGGCGCGGGCATGGGCCTGCTGGCTGAGAGAGAGCTGGGCCTGTTCATGGCGGCGAGCGTGCTGAGCATGCTGGTGGCCCCGTTCGCGCTGCGGCTCGGTCCGACACTCGTCGCGGCTGCCGCGCGTGTCAAAGGAAGCGGCCGTTTCGAAGCGCTCGACGCCGCTGCCATCTCCGCCTTGCCGCTCGCTCTGCGCGACCACGTCGTCGTGCTGGGCTTCGGCTTGGGCGGAGCGATGCTCGCCGAGGCGCTCCGCGCCGCCGGTGTGGCCCACGCGGTCGTGGACATCGACGCCGAGCGCGTGCGCAGTGCGGGGCTGCGTGGGGAGCCGGTCCTGTATGGCGACGTCACGAGCCCCGAGATCCTGGAGCGGGTCAACCTGAACGTCGCGAGGAACGTGGCCGTGATGCTGAACGACCCGGACGCCACGCTGCGGGCCGTGCGGGCAGCGCGCCGTATCGCGCCGCAGGCGCGCATCGTGGTCCGTGCGCGTTACGTCGGCGACACGCCCTCGCTGCTGGCTGCCGGCGCCAGCGAGATCGTGGCCCAGGAGTTCGAAGCTTCGCTCGAGGTGATCGAGCGCGTGATCCAGGGCGCCGCGCGACAAGCCGCTCGCGGTGTCGAACCCACCGGCGCGAGGCTGCCCCCCGGCGTCGAGGTGGAGAGCCTGGTCGTCCCTCCAGGCGCCTGGATCGCCGGACGCAGCCTCGCCGAGGCGGAGCTGCGAGCGCGGACCGGAGCCACCCTGCTCGCGCTGAGCCGGGGCGAGACCACCGCCGTTCATCCGACGCCCGCAGACGCGCTCGCCGCCGGAGACGTGCTGTGCCTGGTGGGCGCGACCGAGCAGATCGCGGCGGCCCGGCGCTTGATCGAGAGCGGTCCGGCTGCTTGGTCGGGTTCACAGCCGAATGATCGCGGCCGCCTGCCGCGCGACTCGGAGGAGTCCGCGTAGACGTCGGCACGTCGTACACGACCTACAGCGTCGATCGGCCGCGCGATCGGCTCGAGGCACAGCACGGTGAACGTGTGCCGCCGTGCGTCCTCAGATGTGAATGCCGTTGACGGTGTCGCTGATCCGCCCGTTGATCTTCATCAGGATGTAGTTCACGTCGTTCGTGAGGTCCTTCCTCAGCTTCGTCAAGTAACGCGCGGCTTCGGAGCTCGTCGCCAGCAGCCGCTCCTCCATCTCACGCACAACGACCTCCGCGTCGGAGAGAACGTGCTTCAGCTCGCGGAAGTCCCGGTTGGCCTCCAGCAGGGTCTCGGGCGCGAGCGCCGCGGGGGAGATCTCGGGCGGGTATGCCTGGAGCACCCGGTCGGCCTTCTGGCAGAACTCCTCGGCCAGCTCTTCGAGATCCGCCCCGAACTCGTCCCCGAGCGAGGCGCGCTCAGCCGCCGTCGCGTGCCTCTCCAGTCGGGCCCTGAGCTTGACGATCTGCTCGGGCAGCGACCGGCGCAAGTAGCCGAGCCCCAGGTGCGGGCGCCGCGGGGAGTCGAGCGGGGGGCAGTCACGCCCGAGGTAGATGCGGTCGCCGTTGCGCTCGACGGGGTTCCCTGGGGGCTGGGTGTAGACCTTCACCTCGCAGACACCGGGCTCGTAGGGCAGGAAGCGTGAGATGATCCGGTGCTCGTTCAGCGCGATGTGGTACGAGTTCGTCTCAAGAAGAGCCGAGTGCAGCGACAGGTTGTAGAGCAGGTAGAGCTTGAGCTGCTCCAGCAGGTCCTGCTCTCGTCCAGGATCGCCCCGACCCTCTCCTTCTCCGCGGGGCTCGCCTCGCTGGTGGTCAGCGGCGCGAGGTGCGGGGTGAGGATCAGCCGGCCCCGCGCGAGGAAGAACTCGAGGTGCAGGCCCTCCCGCACCTTCTTCTGGAAGTGATCGAGGGCGAAGGCGGGGACTTCGAAGGTCTCCTGTTCGACCAGGGCGCTGAGTGTCTTCATGGCGTTCTCCCGTCGTTCCCGGAACCGCGCTCGGGCCCCTTCGCACTCAACGCTACGCCCCCCCCAAGGCCGACGGTCAATGAAAACGGCAGGGCCCTAGAGCCGCCCGAAGGGCCGTGTCCCGACCACGGGCAGCTCGATGGGGAGCTTGAAGAGGCGGATCGGTTCTCGTACATCATCAGCGTCCGGTCGCGCGGCGGCATCTTCAGCTCCTCCATGAAGTCCAGGTAGGACTCCATGGAGGCGATCGGCCAGTCCGTGCCGTAGAGGCACTTCTCGGGCTGGACACCGTAGTGCAGCATCTCCTGCACCTGCTTCGCGCAGGAGCTTCTCGACGCACCCCCGCAGGTCGTCGACCGCCTCGTCGTGGTAGTTGTTTACGTGGGTGTGGCAGTCGACGATCATCGCCGGGCGCGCTACTTCTTGAAGAAGCTGTCCAGGACGCGGGCCGCCCACTCGCGCCCCCCGAGGCCGAAAGCGAGGGCGAGAGCGAGGCACAGCGCCCCGAAGGCGATCTGGAAGGCCGAGACGAGGACCTGGCCGCCGATCGAGAGCTGCTCGAGGCTGACCGCGATCACGAAGACGATGACCGCCCAGCGCGCGATGACCGAGATCGACAACGTCCCGCATGCCAAGCACGCCCCCCGGCGCGCATCCACCGCGCGCATCTGCGTCGTCCAGTACGAGGTGCGCCGAGTCGGGACCTTCGGCGACTTCGCCCGCCAGTGCGAGTACTTCACGGACGTGGCCTCCGACTACAAGGCCGACTTCGTCCTGTTTCCTGAGCTGCTGACCGCGCAACGCGTCTCGCTCGTGAAGGCTCCCCGGCCGGGTCTCGCCGCGCGCAAGATCTCGGAGTTCACGAAGCGCTACCTTGATCTCTTCACCGGCCTCGCGATCCGCTACAACGTCAACATCATCGGAGGCTCGCACTTCACCCACGAGGGCGAGAAGCTCCACAACGTCTCCTATCTCTCCTATCTCTTCCGGCGCGACGGCACCCTCGCCAAGCAGTACAAGATGCACATCACCCCGAACGAGCGCCGCTGGTGGGGGGTCGCCCCGGGTGACCCGCTCGAGGTCTTCGACACCGACCGCGGCAAGATCGCCATCCTGATCGACTGCGATGTAGAGTTTCCCGAGCTCGCCCGCATCGCCGCCGGCAAGGGCGCCCGGATCCTCTTCGTGCCCTTCGACACCGACAGCCGCTACGGCTACCTGCGGGTGCGCAGCTGCGCCCAGGCGCGCTGCGTGGAGAACCACGTCTACGCCGCCATCGCCGGCTGCGTGGGCACGCTGTCCCTCGTGGAGAACGCCGACATCCACTACGCGCAGTCGGGGATCTACACCCCGTCGGACATCCAGTTCAGCCGGGACATGGTCGCCGTGGAGTGCTCCCCCAACGTCGAGACCGTCATCGTCCACGAGGTCGACATCGACCTCCTGCGGCGCCACCGCGAGACCGGCACCGTGCAGAAGATGACGAGGCCTTCGCCGCCACCGCCGACGTCGCAGCCCTCCTGCCGGAACGGGCAGTCTCACGGCGGCCCGGCGGGCGAAAGGGATCCTGTACATCCCCCGGTAGACCGGTAGAGCAGAGCCCGCAGCGTCGGCACGAAAGAGCGTGAATCGGCCGCGCGATCGGCTCGACGTAGAGCCCGAGCCGCAACTTCCGGCGGCAAAGCCCCTTGCAGGGCAGCAGGGGTCTGCGGCACACTCCGCCCACCCTGGGGAGGTGCCGTGAGCCTTCAGGTCCGCCTCAGCCGGGAGCTGAGGCTCTTGGACATCACGATGATCGGCGTCGGCGCCATGATCGGCGCCGGCATCTTCGTTCTCACCGGGATCGCTGCGGGCGTGGCCGGGCCGGCGCTCTTGATCGTCTTCGCCTTGAACGGGCTCGTAGCGCTGCTTACGGCCATGGCATACGCGGAGCTCGGCAGCGCCTTCCACGACGCGGGCGGCGGCTACCTCTGGGTCAAGACCTCGCTGCCGGACCCGAATGGCTTCCTGAGCGGCTGGATGTCCTGGTTCGCTCACGCGGTCGCCTGCTCTCTCTACGCTCTCGGCTTCGGCGCTTACTTCAAGCTGGTGCTGACCGCGGCCGGAGTCCCCCAGTTCCACGGCGGCTTCATGACCCTCGAGAAGTGGCTGGCGGTCGTGACGTGCGGCCTCTTCTCGTACGTCAATTTCCGCGGCGCCGCGGAAACGGGGAAAGCCGGCAACGTCGTCACGGTGGGCAAGGTGGTCGTGATCGGCCTGTTCGTGGCAGCTGGGATCGTCGTCATGACCGGCCGCCCCGGATGGTCAGCCTCTTTCGTGCCGGTCTTCAGCCATGGCTGGGCCGGCGTGTTCGCGGCGATGGGCCTGACCTTCATCGCCTTCCAGGGGTTCGAGATCATCGCCCAGACGAGCGAGGAGGTCGAGGATCCCAAGCGCAACGTCCCGCGCGCGGTGTTCCTCTCGCTGCTGATCGTCGTGCCGATCTACCTGCTGGTGGCCTTCGTCGCCATCGGCTCCGTCACTCCGCCCGCAGGCCTCACCATCACCGACTACCTGGCCCGCGAGAAGGAGCTCGCCCTCGTCTCCGCGGCCAACCAGTTCCTGCGCGGGGGCGGGATCGTCATTCTGGTCGGCGGCCTGCTGTCGACCCTGTCGGCCTTGAACGCCACCATCTACTCCTCGTCGCGCGTGGCCTTCGCCATGGCCCGCGACGCAAACCTGCCGCGCGTCCTCGGCCGGGTGCACGCCGCCCGCGCCACGCCCGACGCCGCGATCCTCGCGTCGGCGCTGATCATCATCGCGATGGCCGTCCTGCTGCCCATCGAGGACGTGGCGGCGGCCGCCGACATCATGTTCCTGCTCCTGTTCGTCCAGGTGAACGTGGCGCTCGTCCGGCTGCGCGCGAAGCGCCCTGACCTGGACCGGGGCTTCCGCGTGCCCCTCGTGCCGGCGCTGCCGATCCTGGCCATCGCCACCATGCTGTTCCTGGCGATCTTCCTGTTCACGCAGTACCCGATGGCCTCGGTCGCGGCCGGAGGGTGGATCGGCGCGGGCCTGCTGGTCTACTACGGATATAGCCGCAAGCGCGAGGCGGCCTTCGTGGAGCGTGAGCGGTGGATGGAGAGGATCGAGCGCAAGGAGTACCGCGTGCTCGTGGCCGTCTCCAGCGAGCGCACGTGGCGGTCGCTGATGGAGGCGGGCATCGCGATCGCCCGCCAGCACGATGGCGAGATCGTGGCAGTGACGGTCGCGGAGGTCCCCGAGGGGCAGGCTCTCCTGGCAGGGCGTTCGCTGGCTCGCTCCTTGGAGCCATTCCTCGAGGGCGTCGTCCGCTACGGCGAGGAGCGCGGCGCGCGGGTGCGGCCGGTGATCAAGATCGCGCGGCGGGTCAGCCACGGCATCGTCGAGACCGCGCGCGAGGAGGACTGCAACTTCCTGATCATCGGCCAGCCCACGTGGGGCTCGGCTTTCGAGCGCATCCTGGCGTCCATCGTCGAGCGCGTTCTCCAGGACGCCCCCTGCCATGTGGGGATCGTCTATGGTCATCTGGATCCTGAGAACATCAAGGGAATCCTCGTCCCCGTCACAGGCCGCGCCAACCCGAAGCTGGCCGCCGAGCTGGTGCCGGCCTTCGTCGAGCGCTTCGGGGCGCCGGCCCGGGCGGTCACGGTTGTGGAGCACGTCATGAAGGCCGAGGAGGCGAAGCAACACGAGGCCGAGGCGGCGGCGACCCTGGAGGCCGCGGGCCTGAAGGCCCCGCTGGAAGTGCTGAGACGGCGGGACGCGGCCCACGGCCTGCTGGGCGCCATCCGCCGCGGGGACCTGGTGCTGATGGGCGCGCCCAGCGAGGGGCCCGTGGCGGCCATCGTCGGCGAGACCGTCCCGGGGGCGATCGCCAAAAGCGCCAAGAACGCCGTGATCGTGGTCCGGGGGGTCGAGCCGCGGCGGGCACATCGCTTCGAACGCCTGTTCTTCGCGAGGAGCTAGAGGTCATGCAAGAGAAGTCGGCAGAGCCGCTCGGCGCGCTGGTCCAGCGCTTCACCGACTACCTCCCCACGCTGGCCGCGGGCGCGCTGGTGCTCCTGGCCGGCGTCGTCCTCGGGTGGCTGGCCAAGCGCGCGGTGGTGCGGATGCTGATCTGGCTGCGCCTCGATCGCCTGGCCGGGCGCGTGGGCTGGCGCAGCGCCTTCGGCAAGGGGGACGTGCGTGCGGCGCTCTACGACCTCCTCGGCACCATCGCGCTCGTGTTGGTGGTGCTCGTCTTCCTCGACAACGCCCTCACCATCTGGGGCCTGGCGGTGCTCTCGCGCCTGCTGGACAGCCTGGTGTTCTCCGTGCCTCGCCTCACCCTGGCCGTCCTCATCGTCGCCGTGGGGGTCGCGATCGGCAATGCCGTGGCCGAGCGGGCGGAGCGCGCCCTCGAAGAGGAGGACATCGTCCACGCGCGGCTCCTGGCGAAGGCGCTGAAGGCAGTGCTGCTCGCGGTGGTCGCCGCGCTGGCGCTCTGGGAGCTGGACTTCGCCCGCCAGATCGTCCTGTCCGGCTTCGTGATCGCCTTTGGCTCGATGGGCGTGGCCTTCGCACTCTGTGTTGGCCTCGGCTCTGCCCGGGCCATACAGCGAGGGTGGGACGAGTTCTTCGAGAAGCGGAAGGATAAGCAGGGCTGAGCCAATGGCCCTGGCGGACTCGTCGAGGACGCAGCGAGGATCGGATGAAGACGTCCGGCATCTACGACGCACCCGAAGGCGATCCGCCGGACAGACGAGAAGAACAACGTGCCCGTGGACGCATCATCAAGGTGACCGTGCTGGATCCCCACTCTTATCGGTAACCGTGGTCCTGCTCACTTACGTCTGATCGACCAGAGAAGGAGCGGCGGCGTCAGCATGGTGGTGGCTACGACCATGAAGACCGCTGCCGCGTAGGTCCCCGCGTCGACCACGGGTCGGTCGGCCAGGACCAACTGTGCTCCGATCCCGGCGAAGATCAGGCCGACCTCTCCGCGGGGCATCATGCCCAGGCCGAGCGTGAGGCCGGAGACTCCCTTCGGCGCCACGGCGCCACAGGCGAGCTTTCCGAAGATCGCGGCGAGAGTAAGCACGGCCGCGAATCCGAGCACCGATGCCGAGGCGAACGACCGCACGTCGACGAGCATGCCCATGCGGATGAAAAACACCGGGACCAGCAAAGCCGTGAGCGGCTCCAGGCTCTCGTGCAGGGGTGGTTCGCCACGCTGCACGTGGCCCTCGAAATGCACGTCTTCCAGCACGAGGCCCGCCGCGAAAGCGCCCACGATCGGTGCCAGACCCGCCCGCAGCGCGAGGTAGGACAGGACGAAGCAGAACCCGAGCGAGAGCGCGAGGACGACACCGCGGCCCCGGAGCGCGAGCGCGCCGCGGAACAGCCGCGGCGAGATCAGCGAGCCGACCAGGAGCGCTCCGATCAGGAATACGACAGCCTTGGCGACGATCGATACCACGGAAGCCGCGGACAGCACCGTCCCTGTTGCGGCGGCCGTGATGATGCCCGAGACCACCGCCAGGACCAGCAGGCCGAGCACGTCATCGATGACCGCAGCACCAAGGATGATCCGGGCAAAGGGTGCACGTAGCGTGTCCGCGTCCTTGAGCACGCGCGCGGTGATCCCGACGCTCGTCGCGGCGAGCATGGCGCCCAGGAAGGCGTGGAGCATCCACGGCTCCTGGGGGCGCATCAGCTCGCCGACCCCGAACCCGAGCAGCATGGGCGTCACGACCCCGACGACGGCCACGAGCCCGGCCCGGCCGCCGACCGCCATCATTTCCTTGGGTGTCGACTCCAGGCCCACATGGAAGAGCAGCAGAACCGCGCCGAGCTCGGCCATGACGGTCAACGTCTCGCTCGAGGCCAGCGCAGACAGGTCGGGCCCACCCAGAAGCGCGGCGTTTCCAGCCAGGATCCCGACGATCAACTCGCCGAGCACGGCGGGCTGGCCCAGGCGCTCGACCAACTCCCCCGCGAGCTTCGCGCACACTATTGCGAACGCCAGAGCCAGTAGGACGGTCGGCACGGCGTCGGAGTCGTGCCCGGCCCCGGCGGCGGCGAATGGAAACAGAGCGTTCATCCAGTCCTCCGCTGGAGACATGCAGACCTCGTCCGCGGGGACGAGGAGGCGAAGAGCGGCTACGAACGCGAAGGCGGGTCGTGCTGGGAGCCGGGCGTGGCGGCGGGGGACCTGGGCGTCAGCACTGGAGAATGGTAGTCGCTCGCGCGGAACATGACCCGCTCATCGTATCATCGGCGGCCGACGCGGACATCACCGGCTCGGCCTTCAAGGCGAACCGCGTACAACTACTACGTGAAGCTTGGCGCGCAGGCCCCGTTCATGCCGTGAACTTCCGAGCGGGCAGACGGGCGGGCTCTCTTGTGGCCGCGTTGCAGCGCGGGTGCGGCCCGCCGGAACCGCGTGAATGGAGGTCGCCAGTGAAGATCGCGCTCACGGGGGCAAGCGGCTACACCGGCGGCCGGCTGCTGGGCGCGCTTCTGGAGGGGGGGGCCCACGCCGTCTCGGCGCTGGTGCGGGCCCAGTCCATCACACCCGCGCTCGCCGCATCCGGCGCTCGAATCGTCCCCGGCGATCTGCAGGATGCCTCGGCAATAGCGGCCCTCGTGGAGGGCGCCGATGCCGTCGTCCACGTCGCCGCCGTATATCGCACGGCCGGCCACCCGGAGGCCTACTACCGCGCCGTCAACGTCGAGGGGGCCCGCGTGCTGGCCGAGGCCGCAGCCAACGCTCGTGTCAAACGGTTCGTGCACACCTCGACGATGGGCGTCCACGGCCACGTCGAATGCCCGCCCGCAAGCGAGATCGCTCCCTTGCGTCCTGGCGACACGTACCAGCGCTCGAAGCTCGACGGCGAGCGCGCCGTCCTGGACGTCGCGGCGCGAACGGGTTTGCGCACTGTGGTCGTTCGGCCTGCCGGCATCTACGGCCCCGGCGACCGGAGGCACCTCAAGCTGTTCCGTGCGATCGCCCGCGGCAGATACGCCGTCGTCGGATCAGGCCAGACCTACTACCACCCCATCTTCATCGACGACCTCGTCGACGGTTTCCTGCTCGCGTTGGAACGGCCCGAGGCCCTCGGCGAGACGATCATCCTGGCCGGCCCGCAGTACGTGACCCAGACGGAGCTGGCGACTACGGTGGCCCGCCATACGCACGGACGCGTCCTGCCCTTCCGGATCCCGGCGTGGCCGATCCAGTGGGCGGGCTCGCTTTGCGAGCGGGTCTGTGTGCCGTTCGGCCTGGAGCCGCCGCTGCACAGGCGCCGGGTGGACTTCTGGACCAAGAGCCGGGCGTTCTCGATC
>Ga0214473_10000950_pt1 | contig 39484 bp, 42 predicted proteins | sample RVTome_7_FD_203509 | JGI IMG/M metagenome (GOLD analysis project Ga0214473, IMG submission 203509) | Soil microbial communities from uranium-contaminated site in the Upper Colorado River Basin, Wyoming, United States - RVT98D197 | ecosystem: Environmental > Terrestrial > Soil > Contaminated >...
ACTCCCTGAACCTCCGCCAATACGGGGATGAGCGAACCGGGTTTCCCGTGATATTTTTCTATGATGGCGTCTACCTGCTGGAGCTGCTCCTGGGAAAACTCCTTGAGCAGTTCATCCGAGACCGTTGCCTGGTGAACACCCATTGCCTTCCTCCTTCGACTTAGTATGCTGCTTGAAATCTACTGAGCAGAGATGGCGAGGAGTCCGCGGTGAACGCAACACGAGGCCGACCCCGCTCTTTTCCGCCCCTCTTTATTTGCTTATAACTCCTTACAAAAAAATACTATGTATCCCATTGGTACGACAAAATCAAGGTACAATAAGTGGGAGGGGATATCATAATTTTTCGCGCCACTGCCGCTCTTAAAAATGGTAACCCAGTTCCTCCAGCCCCCTTCTTGTCTCATCCCTGATAAGCTGAACCACCTTGGGATGATCTATGGGGACATCCTCCAACTCCCGCTTGATCTCCACGGTATCTAAGCAAAAGGCCTTATCCCCTTTGCTGTGCACATACCGAAAGTCCATAGAGGGATTCCCCACGATGAGGGCCACCAGGGTGCTGGCGATATCCCCCAAGGGTTTGCAATCTATATGGTGATAGCGGAAGGTCGCCCGCACCAGGGTCCCCTCCCCCTGCCTGGATCGGACCTTAAGATCCCCCTCGCACGCCCGGGCTGCCTGTTGCAGCAGGGACAACCCGAGGCCGACCCTGCGGGTGGAGCGGGTGGTAAAAAAGGGATCGACCACCCGCTCCACGAGATCCGGGGAAATCCCCGCCCCATTATCCTCAATCTCCAAGGTCATCCACTCCTTTTCCAGGTCCTCGGTAATACGTATCGCCACCTGCGAGGCCTTTGAGGCGACGGAGTTCTCCACGATATCGAGTATATGCAAGGAGAGGTCCTGCATACAAAACTACGCGAATCCCTTTACCCGGCGGCCTCCCTCACCCCGAAGCCCTTGGTGGATCTCCTCAAGCGTAGGGGCCTCCAGCAGGAAGAGGGTCCTCCTCTGCCCGATTGCACGCAGCGCATGGGCGTCAGAGGCAATCACCACCTCATAACCCTCCGGCGCCTCGCCCTGCCCGCCGGCGATCTCCACGGCTGCTATGGGCAGGCCCGGGGGAATATACCCCAGTTGATGGATGATGCTGAAGGCCTCCCTGTCCACATGGGCGGGGATACAGATTCCTTCCCGATCCCTGACACCCTTCACGATCTCCTCCAGGGAGAGGTCGAGGGAGCTGATCAATAATCGCTCTTCAAAACGCAGAACATACCCCTCCTTATCAACAATCGGTTGATGGCCGAAGATTTCAGGGTCGTTGCGCACCTCGGGGAGGTATGGGTAGATATAGGCATCCCACTCCTCAAGGGCCTTAAGGCTTCCAAAGAGAGAGAGGAGGTGGACCTCCTCCCTGCTCTGGACCTCCATCCCTGGGATGACGGTGAGCGGAAGATCAGCGGCCGCCTCGATGACCGCCCGCGCATTCTTGCCCGAATTGTGATCTGTCACCGCGATGATATCCAGCGCTGCCTCCATTGCCGTGCGCGCGATGTTGCCCGGTGACATCTCGACCTCCGCACAGGGCGAAAGACAGGTGTGGATATGGAGATCTGAGGCATAAACCCTCGCCATCAATCTTGGCCATGGATACCCAGGCGATAGAGTCTGCCCACGATTTCGTAGGTCGGCAGGGGGGTACACAGGATAGGAACCCCTTCCTCCTCGGCCCGCTGTACCGTCTCAGCATCGGGCTGCCGGCCATTGGCCAGGATGATCCCCGCCAAATCACGCAGCGTCGCTACGGCCACGACATTCGGATGTCCCTGGATAGTCACCCAGATATCCCCCTCCTTGCTATGAGCCATGACATCGCTGAGCAGATCGCTCGCGTATCCCCCTTTCACCTCTCTGTCGAGCCCCTTGTCGGCTGACTGGACAGTCAAGGCGAGTTCCCTGATAAGCTCTGTAAGCTTCATCTCCCCCTCTTGGGCAGGGAATGGGGGCGTTTCTCCGCCAACTGCATGACCTCTCGGGCCAGGTCCTTGACCCCTTCCCGCCACTTAAAGATACAGTCGGTTACCTCCGCCCTCCCCTGCACCACGTCATCGGCAAAGGCGCGGCAGTTGGGGGCGCCGCAGGCCCCGCAATCCAGACCGGGGAGGGAGGCGTGGATCTCATCCCGCACCTTCATCTTCTCCGCGGCCTTGAGCGGATCGGCATCCAGGCGGCCGGCAAAGGGCCGCGGCTTCAACCCCTTCTCGAAGAAGTAGTACCCCTTTTTGAAGCGTTTCACCACCTCTGCCCGGGTTACCGCCGATGCCTTCTCATTACTGAGCATCAGCTTCCTGATCCTTCCCCTGGACACATAACGGTCAGCCACTGTCAGGGCCCCGCCCACGCACCCCTCGGGACAGGCCCTGGCCTCGATGAATTCGACGTTGCGCAGCTTGCCGTTCTCTATCTCATCGAGGACATTGATGGCGTTCTTGATCCCGTCCACCACAATGCTCTCCTTGTCGCCCCGCAGGGATTGTTGCCGCTCCAGCTCCCTGATCTCACCCCCCTTGACCGCCCATCCGATCCCGGCCCCGCTCGCCTGCTGCAGATTCTCCTCTTTCCTCACCTCCCGCAAGGCCGCCAGCAACTGCCCATAGATGTCTGCGATAGAGATCACCCTATCTATATTCGATCGCTCCTTGGTCTCCGTCTTCGTGATCGCCACCATCGTGGCCGGGCACGGTACCAGATAGAAGATGCCCAACTCTTCTTCCTTGATCCCCAGCTCCCGAGCCTTCGCCTTTCTGATATCCTTGGCCGCGATCTCCGCCGGGAGATCAATGGGGTTGATCTGATCGACGAAATGGGGAAACCTGATCTGGATCAACCTGATAATGGCCGGGCAGAGGGAAGAGATGAGGGGATAAGGACCTTGATACGCCTTGAGGTACTCCTGGGTGGCGATACTCGCCACCTCCGCTCCGATCGCCTCCTCATAGACGTAGTCAAAACCGAGGGACTTGAGGGCGCAGAGGATCCTGTTGGGCGCGCCCTCCCCGGGGAATTGGGCATAGATGGTGGAGCTCGGAATGCAAATGGTGTATTTAAAATCTTTTAGATCAGCCAGGCCATGGGTCCGGGAGGTAATGGCATTTTCCGGGCAATCGCGAAAGCACTTGCCGCAGTAGATGCATCGAGCGGCGACGATCCGGGCCTTGCCCTCGAATATCCTGACGGCCTCGGTGCGGCAGGACATAATACAGTTGACGCATCCCTGGCATTTGTCCTCATCGATGGTAATGATCCCATACGATCGCTTCATCCTGATCATTCTCTGGGGAGGGGGGGCCTGATGACCATCTCCACCACCGTCCCCTTGCCCACCGTGGAGGCGATGTTCAATTCATCGGTGTTCTTCTTCATGTTGGGCAGCCCCATCCCCGCCCCGAATCCCATCTCCCTGATCTCGGCAGGGGCGGTGGAGTATCCCTCCTGCATGGCCAATGCGATATCGGGTATGCCGGGCCCCTGGTCCTCTACCACGATTTTCAGCGCCTCCGGAAGGATGGCGAAGTGCAACGTCCCCTTCTCCGCATGGCAGACCACATTCATCTCCGCCTCATAGGAGGCGATGGCCACCCCCCTCACGAATGCAGGATCGAACCCGAGTTCCTTCAAGATCTCCTTAACCTTGCTCGAGACCTTCCCCGCGTTCCTGAAGTCCTTCCCCTCTATCTCATATGCCCACTCCAGCGCCTTTCCCTGCATCAACACGTACTCACCAGATGGTCCCCGAGCTCCCGGTCAGCCCTCTCATGGCCAGCCTGGCGCAGGCCTCAAAAAGAAAGAGCCTCGTGGTCAATAGGGGAATGCCTTTTATCCTGGCCAATTCGATGGTTTTCTCATCAGGCCTCTTGCCATGGACGAAGGCGATGGCCTTGATATCGACCATCTCCGCCGTCCTGATCACCTGGGAGTTGACCAAACCCGTAAGCAGGAGTTCCCCGCCCATGCTTTGGCTCAAGACATCGCTCATCAGATCCGCGGCCTGAGCGATCTCGATCTCGAGTTGAAGATCGACAGGCTCCCACAACACTTCAGCCTCTAATATGCCTTTGACCTCCCAGAACTGCATAACACCAGAGCTCAGCCTTAGCGCAACAAGCGTGACGCTTCAGCACCGTCAGCTTCAGCGATAGGCGATATTTTGTAGTGTATCTTTGTGCCTAAGGTTAGAAACGGTTGCCCCGGCCCCTGCCTCCTCCACCTCCTCCACCTCCTCCACCGCGAGGTCTTTCCGTGCGAGGACGCGCCTCATTGACGTTCAGCGTCTTTCCCTTTAATTCCTTGCCATTAAGGCCGGTGATGGCAGCTTTGGCTTCATCCGCCGAGGGCATCTCCACGAACCCGAATCCTCTCGATTCTCCGCTGTACTTGTCCTTAATGATCTTAGCGGATTCAACCTGCCCAAAAGGCTCAAAAGCCCCCCGCACATCTTCCTCAGTGATGTCCGACGACAAATTGCCCACGTAGATGTTCACTGTCCCCTCCTTTTTCGTGAATGGTTGATTTTTTATCGCCTATCCATACGGTATAGACTACTCCACTCTTCGCTCTTCTGTCAACGAGATGGAAATAGCTCTGTAACGGTTTTTCCTCATGATAGGAAGGGAAGGTAGGTGGAGGATCCCCGGCTCACAACAGGAACTGGATGGATTGCCGGGCCAGGGCCAGAAATGCCGAAGGCAAGATCCCCATCTGCAACACCCCCCAAACCGATATAATGATGGCCAGGACAGCCGCTGGTGAGAAGCCACCGATAGCCTGCTCCCGCTCCGGCTCCCGGAAGTACATGTAGATCAGCACCCTCAGGTAGTAATAGGCGGCGACGGCGCTGTTCAAGACCCCGATGACGGCCAGCCAGTAGTAGTCGGCCTTCACCGCCGCGCTGAAGACATAGAATTTGGCCATGAAACCGGCCGTGGGGGGCACCCCGGCCAGGGAGAACATGAAGACGGCCATGGCGAGGGCCAAGAGGGGGTGGTGATAGCCGATACCCGCGTAATCGCCGATCAGGGTATTCTCCTCCCCCTTCTTCCCCAGCAGGATCACCACCGTAAAGGCCCCGATGTTCATAAAGACATAGGCCAGGAGGTAGAAGAGGATGCCCGATATGCCCAGTTCGTTGCCGGCCACAAAGGCTACCAGGATGTAGCCTGCATGGGCAATGCTGGAGTAGGCGAGCATTCTCTTGATATTGCTTTGGGAAAGGGCGATGATATTCCCCACCGTCATCGTGGCCACCGCCAAGATCCACATGATCTGCGTCCAGTGGGCCTGCAAAGACGGCAGGGCATAGAAGAAGACCCTGACAAAGGCAGCGAACCCCGCGGCCTTGACCCCCGTGGCCATAAAGGCGGTGATGGAGGTGGGGGCCCCCTCATAGACGTCGGGCGTCCACATGTGAAAGGGGACCAGGGCGAGCTTAAAGCCGAATCCCACCGTGAGCAGCGCGACTCCGGTGATGAGGATGGGGCGGCCGCTGATCCACGATTGTTCGGCGAGGACCCTGCCGATTCCGGCGAGATCGAGGGTGCCGGTGGAAGCATAGATCAGGGCGATACCATACAACAGAAAAGCCGAGGCAAAGGCCCCCAGCAAAAAGTACTTAAAGGCCGCCTCCACCGATCTCGTATCATCCCGCATGATGCCGGCCAAGATATAAATAGAAATGGACATCACCTCCAGCCCCAGAAAGATGATCAGGAGGTTGACCCCGGAGGCCATCAACATCATCCCCACGGCGGCGAACAAGATCAAGACATAATATTCGCCGAACCCTATCCCCTCCCGCTTGGCATAGCCTAAGGAGACCAAGACGATCAGCAGGCAGATGAGCAATATCATCGCCTTGAAGAAGAAGGAGAGGGGATCGATCCTCACCATGCCGCCGAAGGCGCTCGCCTCCACCCCGATCCCCCAGTACAGGGAGACCATGGCCGCTACGACGCCGAGCAGGGCCGTGTAGCCGAGGAATCCCCTCCGCTCCGGGCGGGCAAAGGCGCTCATGAGCAAGATCACCAAGGCGAAGCCCGTCAGCGCTAACTCCGGGGCGATCACCAGAAGGTCTGTCATTGTAACCTGAACTTGAAAGAGCTCCATCTCCCTCCTACTCCTTTACGCCGATCGTGGAATCCACCTTCGAACCGGGGACTTCCTCAGTCGCAGGTGATGCCCCTTGCTCTGCGCCGGATGGGGCCGTTGCGAACTCATACCTGGCCTTCACATCGTAGAGGAAGTTTTGCACCGAGAGGTCCATCTTCTTGAAGAAGAACTTGGGGAAGACCCCCATCCAGATGATCAGGACGATGATGGGTATCAAGGTCACGATCTCCCTGAGGTTGAGGTCCTTGAGCGCCCGGTTCTCCTCATGCGTGATGGCGCCGAACATTACCCGTTGGAACATCCAGAGCATATAGGCCGCCGCCAAGATCACACCGGTGGCTCCGAGGATTCCGTACACGGGATTGGCCTTAAAAGTCCCCAACAGGATGAGGAATTCTCCCACAAAGCCGTTGGTCCCCGGCAGGGCAATGGATGAGAGGGCCACGATCATGAAGAAGGTGGCAAAGACCGGCATCACGCGGGCGAGGCCTCCGAAATCGGCGATCAGTCTCGTGTGCCTGCGCTCGTAGACCATACCGACGATCAAAAAGAGGGCCCCCGTGCTCACCCCGTGATTGAGCATCTGATAGATGCTCCCCTGCACCCCCTGCACGTTGAAGGCGAACATCCCCAGCATGACGAAGCCGAGGTGGCTCACACTGGAGAAGGCCACCAGCTTCTTGAGGTCTTCCTGCATCATCGACACGAGGGCGCCGTAGATGATCCCGATGAGGGCCAAGACGGAGATGATGGGGATCGCCTTGAAGGCGGCAACGGGAAAGAGCGGTATGGCGAAGCGGATGAACCCGTAGGTCCCGAGCTTCAGGAGGATGCCGGCCAGGATCACCGAGCCGGCAGTAGGGGCCTCCACGTGGGCATCGGGCAGCCACGTGTGGAAGGGGAACATGGGCACTTTGATGGCAAAGGCCAGGGCAAAGGCAGCAAACATGAGATACTGGGTCGTGGCAGGCAGGCCGGCCTGGTAGAGCTTGAGCAGGTCGAAGGTGTACTCGCCCGTTGCCTTCCCGTTTAAGAAGTACAGGGCGAGGATGGCCACCAACATCAAGACGCTCCCTGCCATCGTATAGAGGAAGAACTTGATAGCGGCGTAGATCCTCCGCGGCCCACCCCAGACCCCGATGATGAGATACATGGGGATCAAGGTGACCTCCCAGAAGACATAGAACAGGATGAGATCCAGGGAGACCAGGACCCCGATCATCCCCGTCTCCAGAATGAGGAAGGCGATCAGGTATTCCTTTACCATCCGCTCCACCGCCCGCCAGGAGCTGAGGATGCACAACACCGTCAGGAAGGTGGTCAGGAGGACCAAGAGGAGGCTGATGCCGTCGATCCCGATGCTATAGGATACCCCCCACTCGGAGATCCACGGGACCCGCTCCGCGAACTGCATCCCGGCCGCCCCCTCATCGAACCAGATGAAGAGGGGAAGCGAGATGACGAATTCCACGAGCGAGATGACCAAGGCGGCACGCTTGAGAGATTCCTCCTTGGCCCTGGGTAAAAAGAGGAGCATGACGGCCCCTGCCAGGGGGAAGAAGGTAACTGCGGTCAAGAGGGGAAAGCCCACAGGGTTCATGCAAGACTCCTCACCTGATCAAGAATATGATGATGATCACGGCGCCCAGGATGATGCCGAGGGCGTAACTCTGTACGTAGCCTGTCTGGATCCTGCGCAGCACGCTCCCCAGCCAGGCCATCAACTCAGCCACCAGGTTCACGCTCCGATCCACGACCCCGTCATCGAACCTCCGCCATAAGAAGGTACCGAGCTTCTTGGTGCTGTTGACAAAGCAGACCTCATAGATCTCATCCACGTAGTACTTATTGAAGACGATGGTATAGATGGTCTTAAACCGCTCCCCCAATCGCTTGGGGACCTCGGTCTTCCAGATATAGAGATAAAAGGCGATGCATATCCCGATGATGGCGACGGCCACGGAGACGCCCATGAGGAGGAGCTCCATATTGACGCCTTCACCCACTGCTGCCCCCCCGCTGGCAAAGACGGGCCTGACCAAGGAAAAGGCGGTATGTTCTGTCCCCTGAGGAGCCCCCCCCAGGACCGGGGCAAGAAACTCATGGAAGAAATTCCTCCCCCCGAGGATGTGGGGTATCCCCACGTATCCGCCGATAACCGAGAGCAGGGCCAAGACCATGAGGGGGATGGTCATGATGGGAGGGGACTCATGGATGTGCTTCTTCACTTCCTCGGAGGCCCGGCATGGCCCCAAAAAGGTGACGAAGAGCAGCCGGAACATGTAGAAGGCGGTCATCCCTGCGGCAACGGCCCCCACAACCCAGAGATACAGGTGGCCGTGGTTGCTGCTGAAGGCCTGCCAGAGGATCTCGTCCTTGCTGAAGAACCCCGAGAAACCGGGGATACCCGCAATGGCCAGGGTCGCCACCAAGAAGGTCAAGAAGGTAAGGGGGACACGCTTCCATATACCCCCCATGTTCCTCATGTCCAACTCCCCGCTCATGGCGTGCATCACGCTCCCTGCCCCCAGAAAGAGGAGGCCCTTAAAAAAGGCGTGAGTCATGAGGTGAAAGATCCCTGCACTAAAGGCCCCCACCCCGACCGCCAGGAACATATACCCAAGCTGGCTGATGGTGGAGTAGGCCAGCACCCGCTTGATATCGAACTGCAGAAGCCCCATGCTGGCGGCATAGAGGGCCGTGACTGCTCCGACAATGGCCACGACGGCCATAGAGATCGGGGCCATGCTGTATAGGAGATGGCAGCGGGCGATCATATAGACACCCGAGGTGACCATGGTGGCGGCATGGATCAAGGAGCTGACCGGGGTGGGACCCTCCATGGCGTCGGGGAGCCATACATAGAGGGGGATCTGCGCCGACTTGCCGGCAGCCCCTACAAAGAGCATCAGCGTAATGAGAGTCACGGTCGCCGTATCGAGGGATGGGGCCTTGGCAAAGACCTCGTTGAACCCCACCGTCCCCAGATGGGCAAAGATCAGGAAGATACCCAGCAAGAAGCCGAAATCCCCTACCCTGTTGACCACAAAGGCCTTCTTGCCGGCATTCGCCGGCGCATCCCGCTCGAACCAAAAGCCGATGAGGAGATACGAGCAGAGCCCCACCCCCTCCCATCCGACGAACATGAGGAGGAAGTTGTTGGCCAAAACCAGGGTGAGCATCATGAAGACGAAGAGATTGAGATAGGCGAAGTACCGGGTGAAGCCCGGATCATCGTGCATGTAGCCCACGGAATAGACGTGGATGAAAAAGCTCACCCCGCTGACCACGAGGGCCATGACGATGGAGAGGGGGTCGACCTTGTACCCGATCACTGTCTTGAAATCTCCCGAGACGATCCAGTCGAAGAGGACCTTGTCGGGCACGGCGGCCCTGGCCTCCGGGGGGAGCTTGAGCAGGCTGAAAAAGATCAGGATGGAGAAGAGGAATGACAGCCCGAGGGCGGTGCACGCCACCGAGCCGACGACCCGCTTGTCGAGGTCCAGCCACTTTCCGATCAGGCCGTTAAAGAGAAACCCGACGGCAGGAAAGAGGGGTATCAGCCACACCAGATCGATCATAGAATGCTTCCTTCCATCTCACCACTTCAAGAGATTGATCTCATCCACCCTGATGGTCTTGCGCCCCCGGAAGAGGAGGACGAAGATGCCCAGGCCGACAGCCGCCTCAGCCGCCGCCACCGTCATCACGAAGAAGACCATCAGGACGCCGTCCAGGGAATTGAGATAGTGCGCGGCGGCTATAAAAGTGAGGTTGACGGCGCTCAGCATCATCTCGATGCACATGAAGACGACGATGGCATTCCGCCTGATCAAGACCCCCGCCGCGCCGATGGCGAAGATCAGGGCGCTCACAACAAAAAAATAGAGAGGCGTCACACTTGCCGGCATCGCTGCTAACGCTCCTTTTTGCTCAGGATCACCGCCCCGATGATCCCCACCAAGAGGATGATGGAGGCCACCTCAAAGGGGAAGAGGAATTTTGTAAAGAGGAGACCCGCTATTGTCTTGACATCACCGAGCTCGGCTATCCGCTCGGGGCTGAACTCGCCTTGCTCCCCCGGCAAGACCTTAACAACCACCCCAAAGATGAGCTGCGCAAACAGAATAAAGATCAAAACCATGCCGAGCATCTGAGCGAGCGGGACCGGGATCTTGCGCCTCCGCTCCTCTTCCTCCACGCTCAGCAGCATGATGACGAAGATGACCAACATCATGATGGCACCGGCATAGATCATTACCTGGATGATCGCGATAAACTGCGCGTTCAACAGCAGGTAAAGGACGGCGATGCAGAGGAAGTTGAGGACCAAAAACATGGCCGAGTGGATGGGGTTACGCCGGGTGATCACCATCACGGCGGCAAAGACCGCCGCGAGGGCAGTCACAACGAAGGCGATCCAGTAAAAGATGCTCCCCGTCATCACCTATACCCCCTCCGGCCTATTGGCCAGGAGCCTCTCCTTATCGAGGACGAGGTTCTCGCGCCGGTAATCGACAAATTCGTAGTTCCGCCCCAGCTTGATGGCATTTACCGGGCAGGCCTCCGCGCACATGCCGCAGTAGATGCACCTGACGGAGTTGATCTCATAGATCTCCGGATATCGCTCTCCATTATCCAGCTCCACCGCCACCAAACGGATGCACTGGGAGGGGCAGATGGCTACACAGAGCCCACAGGCCACGCAGCGGGTATCGCCTCGCTCGTTGCGCTCGAAGTAGTGGACCCCCCGCCACCGGGGGGAGACCTCCCGTTTCCTCTCTGGATATTGAATGGTTATCGGGCGTGAGAAAAACATGGCAAGGGTCAGCCGTAATCCCTTTAAGAGGGCAAAGACCGTCGTAAAGAGCAGCCCGATTCCCCTTAGCAGTGGCATAGCCATCGCGCTTACATCCCCCTCAAGACCATATACAACCCCGTGCCCACTATATTGGCAAGGGTCAAGGGCAGCAGGAACTTCCACCCGAACCGCATGATCTGATCATACCGCAGCCGTGGAAAGGTCCCCCGCTCCCAGATGAAGAAATAGACGAGGATGCCTGTCTTGGCCACAAACCAGATCCACGACAGGGCAGGCGGCAGGTTAAACGGACCGTCCCACCCCCCGAGAAAGAGCGTGGTGGCGATGGCACAGACCGCTACCAGATGGGCGTACTCCGCCATAAAGAAGAGGGCGAACTTCATGCTGCTGTACTCGATGTTAAAGCCGCAGGCCAGCTCCGCTTCCGCCTCAGGCATATCAAAGGGGGTGCGGTTGATCTCGGCGAGCGCGCAGACGAGGTAAAAAATAAAGGCAAAGGGTTGATACAGGATGTTCCAGTGCCACCCGGCCTGCTGCCGCACGATCTCGACCAGGTTGAGGGTCCCCGCGATCATCAAGACCCCCATCACCGAGAGGGCCAGGGCCACCTCATAGCTGATCATCTGGGCTGCCGCCCGCAAAGCGCCCATGAGGCCGTATTTGTTATAACCGGACCAGCCGCCCAGGACGATCCCGTACTCCCCCAGGGAGGCGACGGCAAAGACATAAAGCAGCCCGATATCGAGACTGGCGATGGTGAGGGATATCCTCCTGCCGAAGAGCTCTATCTGCTCCCCGAAGGGGATCACGGCAAAGAGCGATATGGCTGCCGTGATGCTGATCATGGGGGCGATGACGAAGAGGGTCTTATCGGCCCGCGCCGGGACTAAGTCCTCCTTGAAGAAGGCCTTGATCCCGTCGGCGATGGGCTGGAACAGGCCGAAGGGACCCACCCGATTGGGCCCGTACCGCACCTGGATGCGCCCCAATATCTTCCGCTCGGCCAGGGTAAGATAGGCCACAACCAGCATCAGGACGGCGAAGACCGCCACCACCTTGACGACAGTTTCTATCAGGAAATAGGCCAGCTCCATCTGCTCTCCTTACGCCTTTTCCACCCTCGCGGGCATACGCCCGTAAGCAGGCACGTGGGAACGGGGGTCGGTATCAGGTCCCACCAGTTGCGCGGCATCCACATCATAAAAGGAGAAAAAGAGGTAGAGGCAATCCCGCCTCATCTCCTCCGAACACTGTACCGCCGCCACTGCCTCACCCCACGGGGTGAGGATTCGTACGCCATCGCCATCTGCGACGCCTATCCGCTTGGCCTCCTCGGCGTTCATCTCCAGAAAGCAACGGGAGACCTGAGCCAGCCCCTGGGCCCTCTTCTGATGGCCGGTGCCGATGAGGTGGCTTTCGAAGATACCTTCTATGGAGAGGGAAAAGGGATACCCTTTGTCTCCCGGCGAAGGTTGCGATTGGACGGCCCCGAAAGCCGCCTTCTGCAACACTGCACCCCCGATGCCATCCCTGTGCTGGGGGGCGTGCGCATCAAAGACCATACCCTTATATAACGGATTGATCTTTGCCATCTCTGCAAAGACCCGTGCCGGGGAGGCGACGGGCATCTCTTTGCCCATGAAGGAGGCAACATCCGATAAGATCTCCCCTGTCCACCGGAGGCCCTCGGGGGGCTCTAAGGCCCGGCGCAGTTGTTGGACCCGCCCCTCGCAGTTGGTGAAGGTGCCCACTGACTCCGCAAAGGAAAGCGCCGGAAGAAAGACGTGTGCTTGCTCGGCTGTCTCCGAGAGGAACATATCCTGGACCACCAAAAACTCCAGGGCCTCAATCCCCTCCTCCACCACGGCCCTGGGGAGGGTAATGAGGGGGTTTTCCCCGATGACGAACAAGGCCTTGAGCCTGCCCTTGGCAGCTGCCTGAAACTGCTCCACAGCCGAAAGCCCCTTTTTGCTGCTTGGACCATAGCCGGGGAGGAGTGCGGGCGCGGCCCCCATCTCGACGACGCCGACCATGTTGCTCTGGGGTCCCACAAAGTGAAACCCTCCCCCGTCGGCAAAGGCCCCGCACAGCAAGGCCAGATTGACCAACGCCTTGATCTGATCCACCCCATCGAGCCCCTGCCCGAGCGGCGGAGAACAGAGGAAGGCCGGCCGTTTCGCCTGCGCCAGGTATTCAGCCGCCTCCTGGAGGAGGTCAGCCGAAACGCCGATCTCCTTCGCCACGGCCGCGGGGGTGAATCCTTTGGCCGCCTCTTTGAGTTCCTTGAATCCCTTTATCTTATCCCCTGCCGATCCCCCGGCCTCTTGCTGTTTCAGGAGGAGGTGGATCATCCCCTGTGCCCAGACCGCCTCTGCACCCGGCCGCAGGGCAAACCAGCAATCCGCCTCCTCAGCCAATCTGCCTTGCCGGGGATGGAGCACGATGAGGCGCGCCCCCCGGCGCCAGAGGGCCTCACGGACACGATTGGCGGCGATGATGTTGTTGTTCGCATCCAGATCGCCTCCGGCAACGACGATACAGTCGCTGTGGGCTATATCATCGAGGGTGTAGGGGAGACAATCCCTCCCCAGTACCTCTTGTATAGCCAAGCGGTACGGCTCCAGACAGAGCCGACCGGTGCTATCGATATTATGCGTCCCCACCACCTCCCGCATGAATCGCTGAAAGAGGTAGGCCTCTTCGTTGGTTGAGCGCGGGGAGATCAATCCCCCCACCGCCTCAGGGCCGCTGCCCAGAATGACCTTGTTGATCATGGCCGCGGTGTAGGAGAGGGCCTCCTCCCAGGAGACCTCCTTCCAGGAGCCGCCCTGCTTGATCATGGGTGCCGTGATCCGCTGGGGGTGGTGGAGGAAGTCATAGCCGAAGATCCCCCGAAGGCAGAGGCTCCCCCTGTTGCTCCCGACACCGGTCGGCGCCGTCACGCCGATGACCCGGTTCTCGAAGCAGGTGAGCTCCAGCTGGCACCCCAGGGAGCAGTAGGAACAGGTGGTAAGGACCTTCTGAGACTGCCAGGGGCGGGCCTTGATGCGACTGACCCGCTCGGTGAGGGCACCGACCGGGCAGACCTGCAGGCACTCCCCGCAGGAGATACAGGCATCTGCATTCGTTACCCCCACCTGGGCCTCGTTCCCCGTGCCTACCAGGTCGATGGCATGGGTGCGGACGATCTCATGGTCGGCCCTGATGCAGCGCAGGCACATGACGCACCGATCACCCCACTGTCTGATGAGGGGGGTGGCGAACTCCCGCATCCCCTGGGTGGTCCTGGTCGCCTGATACTCCTGGTGATCGATGCCGAAGGCGAAGACCAGATCCTGCAGCTCACACGCGCCGCCTGCGTCGCACTGGGGGCAGTCCAGGGGGTGATAGGTCAGGATGAGCTTGAGGGCGTCCCGGCGGATGCGGTCCAATCTATCCGTCTGGGTATGGACCACGATCCCTGCCTGCACCGGGGTGGTGCAGGCGGTCATGGGTCTCTCCGCCCCCTCGATCTCCACCACGCAGAGGCGGCACGAGCCGATGGGAAGCAGTTTGGGATGGTAGCAGAGGGTGGGGATATAGATCCCCTTCTCCCGCGCCGCCTCCAGGATGGTCTGGCCGGGCTGCGCCTGGATCCTTCTGCCATCAATGGTTATGGTGACCATCGCCTCCCTCATCCTATTTCCCTATCGCCACGAGGCCCACGCGATAACACCTGAGACACCTCGCAGCCTCCCGCATGGCGGCATCAACGGGAAACCCCTTCTCGGCCTCTGCAAAGGTCCTCTTGCGGGAATCCGGGGGCAACATCTCCAGCTGCTCCCGCTTCATCCCGGGGATGATCCCGATTGCCTCCTCGGGGTCGTAGACCCCGATCTCGGCCATCAACCGCTCCAGTTGCTCGTCATCGCTCGTCTCCACCTGCTTCCCCTGGAGGTAGAGGTCGATCATCTCCGCAGCCAGGCGGGCATTGCCTGCCGCCCGCACGAGGACATCGGGGCCGGTCACGCAGTCCCCGGCGGAGAAGATCCCGCGCTGAGAGGTTTGGAAGGTCTCATCGTCCGCAGCCACCGTGGACCACTTGGTGGCCTTAATACCATCTTTTTCTTGTATAAATGAGAGGTCCACACGCTGTCCGATGGCCGGGATCAGGATATCGGTATCGACGACAAACTCCGATCCTTTTATAGGCACCGGCCGGCGTCTGCCTGATTCATCCGGCTCCCCGAGCTCCATCCGGATGCACTCCACACCCTTCACGCGACCCTTGTCCTCGATGATCTTGGCGGGGGCGCAGAGATACTCGAACCGCACCTCCTCCTCTTCGGCGTCATGGATCTCCACCGCATCGGCAGGCATCTCCTTGCGGGTACGACGGTAGAGGAGGTTGACATCCGCCTTTCCGACTCTCAAGGACGAGCGCACGCAGTCGATGGCGACATTTCCGCCCCCCACCACGGCGACACGCTTCCCCTCGGGATAGGGGTCCGCACCCTTGTTGATGCTGTAGAGGTACTGGACCCCGGGGATAAAACCCTCATATCCGGCGTCCTCTCCCTTGACCCCCATGGGCATGGAGTCCTGGGCCCCCACGCCGATGAAGATGGCTGCGTATTCCTTTTTTATATCGCCGAGGGTGATATCTTTGCCCACCTCGGTCTTATATCTGATCTCGACCCCCAACGAGGTGACGATCGCCGCCTCCTGGCGTAGGATGGGGCGCGGGAGCCGATAGTCGGGGATACCCACGGCAGCCATCCCCCCTGGCTCGTCCCCTTGCTCGAAGATGGTAACGGGATATCCCTTAAGGGCCAGGTAGTAGGCGCAGGAGAGCCCTGCCGGTCCCGCCCCGATGATAGCCACGCGCTTGTCTTTTTTTGCCCGAGGGGCCGGGACGAGCGGCTTCCTCTTCTTTTCCAGCTCATAATCGGCCACGAATCGCTTGAGGTGCCTGATGTCGAGGGCTTCCTCCACATTGAGCCTGCGGCAGTTGGACTCGCAGGGGCGCACGCAGATCCTCCCCAGCGTTCCTGCCAGGCAGGTCCGCTCCCTGATGACCCGCAGGGAATCGACGAAGTTTCCTTCGGCGATCCGCTCTATGTAGGTGGGGATGTCCAGGTGGGCCGGGCAGACATTCATGCAGGGGGCGGTGAGCTTTATCCGGTACTTACCGCGCGGGACCTTTTTCTTGTTTGCAATGACTGCTTCAAATTCAGCGCGATAGTGCTCGAGCGCCGCCAGCAGCGGCACAGGGCCGGTTTGCCCGATCTGGCACTTGGAGCCCTCCAGGATGGAGCGGCCGAGGGCATTCATCTGGTCCAGATCCTTCATCCTCCCCTTGCCCTCGGTGATACGTTCGAGAATCTCGGCTATCACCTTGGTGCCGACCCGGCAGGGAAAACACTTGCCGCAGGAGACCGCCTGCACCGCCTCCATGTAGGCCCGGCACATGTCGACGACGCTTGTCTTCTTTGCACGGATGGCGAAGCCGTTCCATCCCATAAAGGCCTGGATCGGGACGCCGGGCTTGAACTCGGCGGGCAGCTTCAAGTGCGCCGGCAGTGCAACCTTCCTCCCGGTCTTCCTCCGGTTATCGACTACCTCGCCTTTCCAAGAACTGAAGATTACGTTTCCCATCTTCACCTATCTATCTCCCCCAATACGATATCAATGCTCCCGATGACGGCCACCACATCGGCCACCAGAAGCCCCTTAATCATCTCCGGCAAGACCGCCACGTTCACAAAGCTGGGGGTGTGGATCCTATACCGATAAGGCCGGTTCGTCCCATCGCTCACCAGATACCACCCGAGCTCCCCCTTGGGGTTCTCGACGCTGCAGTAGACCTCTCCCGGGGGCGGCGATATCCCCTCGGACATGAGCTTGAAGTGGCGGATCACGGCGTTAATCTCTTTCCCCAACTCCTCCTTTGCCGGCGGCGTCACGCGGGGATCAGCAACGCGGACCTTGCCCTTGGGGAGCCCCTGCAGGGCCTGCCGGACGATCCGGGCGGACTGCCTCATCTCCTCCAGGCGCACGAGGTAGCGGTCGTAGACGTCGCCATGCTCCCCGATGGGGATCTCAAAGGCGAACTCATCATAGCTCGAATAGGGAAAGGCCTTGCGGATGTCCCAGTTGACCCCTGAACCCCTGATGACCGGGCCGGTGAGACCCCAATTGATGGCCTTCTCGGGGCTGATGACCCCCACGTCCTTGGTCCTCTTCAGCCAAATGATATTCTTGGTAAGAAGCGTCTCATATTCGCGCATGCGGCGGGGGAAGTCATCGAGAAAGGCCTTGATCTTCGCCTCGACGCCGTCGGGGAGATCGGCAGCCAGGCCCCCGATGCGCAGAAAGCTGGGGGTCAACCTCGCCCCGGTGATATCCTCGAGGATGTCGATGACCGTTTCCCGCTCTCGAAAGCAATAGAACAGGACGGTCATGGCCCCCATGTCCAGGGCATGGGTGGCGAGCCACAGCAGGTGGGCTGCGATGCGCTGCAACTCAGCCATCATCACCCGGATGTACTGGGCCCGTTTGGGGGCCTCGATATCCAGGAGCTTCTCAACGGTCAGGACATACGACAGGTTATTGCATATGCCGGCGGTGTAGTCCAGACGGTCGGTAAGGGTGATGGCCTGCGTATAGGTCATCTGCTCCGCCAGCTTCTCCACGCCCCGGTGCAGGTGCCCCACGTAGGGCACCGCATCGCGGATTATCTCGCCATCCAGCTTCAGGACCACCCGCAACACCCCGTGGGTGGCCGGGTGTTGGGGACCCATGTTCAAAATCATCTCCCGCTCGCCCCCAGCCTCCTCCGGCATCGTGGAAAAGGCGTCCGGCGGCATTGCCGGGACCTCATAGTGCTCGAAATCCTCGCCCTTAACGGGGAAGTCCTTGCGCAGGGGATGACCCTTGTATCCATCCCAGGTCAATAGCCGGCGCAGGTCATGGTGCCCCTCAAAGGTGAGGCCGAACATATCGTAGGCCTCTCGCTCAAACCAGGTAGCAGCCTTCCAGACCGACTCCACCGTAGAGAGGGCCTCCCCCTCACCCACTGCGGTCTTGAGACGCAACCTCGTGTTGCGCCCCATGGAGTAGAGGTGATAGACCAGCTCAAATCGCTTCTCTCTGTCCGGATAATCGACGCCGCAGATATCGGTGAGGAAATCATACGAGAGGGCAGGCTCTTGGGCGAGGAAGCGGCAGATGGGGAGGATTGCCTCCTTCTTGACCACCACCGTCTCCTCCTCCCGGAATGAAAGGGTATCGAGAATAGCGTCAGGGAACTTTTCTTTCAGCTTCCGAGGGGTGATCTGCGCATTCCGCATACGATCTCTCCTACCGGATCTCCTCAACCCTCAGGGGGCGAATCTCGTCCTTTCGGTCCAGGAGGCTCTCCGTAGAGATCTTCTCCTGCAGCTTGATCAGGGCCGTCAGGAGGGCCTCAGGTCTGGGGGGGCACCCCGGCACATAGACGTCGACGGGGATGATCTGGTCCACCCCCTGCACGACGTTGTAGGTCTGGAAGATCCCCCCTGAGCAGGCGCAGGCGCCGTAGGCAATCACCCACTTGGGCTCGGGCATCTGCTCGTAGATCCTCTTGACCATGGGGGCCATCTTCTTAGTGACCGTCCCCGACACGATCATGAGGTCGGACTGCCTGGGGGAGGGCCGAAACACCTCGGCACCAAACCGGGCGATGTCGTAGGTTGCAGAACTGGTGACCATCATCTCCAGGGCGCAGCAGGCCAGGCCGAAGGTTACCGGCCAGATGGAGTTCTTGCGCGCCCAGTTGACCAGTTTGCTGAGGGAGGCCGTAACGATGTTATCACCGAGCTTGACCTCTATTCCCATTCTAGGGCTCCTTTTTTCCAAACATAGATGAAACCGATAAGGAGGATGAAGACGAAGATCATCATCTCCACAAAACCGAATACCCCGAGCTTACGGAAGACTATTGCCCAGGGGTAGAGGAAGACCACCTCCAAATCGAAGACGAGGAAGAGCATGGCGATGATGTAGTACTTGATGGGGACGGCCTGATGGGTGGGCCCGAGGGTGATCATCCCGCATTCATAGGGTGAGGCCTTGACCGGATTAACCCTTCGGGGCCCTAAGAGGTGTGAGACACCGACGGCAAAGACAGCAAAGAAAACGGCGAGTCCGATTAAAAACAAGACAGGCACGTATGTGTTGAGCATCAGTTCTCCCCTATGGTATAGGAATTTGAGGATTACGACGCCGCGCGCGGGGCGTGTTTACAACGCCTGTTCTCATATCCTATCGATCCACATTTGTCAAGGGGAAATCGTAATTTTGGGGAGTAATTTCGGGTAACTTTGTGAACGTAAACTACCCCGCCAAGGGCGGGACTTTATCCCGCCTTTGACTGGACTTTGAAACAAAGATCGCACCAAAGGCGAGTTTTTTGCTTCCTGAATGGGATAGTACTATACCCCGAACCCCTGGACTCAACAGCTCAAAGGCTGTGAGATTCGGGTGGGTTGGCGCCCCCAGCCCAGGAACGCAGTTAGTGCCCACAAAAACAACGCCGGTAACAACGCCCCCTTAATAATCCTCATCTGCAACGCACTAAGCGTCTGTTGAAGGCAAAGCCGGCTGCACCCCCGCACTAAAAAATTCAGAGAACGCCGTCCAATTCATCGGCTACTGGTTTGTTGCATGCCCTGCAGCGTTGCGCCCCTCTGAAAAGCGGTTTGCCGCAGGTCGGACAATGATAGCGGGCACATTCTGCCCGGGCCCATTCTACGCTGCCCTTCTCATCACCATGCTCGGCTACTTTAGCTCGCCATAGAGGAATCGTGCTTTTCATTACTCGTACGCCGGTGGCAAAGCCGAAATTCTCTATCATGGTGCATGGCCAGTCCCCGCACTGATGGCAGGAATAAAACCCTTTTGATTGAACGCAACTCCTTATCGGACATTGCTTGCAAAAGCCATAGATCTTCTTCGGCGGATCGGGTTGCATACACCCCAAACATGCCGTCTCTTCGGGTTTCGTTCCATAGAGGTTCCCCATGATAGCCCTGAATTTCGCATTTCCGTCCCTCGTGGCTATGTAAACGCCGCATGCACCACAGTATAGGCCGCATGGTGCCATTAAATCCTTGTTCCTGATTTCTTCGTCGGTCCATCCTTCCATATGTATACCTCCTTAAGGAAATCATAGCCTCCAACAAAGCCGGAGGTCGTCATCTCCATATACTCCTGTGGTCTGATTGCAAGCTTATTTCTACCCTACCAATCCACTCCGAATTTTTCAATCCATTTATCTCGCTGATCCAACTGAGGAACAATAGGAGCACAGTACATTTTCCCTCGCTATGCTGTTCGATTGGAGAGGGAACAAATAATATCTTTTGCGCTCAATCTCTTGGAAAACATCCCTCAGACCGGGAAACTGCAAGAACAAATAGATCCTCTGAGAAAATTCAGCCTCCGCGTATTGTATCAATATTTCTCTCACGCGCTCCATGTTCTTCCACCTCTTTTCTCTCCCTCTTTTTATTTATCCGGATTCTTGCGGTCCTCTACCCGTAATTCCATAACGATACGGCCCCAACCGCCACATTGCACCCCCACGTCGAAGCATCCTACCCTCTTGAACCGCATATCATTAGGGTCGATACCCGCATAGAAGAGCTCATGAGCCATAGAAATCAATGGCGACATTGAATGCAATGCCCCGAAACAGATCCTTTTAGGGCAGAGCTTGGTCAATAGATTGCCTGACCCATCGAAATAGAATTTATCACCCGCCTTATGCTGACTATTACACCCATGGGAATCCATGATCTCTACCACAATCGTCTTATTCATCAACGCGGGCGCCTTGGAAATGACATCTATATTTCTCGGATTTTCCATGAATCTTTTTATCTCGTCATCTGTGTAGCCTAAATGCTTCTGATAGAAATTCCATACCTCTTCGTTAATTTTCATTTTATTTCCTCCTTAAGTCTATTTATGGTTGCAATGTATGAGAACCCAAATATGGGCGTTCGAACCCATCCTTATTTTCGCTTTTCATCAGGCACCTTTCGATCCTCAACCTTAACTTCCATGACGATATGTCCCCAACCGCCGCACCTTACGCCAACATCAACGCAACCGAACCTTTTGAACCTCATCGTATTGGGATCAACACCGGCATACATAAGCTCGGCAAGTGCCGGCATGGCCAGAGCAACCGAATGCAAGGCGAAAATACAAACCCTGCTCGGTCCTAATTTTGCTAAAAGGCTGACACCGCGGCCGTCAAAATAAAACTTGTCACCGATTTTATGCCCGCTGTCGCAACCATGTGATTCTATAACTTCCGCAACGATCGTTTTATTCAGCATGAAAGCCGTTTTAGACAAAACATCTTCGTTCCTGGGGTTGGCCCGGAATATCTTCATTTCTTCATCGGTATAACCTAAGTGCTTCTGCAACATTGTCCACATATCTTCGCTCATCGCTATTTCCTCCTTTCACGATTTACTTATCAAAGAAAAACCTGTAATCCCGAAAGCATGTGCCGTCCGTGTACATCATACAGCCTGCCACTTTGGGCTCCACTTCATATTTGATGCCCAGCGTGTCGAGCCAGGTATCGATCCGCAGCATGATGCCGCACTCGTAGCGATCGATGACTCCCAACGCTTTTACCCCATCGTAAGCAAAGCATGATTTCCACTCGCTATGTATGATGTTGCTTGCAGGCGTGCTATAGGCATATTTCATAAATTCGCCGGTTGCGATCTCCATTGCCATATCGAAAAAACGTTTAAACTCGTCAAACGTATCAAGTCGCCCCGCTCCCGCGGCCTTTTGGATGCGTTTGATCTCTATCGCCGACATGGCCCTTATCGCAGCCTTGTTTATCCTGTTGGTTTTTTCAATCCCGCATTCCTGCAGGCAGTGGTAAAACCACATGGCATCGTGGGTCATCCAGTTTTTGATCAGGATCTCCTTTAACTCATCTGTTCCAGGTAACTTCATAGCACGACCTCCATTAGCTTTCAGATCTCATTCGAGCTATTTATAGGAAACGAATCTATTGCCACGGGTCTCGCGTCATCTCTCCGCATAAGACAGGCTCAAAAGCATCAAAAGAGATATCCCTGGCCATTATTAATATAAGCTGCCACCCTCCCAGGGTAACTGTTTGGGGGCGGCAAAATAAAACGTATTGTTATTAAAATTAAATATAAAACAATACGTAATTTTTGTCAATACAAAATGTTGTAAAAATTATAAAAGTATGCTATTAATAACTAATTGTTATTACTTTGCATGGGTTAAAAGGGCAATGATCTATAAAACCATCGGCAAAAAGATCCAAAAAGCACGGGAGGAAGCAGGCCTATCGCAGGAGGAATTGGCCTCCCGGCTGGGCTATACACAGGCCGCCTTCTCCAACTATGAATTAGGCAAGAGGCGTCTGTATCTCGCCAACATCGAACAGATCGCAAGGGAACTGAATAAATCCTTAAGTTACTTTCTGGAGGAGTCCGCCGTGACGGCAGATACGGAACAGGGACAACCCCGGGATGAGACCATGTGCGAGATCATTCGGTTGTTAGCCGAACTGCCTGCCGAAGAGAGGCAATATCTCCTTGAATATATTACGTGGAGGAGGGACCGCCTGCGATGATTGGATTCGACCTTAATGAGGAACAAGTGGCCTATCAGAACCTGGCCAGGACGTTTGCGGAAAAAGAGATGAAACCCTATGCGGCTGAGCTCGACAGGCGCCAGGGCGCAGCGTTTGATTGGGAAATCGTCCGAAGATTCGCCAGGGCTAATCTGTTGGCATTAGCCGTTCCTAAAGAGTATGGTGGACTGGGCATTGACCATCTCACCGCCGCTGTCGTTGCCGAGGAACTGGGAGCGGCGTGCCTGGGGATCAGCGAGGTGGCCGGCGGCACATGGCTGGCGACCACGTGTCTTACCCTCGTGGGGAATGAGGATCAGAAAAGACGCTACCTTCCCCTGGTCTGCGGAAAGAATGGAACACCCGCAGGACTGGCAGTGACGGAGCCCGAGGCAGGCTCGGACATGGCCGCCATCGGCACCCGGGCAACCAAAAAAGGCGACCATTACATCATCAAGGGGACCAAAACCTTCATCACCAATGCGGGCCTGGGCAGCTTCTATATCGTCTTTGCCACCACCGATCCCCAGAAACGTGACAGCGGGCTCAATGCCTTTGTCGTGGATGGCGATGCCAAAGGCCTGCGCCTCGGCGCGGTGGAGGACACGATGGGACTGCGGGCCTCCCAGACCGGTGAGTTGATCTTCGATAACGTCGAAGTCCCCGTGGCGAACCTGCTTGGCGTTGAAAATACCGGATTTCTGATAGCCATGCAGACCCTGGATATGTGCCGGCCGTGTATGGGGGCCGGTGCCGTCGGAGCGGCCAGGGCGGCCTTCGAGACGGCGCTGGCGTATGCCCGCAAGCGTAAACAGTATGGCCACCCTATTATCGGGAACCAGGCCATCGCCTTCATGCTGTCTGATATGGCCACGGAGATTGATGCCGCCAGACTCTTGACCTGGAAGGCCTGCTGGCTTATCGATCAGGGAATGGACTCGACCCTGACATCATCCATGTCCAAGGTCTTTGCAACGGAAATGGCCGAAAGGGTTTGCAGTCGTGCCATTCAAATTTTGGGCGGCCAGGGCTATACTCGTAATTGGCCTTTGGAAAAATATTATAGGGATGTTAAGGCCTGCCAGATTTATGAAGGTACCAATCAGATTCAGAGGATCATTATCAGTTCCATGCTGTAACATCGATCTGCCTGGATTGAAGGCACCGAGGGCCCCGGCAAAGCCCGCTGGGCGGCAAGGCCATAAAACCTTGACAATCATCTCGATAATACGCATGATAGAGGGGTCAAACGTGGCCGACGCCATACAGATGTCCAAAAAAATTATGACACTTCTCATGGCTATTAAGGTGGGCTTGGTCATAAAATATTGGCCATAGCTGCATTGAAGAGATTCGGCGGAAACAAGCTTAAGTTAAAGAAAGAGGGGAGGAAAGCAAGATGAGGACGAAACAGCAGTATATCAATGGATTGAAGAAAATGCGCCGGAATATCTACGTGGATGGGCGCAAGATCGACCGCGATGACGAGCTGCAGATGACGACGATCAACACTATCGGTTTGACCTTTGATTATGCCGCGGACCCCAAGCATCAGGACCTGTGCACGGCGACCTCGCACCTGACCGGGGAGAAGATCAGCCGCTTCTGCCATATTCACCACAGCAAGGAAGACCTGCACAAGAAGCAGGATATGACGCGGCTTCTCTGCCAGGCGGCCGGGGGATGCATCCAGCGGTGTATGGGGTGTGACGGGGCCAATGCCATTTATAACGTCTCGTACGAGGCCGACAAGCAGAACAACGGGGCCACGGAATACCACAATAATTTCAAGAAATGGCTGGAACGATTTCAGAAAGAGGATCTGGTGGGCTGCTGTGCGCAGACGGACGTGAAGGGCGACCGGATGAAGCGGCCTTCGCAGCAGAAGGACCCTGATATGTATGTCCGGGTGGTAGAGAGAAAGAAGGATGGGATCGTGGTGCGGGGCTCCAAGGTGCACAACTCGGAGGCCTCTGTGGCCGATGAGATCCTGGTGGTGCCGACGCGGGCGCTTTTGCCTGAGGAGAAGGATTGGGCACTGGCGTTTGCGGTACCCGGAGATTGGGAAGGGGTCAAGCAGGTAGTGACGGTGCATAATCTGCGGGAGCGGGAGCATTTCAAGAGGGGTTTTGCGCCCGGGTCTACGGATTCATACACGATTTTTGACGATGCATTTATCCCGTGGGAGCGGGTCTTTCTGTGCGGGGAGACGGTCCACGGCGGGGTATGCGCGCTTTTGTTTGCCCTTTTCCATCGCCATAGTTATTCGGGTTGCAAGCCGGCGCTGGGGGATTTGATGTTGGGGACGGTGGCCTTGGCCGCGGATTACAATGGGATCGGCAAGGCCTCGCATGTGCGGGACAAGCTGGCGGAGATCATCCGGGTATCGGAGCTCGGCTATTCGGCGGGATTTACAGCGTCGGAGTTGGGCAAGCCCGAGGTGTACATTCCCGGGGTGGGCTTTAAGCCGTACGGGCCGGGGAGTTACATCCCTCATTCGATCTATGCGAATGTGGGGCGCTGCTTGACCGGCGAGGCGGTCTTCCGCGAGGCGGAGATCCTCTGCGATGTAGCCGGGGGCATGCCGGCCACCTTCCCCTATGAGGGGGATTTTGTGAACCCCGAGACCAAGGATCTTCTGTACAAGTACATTACCAGGAACCCTGATATTCATCCCGAGGATGCGGCGCAGTTATGGCGGTATGTGGGGGATCTGATTTGTTCGGCGAGCGGGGGGATTCATCTGCTCGGGTCCTACCACGGGGGCGGGTCCCCGATCATGGAGGCGATTGCGATTACGACGCAGTATGATATTGAAGCAAGAAAGAAGATGGTGAAGAAGCTGGCCGGGATTAAGGATCGCAAGCCGAAATCGGAGGAGGTCGAGGTAAAAAGTCGCCCCGCACGGGTAAAGGCCGCGGCCTAGTCCTGATGATAGGGAGCCGGGCCTTGATCCCAACCGAGTGACTCGGATGGGAGGGGGTTTGGCCATAGGCCAGCCCCTGGAAGCCACAAGGGCCCGGACGTCGAAACTCAATGGTGGACGTTATGCCCTGCCCGACGACTGCGGCGGCGGGCAGGGCGCGGAAGCCTCTATCGAGAGGGAGTTGTAAATCTCGGCCGTCCAATCTCGCGCAGCCGTTAAAAGGTAGCAGTGGCCCTCCTCCTTCAAGGAGCAGGACCATTTGATTTTTCAGACAATAAGGTTACATTCGTTAATCGTGATATTACACAATGTCAACCCTTCGACTCCCCGACCTGAAGGCCAGGGCTTGTCTTTGACCCAAGATCAGGCCGAGGGGCTCGGGGTTGACCCTGAGCGGCGCTTCTTTGCCCCGCCTTTGAAGGCGGAGCGTTCGGCTGAGCTTACGCCGAAGCCTTGACGCCGCCGAACGGATCAAAAGCCATGACCTTAAAAAAAGACAAGCAAGCGGATGATCTGATACGGTCTGCCCTCAAGAGGGAACAACGGGCCCTTTCCGAATACGAGTCCAAAAAGCTCCTCAGCCTCTACGGCATCCCCGTCACGAGAGAACAACTGTCACGCAGCGCCGGCGAAGCGGTATCTGCCGCAGCAGAGATAGGGTTCCCGGTGGTGCTCAAGGCGTGCTCCCCCGAACTCATGCACAAAAGCGAGCATGGATCTATTGAGCTGAACCTCAGGAGCGAAGGGGATGTCCGTGAAGCCTACGGACGCATTGTCGGGAGCGTCGAGCTGGAGCTTGACGGGGTGCTGGTTCAGGAAATGGTGCCGGGACAACGCGAACTGGTGATCGGCTTGACCCGCGATCCGCAGTTCGGCCCGTGCGTCATGCTGGGAATAGGCGGAACAATGACCGAGGTATTTCAGGATACCGTCTTCCGCATGGCTCCCTTTGATATGACCGAGGCAAATGATATGACTGAAGAACTGCGTTTCAAAAAGATCCTCGGCGCCTTCCGCGGCCAGAAGCCCGTTGACATGGACACCCTCTGCCGCGCGCTCATAGCGGTCGGGCAGATCGGATTGGAACTGGAAGCGGTATCGGAGCTCGATATCAATCCCCTGATCATCATGCCGGAAGGTCGCGTGAAGGCCGTTGACGCGCTCGTGGTGCTGAAATGATCGAATCGATCAAAGACAGCCCCCTCTATCCTATTGCCAACCCGAAGAGCATCGCCATCTTCGGGGCCTCCAATAAGGTCACTACCATGGGCACCGGGCTCCTCGGCTCGATTCTGGATCTGGGCTTCGAAGGTGAGATCTATCCCATTCACCCCAAAGAGGATCAGGTGCTGAATCTCAAGGCCTACCGAAGCGTCCTCGATCTGCCCACCGTGCCCGATGTGGCGCTGATCGTCCTCCCGACGCGCATCGTGTCTGAGACGATGGACGCATGCGGCAGAAAGGGCATCAAACATGCCATCGTGATCTCGGGCGGTTTTAAAGAAGTAGGCAATGAAGGGGTAACCCTTGAAAAAGAGCTGGTCGCTGTGGCCAATAAACATGGCATCCGCTTTTTGGGCCCGAACTGTATCGGCGTGACCACCCCCCGCCACAAGCTGAACACGACCTTCATGACGTACGAAGGCGCTCCGGGATTCATCGGCATGGCTTCCCAGAGCGGGAGCTTTGTGACCCAGATGTTCAACTATCTCTCCCGTCATGCCCTGGGATTCAGCACGGCGTTTAGCGTGGGGAATGAAGCCAACATCGATATCGTCGACTGTCTGGAATACCTGAGCGCCTGCCCCGATACGAAGGTTATCGCCCTCTATATCGAGGGTATCCGCAGGGGCAGGGCGTTTGTGGAAACGGCGAGATCCATCGTTCCGAAGAAGCCCATCGTGGCCCACTATGTCGGAGGTTCGGAAACGGGCAGACGGGCAGGCCTTTCCCACACCGGCGCCTTGGCAGGGCCGGATAGGCTCTATGACGGTATGTTCCGCCAGAGCGGGATCATCCGGGCACAATCGATCATTGAGCTGTTCGATATCTGCTGGATGTTGGGCTCCCTGCACGGGGACGCAGGCAGACGGGTGGTGATCCAGACCCATTCCGGGGGGCCGGGGGCTGAGGCGGCGGATGCCTGCGGACGGTCGGGGCTTGAGCTGCCGTCGCTCTCATCGGAAACAATCAAGAAGCTAAGCCCTTTGATCCCCCATACAGCGAGCATAGGCAACCCCGTGGATTTCACCTTTGGCAAGAACTTGATGGACTACTTCTCAACGATCCCGGAGGTGTTGCTGGAGGAGAAAAACGCAGATGTGCTGCTCTATTATTTTTCGATGCCCAACCGGACGCTCGAACGCATGCTGAAGCACATGGGTGTCCCGTCGGACGAGATTGCAGCACTGGCCCCTGAGCTTTTGGATGCGCAGTGCGAGGCCATCATCAACTTGGTTGAAACAGGCCATAAACCCTTTGTCGGCTATACCTTCCAGAGTATATATGATAAGTTAGTGCGAAGACTCGTCGAGCGAGGAATACCGATTTTCCAAGGACCACAGAGGGCAGTCCGGGTTATTCAGGCGGCGTTTCAATACACGCAGTTGCGGGACAAGATCCTTTCTGCCGTCTCCCAAGAATAGCAGGCCTGCGGGGGAGCGGCCAAGTCCGGCAGCCAAAAGCATCCTGCTGAATCGTCCTTTCCAAAGACAAGCTGAGTCATCCATCACTCCAATCCCAGGATAGAGGCGGCGTTGCCGCCCAGCATGGCCGCTACTTCCTCCTCGGTGAATTTGATGCCATCCGGGGCATTGGCAGGCAGTCCCCTGAGCAAGTGTATCCAGTTCCTGGTGGGCTCGACGGTGTTGAAGAGAGGGTTGTCCGTGCCGAACAGGACCTTGGTCACACCGGCATAATCGATGATATCGCGCAACTCGCGGCAGAAGAGCTCATAGTGGCCAAAGGCATGGGCGTCCCACATGGCCAGATCGCCGTAAAGATTGGGCTGGTGGAGCGCAAGGTTGGCCCATGACCGCCAATCTACGGCGCCCATGTGGGCGGCAATGACCTTGAGCTCCGGAAAATCAACCGCCAAATCGGCGAGCAAACGGGGATCCGCGAATCTACACCGCGAGGGGGGCATGAGCGGCCCGGTGTGCGTCAGGAGGATGCCTCCGTGCTCTGCCAGCACCTCGAGGAGCTTATACGATTCAGGGCCGCACGGGTCATAGCCGTAATCAGGGTGGTATTTGAGCCCCTTGACGCCGAACTCCTCAAAACAGCGCCTGAGCATGTCCGGTGCCTCGGGCCTCCTCGGGTCCACCCCGGCCAGGGCCATGACACGATCGGGGTATCTCCGGGCGACATCGGCAACGATCCCATTCGCCTTCTGAATCCTTTCCTGCGTCAGGTGCGGGACACCGGCGTTATCTACCATGCAGATCACCGTCACATCGATCCCCGCCTCATCCATCAGGGCGATCAGACGTTCACCCGTCGGATCTGCCCAGGTCTCCAGGGCCTTCTGTACGATCGCCTCGAAGGAGACGGTCTTCCCCATGATCTCGGCCGCCCGGACGACATGTTTTGCAAAACGCGCCGCCATCTCCTCCGTAACCGCGGGCATCAAATGGTAGTGGATATCGATGATCATGTCTTCTCCTTATTCGGCGCCCAATGACCTTCGTCCAGTTCGTATAGTATCAGCCCGCCACGTGTCCCTATAACGTCTCGGAGAAACCCTTATTTCTGCTTGGCCTTTCTTTGAGACGGCTCTTTCTCTTCCTCGGGAATCCCCAGCAGGGCCTTGGCAAGTTTTATCTTCTTATCCAATTCACCTTCCCTGAGGATCATGATCCTTTGGGCCTGCGGCGAGCCTGCCCCGTGCATGGACTCCACCAGGGCGGTGCCGCCTGTCATGGCCTCGATAAGCCTGGCGATCTTGATGCGGTGCTCCGTGGGAATCCCTTCCACACCGGAAAAATACTTCCGCACCAGGTGCCCGATATCTTCACTCTCAAGATCATACTGGCTGGGAAGCGTGGCGATAAACCCGCCGGCAAGGTCCAGGGCCAGTCGCGCCACCTCGAAATGGAATCGGGTGACGTTCTGCTTGCACACATTGGCCAGCATGGTGTCCACCATGTAGGCGCCGGAAGGCGTGGGACACCCCTCGGCCGAGCAGGCAATGGAGGAACTGTAGAGGGTTTCACAGAGGTGGATCATCTCCGTGATTTTTTCTTTGACGTGCGAACCCTTGTCGGTGCCCTGAATCTGGGTCAGATAGCTCACCGCCCCGGTCAAGACGTCCATGAGTCCGGTTTTGCATGCCCCGTAATTGGCTCGATGGTGCGCTGCAAACCGGTAGACGAGGGTGCCGGTCAGGTCCGTTTCGCCATTCATGAAGATACGCTCCTGCGGCACGAAAACATCCTCAAAGGCGATCACGGCCTCTCCGCCCACGGCGCCGAACACGGGCTTCCCCGTATCGATCCGTTCTTCTTGGTCACGCCGGTCATCGCTGGCCTGCCGCCCAAAAATCATGGTCACCCCCGGGGCATCGACCGGCACGGCACAGACAACAGCGTAAGCCCTTGACCGCTCGTCCAGCGCCGCGGTGGGCATGACGAGGATCTCATGGGAATTGACGGCCCCGGTCATGTGAAGCTTTGCGCCGCGAATGACGAGACCGTCCTGCCTGCGCTCTGCAATGTGCACGTACTGATCGGGGTCGGGCTGATCCGCCGGACCCTTCGATCGGTCGCCTTTGGGATCGGTCATAGCCCCGACCACCATGAGATTTTCATCCTGAATATAGATGAGCCATTTTTTGAAGCGCTCAAAGTAGTCGGTCCCGTACTTTTCATCAATTTCATAGCAGACGGAATAGGTGGCATTGATGCCGTCGAGGCCGACGCACCGTTGAAAGCATGAACCGGTCTTCTGACCGAGGACCCTCAGGAGTTTGATCTTTTTGATCAGATCTTCGACGTTCTGATGAACGTGGGTAAATCGGCTGATGGTATGACCGGTCAGGTGGGACGTAGCGGTTGCCAAATCGCGATACTCCTTGCTGGCGGCCAAGGCATACGTCATGGCCGCTGCGCGAACGTGCGGCGCCGTGGCCGGATGCCTGGTGACATCCTCGATCTTCTTCCCCTTGTAATAAATCCTGGGTTTGATCTTTCGCAGGCTTTCCATATATTCTGCGCCGTTTTTGAGCTTCATGATGATCTCCTTCTCTACGTACAAGTATAGAAAAATGTGCCGTTGTATGTCAATGGCCAATACAGTGCACAATGTTAAGCCCTTCTCCATATCCCCTTTTTTTGTTTGCAGTGTCCTGGCGTAATACGGTATACTGGGCTTGATAAAGGACAGCAACAAGTGTCGGAAGAGGAGGTTTAGGATATGAGAAGAGAGCCGATTATACTGGGAATAGTTCTAGCCGTCATGGTTAGCTTGCTCTCTGTACCCGCAGTCATCCCTGCTGAAATAGAGTGGACCATTGGCGGGCAATTCGGCCTTAAGGCCCCGTCATCGGATATCTGCGCAGCGGCTGATGGGAAATGGCTCTATATCCTGTCCGCGGGAGAAATCGCCATCTATTCGTTCGCCGAAGACAAGATCGTCAATCGCATTGTAATCGATAAGGCCTTCGACAGGATGATATATGTAAAAGAAAAGAACGCGCTTGTTGTCACGAGCCGCTCGGGCAATACGGTACAGATTATTCAGCTCGAAGTAGCGCATAAGTTCTCCTTCTCCGGGCTTCCGTATAAAGGCTCCAAGCGCGCACCAATTACCATCGCCGTCTTTAGCGACTATCAGTGACCGTACTGTGCGCGGCTCGAGCCGCTGCTCCAGCAGGTGCTGGACAAATATCCCAAAAAGGTCAACCTGGTCTTTAAAAACTTCCCCCTCTCCTCCATACACCCCTTTGCTTACGCGGCTGCCGCTGCATCCCTGGCAGCGGATGCCCAAGGAAAATTCTGGGAGTTTCATGATAAATTATTCGCCAACCAAAGGGCATTGAATGATGCCCGGATTCAGGAGATTGCCAAGGAACTCCATCTTGATATGGAACGATTCAACAGTACGATGCGGGACCCGGCCATACAGAAATTGATTGCCAGGGATATGGAAGAGGGCCGGCAGGCAGGCGCTGAAGAAGGGATCCCCCTCATCTTTGTCAATGGCAGGCTTCCCAAACAAGGCAGCCTGCAGGGCATCGAGGCACTGATAGAGGCGGAATTGAAGAAAGAGAAAAAGAAATAGGGTCTGCTTTTGTAATTTTTCTTTTCTGCTGAAGAACGAACGCTGATCCGCTAAGCGAGAGTGTGCCGTAGCTGGTGGTGCAGGTGAGAGGTAAGCTTAAAGATATAAAAGGGCATCCCCTCGAGGGATGCCCTTTTGGTCTAAGCGTAAGTTATAAACTACTTGTTTGGAGCAGCCTATTACGGGCGGATCTCGATCTTTGTTGCCATATTCTTGCCTCCCTCGACCTTATAAATGATCCAGAGAGTCTGTCCCGTCTTCAGATAATCGAAGGACAGTTTTTTCTCCTTGTTGTTTTCTACAAGTTTAAAAATCTTTGTTTTGTCATTAGTAGCAAAGGTCATCATTGTTTCTATGGCCTTCTTCCCCTTGGGCGTCACTATCTTCTTGAAATCAAACGTCTTCGCTGCCGCATCGATCTTTTCAAGGACCCCCACGGCAGCATTCCAAACGTCTGCCGCAGGTGCAGGTTTTGCCGGGGGCGGGGTTGTCTTTTGCTGCGCCATGGCGCCAAAGGCAAAAGCAACTACTGTAAGCACTGCTGCTACAAAGATAACTTTCTTCATATCCTTGACCTCCTCTTTCACGTTGGTTTTGTACTGTTCTCTGAGTCGCCGAGAGAATTCCACGATAATTCTGCGGCATCCATTTTTTAACTCTTTCATAGAGGCGATAAGCATACCATATCTTGTAATAACAGTCAACCCGTTCTTATCAAAAATGGTACCTTTTAGTACTCCTTACCAATCCATAAGAGCCGACCCTTTCCATGACATCTTGACCCCGCTCTTATAATCCACTATCATCAGAGGAAGTCAATTTCCTTTGAAAGGAGATCGGCATGGATCTTAAAGCAAGCAAGACCGAACAAAATCTTCACAAAGTATTTGAACATGAAATGAGGGCCTATTTTGAATATATGCACGCCGCCGAGGCGGCAAGCGACGCCGGCCTTGCATTGGTTGCCGACATGTTTTACCAGACGGCCCGGAATGAGGCCGAGCACGCGGAGCACGCATTTACTCTCCTCGGCGTCTCCGGCGACATCAAAGCAACTGTGCGCCAGGCGATTGAGCATGAAGAAGAGGCAACGGCCTTTTATCAAGAGACGGCCGACGTCGCGGAAAAGGAGGGGTTTGACAAGATCGCCGCTCTCTTTCGCAGGATCGGCAAGGGCGAAGAAAACCATAAAATAAAATTTACCGAACTTTTACACTCGCTCGATCAGGGAACCCCTGTCGAGGGCAGGACCGTGCGACATTCGGCCCTTACCATGGCGCAGCTGATGCTGCCCGCCCAGGCGAACCCGGCGGGATTCGTCCATGGCGGGGAGCTGATGAAGCTCATGGACAATGCCGCCGGCGTCACCGCCGGCCGTCACAGCAATTCCTACGTCGTTACCGCGCAGGTCAACGATATCCGATTCCTGCAGCCCGTCCGGGTGGGAGCGCTCGTCTTGGTATATGCCAAGATAACGTTTGTCGGCCGCACCTCGATGGAGATCCAGATCGAGGTCGAAACCGAGGACCTCTCCAACGGGCAACGGACTAAGGCGCTCACCTCATACTACACCATGGTAGCCGTGGACGACGAGGGACAGCCAAAACAGGTGCCTCCGCTGATTGTCTATACAGAAGAGGAAGAAAAGCTATTCAACGAGGGGATGCAGCGATATAACGCTAGAAAGACGGCCCAAGCAAAGGCCTGACCAAGAAGGCGATCAAGACAAAAAGGGCATCCCCAGGTGGAATGCCCTTCTGGTATAGCCGTAAGCCTTCAACGCGTGCCGATCTTCGCCAGCAGCAATGGCTGCCCCTTTTCGCAGCACCCTTTCGATAACCGCCGACGGCTCGGGGCTGTCCGACAGCCAAGCCGGGTAATCGCTGGTGCCCGGAGAGGGACTCGAACCCTCACGGAGCAAAGCCCCAAGGGATTTTAAGTCCCTTGCGTCTACCAGTTCCGCCATCCAGGCCCAGATTCTACCTTATATCCCCCTTGAACCCTTGTCAAGGCGTGATCCCCAGCGCCGTTAATGGCGATGATGGCCCACCTTCCTATAGTGGGGTTTTTGATGGACTGGATGACTAAGGTATCCCCCTCTTTTCCAGATTCTCCTGGTCTTCTTTGCACTTGATGCAGAGGGTCGTTACCGGTCTCACCTCCAGCCTCTTTTCCGAGATCTCCTCCCCGCATCGTTCACAAATGCCGAAGGCCCCTTCTTCTATCCTCGCCAGGGCCTCTCCGATCTTCGTGATCAGCTTTCTCTCCCGTTCGCGTATTCTGAGCAAAAAGTTGCGGTCAGACTCCCATGACGCCCTATCGGTCGGGTCAGGGAATTCCCCCTCGGTGATCGTCATATCGTTGACGGTCTTGACCGCCTCCCCGATGAGCTCCTTCATCTGTCCGTTCAAGAGGGACCGAAAGAATTCGAGCCTTTTCTCATCCAATCTTTTTCCTCCGGAAAAGAACCGCTGCAAAATAAAAAAGGTTAATAAAAAACCTAGGGGAAGTCAAGAGCGAAAAAGGGGCAGCCCGGGCGCCTCTTCGGTTAAGAAAAGAGGCTGATTTGTGCCGGTATCATGGGACCCTACCGCCCCCTTGGGAGGAGAAGAGACAGGAAAGGCGATGATAGGGGCCGGGTGGAGGAGCTTTACAGGCGCTGCCGTTGCCGACGGAATGAACGTGCATATCAATCCGCATGGTTTCTCCCGCGATTAACGTGCAATCATTTTCCTTAACCTCACCAAGAAAAAACCTTACGGTCTTTGCAAAACAATGTCAATATCGCCCGCCTGTTGACTCATTCGGGGAGTAAGCCTACAATGGTTAAGATACGGTGCCGTGCGACGTAGTGTTTGCTCTTTCAGCAAAGGAGGTGCAGTATGCGGGGATTTATAGGCCTGATGGCAGCGTTGATCATAGGTGCGACCGCGGTCGTTCTACTGGCCACTACAATAGCCATGGCGGGCGTTCCCACCATAACGGCCGAAGAGCTCAAAGCAAAGCTCGGAGGCCCTGATCTCACTATCCTGGATGTCCGCCGTGAAGCTCACTGGAAGGCCAGCGATCGCAAGATCGTGGGCGCTGTGCGTGAAGACCCTAACGCCGTTCAGTCGTGGGCGGGGAAGTATGCTCACGAGAGGACCCTCGTCCTCTACTGCGCGTGACCTTTCGAATTCACGAGTGCCCGGGTGGCACGCAAACTGGTCAAGATGGGTTTTCAGCGGGTCTCTGTGCTCAAGGGTGGCTGGAAACGGTGGGTCAAGGAGCAGTTCCCCACCGAGCCGAAGTAGCTTTCTTATCGCGGCCTCGCGGAGTTCTCAGGTAATCGCTTGTTGCCTTATTCGAGCGATATCGCAAAAGAAGCGAGCTCTTGTTTCACCTGTTCAGGATCCTTGAACAGGATCGTATGGATGCCGAGCTTTTTCGCACCCGCGATAAAATCGACCCTGTCGTCGATAAAAACCGCCTCGTGCGGTTTGACCCCCAATCGCTCCAAGGCTATCTCGTATATCTTTTGTTCCGGCTTCCTCGTCCCCTCTGCACAGGAGAAGACGGCGGCATCGAACATCGCGTACCCCTGCTCATAGAAGAAGTCCATCGCCGCCATCTCTGCGTTGGAGAGCAGCCCCACCGTGTACCCCTTCTCCTTGAGCCGGGAGGCCAGGACAAACATCTCCTTTTTAGGGACGTAGATGGCGCGCAAGGCATCCCCCCACAAGGACGGGTTATGGAGGCGCTCTATCCCCAGGGTAGTGGCCATTCCCTCCCACAGGTTATCCTCCGATATCTCCCCCTTTTGGAATGCCGCCAGAAATGGCCTGAAGGCGCCGACCAGCGCTTCCGGGGCCACGCCGAGTGCCTTTGAAAAATAGGAGATCAGGCCGAGCGCCGTTTCTTCACAGAGTACCCCGCCCCAATCGAAGATGATCGCCTTCATCGTATCAGGCGGGATCACAGGACCCCCCTGTCCAGGGTGCGGTACTGGATCGCCTCGGAGAGGTGGTGCAAGGCGATGGCCTCTGTCCCCTCCAAGTCGGCGATGGTGCGGGCCACCTTCAAGATCCGCGTGTAACCGCGGGCGCTCAGGCCGAACTTAGACATCGCCTGCTCCAGCAGCCGATCACCCTGCTCGTCGATCTGGCAGTAACGCTTGAGGTATCTGGAGGTCATCTGGGCGTTGCAAAAGACCCGCTTCCCCCGGAACCGTTCATGCTGGATCGCCCGCGCCCCCTTGACCCGATTCCTGATCCGAAGGGACGATTCCCCCTCCTGCCACTGCGTCAGGTCCTGATACCTGACAGCCGGGACCTCGATGTGGATGTCGATCCGGTCGAGCAGCGGCCCGGAGACCCGGGAGCGGTACCGCTGGATCTGGGGGATGGTGCAGGTGCACTCATGCTGGGGGTCGCTGTAAAAGCCGCACGGGCAGGGGTTCATCGCCGCCACCAGCATGATGCGCGCGGGATAGGTGAGGGACGTTATGGCGCGGGCGATGGTGACCTTTCCGTCTTCCAGGGGCTGGCGCAGGACCTCGAGGACGTTCTTCTTGAACTCCGGCAGCTCGTCGAGGAAGAGGACCCCGTTGTGGGCGAGGCTCACCTCACCCGGACGCGGTATCTGCCCCCCGCCGATGAGCCCGGCGTCGGAGATGGTGTGATGGGGTGTGCGAAAGGGACGGATGACGGTAAGGGCCCTGTCCTGGGAGATAAGCCCCACCACACTGTGCACCTTCGTGGTCTCCAGGCTCTCCTCGATGGTCATGGGGGGGAGGATGGTAGGGAGGCGGCGCGCCAGCATGGTCTTGCCCGCCCCCGGGGGACCGATCATGAGGATGTTGTGCCCTCCTGCCGCGGCTATCTCCAGGGCCCGCTTGGCGTGCTCCTGCCCTTTGACATCCAGGAAGTCCTCGGGGTATTCCCCCCCCTCTCTAAAGACCTCCTCCATATCCACCTGCGTCGGCTCTATCTCCTTTTCACCCCGCAGCAGGCCCACCACCTCCCCGAGCCCGCCCACCGGCAAGACATCAATGCCATCCACCACCGCCGCCTCCCGCGCATTGGCCTTGGGCAGGCAAATCCCTTTCAGCCCTGCGGCCTTGGCCGCTATGGCCATGGGCAGCCCGCCCCGGATCGGCTTTACCCCGCCGTCGAGGGAGAGCTCGCCCAGAAAGAGGTAGTCTCGGAGCAGATCTTGGGGGATGATACCCTGGGCCGAGAGGATTCCCAGGGCGATGGGGAGGTCGAAGGCCGAGCCTTCTTTTTTGACATCGGCGGGGGCCAGGTTGACGGTGATCCTGCGGGGTGGGAATTCATAGCCGGCGTTCTTGATGGCCGCCTTCACCCGGTCCTTGCTCTCCCTCACCGCCCCCTCCGGCAGGCCCACGGTAGAGAAGGAGGGGAGCCCCCCGGCGATATCCACCTCCACCTCCACGATATACCCGTCGATCCCCAGCACGGCGCTGCTCAACACCTTGGCCAACATGGCTGATTCCCCCCCCTTGCAATTTCCTGGCGAAACGATATCATAGTAGCAAGTTACACACGCAGAGGCAAGTCAAACTCCGCTATGGTAACGACAAGGACAAAGAGCAAGGAGGTGCGATGATGGGCGATTTCAACCGGTATGTGGATCTCTTCAAGACCTATGGCATCGAATATATACTCATAATCGTTTTTCTCGTTGCCATAATCTTCTTCTGGAGTTACGTCTCCAAACGCCCGAAAAAGAAAAAGGCAAAGCGCTGAAGCCCAGTTCTTCCTTCTCTTCTTGATGGGAGGATCCAATGAAGGTCTTGGGGATCATGGGCAGCCCTCGCGTCGGGGGGAATAGCGATATCCTGTTGGACCAGGCCCTGGCCGGAGCCAAAGACGCCGGAGCAGAGGTGGAGAAGATCATCCTCTGCAAGCAGCGGATCTCCGGGTGCCTGGCCTGCGAGAAATGCAACGAAACAGGGGTTTGCGCCGTTGAGGACGCAATGCCGGAGATCCACAAAAAGATCCTGGAGGCGTATGCCGTCATCCACAGCGTGCCTGTCTATTTCTGGTCCATGACGGCCCAGATGAAGGCCTACCTGGACCGCTGGTGCGCCTTTTTCGATGCCGAGTGGCGGTGGCACAAGGCCTACCGTTCCCGGATGAAGGGGAAGAGGATCGGCCTGATCACGCTCTGCGGCGATCCCAATGTCTCCACCGCCGACCCCATTGTGCACAGCTTCAAGAACACCTGTGAATTTACCGGCCTCAACCTGGTGGGCGTGGTCCAGGCCTCGGCCTCGAAAAAGGGAGAGATCGCCGGTAATGAGGAGGCCAAGAAGCAGGCGTATGACCTGGGGAAAAAAGCCGCGCAGGGGTAATGCGTGCGGCGGACCCGCACTAAGGTTGCCGTCGCGATAGATAAGCTCGATGACAAAAACAATGACCATTCGCCTTTTTGTGAAGAGGAAAGACCACGGCCAGAGGAGGAAAGACCATGGGCATTAGAACGATAGAGCAATACAAGCAAAGCCTGCGGGACGGCAGAAGGGTTTATATCGGCGGCGAAAAGGTGGAGGATATCACCAAGCACCGCGTCCTCGGCGTCACCTGCGATACCATCGGCGCCGGCTACGAATTGGCAACGTCCGGCAGCCCCGACGTGTGCGGCCTCTTGATTGCTCCCCACCCCGAGACCGGCGAGCCGGTGAACCGCTTCTTCATCACGCCGAGGAATACGGAGGATTTAGCGAACCGGACCAGGATGATACACTGTCTCATTGAAAATACCGGCGGCCTCCCCTTCGGAAAGGATATCGGCACCGACTGCCTCAATGCGGCTTTTGTGGTTGCCGGCCAGATGGGGAAGAAACAATACCAGGAAAATGCGATGAATTTCCTGGAACACCTGCGGAAAAACGATCTCCATACCTGCGGCGCCGTCACCTGCGTCAAGGGTGATCGGTCCAAGGAGCCCTCCCAGCAGAAGCACCCGGATTACTACCTCCATTGCGTGGATAAACAAAAGGACGGCATCGTCGTCAAGGGCGCCAAGATCCATATTACGAGCGCGCCGGCGACGAACGAGATCATCGTGATCCCCACCCGTCAAATGCGCGAAAATGAGGGGGATTACGCCGTAAGCTTTGCCATACCGGCCAACACCGAGGGCATCACCTTTATCTGCCGCAACGGCAGGGGGCCGTGGACGGACCATGAGTTTCATGCGGACCGGCCCATCAGGGAGCTGACCGAGGCCATGATCGTCTTCGACAACGTCTTCGTCCCCTGGGACAGGGTCTTCATGTGCGGTGAGTGGCAGTATTCGATGCTCCTCGCCTATACCTTCGCGACCTTTCACCGCTTTACGGCCATCAGCTATAAGATCCCCGCCGTCGAGGTGATGGCGGGCTGCGCCGTTGCCATGGCCAGGTATAACGGGCTGGATAAGGTGAGCCACATACGGGACAAGCTGGCGGATATTGCCGCCTATGTGGAGACGCTGCGCGCCCTGACCAAGGCAGCTGCCAATGACCCGGTCATGTACGGGGATATCGCGGTCCCCAATCCGTTGATCGCCAACATGGCCAAGCTGCACTTCGCCGGCAAGTACCATGCCTTCGTCGAGCTCATCCAGGACATCGGCGGCG